>Ga0070741_10004220_pt1 | contig 33877 bp, 28 predicted proteins | sample Coa_R1_4_FD_66440 | JGI IMG/M metagenome (GOLD analysis project Ga0070741, IMG submission 66440) | Surface soil microbial communities from Centralia Pennsylvania, which are recovering from an underground coalmine fire - Coalmine... | ecosystem: Environmental > Terrestrial > Soil > Unclassified ... | reverse complement strand
CCGACCGTCATGCTGCGCGCCGACATGGACGCCCTGCCGGTCGAGGAGGCGACCGGCCTGCCCTACGCCAGCAAGGTCCGGGCTATCGACCGTGACGGGAAAACGGTCCCGGTGATGCACGCCTGCGGTCATGACATGCACGTTACCTGGCTCGTGGGCGCGAGCACGCTATTCGCGCACGCACGCGACGCGTGGCGGGGCACGTTGATGGTGATCTTCCAACCGGCGGAAGAGACGGCACAGGGCGCGCGGGCCATGATCGACGATGGCCTGTTCGATCGCTTCCCAAAGCCGGCCATCGTGCTCGGCCAGCACGTCATGGTCGGGCCCGCTGGAGCCGTCTCCGGACGCGCGGGGGTCATCACTTCCGCGGCGGACAACCTGCAGATTCGTTTGTTCGGGCGCGGCGCGCACGGCTCGATGCCTCAGGCCAGCATCGATCCCGTCGTGATGGCGGCGGCGACCGTGATGCGCCTGCAGACGATCGTCTCCCGGGAGGTGGCCCCGACCGAGGCCGCCGTCGTGACGATAGGTTCGCTCCAGGCCGGTACCAAGGACAATGTCATCCCCGACGAAGCGATCATCAAACTCAACGTGCGCACGTTCGACCAAGGCGTGAGGAAACGTGTGCTTGCTGCGATCGAGCGGGTCGTTCACGCGGAGGCCGCCGCCTCAGGCGCCCCGCGGCCGCCGGAAATCAAGCCACTCGACCGTTACGCCCTCGTTTCGAACGATCCAATGGCGAGCGACCGCGTCGCCGACGCGTTCCGCCGCCATTTCACCGTCGACCGCGTCCGAGATACCGGCCCCACGTCGGCGAGCGAAGACTTCGGCTCCTTCGGAGCCGAGTGGAGTGCCCCGTCCGTCTTCTGGTTCGTTGGCGGCACCGATCCCGATGTGTACGCGAAGGCCTACGAGGCCGGCCGCCTCAACGACCTTCCAACCAACCACAATCCACGCTTCGCGCCCGTCCTCCATCCCACGTTGCAGACGGGCGTCGAAACACTGGTCGTTGCCGCGCACGCCTGGCTACCGGCGTAGGATAACGCTCGGGCATGGCAATGCTCCTGCTGGTGCTCGACCTCGCTGGCACCTTCGTCTTCGCGCTCAGTGGCGCAAGTGCGGGGTTCAAGCGCCGGCTCGATCTCTTCGGCGTTCTGGTCCTCTCCTTCGTCGCGGGGAATTTCGGGGGTATCGCTCGCGACCTGTTGATCGGCGCAGTTCCTCCGGCGGCGATCCGTGACTGGCGATACCTGGCGATCTCGGTTCTTGCTGGCGCGATCACGTTCTATCGATATTCAGCGATCGACAGAGTGCGCAGCCCGGTTCTGGTGTTCGATGGCGCGGGGTTGGCTCTCTTCGCCGTGTCCGGTACGCACAAGGCGCTCGTCTCGGGGCTCGACCCGACTATGGCGGCGCTCCTCGGGATGCTCACGGGCATCGGCGGGGGAATGGCGCGCGACGTGCTTCTGGCTGAGGTTCCCACGGTCCTTCGCTCGGAGCTCTATGCCGTCGCCGCTCTAGCGGGTGCGGCTGTCGTAGTTGTCGGCTACATGCTGCGGCAGCCGGCAACGCCGGTGCTACTCGCGGGTGCGGTTCTGTGTTTCGGGCTTCGCCTGATGGCCATCCGCCGCGGTTGGCAGCTGCCCATCGCCGGCAAGCGCGAACGGTCGTCAACGGAAAAGACCGGCGGCGAGGCTAGACGGTGAACAACGACAGCCTTGGCTACGCGCGGACTGGCGGGTCCTCGATGCCGACCAGGTCCTCTGCGTAGAGCATAAAGCCCGAGGCAAAGGTCCCCGGGGCCCGCGTTCCTGACTCTACGGTCGTCCCGCCGAAGGGTAACTGCTGGCGCTTGGCCGCCGCACTCGCTTCTTCGGCGTGGCGCACCTAGAAGCGTAGGTCGAGGATGGAACCCGTAGCCGGGACGAGCCCGCGTTTCCCCAGCGATCGGCCGAACGACGATTCCGGCGCCGCCGTTTACCGGAGCACGCGGCGCATGACCGTGGCAACGACGGTCGCTGCCCATCTTGTGGGCGCAGTGGTCGTCGCTCTCCTCCTCGTGTTCGTCTTGCCCGTCCCGCCCGAATTCGATGGGGCCCCACAGTTGGTGCGCCGGAACCTAGCCGTCGCGATTGCTTACGTTGGCCTGATCGTTCCCGTGGGTATTGCGTTGGGCCTCAAGCAGGCACGACCGGCCACGCGATGGCTGCTCGAGGCGCGAGCCCCGACTGAGCGCGAGCGCGAGTTGGCGCTGGGACTCGGGTTACGGCTGCTCGGGATGCAGACCAGTTTGTGGGCGGGCGCGGTGGGGCTCTTCTTCCTATTGAACGTGTCTACTTCACTGGTGCTCGCCTTCGAGATCGCGATTACCGTCGCCCTGGGAGGTCTCACCACGGCGGCCGTCGCCTACCTCCTGACTGAACGAAACAATAGGCCGACGACCGCGCGCGCGCTCGCGGGGGAAGCGCCGAGGACGTACCGGGTGCCGGGGGTGGCGACACGGGCATTGTTCGCGTGGACACTCGGGACCGCCGTCCCCGTGATCGGGGTGGTCGCGATTGCAGCCGTCTCCCTCTGGCTACCGGTCGCCGCGCACCGTGTTGCCGCGACGGCGTTTTGGCTCGGCGTTGTCGCGCTCGTCGTCGGGCTCGGCGCCATGATGATGTTCGCGCAATCGATTTCCGAGCCGCTCCGCATCCTGCACCGCGCGCTCGCCGACGTGGAGGCCGGGAGCCTCGAGGGGCGGGTCGCGGTCGATGACGCGAGCGAGGTCGGATTCCTCCAGGCCGGCTTCAACCGCATGGTGGCGGGCCTGCGCGAGCGCGAACGCCTGCGCGACCTGTTCGGCCGCCATGTTGGACAGGACGTTGCGCGGCGCGCGCTCGAGAAGGGCATAACGCTCGGCGGCGAGGAGCGCGATGCCGCCGTGCTGTTCGTCGACCTGGTGGGCTCTACGTCCTTCGCGGCAGAGCGCACGCCGACCGAAGTGGTCGCAACGCTCAACGCATTTTTCGCGATCGTCGTCGAGTCGACGGGCCGGCACGGTGGCTTCGTGAACAAGTTCGAGGGCGACGCCGCGCTCTGTGTCTTCGGCGTTCCTCTCGCGCTTGAAGATGCGGTCGCAGGGGCGCTTGCCGCCGGGCGCGAGATGCAGGCTGAGCTGATGCGCGACCTGCCGGAGATTCGCGCCGCGATCGGACTTTCGGCGGGGACCGTCATCGCGGGGAACGTCGGGACCGCCGATCGCTTCGAGTACACCATCATCGGCGACCCAGTGAACGAAGCGGCACGCCTAGCCGAGCTCGCCAAAGATCGGTCCGGGCGGGTCGTGGCATCGGGAGCGATGGTGGCGCGTGCCGTCTCCGGTGAATCCGCGCGCTGGCAGCTGGCGGAGGCGGTCGTCCTGCGGGGCCGGACACGGCCGACGCGGCTCGCTATCCCCGCGGATCGGCATCGTCAACACGCAGAGCCGTAGCGTCTGAGGTGCTCGCCCGCTGCGCCGCTCACATCTTTTGCAAGACGCGGGCGAATGCCGGCCGCTCGGTGCAACGGCCGAGCCAACTGAGCGCGTCCGGCGCGGATGAGAGGTCGAGCCTCGCGAGCAGCGCCGAGCTCATCACCGATGCAACGTTGAGATCGGCGACGCTGAACGCATCGCCGGCCGCGGCAGCGTACGTCCCCACAGAGCGGGGCGACAAGCGGCCGGAATCCCGGTGGTGAATGGGCCGGGGCGGGTTCGGGGACTTCCCGCGAAGCTGGTGCGGTTCTGGTGCGGTCGGCCGGTGCGCGACCGGCGACCTCATCGTCGGCGTCGTCGTTGACGCTTCGGCGCGGGCGCGTGCGGGAGCATGCGGTAGGATACGCGCTGAAAGATCACGCCGCGCCCCGCTGCGACGTCCCCGACCGCGTCGAACGCCTGGTCATCGGTGACGATGTCCAGGCGGTCGCCTACCCGCGCGGCAGCGAGCCAAAGCCCGGCGGCGACGGCAATGCGGAGGTCGCTCCAGTCCTTCACGCCGAATGCAGGTGCGCTGTGGATGAGCCGCGCACCCCGCGCCGCGAGGAGATGCGCCGTCTCGGGACCGACGACACGCCAGTTGCCGACGGCGAGGAGTTCCGTGTCGCGGTCGAGTCGCGCCAGATCGAGGTGGTCGAGCATATGGGCGACGTGATCGACGCGACTGGAGTTCTCGACGTCGAAGAAGACCGCGCGACGCCTCGGGCTCACGTGGCGTTGCCGTGCGTGTACTTGACGATTTTCGACATCGTGGTGAAGCCGCCACAGAATCCCGTCGTCAGTAGAATACGAAGTTCCTCGTCGATGCGGCCACGTTCGAGCGAGAGCGCCATGACGAGGCCGATGACGAAGCTCCCGATGATGTTCACGGCGAGCGTCCCGGTCGGGAAGTCACCGTCTCCCATGCGTTGCATCAGCCCTGAGAGCCAGTAGCGCGCGACCGAGCCGACGAGCCCACCGACGGCTACGAGAACTGGGCGGGGGAAAACGCGCATGCGGTCACCCGAGCGGACCGGGGCGCCGCGGCTCAGCTAGGTCGGGGACGGTTGGCCGAAGAAGCATCACTACCATCACGCTCTGTCATGGTAGGAGTCATCAGCCCGAGCAGGGCGGTTGAGGCGAACCCCATCGCCTTCGTCGCGAGCGATAGTCGAGGCTCGGCGGGATGTCAAACGTGAGCGACGTGCACCGCGCTGCGGGCGGCCCGGAGCACGCGGCTGCCATGGCGTTGGTCCATGAACGCGCCGCTAGGGCTCCATCGCCTGGAGCTGGCCCGCGAGGACGTTCACCTCGGCGGTCGCGCTCTGCACGTCGCACGCGGTGCCGTGCTGCTCGAGGGCGTGCTCGAGCCGCTGCGCGCGTCGGAGCGACGAGCGTGCCCGGCCGGGCGTCACCTTCGCGGCCGCGAGCTCGCAATCGACGGCATGCTCCAATCGGCGGAGCGGGGTCCGGAACCGGCGTGCGACGCGGGGCGCACAGGTCAGTCCCTGAACCGCGGCGGCGGCTCGCCCGAGCTGACAGCGCACGCCCGCAGGATCGGGGCTCGTGTCGAGGGACCAGCCGTCCGCGTTCTGGCTCACGTCGCAACGCCGGCAGGGATCGGCGGGGTCGACGGCCCCGTCGTCGATGCATGCGCCGTCGATGAGGCACGTCCCCGTCGTGCGCGACGCGAGGCACGCGCCGGCGCGGCACGCCGTGACGAGACAGGGCGGGACGCCGGTGCCGCAGGACGTTCCGTCGGGCGCCGCCGCGTCCGGCGGACAATCGGCCGACGTGCCGGGGCAGGTCTCGGCGACGTCGCATGGACCGGTCGCCGCGCGGCAGACGGTGCTCGACCGGGCGAAATGGCAGCTCGCGTCGCAGCACGGCGTGGTCTTGCCGGGGCCCGGGTCGCAGTCCTCGCCGGCCTGCACGATGCCGTCGCCGCACCCGGGAATGGCGACCTCGGTGACGTCGTTGCTGCGGTTCGGATCCGGCAGCAGGTCCATCGTGTCGACGGTGACGCGCAGGCGAAAGGCGCGCGTCGTCGCGTTCGGGACGTCGGTCACGTCGAGGTACTGGCAGTCGAGGAACGGCTCGTAGTCGTCGACGCAGTCGACGGACAGACCCTCGACGGCGCCGGCGTCGCAGCTCGTGTACACGGGGCTCGCGCCGTTGGTGCAGGCGTCGTCGTTGAAGCAGTAGCCGCGCTTGCCGCCGACGAGGACGTCGGCGCCGCTCGGGTCGAGCAGCTCGAACTTCGCCGCACTCCGGAAGTGCACGCGGTACGATCCGGGCGCGCACTGGAAGAGCTGGTTGGTGCAGATCGCGCCCGGATTGGTGGTGCAGTCGGGGCAGCCGGGATCGCCGATCACGAGCGCGTCGGGGCCGAGGTTCGTCACCTTCGTCCCGAAGCGGAGGAGCGTTCGTCCCGTCGTCCCGCCGGCGCAGCCTTCCGCGACGTCGCCGGCGGAGATCGTCGGGTCGTTCACGACGAACTTCGGAGGGCCGTAGATCTCGACGGTCAGGTCGGAGGATCCGGCGGCGGGTGCGGCGATCAGGAGGGCAGCGAGCAAACCGACGTCGCGCAGCATGAAGCCGGAAGCAGCGGATGTGCCACGCCTGCGCGGTCGTGCATCCCGACATCCCGACGTCGGAGTGTCGCCGCACCGGACATTCGACGCTCGCCGTGTTCGTGGTTTCGGCTCGGCGAGAGCGGTGGCGCGACGTCGGCGGAGCGGGATCGTGTGGCGGAACGTCGCGTGGGGAGGCGCATTGCCTCGCTTTACGCCGCCGCCGCAGCTCGTGGAGAGAGGTGTTCGCGTTCGTCCGTAGTGACCTCGGTGCCGATGGACGACGGCTGGACCTGCGCGCTCGCGACCGCTAGCCTACCCCGCCTGCAACGCAATCGAGACACCGCTCAAACGACTGCAGCCCAGATACGCGTGCATCCACGATGACGGCCCGTCGCAGCGCTGGAGAGGAGCCCAGGATGTCTGACCACCGCGACCTCGATCCACGCCTCGAGCAGCAGTTCGCGTCCCTTCTCGCGCGCCACAAGGAGGCCACGGAGAAGACGGGGTGGTCGTACGAGCAGTATCTGCCACTCGACAGCTTTCGAGCGAACGCCGGCCAGCAGTCGCCGCTGTCACGGACGGCGTACGTGGCCGTCGAGACGGCGCTGCTGACCGAGGTGAATCTGCCCTGGTACACGGCTGGTCTCTCGCACGGCCTTTCGGCCTGCCCGGAGCCCATCCAGGAGTTCGTGCGCCTCTGGACCTCGGAGGAGGATCAGCACGCGACGCTGCTCGAGAGCTACCTGCTGCTGACCGGAAGCGGTGTTCCGTCCACCCGCGCCCGCTTGCGAAAGGGCATGATCGCGGCGGGATGGCGCCATGCGCTCGGCGGCCCGTTCGAGGGGATGGTCTACACGACCATGCAGGAGGCGGCGACCCGCACCTTCTACCTTTGCGCAGCCCGTGCCTGTGGCGACGAAGATCCGTCCCTCGCCGCAGCGCTGCGGCGGATTGCGAAGGACGAGACGCTGCACATGGCCTTCTATCGCGACGTCGTGAAGGCTCACCTCGACACGGACCCCGACTACCTCCGACCGCTGGCTGCGGTGATGCTCGACTTCGAGATGCCGTGGTCGGCGTCCGTTCTTCGCGACTTCGAGGAGCGGAGGACGTACCTGGCGGCGTGCGGTGTCTTCCGTCTATCCGACTATTTCGACGAGGTGGTACAGCCACTGTGGTCGTATTGGTCGCTCGATCGCTGCAGCTCGCAGAGCGAAACGACGCAAAAGGCGCATAGTCAGCTGCGACGCTATCGTGCGGCATTGCGCAAGTTCGCGCGGAGCGAAACGCGGCACGCGGCAGGCTCGCACGCGGTCCTGGTCCCACCCGGGTCCGGCGTCGACGAACGATCCTGAGGCACGGCGGCAGTCCTGGTCGCGGGGAGCGTCCACATCGGCCGTGGGTGGGCGCGCAGTGGATCGACGACGATCCATGCTCGGGCAAGATCGGCGCACGCTACCGGCGGCGAGCCGGGCGAATGGAATCAGCGGGTGACGCTGAGAACCTTCCCTTCGCGTGAGTCGGTGAGCCAGGCGACGCCGTCGTCGCCTGCGATCGCATTGCGTGCGCCGGCGGGGGTCGGCACCGTCAGGACGACGGCGAGCGTGCCGGGCGGGTCGAACTTCGCGATGACGAGCTTCGCCGCCGTGGCGGCGGCTGCGAAGAGTTCGTGGCGGGACTCGTCGTAGTCGATACTGTCGACTCCGGGTCCGACGTCGATCGAGGCGAGTCGTCTGCCGCCGTTCGCGGCGTCCAGTGCGACGACGTGATCGGGGCAGGCGACGAAGAGCACGTCAGCGCCGCGGTCGAGCGCGAGCCCCTTCGGTCCGCCCGCACCGCACGCGGGCTCCCAGGTCGACACCACGGAGCGGGCCTTCAGGTCGATCGCGACGGTCTTGTCTGCATCCTCGAGGTTGGTGAAGAAGACGCCGCGCGCGTCATCCACCGCGTAGCATTCCGGCTCCCCGGGTAGGCTGATCTTCGTCTTGGCGGTGAGCGTCCCCGGCCTGGCGGCGTCGAGCACGCGGATCGACCTGTCGCGGGGGGTGGTCACCCAGACCTCCTTCGTCGCCGCGACCCACCCGACGGCGTCGGGCGAGGAATCGAGCGCGAGGCAGGCGCCTTTCTTCATCGACTCCCCGTCGACGGCGCAGATGCTGAAGTCGGCACGGTCGCCGATGTAGACGACGCCATTGCCGACGCTCGCCGACGAAGGGCCGACGGTGCGCTTGTTCCCGTTGCGCTCGACCTCCTTGGTGGGGAAGCCTTCGATGCGCGTCACTCTCGCGGTCGCGGCGTCGATCACGTCCACGCTGCCGGTGTTGCCCGCGGGCACCCAGACGCGATGCCTGGCCCGGTCGTAGACGAGGAAGTCCATGACGACGCCGTCCGCGGGAGCACCGGGGAGGGCGATCCCCTTGACGTTCGCCGACGGTGTGGGGGCAGACGTCTTCGCCTGCGGGTGCGGGACGCACCCCGCGAGGTAGGTGAGTAGAAGCGCTGCTCGTCGGATCATGGCGCGGACGCTACCACCGCCGGATTCAGGCGCAAGACTTCGCGGACGGATCGGGATCGGATCGGTGGAGCGGCGGACTCTCGCGAGGCTCGTCGGGTCGGCTTCGGCGTCGATCGTCGGCGTGTTCACCTTTCTCGGGGACAACGGCCAGGTCGTTTTCGCCGCTACCCTCGGCGGACCGCGAAGCGCGATCATGATCAGTCCGGGCAGCACCGGCTCCACGTCGCTTCGCGGCTCGCTCGCGTGCCCGGCGGCGGTGGTCGGGGTGCGAGGTCGGTAGCCGACCCGCTCCGACCCCGAGTTCAGTGTCTGAAGAAGCTCAGGATGATCTCGAGGAGGATCAGGAACACGACCGATGCCTCGAGCAGCAGCAGCCGACGGTCGCGGGCGACGTCGGTCAGCAGCTCGAGCGCCTCCTGCACGGCGCGGAGCTTCAGCTCGAGCGCCGTGTAGCGGTCGACCAGATCGAATTCGGCACGGAGCTGCTCGTAGATCGCGTCCGCGCCCGGGTCGTCCCAGAGCGCGTCGGGGCGATCGAGGAGGTGCAGCGTCGAGAGCACCTCGCTCCGCGTGCCGATGGCCGCTCCGATGAAGCGGTGGAGCGGCCGGGTCGACAGCGGCACGGTCCCGGCCTTCTCCAGACGGTCGACCAGCTGGTCGGTCTCGGCGAACATCTGATCGACGATGCGGTCGTAGTATTCCATCGCGGCGCTCTGCGCGACGGTCAGCGCGACGACGCTCGCACGCTCGAAGGTCATCCTGTCGAGCGTGAGGACGCCGCTGTGAACGCCGGGCGGCCCCGCCGCATCGTCACGGACCGTGAACTCCTCCTTGACGGTCGCCGGGGTCAGACCCGGCCGCGCTCGATGGAGGCGCGTGAGCTCCGCCTCACGCGCCGCGGCCGGGACGTCGAAGAAGACGACCGCTCCGAACGGATAGACGAACACCGTACCGCCGGACGGCGTGACGAAGGTGAGCTCGTGCGGCGTCCGTTTTGCCTCCGGGTATGCCGGGGCCAGCTCCTTCAGCGACAGGTTCTCGACGAAGGCGACGGCGTGGAAGGTGTGGATCGGCGCCGCGGTGGCCGGGTGTGCGGACGGATCGGGGGACTCTTGCGCGGACGGCCGGTGACCATCCACGTCGCGACCAGGCTCCGTCGTCGACGATCTCATGTGCTCGTTCCTCGCGGTGCCCAGGATTGCATCGTCGGCCCCGAGCCGTCCGAGCGTTCGAGACCGCGTCGTCCGACGTACAGTACGCGACACGCCGTTGGAGGGAAACAACGGATCTACGTCGTGCCCCGCGCTGCGGAGCGTAGTAGCATCGCCGCCCGTGGCGCTCGTCCAGCGACCGCTCAGCGAGAGCGACCTCGACCAGATGTGGGAGATCGAGCTCGAGGCGTTCAATGTCGACCCGGCGCATCGCGAGTCGTGGCGACGCTGGGAGTGCGCCGCGGGTCCGGAGCGTTTCGAGGGCATCTTTCTCGATGGCCGACTGATCGCCGCGGCCGGCGTCCTCGGCCTCGGACAGTGGTTCGGCGAGCGCTCGGTGCCGATGGGCGGCGTCCGGGCGGTCGTCGTTCGGTCCGAGCATCGGGGGCGCGGCCATGCGACGCGGGCCGTCCGGGCGTGTCTCGCCGCCATGCGGGCGCGAGGCGAGGTCGTGTCGGCGCTCTACCCCGCAGTCGTGCGACCCTACCGGCGCCTCGGGTGGGGGATCGCTGGCACGCTCGTGTTCCGTACCGTCCCGACGCGCGCACTCGCTGCGGTTCCCGCATCCACCGTGCCCGTCCGGCGGGCAACCGCGTCGGACCGGGACGTCATTCGCGCGTGTTATGAGCGCGTCGCACGCGACACGAACGGCTTCGTCGATCGGTCGAGCGGCCGCTGGGACTGGATGTTCTGGCGCATCGCCGACGACTACGTGTTCGTCGCGGGTGAGGACGGGTACGTCGTCTACCGGCACCTCGACAAGCCGCCGGCCGGACCGGAAGGATTCCGGATTCTCGTCCTCGAGCTGGTGGCGACGACGGCGGATGCCTATCGCGCGCTCTGGGGTCTGCTCGCGGCGGCGAGCTCCGTCGTCCCGGCGATCACCTATCGCTCGGGCCCGACCGACCTCCTCTCGAGCCTGCTCGACGGCTTGGAGATCGCCGTGGCGCGCGAGCGACAGTGGATGCTCCGTCTGGTGGACGCGCCGGCGGCGATCGCGGCGCGCGGATGGACCCAGGATCGGCGCGTCGCCGTGCCCCTCGACATCGTCGACGACGACTGCCCGTGGAATGCGGGGCGTCACGTGCTCGTGGTCGAGGATGGCCACGGGCAGCTCGAGCCCGGCGGCAGCGGTGCCGTCCGGCTCGGCATCGGTGCGTTCTCGTCGCTCTACAGCGGCTTCGCGACCACGCCGTTGCTCGCGCGCACGGGTCTCCTCGAGGGCGGCACGGCGATCGAGCGTGCCGCGCTCGATCGGGTCTTCGCGGGTCCCACACCGTGGATGCTCGACGAGTTCTGACCCAGGTCGGGTGAAGGGTCCGCCGAGTTCCCCGGCACCATGAACCTGTGATACCGCGACACGAATAGGCCCGACGTCCGCGCGGGCTCCGGAGGAACCGTCATGGCTGGCGTGAGCCAACGAAAGAGCGAACCCGATCGCGATCTGGACGCCGTCGTCGTCGGCGCCGGGTTCGCCGGCCTCTACATGCTCCACCGACTCCGCACCCTCGGCTTCTCGGCGACCGTCCTCGAGAGCGCCGACGACGTCGGCGGCACCTGGTACTGGAACCGCTACCCCGGCGCCCGCTGCGACATCGAGAGCATCGACTACTCCTACAGCTTCGATCCCGACCTCGAGAAGGAGTGGCGGTGGTCGGAGCGATACGCGACGCAGCCGGAGATCCTCCGCTACCTGGGGCACGTCGCCGACAAGCACGACCTCCGGCGGGACATCCGCTTCTCGACGCGAATCGCCTCCGCGAGGTGGGACACCGACGCGCGGCGCTGGCGCATCCGCACCGACAAGGGCGACGAGCTCCGCGCCCGCTTCTACGTGATGGCGACCGGCTGCCTCTCCGTCCCGAAGGCCGTCGACATTGCCGGCGTCGAGCGCTTCCGGGGCGAGAAGTACTTCACGTTTCGGTGGCCGCACGAGCGTGTCGACTTCACCGGGAAGCGGGTCGCCGTCATCGGCACCGGCTCGTCCGGAATCCAGGCGATCCCGCTGATCGCCGCGGAAGCGAAGGAGCTGACGGTCTTTCAGCGGACGCCCGGTTTCTCGCGACCCGCGCGGAACGGCCCGGTGAACGCCGGGAAGAAGGCCCGCTTCGACGCCGACCCCGTCGCGTACCGCGAGGCCGCGCGATGGTCGCCGGCGGGAGTCCCGGTCGAGAAGAGCCAGATCCCCACGTTCCTCGATTCCGAGGCGGCGCGCCTCGCGAAGTACGAGGCGGCGTACGACTCGGGCGACCTCCTCGCGTTCTCGACGATCTACGCCGATACCGGGGCCAACCTCGAGGCCAACGAGACCGTCTGCGAGTTCCTCCGGAGCAAGATCCGCTCGATCGTGCGCGACCCCGAGACGGCGGAGACGCTCTGCCCGACGGACTATCCGTACGGCACGAAGCGCCCGTGCATCGACACCAACTACTACGAGACCTTCAACCTGCCGCACGTCCGCCTGGTCGACCTGCGGAAGGACCCGCTCCGGACGATCACGGAGACCGGCGTCGAGACGGCGTCACGCGCGTTCGAGTTCGACGCGATCGTCTTCGCCACCGGCTTCGACGCGATGACCGGCGCGCTCGTCTCCGTCGACGTCGAAGGACGGAGCGGCCTCGAGCTCCGCGACAAGTGGGCCGACGGGCCGAAGACCTACCTCGGCCTCATGACGACCGGCTTCCCGAACTTCTTCACGATCACCGGACCGGGAAGCCCCTCGGTGCTGTCGAACATGACGGTGTCGATCGAGCAGCACGTCGAGTGGGTGACCAACTGCCTCGTCCACATGCGCGACGAGCGCCTCGACGTGATCGAGCCGACGCCGGTCGCCGAAGCCGGGTGGGTGCAGCACGTGAACGACTGCGGCGACGTCACGCTCTTCCCGCGGGCGAAGTCCTGGTACATGGGCGCGAACGTCCCGGGGAAGCCGCGCGTCTTCACGCCCTACGTCGGCGGCGTCGATCGCTACCGGAAGAGCTGCGAGGAAGTGGTGAAGCGCGGCTATCTCGGATTCGCCTTCGACGGCCCGGCCGGGGCGCGTTGCAACGACGGGGTCGTGAACCGGCTCCAGCTCGACGTCTCGGTGATCCTCGATCTCATCGCGGAGCTCGGGTTGCCCTCGATCGAGACCCTTCCGGTCGAGGCCGCCCGCGCTGCCATGGTCGCCATGAACGCCGCCCGTCCGCCCGGCCCGCCGGTGGGCGCGGTGGAAGACGGCGTGCTCCCCGGTGCCGCCGGCCCGCTCGCGTACCGCCTGTATCGGCCCGCGAGCGCGGGTCCGCATCCGATCGTCGTCTACTTCCACGGGGGCGGCTGGGTGCTCGGCGACCTCGACTCCGACGATCCCTTCTGCCGCGACCTCTGCGCGCGCGCGGACGCGATCGTCGTGTCCGTCAACTACCGCCACGCCCCCGAGGCGCGCTTCCCCGCGCCGGTCGACGACGGGTTCGCGGCGGTCCGCTGGATCGCGGCCCACGCGTCCGAGCTCGGTGGCGAGCCGGGACGGGTCGCGGTCGCGGGGTGGAGCGCCGGCGCGAACATCGCCGCGGTCGTCTGTCAGCTGGCGCGCGACGCCGGCGGCCCGCGGATTCTCGGGCAGGTGCTCGTGAACCCGGTCACTGATTGCGACTTGACGCGCGCCTCCTACGTCGCGAACGGCGACGGCTACATCCTCACGACCGCGATGATGCAATGGTTCTGGGATCACTACGCGGATCCGGGGGACCGGACCGACCCGAAGGCGTCGCCGCTCCGCGCGCGCGATCTCTCGGGTCTGCCGCCCGCGCTCGTCGTGACGAGCGAGTTCGACCCGCTCCGGGACGACGGCGCCGCATACGCCGCGGCGCTCGCGGCGGCCGGTGTTGAGGCGCGCCATCTCTCCTGTCGCGGGCAGATCCACACCTCGGTGCCGTCGGTCGGGATCATTCTGTCGGCGGCGAATGCGCGCGAGGACATCGGCGCCGCGCTCCGGCAGTTCTTTCACGCCGCCGATGCGATGCGCGAGGAATCGTCGGCGACGGCGCGGCAGGCGGTGCCGATTCCGTTCCCGTCCGCGTGACGCATTTTCCACCTTGACGTCAACCGCTGGTGGGACGATTGTTTGGTGGTGGACTAGCTCCCGCGGTGATCCACCAGGCCAGGAGGTCCTCGATGCGGTTCGCTGGTTACGCCGGTTTCTGCCTCTCGCTGGTCCTCGGCGTTGCTCCCGTCGCGCGTGCGACCTGTGATCCGACGACCGACCCGGACAAGACGGACATCGCAAACGCGCGGGCCGCGATCGCGGCGTACTGCGATTGCGCCACTGCGACGAGCCACGGCGCGTACGAGAAGTGCGTGGCGCAGCAGGTGTCCCTCCTCGCGAACAAGTCGTGCGCCAGCGCGCTGAAGCGCTGCGCGGCGCGATCGACGTGTGGGAAGCCCGGTGCCGTCACGTGCTGCGTGACGAAGGCGGGGCAAACGAAGTGTAAGATCAAGCACGACGCCGCGCACTGCACCGCGCCTGCGGGAGCGACGGCGTGTGTTGGCATCTACGCGAGTTGTTGCGATGCCTGTGGCGCCGGGGGCTGCGCGACCACGACGACGACCAGTACGTCGAGCACGACGACGACGACGGCAGAGACCGGACCGCCTTGCGGCGGGGATATCGCGTCGAACCCATCGTGCAATGGTACGTGCAGCCCGGGAATGGCGTGCGCATATTTCCAGCCGTCCGATGCGTGCACGTGCGTTCCCGGTGCCACATGCCAACAGAGTGGGTATTGTCTTGCCAATGACTGTTCGAACGAGCCCTGTCCGCCTGGATACACGTGCGCGGTCATCCAGCAGCCGTTCTCGGCGATCTGCATCGCCGGCCAGTGCGGGTTCGGATGTCTCTGTCCTCCCGGGGGAGTGTGCGCGGTGTTCCAGTGAGCCGCCCGACGGCCTCAGATACCCCGGTTGCACGATACGCATGAACGCGAAACGGCGGAGGCGCCGGGTGGCGCCTCCGCCGTTGGCGGACGCGTTTGACGGTACGGAGATCTACCGCACGACGCGGAGGGGCAGGTCGATCGGCGTGCTCGACGCACCGTCGGCGTCGACCGCGAGCATGTGGAGCGTGAACCGGCCGGGATGGACGTGCTTCAGCGACAGGATCCCGACGAAGCTGCCGGCGGATGACTGCGCGACCGCCGTCTGCCGGACGACCTTCTGCCGCTTGCTGACGAGCTGGATGATGACCGTCGCCGGCTCGTCGACGTCGAGGGGAAGCGAGAGCTCGCGACCGCGGCCGAGGTCGTGAAGCCGGACGACGTTCGCGAGCTGGCCGATCGAAAGCGTCGGGGGCTGGTCCAGGATGCTGACGGTCGCGTCCGAGCCGGCGACCGTCGCGAAGTCCGAGGCGGCGACGGCGCGGTAGTGAATCGTCGAGCCGGTCGCGAGGCCGTTCACCAGCGCCTCGAACGGGGTCGGGATGACGCCGACGCCGAGCGCGTCGGCCGCGGTGCTCGAGCCGTACGCGGTCGTCGGGCCGAAGTCGAAGTGGACGCGGGCGTGCGTGCCGCCCGGGTTGGCGCTGCCGTGGAGGGTCGCGCTCGACGCGGTCACGTCGCTCGCGGGAAGCGTCTGGACGTCGCTCGGGGCGAACGCCTCGGCGAAGAGCTTCTGCGAGCCCGGATCGCCGGCGGTGAAGAGGAAGAACGGCGTGCCGATTGCATTGCCCTGACACGCGGAACCGTCGGCGTTCGTCGGGTTCGCGGTGCACGTGGACGAGATCGGTGCGCGCCGGTCCGCATCGACCGTGGTGGCCGACTTGGCGATGCCGCCGGGCGTATCGAGCTCGAACACCGGCGCGGCCGCCCCGCCCTCGAAGTGTCCGACGAACGTGCGGAGACTCGTCCCGACCTGCTCCTGCCACGTGATGTACGGGACGTTGCCGGCGAACGTGATGTCGGGCCGGCTGGAATCGTTGCGCGGGTTCGAAATCGGCTGGCCGCCGTTCAGCAGCGCGAAGTGATCGCCGCCGACGAGACGCGACACGAAGATCCCGTGTCGTCCGCTCGTGTTGCTCTCCACCCACACGACCCACGGAACCGTCGGCTGCCCCGGCGCCAGCGTGCCGCCCGCGACGCGGGGATCCTCGGCGTCGTTGCCCGGGATCACGTTCAGCGAGCACGCGTCCTCGTTCGCCTGCGACTCGGCGCACGGGCCGAAGTGATGCGCGCCGGAGCCGTCCAGCACGTTCGTCTGGCCGGCGGTGCCGTTGCCGACCGCGACCCACTGGAAGCCGCCGTCCGCCGCCGCGTTCGCGACCGCCTTGGCGGCGAAGACCATCTCGTTGTTGCGAAGCCCGTCGATCTTGGTGTCCTCCTTCTCGTACCAGACCGTCCACACGACCGTGTCGTTCTTTCCCGTGAACGCGATGTCGGGCTCGACGCCGTTCCGCGTCGGGTCGATGTTCAGCGTCGGGTCGATCGTGTCATCGGGTGCGGGCTGGCCGGACGAAACGCGGTCGAGACCCACCTGCTGCCAGCAGAAGCCGTTCTGGTTGTTCGCATCGGACGGCCGGAAGCCGGTGCACGGCGTTCCCGCCGCCGGCTGCTTCACGCCCTTCGAGACGAAGATCTGCCGCGGCGGGTCGGAGTCGGCGACGCCGCCGTCGTTCTCCTCCCAGACGACCCAGGGCACCGGGTCGTTCCCCGCGACCGTCGCGCCGCCGGCGAGCGAGGGGTTCTCCGCCGTGCGGTTCGTGTGGATGTTGAGCGACGGCACGTGCTCGCCGGCCACCCGGTCCTGTCCGGACGGCAGCCACGCGTTCGCGCCGGCGTTGAAGCGGCTCGCGAAGATGTTCGTCGGCTCGCCGAAGTGCGAGTTCGGCTCGTACCAGGCGACCCACGGCACCGTGCGACCCGCGCCGGCGAAGTCGATCGACGGTCCCTCCGCCACCTGCCGGAACTCGATGTTGAGCGACGCCGGCGATCCCTGCGTCACCCAGGCGCCGTTCTTGAAGGCGCGGACGAAGATCTCCTGCCACGGCCCGACCTTCTGCTCGAAGGTCGCCCACGGGACCTGGACGTTACCGGCGACGACCGTGCCGCCGGCGGCGTCGACGAGGCCGGCGTCCTGATTCGGATCGATGTCGTTCACCGGGTCGTCGTTCACCTGGGCGCCGCTCGAGGGCAGCGACACGAAGGCGGCGGAGACCGGCGACGCCGGGACGAGCATCCCGGCGAGCATCGTCGCGAGACCGAGAGTGCGAAGGGTGTTCATTTCGAGTCCTCCTCTTTCCGTCCGGGCTCGGACGGCTGTGGTTTGCCTCTCTACGCGCAAGTGCCGACGCGGGATGACGGAGCCCTTGGCGCGGACGCCGAGTGTCGCTATGGGCGCGGGCGATGCCTCGGACGGTCGGCGGCGCGGTGATCCTGTGCCTTCTCGTCGTGTCCGCCGGCCGCGCGGACGACGGCGGCGACTGGCGGGATCGTGTGACGCTCATCGCGAGCGAGCGGCTCCGCGGCGAGTTCGTCGACTGGTTCCGTCCACGACCGGGCGCCGCCGACGCGGGGGCGAATCGCTACGCCTTCATTGCGAGCCAGCTGCGCGCCGGCGTGTCGCTTCTCTTACCGCATGCCGAGCTGACGCTCGTCGCGCAGGACACGCGACTCGGAAATCTCCCCGGCGACGCGAGCCTGCCGCCGCCGGTCGGCAACCTCGGACCGGGCGCGATCTACTTCGCGAACACGAAGCAGCGGACGCAGGGCGAGCCGTTCCTGAAGCTCGGCTTCGTGACGTTCCGTCGCGCCGGTCTCACGGCGACCGTCGGGCGATACGAGTATCGCGACGGTCTCGAAACGGTGCCCGGCGACCCGACGCTCGCCGCGCTGAAACGCCTCCGCATCGCCGAGCGGCTGGTCGGTCCGTTCGAGTTCACCCACGTGACGCGGAGCTTCGACGGCGTCCGGGTCGCGTGGGACCGTCCGGCGTGGAACCTGACCGTCATGGGCACCCGGCCGACGGAGGGCGGGTTCGAGGTGAGCGCCAACCGGGAGCTCGACGTGACCCTCGCCGGCGCGGCGCTCACGGTGAAGCGTCTGCCGTTCGTCCCGCCGGCGGACGCCCGGGTCTTCTACCTCTACTATCGCGACGGCCGCGACGCGGCGCTGAAGGTCGACAACCGCCCGCTCCCGGTGCGCACCGCGGATCATGCGCCGATCGCCCTCCACACGACGGGCGCCCACGGCCTCACGGTCCTCGACCTCGGCCCGGGGCGCCTCGACCTCCTCGGCTGGGTCGCGGTGCAGGCGGGCGACTGGGGGGCCGACGACCACCTCGCATGGGCCTACGCGCTCGAGACCGGGTATCAGCTGCCAGCGGTGCGCGCGGCGCCGTGGCTCCGTGTCGGCTACGACCGCTCCTCGGGCGATGGGGACCCGACCGACGGTCATCACCGCACGTTCTTCCAGCTCCTCCCGACGGCGCGGACGTACGCGCAGCTTCCGTTCTACAACCTCATGAACGACGGCGACGCCTTCGTGCAGATTCTTCTCGCGCCGCACCGCGACGTCAGCGTCCGGTGCGACTATCACTGGCTCGCGCTGAGCGACGCGCGGGACCTCTGGTACTCCGGTGGCGGCGCGACCAACGATCACGTCTTCGGGTACGCCGGCTCTCCGTCGGGTGGCCACCACGACCTCGCGCAGGTGGTCGATGTCGGCGCGACCGTGCGCGTCCGGCCGCAGCTCTCGGTCAATGGCTACTATGGGCATGCGTTCGGTGGTGACGTCGTGGGTGCGACGTTCGCCGGTCGCGCGGCGAACTACGGCTTCCTCGAGCTCAGCTACCGACGGTGATGACGCGCCCTCATGGACGCGTCGTCATGCCCGTGGCGCATGCGAATGATCCCGCGCTGTTCGCGACTGCTGCGCAGGCGGATCTTCCACCGCCTCTTCGTCGGCTCGACGACTCTCGCCCGCGCGAGCAACGCGGCGCGTAGCGTGTCGGACGCGAAGCCGAGCGCGTCGCAGACGTTCGGGAACGACATCGGCCACGCGGGATCGTCGGTGCGGATCCACGCTTCGGCATCGCGCGCGAGCTTCCCCGAGCCGTGCGGCGTGAGCAGGCAATGGATGGCGTCCTCGAGCAGCGCGAGCATCAGCGCGCGCGGACCCGAGACCCTGCTGTCGTGACGGGCGCCCCAGCCGAGCTGGGCGGGCAGCACGACCTCGGCCGCGAGCACCACCCGTTCCGGGTCGCACGGTCGACCTTCGACCTCGAGGCAGAGCGCCCTCGTCGCATCGGGAAGGTGCACGGCAAGTGGCTGTGTGCGTGCCACGGTCGTTCCGTTACCGGGCCCCGACGAAGACCGACCAGAGTGGGGACGCGACGCCGCTCCGGTCGACGAATCCGGCGACGGCCGCGAGCAGCAGGATCACCCGGATGGCCGCCGCGAGCAGCTCGATCGCATCCCGCGGTGCCGTCGGGCCGACCTGATCGCTCCAGTCGCGCGCCCCGAGTCGCTCGCCCGTTTTCATGCCCTCCCTACGTCCGATGCACGCCCTTGGATGCAGCGGGGGCGTGGCGCTCAGCGACGGGCGAGGGCTACGCGCTCTCCATCACCGTCGGCCCGGCGGGCTCGGGCCCGCGCGGCGTCGACTCCCTGGTGAGGAAGAGCTTCGCGACCGGCGCGGTATACGATTCCACCGGCACGGGGAACTGCGCGACGACCGTCCCCGACGGGCTCGCCGCGAACTCGCCACAGAAGACGCTGCGGTCGGCCACCCGGGCCCAGAGCCGGTAGCGCTCGCCCGCGGCCAGCGCGCCCAGGCCCTTCAGGACGACCGCACCGCGCTTCGCGTCGAGGTCGAGGGCGACGGTTCCGTACGCGCCGCCCGTTCCGGTGAGCGCGAACGAGCGCACGACGTTCGGCTCCGTCAGCGTTGCCGTGAGCTCGCGCTCGAGGGCGAGCTCGCGGCGCACGCGGTACGCGTCGAAGCCGAAGGCGAGCGCCAGCACCGCCGCGGCCGCCGCGGCGAAGCGGCTCCAGACGACCCGACGCGGCGCTCGCACCGCGGCGGGGGCGGGGACGACGCCTGCCGCCGCGGCGAGCACGCGCGCGCGGAGATGGGCCGGCGGCTCGGTGACGGTCGCAAACGGGAGCAGGCCGAGGGTCGTACGGAGCCGCTCGACCTCCCGGGCCAGGTCCGGGTCGCCCGCGAGGCGACGCTCGAACGTGGCGGCGTCCTCGCGGGAGAGCTCCCCGAGCACGTAGTCGACGGCGAGGTCATGAGGGGAGGTCACGTCGTCACTCCACGAGGTCCGCGAGGGTGGCGCGCAGGCCGAGGAGCCCGCGGCGACACCAGCTCTTCACGGTCCCGAGCGGGGCGTCGAGCGTCGCGGCGATCTCGGCCTGCGTGAGGCCCTGATAGTAGACCATCTCGAGCGCGCGGCGCTCGTTCGCGGGCAGCTCCGCGACGGCGCTGCGCACGCGCTCGGAGCACTCGTGCATCGCGATCCGGTCCGACGCGGTGGCGGGGGGTTCGGGGGACGGCGCCTTCTGCCAGGAGGTGCGGAGAAGACGGAGCCGTCGTCCGCGACTCCGCAGCCGGTCGATGGCCCGGGTCCGCGTCACCGTCGTCAGGAAGGCGGCGAGGGAGCCCCGGTGCGCATCGTATCGGGTTTCCTGGCAGAGCATCACGAAGACTTCCTGGGTGAGATCCTCGGCCTCGTCCTGCGACTGGAGGATGGCGCGGGCGAGCCCGAAAACGAGACCGCCGTATCGATCGTAGAGGGGGGCGAGGGCGGCGCGGTCGCTGCCGAGGCTCCGAAGAAGGGCTTCGTCCGATGGCTCGGCCGAGGAGGCGTCGTCGTGTCCGGTTCCGCGCAAGTCGAGGCTCTCGCTAGCATAGTCGGTCGGGGTGGGGGATCGCACACCAACTCCCCTACGCGCGAGCCGGGCCGATGGATGCAGGCCTACGGAACGCTCGCCTCGGCGGTGGCGGCGAGGGAGACGACGGGGACGGGCGAGGCGCCGATCGTGCCCGCGGGCGTCGCGTGGCCGGTCGTGAGGTCGATCGTGTAGAGCTGGCCGCCGGTCGCGGCCCAGGCATGGTCCACGCCGCCCGCGTCGGTGACGATCGTGAATCCGGAGAGCGGGGTGAAATCGACGTCGAGGGGGCCGACGGTCGTGAGGACGCCGTCGTTGGGGGGATCCTGGAGGACGAGGACGTCCTCCGCGGCGTCGATCTCGAAGAGCTTCGTCGTCGGGGCGTCGCGGACGGTGGTGGTGTAGGCGGCACCGGCGATCCGGGGGCGCTTGCCCGCATTCCGGTCGGACCGCGCGTACGTGAGCGGCGTGTCGACCGCCGTCGCGCCGAGCGTGACGTTGACGCGCAGGTTCTGGCCGTCGGCGCTGACCAGGCGGAGCCGGTCCGCCTGGGGGTTGAAGGCGATCCCCGAGCGGAGATCGCCGTCGAAGGGCACCGTGAGGGTGCTGACGAGAGTGGATGCGCCCGTCAACGGATCGATGCGGTAGAGGTCGTTGCTCGTCGTGAGGCCGTAGAGGTGGCGGTCGGCGGGGCGTGAATCGATCCCGACGAGCCGACCGGAGAGACCCGTCGCGCGGACCGTGCGGACGGTCTCGGGGTGATCGGCGCGGAAGACTAGCAGCCGGTCGTCTTCGGTCGAGGCGACGAGCGTGGGCGGCGGGTCGGCGCGCACGAGGGCGACGATCGCAACGAGCGCCGCCGCGAGGCCGATCGATCGCACGTTTCGGGGAACTGTCGGAGAGACCTCGTTTCGTCAAGCGAGCGCGCGGAGGACCAGCGGCATCTTCGCCCCGGGAGGAGCCGGCGGACGACTGGCGTCCGGCGCCGCCGGGTGGCACTGATCATCGTGAGCGGCCCGGACGGGGGGCGGCCGTGCACGAGGAGGACATCATGCCGCGAATGGCTGCCGTCGTGCTGTCGACTCTGATCGTGGCCGGTGCCGCGCTCGCCGCGGCGCCCGACACCGAAACGATCGCCCGAGTGACCGGACTCCAGCCGGAGGTGAAGAACGGCGTTGCGAGAGTGAGCGTTCCCCGTTCCGATCTCGCGGTGACCGTCGACGACGTGAAGATGCAGCCGTTCCAGGGACTCTCGTCCTGGGCGGCGTTCACGGGTGGCGGCGGGAAGACGGTCATGATGGGCGACATGACGCTCGCGGAGGACGAGGTGAGTCCGGCGATGGACGCCGCGCTCGGAAGCGGGCTCGAGGTGACGGCGCTCCACAACCACTTCTCCTTCGACCGTCCGCGGATTCTCTTCATGCACGTCGCCGGGACCGGCAGTGCGGAGCGGCTCGCGGGCGGCGTGCGGAAGGTCCTCGACGCGATCAAGGACACGCGGAAGAGCCCGACGCCCGCCGAGGGCTTCGGCGGCCCACCCGTCCCCTCGACGAACACGATCGACGAGAAGCCGCTGCAAACGATCCTCGGCGCCGCGGCGCAAACGAAGGATGGCATGGCGAAGTTCGTGTTCGCGAAGAAGACGACGGCTCACGGCGTCGAGCTCGGCGCCGAGATGGGCGTCAATACCTGGGCGGCGTTCGCTGGCAGCCCGGAAGCCGCTGTCGTCGACGGGGACTTCGCGATGCTCGAGTCCGAGCTGCAAGGCGTCCTGAAGGCGCTCCGCGCCGCGCGGATCAACGTCGTCGCGATCCACTCGCACATGGCGCACGAGGACCCGCGCATCATGTTCCTCCACTTCTGGGGAAAGGGCTCGGCCGAGGACCTGGCCCGCGGCATCAAGGCCGCGAGAGCGACGCAGAAATAGCTGCTCTCTCCTCGATGTGGCGCGTCGTGAGCCTGCTCGCGCTCGGCGTCTCGGCGATTGCGCCGGCGACGGCCGATGCATACCGCCCGTTCGTATCGACCGATGCCGCAGTCGCGGATCCCGGTGATGTCGATGTGGAATTCGGGTACGTCGGGTTCCGGCGGAAGGGCAATCGTACGACGCTGGTGGCGCCGGCGGTGATCGGGAACCTCGGCCTCGTCCGGGACCTCGAGCTGGTGGGTGAGTTCAAGCTGTTGAGCGACCTCGCGCACGACCGGGCCGAGGATCGGACTCGATTCGAGGACACCGCGATCTCCGTGAAGTGGGTCGCTCGCGAGGGCGCGCTCCAGGAACGTGGCAACGCGCCGTCGCTCGCCGTCGAGCTGAGCCTGCTCGTCCCGACGCGGCGGGGGGAACATCGGCCGGGCGGGGAGCTCGTCGGCATCGCGTCGGGAACCGCGCTCGGCTGGACGTATCACCTGAACGGCGGCGCGCTGATCGAGCCGAGCGGGAATCACCCGGCGCCCGTGTGGGGCGTCATCGTTGAACACGCGATCCGGGATGGCGTCCGGGCCGTGGCCGAGGTGAACGGCGAGAGCGGCACCGGGGCGGGACCGGACAACTCCGCGCTCGTCGGCGCGATCTGGGAGCTGAAGGCTCCCGCGCCGCTGCACGAGCTGTCGCTGGACGTCGGGCTGCGGCACGGGATCAGCCACGCTGCCGACGAGTGGGGCGGTACCGCGGGCTTCACGGTCGCATTCCCGCTGACGTCAGGGAGGACCCCATGACACGGCTCGTCTCGCGTCGCAGCGTTCTCGGATCGCTCGCCGCGCTCACGGGAGCGGCGCTCGTGAGTGACCTCCGGGCCGCGGCGCCCCCGAAGGAATCGGGTCTCTCGTCGGAGGGACTGCTCGTCGGGCGTCCGGGATTTCAGCCGCGTACGGTCATGCCGCTCCCGCACGACGAGCTTCCCGGCTTCCTCTCGCGCGGCCAGCTCGCGGCCCACCGCGCCGAGTACGTGCGGGATGTCGAGCGGCTCGAACGGACCGAGGCGGCGCTTCACGACGCGAGCGACGACGGTCGCTACGTCGAGCTGCGTCGCACGCAGGTCGGCGCCGCGAACGGCGTCCTGTTCCACGAGTTCTACTTCGGCGGCCTCGCGCCGGCGAAAGTGGCTCCGCCGCGGCACATCGAGGCCAACATGAAGGAGCACATGGGCTCGATGGAGAGCTGGGCCGCCGACTTCACCCGCTGCGCGATGACGGCGAAGGCGTGGGCGGTCCTCGTGTACGATCCCTACGACGATCGCTGGCACAATGCCGTGATGGACTCCGACGACGACGGCGTGTGGGTGGGCGCGAATCCCCTCGTCGTCTGCGACGTCGCGGATCACGCCTTCACGACGGACTGGGCGCGCCGGGCGGACTACGTCGCGAAGTTCCTCGAGCACCTCGACTGGGAGGAGGTGTCGCGACGCTACAAGAGGGTGGATCGCATGTGACGAACGGCTTCCTGCTCGCGCTCCTGTCCGCGGCGCTCTTCGGCGCCGCAACGCCGGCCGGCAAGGTGCTGCTCGGCGACCTGACACCCTTCCAGCTCGCCGGTCTGCTGTATCTCGGCGCGGCGCTCGGCGTCGGGCCGCTGGCGGCGGCGACACGCGCACCCGTGCCGATCCACCTCGACCGTGCGAACCGGCGACGGCTCGCGGGCGCGGTCGTGTTCGGCGGCGTCGTCGGCCCGGTCCTTCTCCTTTTCGGCCTGCGGCTCACCACCGCCGCCTCGGTCGCTCTCCTGCTGAACCTCGAGTTCGCCGCCACGGCAGCCCTGGCCGTCGTGTTCTTCGGCGAGCGGCTCGGGCGGCGGGGCTGGCTCGGCGTCGCCGGCGTCGTCGTTTCAGGCGGCGTCCTCGCGTGGGGCAATGGCTGGCCAGGCGTGGTCGCCGCCTGCTTCGTCGCGGGCGCGTGTCTCTGCTGGGCCCTCGACAACAACCTCACATCGCTGATCGACGGTCTCGGCCCGACGCAGACGACGTTCTGGAAGTGCGCCATCGCGGGGACGACGAATCTCGCGCTGGGCGCGACGCTCGCGCCGCTGCGCGCGTCGCCGTCTCGGCTGGCGATGGCCCTCGTCGTCGGCGCGATCTGCTACGGGGCGAGCATTGCGCTCTCGATCAGCGCTGCACAGCACGAGGGCGCCGCACGCACGCAGGCCGTCTTCGCGAGCGCGCCATTCCTCGGCGGTGCGCTGTCGTGGATGGTCCTCGGCGACCCGGTCGGGACCTCCGAGCTCGTCGCAAGCGCGCTTCTCGTGGTCTCGGTCGCCGGCGTCCTCCTCGACCGCCACGAGCATCTCCATGCCCACGAGCGACTCGCGCACGTTCACAGCCACCGCCACGACGACGGGCATCATCTCCACGAGCATCCCGGTCTCGTCCGTTCGGCGGTCCACTCCCACTGGCACGAGCACGAGCCGGTGGAACACGTCCACCGCCACGGCTCCGACCTCCATCATCGCCACTGAGACGCGACCCAAGCGTTCTTGGGTCGCGGATCGGACGCGACGGTGTGACGCGTCGTCACGCGCGAGAGCCACTGAATCGAAGGAAGGAGCGTGCCGGTTCTGTCGCGCTGGCTTTTGCCAGCCGCGGCACGCCGGTCGCGCGTGGCGACGCGTGACACGCTCGCGTTCGGTCCGCGACCCAAGAAGGCTTGGGTCGCGTCTCAGTCCGCGCGATCGCTGAAGCTCACCGCGTCGTGCTTCAGGAACGGCGCGCTGTACGTCGCGCCGAAGCACGGTCCGCCGCCGCTCCGGTGGAGTCGCACGTCGATCGGGCCGGTGAGCGCGCCGACGTCGGGCATGGCAATCTTCGTGCCCTTCGCCTGGACCTTGATCGACGCGCTGCCATCGGTGAGGCCTTGCTTCAGGGCAACGCTCCGGACGCCGGTGTCCGACGCGTCCGCGTTCTTGTAGGAGAGACTCGTCGACTTCGCGCTCCAGCACGGCCGCCCGCGACACGTTCCGCCGTGCGGCGCCTCGACGCTCGTCAGGAGCATGCCGTCGTCGTAGAGACAGAGCGCGTAGTCGTCGCTCGTCAGCGGATCGCCGTAGTCGGAGAGCGGCGTGGCGGCGCCCTTGAGCCACTTCCACGTCAGCTGATCGCCGCTGTCGGGCGTCTTGTCCTTGATCTGCAACGTCGCCTTGCCGGGCACGAACGGCGTGCGACACGTCGCCGGCGTCGGCGGGCAGAGCGAGCTCGGCCCGTCGCCGTTCTGCATGATCTTCACGGTGTCGGCGATCTCGTCGCTGAGCACGAGGTCGAGGTCGCCGTCGTTGTCGACGTCGATGATCACCGAGCACGACGGGTTCGAGTCGGCCGGGATGTCCTGGTCGAAGTGGAACGTGCCCGTGCCGTCGTTCCGGTAGACGCGCCAGAGGCCGGCGCCGAAGCTCGACAGCACCCAGTCGAGGTCGCCGTCGCCGTCGAGGTCGCCGAGCTTGCTCGACGGCGTGTGGCCGGGCATCGGATAGGTGACGACGGGTTTGAACGTCCCGTCGCCCTTGCCGAGGAGGATGCCGCCGCCAGTCGTGCTGTTGGCGAGCGCGAGCGCGGCGTCGAGGTTGCCGTCGCCGTCGAGGTCGCCGATCGCGACCTGCCACGGCTGTCCGCCGGCGTCCTCGGCCGGCAAGACGGTGAACGTTCCGTCGCCATTGCCGAGCATGACGGACACCTTCTCGTCGTTGACACAGCCGACGACGAGGTCGGTGATGCCGTCTCCGTTCATGTCGCCGGAGCCGAGCCCCCATTCGCCATCGCAGCTGCTGTCGAAGAAGGTCGGCGCGCCGAAGCTGCCGCTCCCGTCGTTCAGGAGGAGCGCCATCTCGTTGCTCGTCCCGCCTTCGAGCGCCTCGACGACGTCGAGGTCGCCGTCGCCGTCGACGTCGAGGACGGCGACGCCGTGCGCCTCGGCGCCGGTGATGATCCCCTGCGTGTGGTCGAACGTGCCGTCGCCGTGGCCGTGCAGGACGAAGATCCCCGGGGCGTCGGTCGACGAGACGACGGCGTCCGTCTTGCCGTCGTTGTCGACGTCGGCCGGCTCGTTCGGGCTCGCCTCGACGCCGACGGGGTACGGACCGACGAACGGCTGCGCGTACGTGCCCGAGCCGTCGCCGCGGTTCAGGAAGACGCGGACGTCGGCGCTCACCTCGTTCACCGTGCCGAGGTCGATCCAGCCGTCGCCGTCGAAATCGGTCCCGAGCGCGCCATAGATGCGGGTCTGATGGCCGGAGACGCGATTCGAGAACTTCTGGATCTCGGAGAAGCTCCGCGCGGCCGGCGCCGCGGCGACGGTGAAGGTGAAGGCGTAGCCCGCCGAGCGCAGCGGCGTCGAGTCCGCCGCGCGGATGTCGTGCGAGAGGTTCACGAGGACGATCTCGCCGGCCGAGAACGGGCGCGAGGGCGTGAGCGTGATCGTATGGTCGGTGTCGGACAGGGTGAGCGGACCGCTCTTCGTGCCGCTCGACCGCCCGAAGACGCGCACCGAGGAGGCGGTGACGGAGGAGGGAAGCAGCGCCTGGTCGAGCGTGATCGAGACGGCGGTCGTCGCCGGGGCAACCGCCAGTCGAACGGGACTCGTCGCGACGACGTGGGGTTCGGTGGCGTGCGCCGAGAGCGAGGCGAGCAGCGAGAACACGAATGCAATCGATAGGCGCGTCGTCATCGCAACGATCTCCTCGGACGAGCCGGCGGATCGCCGGAGACGCGTGTCTAGCACGGGAGCGTGTCGAAGCCCAAAGTTTTTCGTGATCACCCGGTGGGGAACTCGGAGCCCGGGAGCGGTCGTCAGGGGAACGTGACGACCGAAAACGCGGAATGCCGCCCATCGTTCGATGTCTCGCCGCCGGCGACGATGCGGTCGTCTGCGCCGATCGCCAGCGTCGACGCGATGTCCACGCTGCCCGTTGCGATCTCGTGACGCGCGAGCTCCATGCCGTCCTGCGCCAGCCGGACGACCTCGAAATCCAGTCCGGTCGTCGCGTTCGTGACGAACCCACCGACGACCGCCGCGCCGCCCGAGTCGAACGCGACCGAGGTCGCGGAATCGTCGCTGTTAGCCGTGCCGTTGATCGCGACCCGCCACAGCTCGTCTCCGTCGCCTCCATCGAGTTTCACCGCGGCGAAGTCTGTCTGCGTGCGTCGCGCCCGGTCGAGGTTTCCGACCGCGACCACGTCGCCGTCGTCATCGACGGCGACGTCGAGCGCCGCGTTGCGACGGCCGGCGATCGTATGGCGCCACAGCTCTTTACCGCTCGCCCCGGCGAGCTTCACGACCGTGAACGCGGAGTCGGTGAAACTCAGTACGCCGGTCACGCCGGCGATCACGACGTCGCCGGCCGGGTCGATCCGCATCGCGTTGGGGACGCCGGACACGCCACCCGTGGCCTCGGCCAGATCGGTCCTCCACAGTTGATGGCCGTCGCGTCCCGCGAGCTTCACGACCGTGATCCGGGTCGCAATGACGTCCTCGTACACACCGTCGTACGCACCGGTTTCGACCGTCACGCCCGCGGCGACGACGTCGCCGCCGGGGTCCACGGCGACGGCCGAGGCCCCACCACCCCCGAAATGACCGCGATGGGCACGCATGAGATGACGCCAGCGGTCGCGGCCGTTCGTCGAAAGCTTGACGACGAGCCAACCCGGCGCGCCGGCACCGGCGCCAGCTCCCGCTGCGATGATGTCCCCGTCGGCATCGGTTGCGACGGCGGTGGCGCCGCCCTTGCCGAGACCGCGTCGCCAGCGGATCTCCCCGCCTTCACCGGCGAGCTTCATCACGGTGAACCGTGCCTTGTGCGCCATCCAACCCGCGATGATGGTATCGTCGCGAGGATCGACGATGATCTGGCGAGCCTCGCCGACGAAGATCTGTTCCCAGGCGGTCGCGCCGGTCGCACCGTCGAGCTTCATGACCGTGGCCTCCATACCTCCGAGGTCCATGCTCAGGTGGCCCCCAGCAACGACGTCGCCGCCATGCGTGACCGCGACGGTATGTGCCGCACTGTAGTAACCGCCCGGAAAATCGCGCTCCCATCCGAGCGCTGGACCGTCGAGCAACGCCGACGTCAGCGCGATCAGGACGAGGCGATGTAAATTCCGCACGGCCGGCCGGCGATGTTGCCGCGTGATGGGTCGGATATCCGGCCCTCGGGCGATCTATCCCACTAGAGACGCGACGGCGTCAAACGCGGCCCGTGCCTCCGGCGCGCGCGCGAGGTCGACGACGTCTTCCAGCTTCCCGAGCTGGCGGATCATCTGCTCGAGCCGCTCGTCGTCCGGCACGAGGAGGAGGATCGCGCTCCGCGTGCCGTCGCCGACGGGGACGCAGACGATCCCCTCCACGTTGAACGCGCGGCGCGCGAAGAGGCCGCAGACGTGGGACATCACGCCGGGATGGTTCCGGACGTGCAAACGTAGGACGACGTCAGCGGGCGATCGCATGGCATTCTCCTTCGATCATGTCGCGGTTGGCGGCGCCGGGCGGGACCATCGGGTAGACGTTCTCCTCGGCGGCGATTGGCACGTTCACGAGACACGGTCCGCGCTCCGCGAAGGCGCGCGCGAGCGTCGCGCGAGCGTCCCGCGCGCGACCGAGGTCGACCCCGCGGACACCGAAGCCGCGCGCGATTGCGGCGAAGTCGGGCTCGGCCCGGAACCGCGAGGCGTGGTAGCGACCGCCGTAGAACAGCTGCTGCTGCTGGCGGACGAGGCCGAGATGCGCGTTGTTCATGAGGACGACCTTCACGTCGACGCGCTCCTCGGCGGCGGTCGCGAGCTCCTGGAGATTCATCAGGAGACTGCCGTCGCCGCTGAAGCAGACGACCGGCCGCTCGGGGAAGGCGAGCGCGGCGCCGATCGCGGCGGGGAGCCCGAACCCCATCGTTCCGAGCCCACCCGACGTGAGCCATTGCCGCGGCCGCGTGAAGGGATACGCCTGCGCGACCCACATCTGGTGCTGGCCGACGTCGGTCGTCACGATGGCGTCCGAAGGAAGCAGCGCGGCCGTCTCGCGGATGATCCCGTACGGGTCGCACGGGTCGGTCGCGTTCGGCATGTGGAGCGGGTGGGTGGCGCGCAGCGTCCGGACGCGCTCGATCCACGAGCGGCGGCCGGCCGCCGTCACGCGCGGCGCGAGCGCACGCAGCGCGTCGCCGACGTCGCCGACGATCCCGAGCATCGTCGGCTTGATCTTCCCGATCTCGCTCGCGTCGATGTCGACGTGGACGATCGTCGCGCGCGGGCAGAACTCGGCCGCCTTCCCGGTCGCGCGGTCGTCGAAGCGGACGCCGAGCCCGACGAGGAGATCGCACTCCTCGAGCACGAGGTTCGTGCAGCGCGCGGCGTGCATGCCGACCATTCCGAGGAAGAGGGGATGATCGTGAGGCAAAGCACCGAGTCCGAGCAGCGTCGCGGCGACCGGAATCGACGCCTTCTCGACGAGCCGTCGGAGCACGTCGGACGCCCCGGATGCGACGACGCCCGCGCCGACGAAGAAGACGGGCCGCGCCGCTGCATCGACGAGCGCTGCGACGCGCGCGATGTCCGCGTCGTGGAGCGGCGCCGGTGCGTCGGCGCGGCCCGGCTCGGGGAGCGTGTCGACGTCGATCGCCTCGGTCTGCACGTCCTTCGGGACGTCGATGACGACCGGGCCGGGCCGGCCCGACGTCGCGATCCGGAACGCATCGGGAACGACGTCGAGCAGCTCGGCCGCGGACCGGACGAGAAAGTTGTGCTTGGTGATCGGGACGGTCAGCCCGTACGTGTCGATCTCCTGGAACGCGTCCGTGCCGATCATCGCGCGCGGCACCTGGCCGGTGATCGCGACCAGCGGGATCGAGTCGAGCTTCGCGTCGGCGATCGCGGTGAGGAGGTTCGTCGCGCCGGGGCCGGACGTGCCGAAGCAGACGGCGGGACGTCCCGTCGCGCGCGCCATCCCCTGCGCGATGAAGCCCGCGCCCTGCTCGTGGCGCGCGAGCACGTGACGGATGCGACTCGCCCGCAGCGCATCGTAGAGCGGCAGGCTCGCGCCGCCGGGAATCCCGGCGATCGTGGTCACGCCCTGCCTTTCGAGCAACCGCATCATCAGTTCCGCGCCGGTCATCTTCATGGGAGCCTCCTCCTCGGATTGCTCCCTGCGCGGCCCGGGCTCGTCGGGGGCCAGAAACGAAAAACCCCCGCGGGCTCGCGCCGGCAGGGGTTCGAAACGCGTTGGTTCGTCCCGCTACGACGCGACGGCCTCCACGACCGACACCACCACCACGACGACCAGGACGGACGGAGCGCGCAACGCGTCGGGGTGGGAAGCGGGGTACATCGAGATCGACCGTACTACGCGCGTTGGGCGGGATGCAACCGGATTCGACGACGTCGCGGGACGTTTCCTCGACCGGAGAAAGCGCGACCCAACGCTTCTTGGGTCGCGATCGGACGCGAGCGTGTTCCGTCACTATCACGCGCGACCGGCATGCCGCGGCTGGCGAAGCCAGCGCGGCAGAGAAGCACGCCCGCTTTGGGACCCGCTACGATCCTAAACGGATGGAGGTGAGGGCACGGGATATGAGCGAACGGCGCGTGCCGGTTCGGTCGCGCATGACGGAGCGCCACACACTCGCTTCCGTTTCAGCGACCCAAGAAGGCTTGGATCGCGCTCCTAGACGCGCACGAAGTCGATGAAGCCGCGCTCGGGGTTCGTGTGCACGAGCCGGACCCGGACCCGGTCGCCCACGTCGAGCCCTTCCTGACCGCGCTCGACCCGGCCTTCGACCGGGGGGTCGAAGATGCGGGCCCAGGTCCCTTTCGCGGACGCCCCCGTGACGACGCCGTCGAATTCCTGGCCGATACGGTTGGAGAGGAGACACGCGGCCGCGGCCTTTCGGACGAGGCGTTCGACCTTCTGCGCGGCGTCCTCCTTGACCGTGCATTCCATGGCGAGCGCGCCGAGCGCGTCGTGGCCGTACGGGACGGGCTTCCCGGCGATCGCGGCGCGGACGAGGCGTTGCGTCACGAGGTCGGGATAGCGACGGTTCGGCGCGGTCGAGTGCGTGTACTCGCTCACCGCAAGCCCGAAGTGTCCGACGACCGCCTGGCCGGGGAAGCTCGCGACGTACTCGCCGCGTCCGAGGAGCTTGACGATCGTCAGCGACAGATCGGGGAAGCGGAGCGGATCGGCCGCGCGCCGCTTCAGCAGGAAGGCGTTCAGCGCGGGTGCGTCGGGGTCGCCGGGCAGGTGTTCCCCGAACTCCGTCGCCAGCGCGACGATCCGCTGCCAGCGCTCGGGCGAGCGGACGACCCGTCGCAGGACGGGAAACCGGTGCGCTTCGAGGAAGCGCGCGATCGTCCCGTTCGCCGCGATCATGAAGTCCTCGATCAGGTTCTTCGCGCGGTTCGGTGTCTCGGCCGCGAGCCGGTCCACGGCATCGCCGTCGAACTCCGCGCGCACCTCGAGCGTCTCGAGCTCGAGCGCGCCGTGCTCGTGGCGCTGCGTCTTCAGCCGTTGCGCCACGGCATCCTGGATCTTCAGGTTGTCGGCGAGTCCCGGCACTGCCGCGACCGCCGGGGACAGGGGCCCGTCGCCCTCCAGCCAGGCGCCAACCGGATGGTAGGCGAGCTTCGCGTGGTTCCGGACGACCGCCCGGTAGACGTCCGACGCTCCACACACGCCGTCGTCGCCGACGGCGATCTCGACGACGACGGCGCGCCGGTCGACGTCGGGGTTCAGCGACGTGAGATCGGTGCTCAGTCGATCCGGCAGCATCGGGAAGTTCCGCGGCGCCGTGTAGACCGACGTCGTGTTGGTGCGGGCGTGTCGGTCGAGCGCCGAGCCCGGCGCGACCGTCGCGCTCACGTCCGCGACCGCGACGCGGATCGTGGTGCACTCGCCGGCCGGAGGGTCGGCGACCGTCAGCTGATCGAGGTCGCGCGAGTCGTCGTTGTCGATGGAACACCACGGGAGCGCGCGGAGGTCGCGCGCGTCGCCGTCGCGCGGCGCGCCGTCGGAAAACGCCCCGGCCTCCGCCAGCGCCGCCGGCGGGAAGTCGGGCTCGAGCCCGTGCTCGACCATCGCCCGGCGCGCCACCCGGAGGAGCAGCGCTCGCTCGGATTCCCGCGACGGCGCCATCAGCGCGCGCTCGGGCTCGTCCGCGAGCCGGCGAACGACGGCGCGGTCGCGGCCGTCTCGCTGCCGAGCGCCGCGCGGAGGGTCGTCAACGCCTCCGCCGGCGTGTCGACGAAGTGGAGCAGCGCGAGGTCCTCCGCCGCGATCATCCCGTGCTCGACGAGCGCGGGAAAGTTGACGATCTCCCGCCAGTAGCTCGATCCGTACATGAGCGTCACGATCGGGCGGTCGAGCTTGCCGGTCTGGCAGAGCGTCAGGATCTCGAACAGCTCGTCGAGCGTTCCGAAGCCGCCCGGAAAGACGACGAGCGCCCGCGCGAGGTGCGCGAACCAGAGCTTCCGCATGAAGAAGTAGTGGAACTCGAAGCCGAGCCCGGGCGTGATGTACGGATTCGGGCGCTGCTCGTGGGGAAGGCCGATGTTGAGCCCGATCGTGCGGCCGCCCGCGTCGGCGGCGCCGCGGTTCGCGGCTTCCATGATGCCCGGCCCGCCGCCGCTGCAGACGAGGAAGCGCTGGGCGGGTGACGGGATGCTGTCCGACCACTCGGTCACGAGGCGCGCCAGCTCGCGGGCCTCGGCGTAGTAGCGGCCGAGCGGTCCGTCGGGACGGAGGCGGGCCGAGCCGAAGAACACGATCGTGTCGTGGACGCGCTCCCGCGCGAAGGCGTCGAGCGGCTGGAGGTACTCGGCGAGGATGCGGAGGGGACGCGCCGCCTCGCTGTCGAGGAACGTTTCGTCGCGGTAGGCGAGCTTCGGATCGCTGGGCGTCATGGCGGCCGGCATCGTGCCAGAGGAGCATCGGCGACGACAAACCGGCGGGATGGCCGGGCGCGCTCAGGAGCGGCGCGAGAGCCGATCGATCGCTTGCGCGACCCGCTGGAGCGGGAACTGGACGAGCAGCACGGCGACGAAGATCATCGCGGTGAGCGCGTAGTATCCCGCCCCCGCGGCGAGCCCCATGCTCGCGGTAGTCCACAGCGTGGCGGCGGTATTCACGCCCTGGACGGTGGCGCCCTGGTGCATGATCACGCCGCCGCCGATGAAGCCGATCCCAGTGACCACCCCGGCGGCGATGAGCATCGGGCTGTTCGTCGGACCGAGACCGAGCGACGAGACGATCGTG
>Ga0070741_10004219_pt1 | contig 33877 bp, 24 predicted proteins | sample Coa_R1_4_FD_66440 | JGI IMG/M metagenome (GOLD analysis project Ga0070741, IMG submission 66440) | Surface soil microbial communities from Centralia Pennsylvania, which are recovering from an underground coalmine fire - Coalmine... | ecosystem: Environmental > Terrestrial > Soil > Unclassified ... | reverse complement strand
CGCCGGGAAGAAGGAGCTTTGAACCGGGATCATGCCGGTACAGGGCTGCGATTTGCCAATGACCTTCGTGCTGGACAGCCAACAGCCCTGCATGCGAGCCGGTCAGCTCTGCGGTGCGGGAGACAAAGCGATGGGCAAAATCGGGGAGGCGCAAACATCCATCAATCTCCCGCGCCAGTTCGATCACCGCCTCGGCTTGACGCCGGTGCTGCTCTGAGAGATGCAGATTGATGGCAGCTTCCAGCATCACGGCCGCTTGATTGGAGAGAGCACGCGCCCGGCGCACGTCTTCTTCTGAGATTCCTGTTTCCTTGGCGCGATCCAGCACCCCGAACATTCCCAAAAGCGAGCCGCCGGCGCCGAGCAGGGGGACCGCAAGAAAATGCTGCACCTTGTATTTCGTGATGACGCCCAGATCAGATCCGTGAAGGCGGCTGGCTTCGTCCGTCCAGAACACTTCTTTTGTTCGCAGCGCCCTGGTAGCAATTCCTTCGGGCAACACAACTTCCATGGGCCGCGGCTGCCCGTTTTCAATGCCATACCGCACCCGGAAGTGGTCATCTTCCAGCAGGGCGATGAAGCAACGCCGGAAACCGAGGAAGTCCGCCGCCTGCACCACGAAGGACTGCAGAAACTGCTCCAGGTTTTCGCTGGAGCCCAGCTTTGCCGAGATCTCCAGCAGCTGTTGCAACTCGTGCGCCTGACCGTGCGAGCTGGAATAGAGCTCGGCATGCGCCACGGCGACCGCCCCAAATCCTACGATCGTTCCCGCCAGCGCCCGCTCCTCCGCCGTAAACACGCCGTTTTGACGGGGATAGATCAGGATCGCGCCTTGGGTGCGGGCCGAGCGGAAGGGGGCTGCAATCAGCATTCCCGGGGACACAAGGTTTCCCAGGGAGTGCACGTCGGCGCCGATAGAAAGGGTGAGGGGCTCTCCGGCCGTGACCGCGCGCTGCGCCAGATCGGCAGCAAAGCGCAGGGTGTGCCGGTCATGACGGGCACGCGCCGAACTGGCCAGTTGCGGCGTCTCTGCCGATACCGCCTTCAACTCAAAAGGTCCATCTCGCCGCCACAAGACACAGACCAGGCGGGTACGCAGGAGGATGCGGAGGCGGTCGGCTAAAGTTTCAATGACGGCAGCCACATCCGGAGTTCCATGCAACACGTGGGCGAGATCAGCGAGAGCCTCGGCCCGGCGGCGCTCCTGGCTGGAGAGTTCGCCCAGACGAGCCGATTCCAAAACGCTGCCGAGTTGCTGGGCAAGGAGGGTGGCCTTGGCGGCAAGATCTTCGTTAAAAAATTCTTCATCCGAGTCATGCAGGAAGGAAAGCGCTCCAATCACGTCGTCCCAGACGATGAGCGGGGCGGCCATGATGGAGCGGCCTTCGAATTCCATAGTGGAGGGAAAGTCCCCGGTCTCAAGATGATTCGCAAAGACGGTTTGGCGCTGACGAACGGCCTGGGCGGAGACCGCATTCTCATCCGGCCGAATGCGAAGCCCCAGGAAGCGGTCGGACAGTTTGCCGAAGGCCTGTTCTCCGACCAGTTCGCCACGGGGGTGACAACGCCAGAAGTAGACACCAGAGACCTGAAAAAATTCACATGCAGCACGGCAGAAGAAAGCAATCAGCGCCCCGGCATCACTCCGCTCATTGGCCTTGCCCGAAATGGAAAGCAGGAGCTTCTGGAAATCCTCATCGGACCCGGGAGCCATGCTGTTTTCCTGGGGAACGAGTGGACTGCCACCAGAAACTCCAACTGCTAAACCGAGCCTGGATGAAAAGTTTTCCTGATTCACAAGTGCTTGAATCTAATTGGGAAAGTATCCGCCATCTCAATTTGAGTCAAGGGAAATGGGCTGGGGGGTGCCTGAGTATGAAATCCCGTGACTCGGCTTGAGATTTTGTCTCACCCTGAGAAGTATAGGTCGAAGTATCGCGATGAGATACGGCTCATCTGAAATTCCCCTTGAAGTTCCGCTCCAAATGGCCTGAAAACATTGGAATATCAGAGAGATAGAGCTCATTACTTTGGTTTTTCCCGGCCGGGGCAGGTGGCCCGGACCGTGCACGCCTCTGCTTGCCAGCTTCTCGTACACCCAAGGAGGAACTGTGTCTCAAAGAATCGCGGCCGTGGTGCTCTCGCTTGCCCTGGGGGCCACCGTGGGACCAAGCCATTGCAGCGCACAAAACGCACAAAGCGAAGAGATCGTGCGGCGCGCCAAGAACAAAGTTCAACCCAACTATCCCGAGTTGGCGCACAAGATGAACATTACGGGAACGGTGAAGATCGAGGTGACCGTCGCGCCTAACGGCACCGTGAAGGAAGCCCGCATCGTGGGAGGACATCCGCTGCTGGCGCAATCCGCGCTGGATGCGGCCAAGAGGTGGCGGTTTGAACCCGCGGCCGCGGAGAGCACAGGAATCATTGATTTCAAGTTCGCACAGCGGTAAGTCGCCAGGCCGCGCAGGAGACAGGCATGACTCTCGGTAAAAAGCTTTACTTGAACTTTGGATTCATCCTCGGGATGGTCCTGCTGCTGTTCATCGTGAACTGGCTGGCCGTGCGGCGGGAGCATGCCGCCAAGGACGCGGCGGCAGCTTCGCTGCGGCTCGCCGACACCACCAACACGGTGCGCTTTCAGATGATGCAGAACCGCCTTTACCTGAGCAACTATCTGCTGAGCGGCGATACGCGGGAAGTGGAGCGCATGAACGAAGGGCTGCGCACCCTGAATGAAAAGCTTGAAGAAGGCAAGGCGCAGGCCTATTCCGACCAGGTCAAGACCTCGCTGGCCAAAGTTGAGCAGCTGGAGCAAGCCTGGGGCAAGGAATTCGCCCAGCCTCTGACCGATAAGAGAAAGGATGTGGATTCCGGAAATGCCACGGTCGCGGAGCTGCAGATCTATTATTTGCAGAAAGACGCTTCTTCGTGGGTGAAGAACTCGACCGACGCGCTCGATGTGGCTGACGTCGAGAACCGGAAACTGGTGGAGGAGCGCCGCAACTCGGATGAAAGCGCGGCTAACTGGACGATCACGGTGTCGCTGCTGTTCACCCTGGTGGCGCTGTCGGTAGGCGCGGTCGTTGGCTATCGCACCGCAAAATCGATCACCGCTCCGCTGACGAATCTGATGAATGTGGCGCGCGGCATCGGCAACACCGGCGATCTCGAGCACAACATCGATACCAGCCGCGGCGACGAAATCGGCGAGCTGGCCCGTACCTTCCACAAGATGGTGACCTACCTGAAGGAAATGGCGTCGGTTTCAGAGGCCATTGCCGGAGGGGATCTGACCGTCGAGGTCAAGCCTCGCTCTTCGCATGACACCCTGGGGAACGCATTCGCCAAGATGGTCGAGGGCCTGGCGGGGCTGGTGCGCAGCGTCCGCGACGCGTCTTCCCAGGTGGCAAGCGCCTCCAACCAGGTGGCCGGAGCTTCCGACGATTCCGCGAAGATCGGTTTGCAGGCATCGTCTGCCATCGATGAGGTCACCAGCACCATGCACGAGATGAGCGTCAACGTGCAGAACATGGTGAAGAGCACGCAGGTGCAGGCTTCCAGCGTAAGCGAGACCTCCGCCTCCATCGATCAGATGGTGGCCTCGATCCAGCGCGTGGCTGACACCGCTAAAGTTCTACTTGATATCTCCAACCGCTCCCGCGAAGAGGTGCACAACGGCATCGGGACCATGGAGAAGGCCACCGATGGCTTGAATCGCATCAATACCACCATTACGTCCTCGGGAGAAATTATCGGGGCGCTGGGACAGCGGGCGGACGACATCGGCAAGATCATCGAGGTGATCGACGACCTCGCCGAGCAGACCAACCTGTTGGCTCTCAATGCCGCGATCGAAGCCGCCCGGGCGGGCGAGCACGGACTTGGCTTCGCGGTGGTCGCCGACGAAGTGCGCAAGCTGGCGGAAAAGTCGGCGCAATCCACCAAGGAGATTTCCGAACTCATCCAGAGCATTCAGAAGGAAGCGCGCAAGGCGGTCGAGAACATGGATCGCTCGACCTCAATCGTCAACGAGGGCCTGGAACTCGGGGGCGAGTTGAATTCCGCCTTGAAGAAGATCTCCAACGTGGTCACCGAAGTCTACAAATTTGCGCAGGAGATCGGCGCGGCCACCAACGAGCAGTCGCACGGCTCATCGCAGATTGCGCGCGCCACCACGCGCCTGAACGAAATCACCCACGAGATCAACTCCGCGGTAGAGGAACAGGCATCCGGAGCGCAGGCCGTGGTGAAAGCCATGGAACGGATGCGCGAACTGGTGCAGCAGTCCACGTCCAGTTCCACCGAGCTGGCAGCATCGTCGGAGCAGATGTCGAAGATGTCGCGCAGCCTGCTGGACTTCATCGACCGCTTCGCCCTGGCGGAGGCGGCCCGCGCGCAGGGGAACTCCGAGCCGGCAAGCCGCAACGCCCGCCGGGCAACAGCGGGAATGCAGTAGGGCCGCGGGAGGAGCCTCACCAGATGAGCCGCGAACTCCATATCGTAGGGTTCCAAGTGGGCCGTGAGACCTATGGCGTGCCCATCACCTCGCTGCATGAAATCGTGCGGGTGCCGGAGATTACTGCTGTGCCCGACGCTCCCGATTACCTGGAAGGGGTCATCAACCTGCGGGGAAAGATTGTTTCAGTCATGGACCTGCGCAAACGCTTTGGCGAGATGCAGGCGGAGGTCAAGCGGAACAACCGCATTCTGGTGGTTGAGCATGCCGGCCGGCTGGCGGGATTGATCGTCGATTCGGCCTCCGAAGTGTTAAAGATTCCGGCCGACGCGGTGGAACCGCCTCCTGCCGTATTTCAGGAGGGCGGCTTGAACTGCGTGACCGGGCTGGGAAAGGTTGGCGGGCGCCTGGTCGTGCTCCTCGACCTGAGCAAGCTGCTGGCTCCGGGCAGCTTGCACGCCAAGAAGGAAAGCGCGGACAACAAAACCAAAGGGGAAGCGCGCGGCGCGGCGGCAAAGTAGCAGGGAATGTCTTGCCATGATGCAAATTGCTTTCTGGGATAGACGGGAACACGAATGAGTACATCCGGGGCGGCACCAGCTCCCATACTGACGGAAGCGGAACTGAAGTTGCTGCAGGCGCTCGTGTATCAGGAGTGCGGCATGCACTTCGACGAGCGCCGCACGCACTTCCTCCAGGACCGGCTGCTGCGCCGGCTGAAGGAATGCCGCGTGGACTCCTTTTACGCCTATTACCGGCTGCTGATCAGCCAGCAAGGCAGAGAAGAACTGGCCAAGCTGCTGGAAAACCTGACCGTCAACGAGACCAGCTTCTTCCGCCACAAGGCGCAACTCGATCTTTTCCAGAAGACGGTGCTGGAGGAATTGCTGAAACACAAGAGCTCGCGGCGCGAATTTGCGATTCGCATCTGGAGCGCGGGCTGCTCGACCGGGCAGGAGGCCTACACCCTGGCGATGCTGGTGACCGACGCTCTGGCCTACTACTACCTGCGGAACCCGCTCCCGGTGGAACTGCCGCTGCCCAAGCCGCTGATCCCCCCGCCCTGGCGCGTAGAAATTCTGGCCAGCGACATCAGCTACTCCGTACTGCGGGCCGGGCAGGAGGGGGCTTACAGCGAGCACCAGATGTCGATGGTCGACTACGGCTACCGTTTGCGCTATTTCGACAAGATTGCGGATCGTTATGCCATCAAGAAGACGCTGAAGGAAATGGTCCATTTCGACTTTCACAACCTGAAGACGGAGTACCTGCCACAGCGCAATGATGTCATCTTCTGCCGCAATGTCATGATGTACTTCGACGAAGCGGAGCAGAAGCGGCTCATCGAAAAGTTCTATCGCTGCCTGAACCCCGGCGGGTATCTGTTCGTGGGACACGCGGAAAGCCTGCTTGGCCTGACCAAGAAATTCCAGATGGTGCACAAGGACAGCGGCACCGCCTACCAGCGGATTGAGGTGCGAGAGTGACCCATTCCCCCGACGAGCGTGGCGCGGAACTGCGGGAGCTGTTTTATGAGACCTCCCAGGAACTGTTGCAGGCGCTCAATGATGAAGCGCTGAAGCTGGAGAAGCATCCCGGCGACGAGGAGATCGTGCGCAGCATCCGCCGCACGGTTCACACGCTCAAGGGCGACTCCGCCGCCTGCGGGTTGCGGGAATTGAGCGAACTCGCGCATCAATTCGAGGATGCCCTCTCGATGGAAACGGCGGCGGCGCAGACCGCGGTGGCGGAGATCGCATTTGCGGCCGCCGACCTGTTCGCCGAGATGATCGCGGCCTATCGCGCAGGAAGCAAGCTGCCTTCCACCAGGAAGCTGGGCAAGAGAATCGAGGAACTCACCTCGACTCCCGGAGCCAGGAAAGCGCGCAAGAAGAAATCTCCGGCGGCCCAGGCCGCGGCGGACTGGACCGAATACGAACGCCTGGCCATGACGCAGGCGCAGGCCAGGGGGCAAGACGTTCTTCATGTCGTGGTGAAAATTGACCCGCACTGCGCCATGCCGATTGCCGGGCGGCAGTTGATCCAGAATGCGATCTCGAGCATGGGCCCGGTGCTGGCTGTGCGGCCGGACGCGAAATCGGCGGCGGCCAGCAAGCATGTGGAATTTGTTCTGGCCAGCGTGCAGACCGCGGAACAGATTGTGGCCAAGTGCAGGATTCCAACCATCGCCGAAGAGGTGAACGTTGAACTCCTATATGCCGCGGCGGTTCCGGGAGAGCAAGCTTCCGCGCCACCGGCGGAGGCGGCCGCGCTTCTGGATCAGAACCTCCAGGACGGGGCAGCCCCCGATTCAGCGGCTCCCCCCGGCGCTGTAGCCCCGGTCACAGTGGAAAACATCCTGCGAGTCGAGGCGGGGCGCATTGACAGCGTGCTGAACCTGGTAGGGGAGTTGATCATCGGCAAGTCGATGTTGCAGCAGGCGCTCAACGAATTCTCGAAGCGCTATCCCAAAGAGCTGTTGCGCGGCAAATTCGCCGATGCCATGGCTTTCCAGGCGAGAGTGCTGAATGATCTGCAGCGCTCGGTGATGAAGATCCGCATGGTGCCGGTCGATCAGCTCTTCCGGCGGTTCCCGCGCATGGTGCGCGATGTCTCGCGGCAGTGCGGGCGCGACGTGGAACTGGCCGTCAGCGGCCAGGATACCGACCTGGATAAAGGAATCCTCGACGCCATCGCCGAGCCCCTGACCCATCTGGTTCGCAACGCCATCAGTCACGGGATCGAATCTTCGGAAGAGCGCCTCCGGCTGGGAAAAGCGCCGCGGGGAACGGTTCGCCTGAATGCCTATCACCAGGGCAATCAGGTCATCGTGGAAGTCAGCGATGACGGGCGCGGCATCGACATCCAGAAAATTCGCAGCAAAGCTATCGAACTGGGCTTGACCACAGCCGAGGAGGCCGCTCAGCTCAGCGAGACTGAAACTCTGAATTACATTTTCCGTCCCGGCTTCAGCACGGCCGAGCAGGTCACCGAAGTCTCGGGCAGAGGTGTAGGCATGGACGTGGTGCAAAGCGTTCTGCACCGGCTGAAGGCATCGGTGAGCCTGGAGACGAAACTTGGGCAGGGCACCACCTTCCGTCTGAAGTTGCCATTGACCCTGGCCATCATCAAGGCCTTGCTGTTCTGGGTGGAGCAACGACTGTACGCCATCCCGCTGAATGCGGTGCTGGAAATCGCGCGCACGGTCGAGGGCGAAGTGCATCAAGTCGACAATTACGAAGTTCTGCAGCTTCGCAATCAGGTGCTGCCGGTGCTGCGGCTGGGACGGCCGGCGTCCGACGGCGGGAACTCCAAGCTTTTTGTGCTGGTGATTACCGTAGGCGAGAGGAAGTATGGGCTGATTGTCGACGCGCTCGAAGGCGAAGAGGAACTGGTGATTAAAGCGCTGGACGATCACACATTCTCGACCGACCTGGTTTCTGGCGCTTCCATTCTGGGGGATGGCCGAGTCGTGCTGATCCTCAACTTGACCGCTATCGTGGAGCACGTCGCGCACGCCCGCCCGCAGGAGATGGGGCAGGCCAGTTCGGGCCTGCTTCTGACCCACACCGACCGCATGCGGCTGGCTCTGACTCCATCCGTGGGAGGCCGGGCATGAAGCGAGTCCGCGTGCTGGTAGTCGACGATTCGGCCCTGATGCGCAAGTTGATCCCGCAGATGCTGGCGGGCGACGAATCCATCGAAGTAGTCGGAACCGCGATGGATGGTTCTTTCTGTCTGAAGAAGATCGAGGAATTGGCGCCAAACGTGGTGACCCTTGACCTTGAAATGCCCGGCATGAACGGCATCGATACGCTCAAGGAAATCATGCGGCGCCAACCCGTTCCCGTGATCGTGTTCAGTTCGCACAGTACCGAAGGGGCGACCGTGACCATGAAGGCGCTGGGCTTGGGGGCGTTCGATTTCGTTCCCAAGCCCAAGGATCCTTCGGCGCACATGACGGAAGTGGCGCGCGAGCTGATCGTCAAAATCAAGGCGGCGGCAGACTGCAAATTGAAACCGCGCATGCTGACCGGGCTGCCTCCGAAGCCGCAGAAATCTGCGGCTCCCTCGGCCGCCCCCAACAAGGTCGTCGCCATCGGAGTCTCGACCGGGGGCCCGCAAGCCCTGGAGTTCGTCTTGTCGCAACTGCCAGCCGACTTTCCCTCGACGATCGTGGTAGTACAGCACATGCCCGACGGGTTCACGGACATGTTCGCGCGGCGCCTGGATGAAGTTTGCCCGCTGCGGGTGAAGGAGGCTCAATCGGGCGACCTGCTGCAGGCAGGACGCGTTCTGATCTGTCCCGGCAGCCGGCACATGAAGGTAAAGCGGCTGCCGCTGGGCGACATCGTCGTCCTCAACGACGAGCCGCGAGTCAACGGCCATCGTCCCAGCGCCGATGTTTTATTCCGAAGTGTGGCGGAAGAGTTCCAGACCAGCGCGGTGGGCGTGATCATGACGGGGATGGGCGATGACGGGGCGGAGGGATTGGGCGCCATTAAGAAGGAAGGCGGCATGACCATTGCGCAGAACGAGGAATCCTGCGTGGTCTACGGCATGCCCAAGGCCGCGATTGAACGCGGATACGCCGTCCGGGTGGTGGCGCTGGACGTGATGGGATCGACGCTGCAGGCGATTTGCGGCCGAAATACAGGCGAGATGAGCAGCGGTCGGGCCATGCGCGCCGGAAATTAAGAGATCAGGCACGAACAGCCGGTGACCAGCGTGATCTGGTTCCGGCCCGAGTGGGCATGATATTGCAGGAGAAAGGGGAGGTCTGTATGGAGCAGTTTGCACCCGTAAAACGCAGCAAAGACGGGCAGGCGGTCCGGTATCTGATCGTGGACGACTCCGTTTTTGCAAGAAAGAATCTGGCCCGCATGATTGAAAGTTTTGGCGGGCAGGTAGCGGCGGAGGCAGGCGACGGCCTGACCGCTATCAGCGAGTTCGACCGCACGCATCCCGACATCGTGCTCATGGATATCACCATGCCGCAGATGGAGGGGATCGAGGCAGCCGAACGGATTGTGCAACAGCATCCCGAAGCGCGCATCGTGATGGTTTCCTCGGTGGGATACCAGGAGAACATCGTGGCGGCTTTGCAGCGGGGCGCTCGGCATTTCGTGCAGAAGCCGGTGAAGCCGGAAGTGCTCTACGAAGTCATCAAGTACGTGCTGGGGGAAGACGGAGCCGTTGCCAGCGCCGCAGGAGCGGGAGCATAAGTTCATGAAGATGGAGCTGATCCAGCCTTTCATCAACGCTGCGGACGCCGTGTTGTCCCAAGGATTGCAAGGCACGACCAAGGTGGGCAATCTCACTATGGAAGAGGATGCCTATCGCCGCAAAGGCGTGGCGGGCATGATCGCGCTGACGGGTGACATCGAAGGCCGGATCATTCTCGACCTCGAGCCACAGACCGCGGTTAAGGTGGCCAGTCATTACGCCGGAACCGACCTCCCCGAGTCCGACGAACTGATCAAGGAAACCATCTTCGAGCTTGCCAACCAGGTAGTGGGCAACGCCGTCTCCGCGCTCAACGACCAGGGCTTCCACTTCCGGGTGCATCCCCCGCTCCTTCTGACTGCCCAGGAGGGCGACAAGAGCAGCGAAGACACCGAGGCGCTGCTGATCTTGTTCGAGACTTCCCTGGGGAATGTATTTATGAACGTGGCACTGCGGTATAACAAGAAGCGCATGGCGGATCATGCTGCGTTAGGGGCATAGGGTACAGAGTCTACGAAGAGCGAGACCGTAGCAAGCTACGTCTCTACGGCTTCCTGGTTGTTCTCACTAATTGCTGTTACGCTAACAGCGGCAACTGCGGCCCTGCGAGGTCGCCTGAATCTTCCGCCGGATCGGCGAATTTTCTTAGTTCGGGATACTTCTGAATTAACGTGGGCGGGGCGGGCACGCGCTTCCCTGTCATCATGGCCTTCAACTCGATCGCATTCACGCCTGCCTTGCTTTCGAAGTGGTTGTTGGTGATGACGTAGGTCGTTTGCGCTTTGTGCGCGACATTCTCGATGCGTGCTTTCCAATCTTCGAGTTCGTGCTCCTTATAGAGGTAGTTGTAGCGGTCGTTGCGATTGTCGGAATCGAACCACTGATCGTAGTTGCGCCCGTGCAGGCGCACGTAGGCAATCGATGCGGTGACGTGTTCGGTCGGTCCCAGGGATTTGCCCAACCGCGGCTGATCAATATTGCAGAAGGCGACATTCTTTTGCGCAAAGCTTTCCAGCGTCTCGGGATTGTCCCAGCTTGAGTCCCTCACCTCGATCACACAGGGATACTCGATAAACTGGCGCACCAGGCGCTCAATGTATTCGCGGTTGAGCGAGGTATTCTTGAAGGAAACAGGAAACTGGATCAGCAGTGCGCCCAGGCGTCCCTCACTGGCGAGAGCGTCAAGCCCTTCTCGAGTCTTGATTTCGTCCTCGTCGGTGGGGCGGATGCTGGCTGCCGAAGTCGGTTCCATCACCGCCAGGGGGGAATGGGTGAAGGCACGATACAGCTTCGCCGTAAACAGGAAGTCCGGATTGACGCCAGCCACTTTCTTGCACCAAAGCTTTACCAATTCCGGCTTGAGGGGTCCGTAGAACGATGTGTTGATCTCGACGGTATCGAAGAATCGCGCCAGGTACTCCAAGGGATGGATCTTGCGGCGCTGCATCCCTGGTGGATAGAAGAATCCCTCCCAGTCCTTATAGGACCAACCGGCAGGGCCAATGCGGATTCTGGGCTTGAGTTCCATAACGAAAGGACGGATAGCGGGGCCAAGTTTAGTATAGCCAGCGGGGTGGGGGGTGCGGTCGCGTAACGGATACTTTCTTGTTACAGTGTTCTCATCCACTTCCTGCAGCGTCGACAGAAGCAGCCAGCTTAGGCCTCTGCACCACGTATGAAGAATTTCATGAAGCGTCGCCATTGGATTACAGCAGTTGTCCTGGTGCTGCTGATGGGAGCAGCGGTCGGGGGACTGTACTGGACGCGGGATTTGCCGGCGCAGAACGACGAGGCTGGAGCGGCGGGGGGCAAGAAGAATTCCAAGGCCAAACCTACGTCGCGGCGGCGGCTGGTGGACCTGCGTCCTCTGCAGACGGCGCGCCGCATGGCAGCCCTGGCCAGCACTCCGGAAGAACTCGCCCTGGCGCATGAGGCGGAGAAGGTCGGGGATCACGCCGTCGATCTGGCATTCTATGACGCCATCCGCACGGCGCAGGAGAATCCTCCGCCGCTCTCTCCCGAGGCCAGGCAGATCGAAATCCGCAAGAACAAGTCGCAGGAGGCGCTGAAAGAGGATCAGGACAAACTGGCGGAACTCACGCGCAAGCTGGCGACGGCTCCGGCATCCCAGAAGGACAACCTGCAGGACCAGATCGACGTCGTGAAAGCGCAGATGGAACTCGATCAGGATGAACTGGACGACGCGACCGAGGACCTGGAGCAGGCCGGAGGCGACCCGGAGTCGAAGATCAAACGGCTGCAGGCAGACCATGAAGCGACGGATCACAATGCCCAGCCGGCGGGGTCGGGCATTAATCCGCATGAGCTGGATTACAAGGCGCGCACGCTGCTGAATGTCACGCGGGCGTGGCAGGCGCTGCGCGATAAGAAAGCGCAGCTGCAACAGGCCAGGGACGAGACCATACAGAAGCAACAGCGGCTCACGCAGCGGCATGCCAAGCTGGAGGCGCAGGTTGAGCAGGAGAAGCAGAATCGGGACGCGGCCAAGCAACAGGCCAAAGGCTTCGCCGGCACCAGCGCGACCTCGAGCCGGGATACTTCAAAAGCCGCGGCAGTAGCCACCCTCGCTTCGTTGAAGCAATTCACGCTGGACCAGAAGAATCTGGCGGATCTGGGCCGGCGCCTGATGGACGAACAGGATCTGAGCGACATCTACGCCAGCTGGATCGAGCTGGTCGCAGTTCGCGAGCGCGCCGCGCTGCACCACATGATTGAGGCCCTGCTCTGGATCGTGCTGGTTCTTTTCGCCGTGTATCTGGCCGCCCGGATCATCGACCGGGCTTTCACCGGCATGGCCGCCGAGAACAAGCGCATCGATACCCTGCGGGCGGTGGTGAAATTCGGAGCCCAGGCGGTAGGCGCGCTCGTGATTCTCTTCATCATTATCGGAATGCCTACCCAGACCACGACGGTGCTGGGGCTGGCAGGTGCCGGCCTGACAGTGGCGATGAAAGATTTCATCGTCGCGTTCTTCGGATGGTTCATTCTGATGGGCCGCAATGGAATCCGGGTCGGCGACTGGGTTGAGATTAACGGTGTGGGCGGCGAAGTGGTCGAGGTGGGCTTGTTGAAGACGGTGCTTCTCGAAACCGGTAACTGGACCGACTCCAGTCATCCCACCGGCCGCCGGGTTTCCTTTGTGAACAGTTTCGCAATCGAGGGCCACTTCTTCAATTTCACTACTTCCGGCCAGTGGATGTGGGATGAGTTGCGGGTGCTGATTCCTGCCGGGCAGGATCCCTACCGGGTGATTGACGGAGTGCAGAAGTTAGTGGAGCAGGAGACTGCGGCGAATGCCGCCAAAGCCGAAGCCGAGTGGAAGGAGACGACTTCCCGGTACCGGGCAAGAACTCTTTCCGCGGTTCCAGGAATTAACGTCCTTCCAACCGGGGCAGGGGTCGAAATCCGAGTGCGCTACATCACCCGTGCCTACGAACGCCATGAGACCCGCAAACGCATCTATGAAGCGGTGGTGAGCATGATGCATGGCAGACGCGAAGCAGTGCAGGTATAGCGGGCATTCAATAGAACTCTGGAATGGAGGTTCTCTGGATTGTCTCAGCCTCACCCCGATCCGGGGACTGTGATTATCACCGGCGCCAGCCGCGGGATTGGCGCCGCTACCGCGAGTCTCGCAGCTAAGCAGGGCTACGCGGTGGCCGTGAATTTCAACACTGGTGAGCAACCAGCCCGGAAGCTGGTTGCGGAAATGGTGGCACACGGCGGCCGCGCCATTGCCGTGGGCGCCGATGTCTCCCGTGAAAAGGACATCGTTCGCCTGTTCGAAACTGCCGAGCGCGAACTCGGTCCAGTCCGGGCCCTGGTGAACAATGCGGGGATCACGGGCGGATTCGCTCGCGTGGAAGAAGTCGCAGCCCAGACAATCGAAAAAGTCTTCGCGGTCAACGTCACGGGGGCGATCTTGTGTGCTCGCGAGGCGGTCCGGCGTATGTCCACACGGCACGGCGGGACCGGGGGCGCCATCGTGAACATTTCTTCTCGCGCGGCGCACACCGGGGCGCCCGGCGAGTGGGTACACTACGCGGCAGCCAAGGGAGCCATCGACAGCTTCACCGTCGGACTGGCCCGTGAAGTCGCCACGGAAGGGATTCGGGTCAACGCCGTCGCCCCCGGCCTGGTCGACACCGAAATACACGCGGCCAGCGGCGATGCCGGCCGCCTGCAACGATTGATGGGTACGATCCCCATGGGCAGAGCCGGCCAGCCCCACGAGATTGCGCAAGGCATTGTGTGGCTGCTGTCCCCGGCCGCAGCTTACGTTACGGGAGCAATTCTGGAAATGGGGGGAGGACGATGAGAGGCTCCGGTTTCGATCGTAAAGAATCGTCGCACTAATGAGCCGATCCCCGTGCCCGGGCTCCTGCCTCCAGGGTTTTTCTCAAATATTCCTTGATCTTCTCCGGCAAACGAGAGGTATGAAGAATGTCGCGCAGCTGTGAGGGTTGCAGGCGGCGCGCGAATTCGATAGCCCGGGCAAAAGGGGTATGAGCATTGCGCAACAATGCCATGCGAATCTCGGGGCGCAGGGACCACTGCGGGTGATGACTGACGGCTTCGACGAAGGCCGGCACTGCGGCGGTGCGCAACACCGCCTGCACAATAGCCGCCTCGGTGAGGCGCGGATTCTGCAGCGCCGCCTGCCAGACGCGAATCTCTTTATCGAGCAGCAAGGCTCCCGCTACTCGCTCCGAAGAGCGCCGGGCAAGCGATATGCGCTCGCCTATCGTGATCGAGGCCAGACGCGAGATCAGCAGTTCGTCAGCTGCTCTTTTCAGGTCGGGGGCGACGCCGGAGATGCGCCCGAACTGGGTCAGTTCCAGGTTGTAGAGCTCGCGGACCAAACGCAGCGCGATGTGGCGCGGTGTGTGAGGGTGACCGGCCAGTGCCAAGCGTACTTTGCGGGACTGCAAGAGGCCCGGCATTCCGCGCCAGTTCTTCTAGAGCTTCAGGGGTCAGGCCGCGGTCCTTCAGCCGGGCAAGTGCCAGATCCTCCGACAGCGCGGCCGAACTATCGACACGGGCGTCCGGCGCAGGGGGCAGTGACGAACGGGTCGCATCGAGTTGAGATTCATCCGGCATCATCGGCGCTCCGGGTCGGATCCCCGGCTGCTGTGGACATATAACTCAAATCTACACAGCCGCTCTTCGCGCCATGCGCAGCGCACCCTCGACGGGGTCCACCACAGCAGGGTGAATTGCGGCCCGCGCATCGAGCCTGCGCAATTCATTGTAGAAAATCTCACGCACAAGGGCGGCATAACGAAAGACACCGCCAATCATGGCCACGGGGACTGGTTCGGATTTCTCCTTCGGGAACAAGCGCTCGGTTATCACCGCGGCAAGGCAGGCTAGTTCCGTCCCCGCTTCCGTCAACACCTGGATGGAGAGTTCGTCCTGAGCGGCCAGCACTGCGCGAAACAGGGTGGCGAAGTCTGGCGGCGGAATGGAATTTGCGGCACGGGCAAGGTCCGATAGCGAATTCACTTTCCAGGCCTGAAACAAGCCTTGGGCTAAACTCGATTCTTCTCCTTTCTCACCACGATCGCTGGCCCGCAGTAAGGCATTGATTGCGGTCCGTCCAATCCAGTGGGCAGAGCCCTCATCGCCAATGGCGAATCCCCAACCTCCGGCCCGGAGGGTTCGTCCCTGATGGTCGCGGCCATAGGCAATCGAACCGGTCCCGGCAATGACGATGACACCGGGTCCTGTGTCAAAGGCAGCTTCGAGTGCAACCTGCATATCGCCCACCACCTCGACCGGTGTGGACAGAATCTCGGCCATGATCTCCTGAACCACGCGCGTGACCTGCGGCCAGGCAGCCCCGGAGGCGCCGATGCACGTCCGTCCCACCTGGGCGGGTGTGATATTTGCGGCCGCGCAGGCCTGCCGCACCGAGCGATGCAGTGACTCCCGCGCCTCCGCCTCTCCGACGCGCACGACGTTGCTGGGGCCGGCTGTCGCAGTCGCCAGCAAAGTGGTCTCGTCTCCGACCGCGCAGGTCGTCTTGGTCCCGCCCCCGTCAATCCCCAGATAGTAGGGCACGGACTATTTTTAACATGGGGAATGAACTGCAGGATTGCCTGTTCTGACTACCACGTCCCGCGGGGACTCCAGAGACTCACTCGCGAAAACAGCCAATTGCATCGATAATGAGAATCCTGCCACGAGACGACTGCGGGAAGCACGGACGCGCCTGTATGCGAACTGTTGTTTGTGATGGACGAAACTCGTGTAAGCAGCCCGGTCGCGCATGGGCCTGAACAAACTCGATTTCGCCATCATCGCGCTCTACCTGGCGGGGATCACACTATTCGGCCTGCGATTCCGCAAGAAGCAGCGCACCCTGCGAGACTATTTCCTCGCCGGACGGGAGATTCCGTGGTGGGCGATCGCGCTGTCGATCGTGGCGGCCGAAACCAGCACGCTGACCATCATCAGCATCCCCGGGCTTGCGTATGACACCAATCTCACCTTCCTGCAGGTGGTCATAGGATATGTGGTGGGCCGGGTGGTCATCAGCTTTATCCTGCTGCCCCATTATTTTCGCGGCGATCTTTACACGGCCTACGAACTGATCGAGCGGCGCTTCGGAGGGGGATTGCGCTCGCTGACGGCCGGATTGTTCCTGCTGACCCGGGCCGCGGCTGAGGGCGTGCGCGTGTATGCGGTGTCCATTGTCGTCTCCATCGCACTGGGCACGGGAGAGATTGCCTCCATCGCCATCATCACTGCATTGACGCTGATCTATACGTTCGAAGGCGGGCTGGCCGCGGTCATCTGGACCGATGTTGTGCAGACGGCGATCTACGTAGGCGGGACGCTGGTCGGATTGGTCACCATCACACACCTTGTTCCGGGCGGGTGGGGCGCGATCCACTCTGCCGCGCTGAACGCGGGCAAGCTCCAGATATTCGATTTCCGCCCCAGTTTCTGGATCCCGTACACGTTCTGGGCAGGGGTGATCGGTGGAACTTTTCTGACCACGGCGAGTCACGGTACCGATCAGCTTATCGTGCAGCGCCTGCTCGCTGCCCGGGGACAGAAGCAGTCCGTAACGGCCCTGCTCTCCAGCGGGATTGCGATCCTGTTCCAGTTCGCGCTTTTCCTGATCGTCGGGGTTATGCTCTGGGCATTTTATCGGCAGCCATCCGCGGTTTTCGGCAGGCCCGATCGAATCTATCCCACGTTTATCGTCACCCGCATGCCCCACGGAATTTCTGGTCTGCTGATCGCCGCCATCCTGGCAGCCGCCATGTCGAACCTGAGCGCCGCGCTCAATTCTCTTTCGTCCAGCGCGATTATGGATTTTTACGGACGACTGCGCCCGCATTCGGACGAGAGAACGAAGATGCGCCTTTCCCGCCTGGCAACTCTGGCGTGGGCTCTGGTGCTGTTTGGACTGGCGGTGATCGCTCTGCACAAGGTGGGGCGCGTGGTAGAAGTGGGGCTGCAGATCGCGTCCGTTGCGTATGGCGCCCTGCTTGGGGCCTTCCTGCTGGGAACGCTTACGCGGCGAGCCAACCAAAACGGAGCCATGTTCGGAATGCTCTGCGGATTTTCCGTCGAGCTCTACCTGTGGCTGGCCACGCGTGTACCCTGGACCTGGTGGGTGATGATCGGCACCTGCGTAACCTTTGCGCTGGGATGGATCAGCAGTGTGTTTTTAGGCCCTCCTAAGGCCGCTCGACCTCACCAGCCGAACTGCTGAAGCTGGCCTTTCTACGACCGTTTTGACACCATTTCCTGAAAGTTCCCGCCCCCGGTTACCGAAGGTCAAGAGCCGTGGACACGTTTACCCCCTGTCCTATCTCTCGTATTTTTAAGGCTCCAGACCTGATCCGTCTCCCCGACCAGGTTCCAATGGAGCGATATTGCATGGCTACGGCTTACGGCGGATTTCAACTTGGTTTATTGCCCGAGCGGAAAATCAACAAGCGGGCAGTAGCGGCAGCCTACGGGCTGGTCGCGCTCGCGCTGTTCATCCTGATCAACGTCGGGCTCCTGTTTCCGGAAAAGCTGCAGCTCAGGCAATACCACGTGACCGAACTCATTCCTATGCCGTCGCTGCGTCCGGAACCGGAGCCGGTGAAGATGGCGAGGGTGCAGCCGAAGCCGCTACCCGCGGTCAAGCTGCCGGTATTCGAACAGCCCAAGCTCGTCATGCCGAAAGAAATCAAGCGTGACCTGCCGCAGCCGGTTGAGGCACCAAAGGTCGTGGTCAACAACTTTGCCCCGCCGCAACTCAAGCTGACAGCGGGTGGGGCGCGCCCGCAACTGGTGCACACCGGCGACTTCAACGCGGGAAGTTCGCAGACGCCGACGGTAAACGCCGCCATTCAAAAAGTTCAGACCGGCGGCTTTGGAGATCCCAACGGATTGCCGGGCACCGGGAAGCAGGGAGCCAAATTGTACGCCGCTCAGACCGGCGCGTTTGATATGCCGGCAGGTCCGGGACAAGGCAATGGAACCGGGGGAGCGAAAGGAATTAAAGGAACGGTGGCCAGCGCCGATTTTGGAAACGGAGTCGCAACCGCGGGCCGGGGCGACGGACGCAGCAATGGCAAAGGCAACATCGCGACCGGAGGGTTTGGATCGCAGGAAGTCGCACGCCAGCAGGCGCCCAAAGTGATGCAGCCGGATTCCGGGCCGGCCACCTCGCCGGTCGAAATCACCTTTAAGCCGAACCCGGTGTACACCGACGAAGCTCGCGCTTTGAAGCTGGAAGGCGAAGTTCTTCTGGAAGTGAGTTTTTCGGCGACTGGAAGCTTGCATGTGAACCGGGTGGTGCGCGGCCTGGGGCATGGGCTGGATGAGGCTGCCATTGCCGCCGCCAACAAGATCCGCTTCAAGCCGGCATTGCGGTACGGCACACCCGTGGATTCGACCGCGGTGGTTCACGTCACCTTCCAGTTGGCGTATTAGATTTTTGGCGTAGCAGAGGTATTGGTTCGGGACAGCAGAGAGCGATTGGGGTCCACTTGAGACCTGGAGAAAGAGTCATGCGCACTTCGAAATGGATGATCACAGCCGCGCTTCTGGCATCACTGAGCGCAGCCGCACAGCAAGCAGTGGATTCTCAACCTGCGGCCGATACCGCGCAGCCCTCGCAACAGGCGGGCTCATCGCCTGCACAGACTGCTGCGGCCGCGGCCCCAACTCCGGTTCAGCCCGAGGCCCAGGCTCCGACCGCCGCCCAAGCCGCTCCTACCACCATGGACCAGGTGGTGAGCCTCTTTATCGAGCGCGAACACGATCTGATCAAGATGCTGGCGCGGCGTACGCCGGTGGTTGAGACCTATCTGCAGAACCTCACCGCCGATCCTGTTCTCGGTAAGGTGCCCAGTGAAGACCATTATTTTCTTGGACGCATGGACATGGGCGAGACCGTCGATCGCAAGGATTATCTGAAGGAGCAAGAGAAGAGCATGCAGCAGCGCCTGATGGGCGGCTTCCAGAAGCTGTACAAGGTTCAGTACCAGCCGCTGGGGTTCTCCTGGATGGTCTATGCCGACCGCACTGATTTCGACCGCGAGCACTATGACTTTCGCTATGCCCGCCGCGAGTTCCTGGGCGATGTGCGCTGCCTGGTGTTTGACGTCACTCCGAAGAAAGGATCCGGCCGCGGCCGGTTCCTCGGCCGGATATGGGTGGAAGATCAGGGCTTCAACATCGTGCGCCTGAACGGAACCTACTACCCCGCTCCGCGCAACTCCTACTTCTTCCATATGGATAGCTGGCGCTTGAACCTGGTGCAGGGCTACTGGGTACCGGCATTCATCTACAGCGAAGAAGGCGACTTCAGCGCGGGAGCGAAGAACAGATTGGCCTTCAAGGCGCAGACCCGCATCTGGGGATACGATCTGAAGAAGGGCGGCAAGGACGACGAACTCACGCAGATCCGGGTGGACAGCGTGACCGACGAGACTCCGGCCAACCAGGACGCGTCTCCGCTGCAAGCCGAGCGCGCCTGGCAGCAACAGGCTGAAGACAACGTGGTGGAACGCCTGACCAATGCGGGATTACTTGCGCCCGAAGGGGATATCGACCGCATTCTGCAGACCGTGGTCAACAACCTGGAAGTGACCAATAACATCGATCTGCCGCGACCGGTGCGTACGCGCGTGCTGCTCACTTCGCCGCTGGAAACCTTCAGCGTGGGCAACACCATCGTGATCAGCCGTGGCCTGGTGGACGTGCTGCCCGACGAGGCCAGCCTGGCGGCCGTTCTGTCTCACGAACTTGCTCACATCGTGCTCGGCCACAATCTGGGCTCCAAGTACGCATTTAACGACCGCATGCTGTTTTCCGACGAAGGCACGTATCAAAACCTGGGTTTCCGTCACATTCCGGAAGAAGAGACCTCGGCCGACAAGAAAGCCATCGAACTGCTGAAGAATTCGCCTTACGCGCAGAAACTCGACAGCGTCGGCCTGTTCCTGAAAGCGCTGCAGCAACGCGCGCCGGCGCTCGGCGCGCTCCTGACCACGCATCTGGGCAACCCGCTGGCGACCAACGGAACGGTCAACCGGCTGTCTGCCCTGGCAACGCAAGGCCCGGCGCTCGACAACACGAAACTGGATCAGATCGCGGCGCTGCCGCTCGGCGGCCGCGTGAAGGTCAATCCCTGGGATAACAAGGCGGAAATGGTGAAGACGGCTCCGGTCGCCATCACCTCGGCGCGCGACAAGATGCCGTTCGAAGTTACGCCATTCTTCCCGCGCCTGTCCCGCTACGGGGTCAACACCGCGCCCGCTGCGGCACCGACCACCGCGGCCAACCACAACTCGGGAAATTAGATTTTTGCGAGGTTAACGCTGTCATCCTGAGCGAAGCGAAGTGCAAACGTACTTCCCTTTCGCCCAGGATGACATTCCAAGTTGAAAGAAACGAGGCCGGGAATCCGGAACTTCCTTCCGGGATTCTCGGCCTTCGTTGTTTCCAAGGGATAGGTCTACGGCGCCGGAGCAGCCTCCTTGGTCATGTCGCAGACCCCTGTGGTAGGTTGCGGGTTCAGCACCTGCGTCCACGGTTGTCCATTGGGCGCATTCAAGAGCGCGGGGGTGGTGAAGTCGAAGAATTCACTCATGTCGCGCGATGGATCCCGCCAGTATGCGTCCCGTTCGGTAAGCGACGACACACCGAAGGTCTTCTCAATGAAGGCAAGGATCGCGGTGTAATCCCGCGGCGTATGCGAAACGAAATGAGGTCTGGCATAGGGCGAGATCACCATCAACGGAACGCGGAATCCCGTCAGATTGAAGGTGCCGCCCAACTTCCCTACCATGCAGTAGTTCACGGAACCGTTATTCGGATCCGGACAGTTCCCAGGGGCATAGGTATCCGGCAGGGGGACCGTAAAGGGAGCAACGTGGTCGTATAAGCCGCCGCCTTCGTCGTAGGTCAGAATGAACACCGAGTCCTGCCACGCGTCGCTCTGCATCAGCGCCTGAATGATTGTCTGCACGTATGCGGCGCCGCTCTGAAGGTTGTTATCCGGATGCTCGTCTAGCTTGCTGGCTCCCGAAGCGCTTTCAATGAAGATGACTTCAGGCAACGCCTTATCCGGGTCGCAGGGGCCACCGCTGCAGTTGCCTGCCAGACGGTTCATCAAATCGCTGGTGGGAAATACCTTCCCGCTAATTAAGGGGTCGGAAAAGTCGGTAAAGTTCGCCAGGAAGATTCCGTCCTGGTAGTAGTACAACCAGCTCACGTTGGCCGTGTTCATGGCCCGGAAAAACGTTGGGGCCGAGTATTTCGGATGGCTCGCATCGCCGTCAGGATACTCGTGACCAAACGACGTGCCGGCCATCAGGTACATCCGGTTCGGCACGGTATTGCCCAAAAGTGGGGAATGCCATGCATCGCTGGTGGCAAAAAACGTTGCCAGGTCGTAGTAATACGGAAGATCCGTCTGATCGTAATAACCCAGAGCGCGCGTGCCGTTGGGGTCGTATAGAACATGCTCGGTGGCCGTATCCAGGAAGTTGTTCATCTGGAAATCGGTGGCGGAGTATGTCGTGGCGCTGTTCCAGGCCGCATCGCCGCCATTCAGGGCGGTGTCATGATGGCTTTCATCCCAGGCCGGAGTCAGGTTCTCGGTGCAAACGGTGGATTCATGGAAGGGGCTTGCTGTCGCATGCGTATTGTGATTGGTAAGCACGACATTGGGATCGAAGCCGTCCACGGTTTGCGCGTCGCTGATGCCGAATTGCTGCAGTCGAGTATTCCGGTAAGCACCCAACCGGCCGAAATAGTTGTCGAATGAGCGGTTCTCCTGCAGCATGAAAAAGATGTGCTTGATCGACCCTGCAACTGCCGAGGTTACGGTGACCGTAGCCGATTGCTGGATGGAGTTGTTGGCGTCGACAGCCGCGGTTGCCGTATAGGTCGTAGTCGTGGTTGGAGTGACAGCCGCCGTACCCTGAGGAAGTGCGCATGGATTGCACACATTGTTGCCGGCCCCGTCGGTGATGGAGAGCGAAGCGGGTGTACCACCGCTTACATCCCAGGACAAGGTTGCCGACGAACCCGCCGTAATGGTCGCGGGCGACGCAGTCAGATTCAGGGTAAAGGGAACTGTGACGGTCACCGTGGTAGGCGCGGACGTACCACCCGGGCCCGTAGCCGTGAGCGAATAAGTTGTGGTCGCAGTGATGGGGACCAAAGCGGATCCCGAAGCAGGCAGCGGGCCGGTGTCTTCCGGCTGAGGTATAGCCGGAGTAATGGTAATGGACGTGGCATTCGTTGTCGCCCAAGTAAGAGTGGTGCTCTGCCCCGCATTCAAGACCATCGGGGTGGCGGTGAATTGAGTGATAGTAGGAGGCGTGGGCCCCGCTACCTGCACGGTAGCCGTCTGCGGGGGAGTCGTTCCATGTGGACCCTTCGCCGTTGCCGTGTAGGTGGTGGTCGCTGTGGGCGAATCGGTGATGCTGCCCGAAGCTTGAGAACTGGTGGTCAACGTACGCGTGGTAGAAGCTGCCGTGGCCGTGATGGTGACGGAAGTCGCGTTGGTGGTCTGCCAGTTGAGCGTGACGCTCTGCCCGGCATCGATGACACCGGCGCTGGCGGAGAAGACGAGAGACGGCGGTTCGCTACTGCTCAGTCCATTGCAAGCGGACAGAACCAATAACGCAGCCGGAATTGCAGCACAGATAACCCAGCGAAGAAAGTTTGTTCTCATTGGCTGACTCGTCGCACTGCCCTCCCCAGAGCGTGCCTCATTCAGATGCGCCAGCCTGCTTTGAAGTTGGTCGCATTTCGAGCGTGGAGAATCAGTGATTTAGCTGAGTTGGTTGAACTGGCGGGTGAAGGGGGCAAGCAACAACACATACGATCTGTGCCAGGGAGGCCGCGACCGGAGTCGGCGCGATCAGCCTTGGATAGAAGCCGGCGCCAGGGCAGTGTTGACGTCGGCGAGCAGTTTCTCCGCCGCTTCGCCTGGGTCCCGCGCTGCGAAGCTGTCGTCCAGAACCAACAGCCGGATGTCCGGAACGATCTCCTGCAGAGCCATCCGAATGGGTTTGCCGCGCAACATCTGGATACGGGGCGAGAGGATGACCAGCCTGGCCTTGGTCGCCTTCAGCAGAATGGGAGCATCCTCGATCGAGGTTGTGGTCAGGGCGTTGAAGCCGGCGGCGCACAGGACCTCGCGCAAGAACGTGCACATATCGAGGGAGGCGTAGACGCAAAGCAGGCGCGGTCTTGCGTCTCCGCCCTTCCCGCGGGAATAGTGCGATCCCAGGTAAGCGGCGGTAATCGCTTCTTCCAGGGACTCGTGAATTTCGAACTGGGAACTCAGGTGCGTGAGATCCAGCATCTTGCGGATGCGGGGCGAAACCCCGCTAAGCTTCAGGTCGCGGCCCTTGGCACGAGCGGCCTGCATGAGCCGCATCAGGGCTCCTAAGCCGCTGCTGTCGACGAAATCCAGGCGGTCGAGTTGCAGCACTACGTCCCCATACTTCTCGATGGCGTCGGCTACCTGGGAGTGCAGGGTGAAGATTTCGTTTCCCGCAACCATCCGTCCCACGCACTGCACCACGAAGACCTCGCCCACCGGACGGCTCTCCAGACGCAGTTGCATTCAGACTTCCTCGAATCCAGATGACATAGAAACAAAACCTGCCGTGCGGGCGGGAATGTTACGTCAGGGTGAGACGCAAGTCAACGATTTCAAGCGCGCGGGTGAGCGTTTGGGCGCTGTTCCGGCGGATCAGGGGCCCGAGACCGCTACTTCAGGGGGTGCAGTGAAAAATTCTTGCGGGCAGAATATTCAACAACTGAAAACCGAGTTTCACGGAGCTGAAACTGGACTTGAGATAAGGCAAAACCGTGGGACTGAACTGGAACACCAGCAGGGATCCTTCCGCCTTCAGAGCACGGCGCGATTCAGCCACGATCTCCTTTCGCAATTCCTCCGGCAGCAGGCTGTAAGGCAGGCCCGAAATAATGCAGTCGGCAGGAGCCAGGCCCTGTTCCGCCAGAATCCTCCGCACATGTGCCGCCGAGCCGTGCACGATGCGCAAGCGCGGGTCACGGATGGTGGCGCCCAGATACCGCACAAACTCTTCGTTGAGCTCAATGACGACCAGCACGCCGTCCGGCCGCATCCGCTTCAGGACTTCGCGGGTGATGGTGCCAACCCCCGGTCCGAACTCTACCAGGACCCGGGCACGATCCCAGTCAATCTCCGACATCAAATGCTTGACCAGAAAGCGCGAACTGGGAACAATCGAGCCTAGCATCGAGGGATACTTAAAAAAATTTCGGGCGAACAATGCTACCGCGGAGGTGGGCACTGCGCTCTTCTTAGCGGCCTGACTGGGCATTCGTCCGGGTCCTCAGCATGCAGCCTTTATCCTAGTCGATGGATGACGGGGCACTCCACCCCGAAGTAGTGCCGAAAGTGGTACTTTGGTCACCACCGCTGGGCGGACTCCTGCGTGCTTTCTGATTTTGTGCGCTCGCGCCTCGGTAACTTGCAGCCCATCGCCTTGGTCTACGAAAATCATAGGGAGAGTCGCAGTGGGATTAGTGTGTTCTGAGGTTCGATTCATTTGAAACTGGCCATCCAAACGTCGCTGCGCCTGATCGCCGGACTCTACTTCATTGTCACATCTCTTTATTGTCTGCTCGCATTCTTGCCGTATACATACTGCGCATTCATTAAGGCGCCTCCCTATCCCTGGATGCCCTGGTTCACTCATCATCAGGCGCTGCTGTATTGGATCGCGCTTGCATCCGCAATGGCGGCCGGCAATCCAGGGTTCAGAAACAACTTGGGGCGCTTGAAAGAAGCCCGATTCATGGTTGCCGCGGGCTTATTTGCGATTGCGGGAATTTATCTCGGGGCGCGTCCTTTTCTTCCCGGACTGCAGAATACCCGAACCGCCTTTCTTTGGAGCTTCGCTTCCCTGCTTCCTCTGATCGCACTTTCCTTTTGGAGGACGCCGGATTCGGCTTCGGAGGAACGTCCCGAACCGGCTGAATCGAATTCTTTCCCCTATTCGCTAGGACTGATGGTTGCGTTGGCGGTAAGCGTGATCTATACCTTGGGCGCACGCATTCAGATCTATCAGGAAAGCCGCGCCCTGGAATTGCACCCGCAAGCCTTCCAGTTGGCGTTCTGGAGCCTGATCTCTCACTTTGCGCTGGCCATGGCGGTTCTGTCCGGTCTGAATCTCATTTATCTTCTCGCATCCAGGACTCCGCAGCCTGCCGCGGCCCGGCGAGCGATGATCGGGATCACGATCGCTGGAGGCTTGTGGTTCGTGCTGGTCCGTTTTCTAGACAATGCCATGAGCTTCGACGGACCGTTGGCTTCCGGTTATGCGCTGGCGCTGAGCGTGGCGCTGACGCTCTGGGGCTTCTGGGTGGTGCGGCCCTTCCTTTCTCGGCGCCGACCAGGGAAACTGTCGACGGCCCAGGCAGCCGCGACCTGGGCTCTTATCGCAACTCTGATCACGTTGGCGCTGTTCTCGCGATCTTTGATCGGTGGCGAAGACTGGAACGGGATCGTGGGCAGCACCTGGGCACTTACGTTGTGGATCGCCATGAGCCTGTGCGTCTACCGCTTGCGGTCGGCGCGTGCCAACTATTCCCTCGCCGTCATCCTGGGAGCGATCCTGACCTGCGCTGTCGTGTACAAGGGCCTGCAACTTACGGAGATTTTCTGGGGTAAACCGCTGGGCTCAACGGACGACGAAATCTCGCTGACGCTGGAAGAATACGGCAGCCGCGATGCCTCGTTCCAGCTGGCGCATCACGTGTTGGGCAACAGCCGCCACGAGAACTGCGGGGACCTGTGCCGCATTCTGCGCGAGTACACCAACATACGGGACACGCACGTGCGGCAGGGGGTGAAACTGGTTGACGACCTTTCCCCGACCACCAGCGAGCGCCCGAATATTTTTATCTTCGTGATCGACTCCATGCGCGCCGATTATCTCGGGGCCTACAATCCGCGAGTCGATTACACGCCGAACTTCGATGCCCTAGCCCGGGACAGTATCGTGTTCAAGAGGACTTACACGGAATACGCCGGCACCACGATTTCCGAGCCCGCCATCTGGGCGGGAGCGCAGCTGCTGCACACGCATTTTCCGCAGCCGTTTGATGAGTTGAACAGCCTGCGCAGGCTGGCGCGCACCGACGGCTACGAACTCGTTGCCAGCTACGACACCGTGCTCAAGCAGCTGTTTACCAGTGGCGACAATCTCACCAAGCTCGATACCGACAAGACGCTTTGGAACCAGTACGAAGCCTGCTCGACAGTGGCCCAACTGGAGTCCCACCTGGACTTGCGGCCCAACAAGTCTCAACCTGTGCTGTTCTTCACGCAGCCCATGAATGTCCATCAGTTCGCCCGGAATGATGTTCCGTCGCCGACATCACAGCATTGGCCCGACCGCCCGGGACTGCACACGCGCCTTACTTACGAGGTGCATTGGGTGGATGGCTGCATGGGGAAATTCGTCAACTATCTGAAGCAGCGCGGCCTGTATGACGACAGCATCATTATCGTGACCAGCGATCACGGGGATGCCACCGGGGAATTAGGACGAAACAGCCATTCGACATCGATCTGGCCGGAAATCATGCGCGTGCCGCTCATCGTCCATCTGCCTCCCAAGATGAGCCAAAGTGTGGTCTATGACGACTCCCGGCTCTCCACCCTCACGGATATCGCCCCGACCCTGTACTACCTGCTGGGTCATCGTCCGATTCGGCAGAATCCGCTGTATGGACGCCCGCTACTGACCAACACCAGGCAGGAGCTCGACGCGTATCCGCAACGCGATCTGTTACTGGCCTCGGATGTGCGGGCGGTATATGGGATTCTCACGGCGGACGGGCGGTATCTGTACACCACTTATGATTCGCCCGCGCAGAGCTACCTGTTCGACCTGGCAGCCGATCCCAACGCACAGCACAACACCGTGACCCCGGCGACCAAGCAGCGCTACGACGAGGAAATCATCGAACACCTGCAGATGATTGGCGACTACTACGGGTATAAGCCAGGGGTAGGCTCGCTGCTGGCCTCAGCCAACCATTAGAGCCAGGTCGAGCGCAGGGAGCCACCGCTTACCGGGGCTCAAACCTACTGCCGAGCCCAAGCCAGGCCATCCGCACCCTGGCCGGCATCGATCAGCCGGGAAACGGTCCAGTTTGAAGTTTGAATCTCGGCGACCTGATGGCTGGCATCGCAAGATACGTAAGCCACTGCGCCATCCGGCCGAACTAAAACTTCCTGTGGGGCCGCCGGCACATCGATGGCATGTTCGACCTTCAGCGTCTTGAGATTCAGGACGGCTACCTTCTTCGCGCTGGGCAGCGCAATGACCAACCATTTCCCATCGGGCGTCGGGGCCGTTCCGTAACCGGGAGCGGGCAGAGGGACCCAGTTCCGGATCTTGCGGCTGCGGGTGTCGATGATGGCAAGCTGCGGCTTGGTCTGATCAGAAGTAAACGCCAGCCGGTCATCCACAGACAGCGCAATGCGCTGCACGACAGGAGCGACTGCGATGGTGTCGATCAGTTTGCGCGCCTCAAGGTCGAGCACGGAGATCGTGCCGGAGCCGACGTTGGCAGTGTACCCGTAACGCCCATCATGGGTAATGGCGAGCATATGCGATTCCGGATGGCCGGTGGGAATCGTGGCGATGATTTTCAGGTTGTGGGGATCAATTGCGGTGACTGCATTGTCCAGTTCGGTTGTAACGTAAAGCAGACCATCCTTGGGGCCGAACACTGGACAATGCGGACGCACTCCGCGGCCGAAGTCCAGACTTCCCACAACTTTCCTCGATGCGATGTCCACGGCAACCATGTTGGTGCCATCGGTCCCGGGTTTGCCGACGCCGGAATTGCCATAGATGGGAACGTATGCCACTTTCCCGTCAGGAGAGGCGATGACCTCGTGACCGGTCGTGCCACCCTCGGCGACGGCCGCCACCTGCCGGCCGGCATTCGGATCGATGATGCCCAGGGTCTGATCCGCCTTGTTGGCCACCAGCAACAGGCCCTTGGTCCTGCTGTTGGCGAGCGGGTTTTTCACGGCGCCCACGACGATACCTCCCAGGATCAAAGGGAACAACAGCAGCATAGGTCGTATCACCGTCTGACTCCTTTTCTCGGGGAACTACTTCTGCCCCAGATCGTCGTTCTCGTGATAATTGGGATAGGGCGGCCGCTTTATCTCCGGCTCGGGATGCTCCTGCAACTCCCGCATGACGACCTCGATCGCCTTCTCGAGCTGCGCGTCATGTCCCTGCCGCCAGGCCGCGGGGTCCAGGTCGACTTCGACATCGGGAGAGATCCCGTGATTCTCCACCTCCCATTCTCCCTTTAGTCCGTAGATGGCAGCCCGCGGCGCGGTGACACGTCCACCATCGATGAGTTCCGGATAACCTCCGATCCCCACCAGGCCACCCCAGGTTTTCTTGCCGATGAGCGGCCCAATTCCGGATTTGCGGAAGTACCAGGGCAGCGCATCCCCGCCCGACCCTGACATTTCATTGATGATCATCACCTTCGGACCGTAGATCGCTTCTGAAGGGCTGGACCAGTCGTGGCCCTCCCGCGTGACCACTTTACTCATAAGAGGCCGCTTCAGGTAATCGATGATGTAATCGGCCAACTGGCCACCCTCGTTGAAGCGCTCGTCAATGATCGCGCCTTGTTTGCCTACCTGGGAGAAGAAATACCGGTTGAAGCTGGTATATCCGCCTCCGGCCGTGTTGGGCACATGCACGTAAGCGATCTTTCCGCCGGTGGCCTGATCGACGCGGCGGCGATTGCTTTCGATCCAATCCAGGTGGCGAAGATTCTCTTCGCTGTCGACAGGAACAACCGTGACGTCTCGCGAGTCCTTTCCATCCGGATTGGCTCCCACTTTGAGCACCACCTGCTTCCCTGCCGTCTCCTCGAAGAAGCTGTAGATATTGTCGGAAGCGTGCAACTGGCGGCCGTTGACCGCCAGGATGTAGTCTCCGGCTTTGACATTGACGCCGGGTTGAGTCAGGGGCGCTTCATTGCCCGGATTCCAGTTCTCACCGTTGTAAACCTTGGCTACCCGGTAGCGGTTGTTCTCGAGATTGTAGTCGGCGCCGAGCAACCCGCCTTTGAACTTCTTGGGCTCGGGCGTTTCCCCACCGCCTACAAACATGTGGCCGACTGTCATCTCTCCCAGGCACTCCTGAAAGAGATAGGTAAGTTCATCACGCGAAGCGATACCGTCTAGATATGGAGCGTATTTCTTCTTAGCCTTGTCGAGATCTAGCCCGTGATAATGCGGGTCGTAGAAGAAGTCGCGCTGGATGCGCCAGGTCTCATTGTAGATCTGCTTCCACATCGCGCGCGGCTCAACGTAGACCTCCCAGCCGTCGAGCTTCAGCGGGCCAAAACCGGGTTTGGGAGTGCTTCCGCCACCGGCTGCACCCGCGGAATCGTCGGAAGAGGCGGTCGACCAGGACTCGCCCTTTCTGTAAAGTATCTTCTCTCCGTCGAAGGACACGGCAAAGTCGTTCACATCCTCCACGACTTTATCGACCTTCCGCTTGCTGAGGTCAAACTTCTGAAGAGTCTGCGGCACATTGGGAAAGTCCTCTTCGGTGACCACAGCCGGGCCCTCGGCAAGGAACAGGATTCCTGTCTTGCCGGCCTGCATCCCGAAGTAATTCTTAGCCGGAATCGGCAGCGAGATGATCCGCTGGCCGATACCGTCGATATCGACTTTGACGACGACCGGTTCGTCCTTCTTGTCTTTATCTTTATCCTTCTCATCCTTATGCTTGTCGGGATCGTCCGACTTGTTGTCACCGCCGGCCGCCTTGCTGTCGGACTTCTTCTTGTCCTTCGCTTTGTCCTTGTCTGATGGCTTGTCTTTGTCCTGATCCGCCTTCTTCTGTTCTTTCGGCTTCTCCTCATCGCTCTCGGGGGCCAGCGGCGATTTCTCGTCTTTGCTCAGCACGGCCAGGTACACGTTGCGGGTAACGCGATGTTCCTGGCTCGACATGTCCAACCCGGCGGTGGTGAGTCCGACATTGGTCGAAGCCGTGAAGTAAAGGTATTTCCCGTTCTTATCGAAAACGGGATTCACGGCATCGCTCATGCCGTCCGTTATCTGAAAGAACTTCGATTGATCCAGGGAATAGAGGAAAATGGCATGCTGCCCGCTGGTAAGTTGTTTAGCGTAAGCGATCCACTTGTTGTCCGGGGACCAGGCCTGCCCGAACTGCGTGGGGCCGAAGCCGCCGAAATAATCACTGTCTACCAGTTTGGGAGTGGGGTTATCCAGCTCCAGATACCACAGTTGCAGCCGCTTATCGCTATACGCAATCTTCTTACTGTCGGGTGACCAGGTCGGCGTATAGAAGAATGACGGCGGGTTACCCAGATTGATGTGGCGCACCCTTCCCAGCCCGTTCTGATCGCGGATGCAGAGTTCGTATTCGCCTGACTCATCCGAGAAATATGCGATCGATTTTCCATCCGGAGACCAGGAGGGATCGCGATCGGCCACTGCCGGACTCTTGGTGAGGTTTCGAATATCACCCTTATCCGTGGGAACAGTGAAGATTTCGCCCCAGGCTTCAAAGATGGCGCGGGCACCGGTCGGGGAGATTCCGAAATTCTGAATTTTCTTTGGCTCTACCTTGGCGAAGTGAGGGCGAACGGCTTCCAGGTCGCCACTGACCCGGATGCTCACATTATGCGCCTGGTGGGTTTGCAGGTCGTAGAGTTTGATTGCGCCGAATTGCTCGATGACGATGGCATCGGGACCGGCGGACGCGGTCTTGAAATCGAACCCGTCGCTGTGCAGAGCCTCGGTGACTTGCCTGGTCCTAGTGTCGTAAGCGAACAAGCTCACCGGGCCGTTGCGATCCGAGAGGAAGTAAATGGTATCGCCGACCCACATGGGGTGCAGGTCGTCCGAGTTCTCGCGCGGGATCTTCACGATGCTGGAATCCTTTAAGTCGGCAATCCAGATCGGACTCGTCTGGCCTCCGCGGTAGCGCTTCCAGGCCTGCTGCCACTTGGGATGAGGGACGTAAGCAACATGCGTTCCGTCGGGAGAAAACGAGGCATCTTCTGCGATGGGGAGAGGCAGCGCCGTGGGTAATCCACCTTCGACCGAAACGGTGTAAAGCTGGTCCTCGAAATGGATAAAGCTGGAGCTCCAGGAACTGAACAAAACTTTCTTGCCATCGGGAGTCCATCCGGCAACGAACTCTTCGGCCGGATGATACGTCAATCGGCGCGGCACGCCACCGCTTGCGGGCACGACGAACACATCCCGGTTTCCGTCATATTCCCCGGTGAAAGCAATCATCGAGCCATCCGGAGAAAAAAAAGGCAGCGCTTCAATGCCTACGCCGGACGTAAGCTGGCGCGCTTCCCCGCCCTCGCGGCCGACAATCCACAGGTCGCCGCCATAGTTGAACACGATTTGTGTCTTACTCACGGAGGGGAAGCGAAGCAACAGCGGAGAATTCGACTCGGCGGCTTGAAGGGGAATAGAGATTACAAAAACGACCAGGGACAGCAACCACGGCTTACGCATGTGCGGCTCCAAAGTGGCGCGAAAAGAGAAGGGGAATCTTAGTTGGCGCAGTGGCACAGGTCAAGGCTGCACGTGCATCCTGTCGAGGTAGGCGGGCATCCAAGATTGCAGGCATGTCTTCCCTTCAACCTGGTTCCAGTCTTACGCCGCGCGACGTGCTGCGGGCGTGGTGGCGTATTCTCAACGGGCATGTTCCGATGCTGTCGATTGAGATCACGCGCGAGTGTCCTTTGAGCTGTCCCGGGTGCTACGCCTACGGAGATAAACATCTCGGGGGAGAGACGACGCTGCGGGAATTAAGTGACTTCCGCGGAGACGCTCTGGTCAACGGCGTCCTTGATCTGGTACGCCGCCATAAACCCATGCATGTTTCTCTTGTAGGCGGCGAGCCCATGGTTCGCTATCGCGAACTGTCACGCATTGTTCCGGCGCTCAGCGAAATGGGCGTGTTCTCCATGGTGGTCACCAGCGGCGTAGTGGCGATACCGAAGGAGTGGATGGACGTACCCCGGTTTCGAGTCGCAGTTTCGGTGGACGGTTTACCGGAACACCACGACGAGCGCCGCAAGCCCGCGACCTATGAACGCATTCTGAAGAATATCGCGGGCCGGCCGGTTAATGTGCATTGGGTGATCACGCACCCGATGCTGGCCCGACCTTCGTATTTGGAAGAATACGTTGCGTTCTGGAACGCGCAGAAGGAAGTCGATCACATCTGGGTAAGCCTGTACAGCCCGCAGATGGGCGAAGAGAGTCCGGAGCGTCTGAGCCCTGAGGACCGCGAGCGAATTGCTGTGGAACTTCCGCGCTTAAGGAGGCGGTATGGCAAGCTGCTGTTGCCGGAAGGGATGGCGCGTGCCTTCGTGAATCCGCCGAAGAATCCGAACGACTGCCTGTTTTCCAAGCTTTCGATGAATTACTCCGCCGATCTGAAGAGCCACGTGGAGCCCTGCGTCTTCGGAGGCAATCCGGATTGCAGCCAGTGTGGTTGCAGCATCAGCAGCGCATTGCACTGGATTCGCGAGGCTAAGATCGCCGGGCCGCTGCGAGTCGGGCACATGGTGCGAGGTTCGCTCGCAGTTGGCTCGGCGGTAACAAAGGTGCGCGGCGATCGCGACCCGGTGAACCGCTGGCATGGAGTTCGCATGCGGAGCGAGAAAGCCGGGCTAGTGCAAATCAAGGCGCAAGAAGAAGGCTAGGCGTTGAGTCATGCTGTGCTGGAATCACCGTCAGGCCTTGTCCACCGGGCCGTTTGCCTCTTTCCATCCTTTGAAGCCGCCCTCCAGATGTGAGACCCGCTCCAACCCCATACTCTGTGCAGTGTCGGCGGCCAATGCGGAACGCCCGCCACTCGCACAATAAAAGATCACTTTGTTGCCCGACGAGAAAACCGGGTTGTGATATGGGAGAGTCGGATCCAGTACGAATTCCAGCATGCCGCGATTCACGTGGATCGAGCCTGGAATTTTGCCGTCGCGCTGCAACTCCGAACTGTCACGCAGATCTATGAAAACCGTGCCCGGATCCTTAAGCAGCGCCACCGCATCTTGCGCAGCGACCGTCTTCACACGAGAATTTGCTTGCGCTACCAATTCCTTGGCGCTCTTCATTTCCAGTTCCTCCGGAGGTGGATTATAGGAAGTGTTAAAAGCAACGTCAATTTGGCAAGCGGGAAGACGGACTGACTAAGCCTTTCCCTTGCCTTTGCCCGGCAGACCGGCCGGGTTCTCGTGTGTGCGCTCCCGGAAGCTGCCCCGCAGTCCGGCCGCGAGCCCTACGGTGGACTCTCCAAACTTGTCGCGCAGTTTGTCTGCGGCCGCGAGAGCATCTTTCCAGCGTTGCTGACGATTCCCCTCCAGCAGATCGATCTGCTCAGTTTGAGGGGTGAACGATGAGGCTTGCACTCCCAGTAACCGTACCGCCAAGCCCTTTTTCCAATTGGTTCTGAACAGATTGCGCACCTGCGCGAAGATCTCCGTGTCAAGTTGAGTGGAATTGGGTAGAGTATGCGCCCGCGTAATGGTAGTGAAGTCCTTGTAGCGCAGCTTCAACTGCACGGTCCGGGCGTGGAAGCCGGCCTCGCGGAG
>Ga0070741_10004218_pt1 | contig 33897 bp, 33 predicted proteins | sample Coa_R1_4_FD_66440 | JGI IMG/M metagenome (GOLD analysis project Ga0070741, IMG submission 66440) | Surface soil microbial communities from Centralia Pennsylvania, which are recovering from an underground coalmine fire - Coalmine... | ecosystem: Environmental > Terrestrial > Soil > Unclassified ... | reverse complement strand
CCAGTCTGACCCCAGTCTGACCCGGGCCAGACTCGTAGCCAGACCGCCTTTGCCGTCCTTAGAATGAGACAAGCGTGTCCCAACCGTCGACCAGCAGCGTCGCCTTCATGCTTCGCGCGCTGCGCTATCGCAACTACAAGCTTTTCTTCGGCGGACAGATTGTTTCGCTCGTCGGCACCTGGATCACGACGACCGCGACGAGCTGGTTGGTCTATCGGCTGACGGGATCGGCGCTCCTCCTCGGCGTCGTCGGCTTCGCCGGCCAGTTCCCGGCGTTCCTCCTCGGACCGTTCTCCGGCGTCGTCGTCGATCGCCTCGACCGCCATCGCCTGCTCGTCGTGACGCAGACCATCTCGATGCTGCAGTCGTTCGCGCTCGCAGCGCTGACGTTGACCGGTCACATCACCATCGGCTACATCGTCGCGCTCAACATCGTGCAGGGCATCGTCAACGCGTTCGACATGCCGGCGCGGCAGTCGTTTCTGATCCGGATGATCGAGAACAAGCAGGATCTCGGCAACGCGATCGCGCTGAACTCGTCGATGGTGAATGCGGCGCGCCTGCTCGGACCGTCGGTCGCCGGCGTCGTCATCGCCGCCTTCGGAGAGGGATGGTGTTTCTTCATCGACGGCGTCAGCTACGTCGCGGTCATCATCGCGCTGCTGCTGATGCGGATCACGCGCGGCGATCGCCGCGCGGCGACGCGGGGCGCGGCGCTGCAACAGTTCAAAGAAGGCTTCGCCTATGCGTTCGGCTTTCGACCGATCCGCTCGATCATCCTGCAGCTCGCGATCGTCAGCCTCGTCGGCGTCCCCTACTCCGTGCTGATGCCGATCTTCGCGGCCGACATCTTCCATGGCGGACCACATACGCTCGGCCTCCTGATGACCGCATCGGGCTGCGGCGCGCTGGTCGGTGCGCTGTGGCTCGCCGCCCGCAAGTCGGTCATCGGCCTCGGACGCGTCATCGCGCTGGCCGGCGCGCTCTTCGGCAGCGGACTCATCTGCTTTTCGTTCGCGCGCGTGTTGTGGATCGCCATTCCGTTCATGGTGATCACCGGCTTCGGATTCATGACGCAGATGGCGGCGAGCAACACGGTCCTGCAGACGATCGTCGACGATGAGAAGCGCGGCCGCGTGATGAGCTTCTACATGATGGCGTTCCTGGGCACGGTGCCGTTCGGCAGTTTGATCGCCGGGGCGCTCTCGGCGCGCATCGGCGCGCCGCACACGTTGCTCGTCGGCGGCATCTGCTGCATCGCGGGCGCCGCGTGGTTCGCCAGCGCGCTGCCCGCGATCCGCGTCGCCGTCCGGCCGATCTACATCCGCATGGGCATCCTGCCGGAAGTCGCGACCGCGATCAGCAATACAGCGGAACTCACCGTCCCGCCGGAACGCTGAACCTCACGCGGAGCGCGCAGAGTGCGCAGATCTCGTTTCTCTGCGGGTACCGCGGGCTCTGCGTGATGTCTTTCAATGCGTCAGCCCGTAGATGATGTAGTTCACACCGAGCTTGTAGGCTTCGTTCGTCTGATCGATCGGCCGCAGACCGGTGCCTGACCATTCCCAGAACTGGGAGATGTCGGTGTTGTAGTTGATGATCATCTGCAGCCGCTTGGCGGGATCGTTGTCTTCGTACACGCCGCGGAAGATCGGCTTCCCCGCGACGTAGGCCTGCGGGACGATGTCGAGGTCGTTGACCTCGAAGAACGCGTGATAGATCGGATGCGACGCGTCCATCGGGAAAAACCGGACGCCTGGCAGCGCGCGCTTCATGTTCGCTTCGAAGATGTCCCAGCCGCCGGCGCCGCCGAACCGTCCGAATCCGCCGCCGCGGACCTTGAAGTCGTCGACGATGACGAATCCGCCTTTCGCGAGGTAGTTGCGCAGCGCCTCGCCCTCGCGGTCCGACATGTCCCACCACCCGACTTCGATGATGTACGCGACCGGATACTTCATCAGCTCCGGATCGTCGAGCGTCAGTTCGTTGATGTCTTCCATATGCGGACCGAGGTAGCTGACCTCGTTCATGATCCGCATCAGGTTCTGCTCGGCGACTGGATAGCCATGTGACCAGGCCGGCCATCCGCCATACCAGTTGCCGCCCGGCAGGTGCTCGTAGCGCAGGCGCACGAACGTGAAGCGGCCGTCGTAGCGCGTGTTGGGATAAATGCGGAAAGGCCCGCGAAAACCGAAGCCGCGAAAACCGAAGTCCTGACCAAACGCGGTGGCCGCCAGCGCGGTCGCGACGAGCGCGGCGACGAGCAATCGCCTCACCCCGCGAGTATAATCCGCGCCATGTCAGTCGCCTATCGTGCGGTCCTCGTCCTGGCCGCCGTTGTGTCGCTCTGCCACGACGTCACGGTCGATCCGCCGAACCCGTACCGCACGATCGAGGGCTGGGCGAAGCTCCCCGAAGGACGCGTGTGGGGCGCGACGAGCGCCGTGGACATCGACAAGGACGGACGAAGCGTCTGGGTCGCCGAACGCTGCGGCGCGAACACCTGCGCGAACTCGACGCTCGATCCGATCCTGCACTTCGATCCGACCGGCAAGTTGATCAAGAGCTTCGGCGCCGGCATCTTCGCGTTTCCGCACGGCATCTTCGTCGACGCCGACGACAACATCTGGGTCACCGACGGCGGTGGCAGCCATCAGGTCTTCAAATTCAGCCCGCAAGGCCGGCTGCTGATGGTTCTCGGCAAGAAGGGTGGCGGCCGCGACGGTGAATTCTTCTATCAACCAAACGACGTCCTCGTCGCGCCGAACGGCGACATCTTCGTCGCCGAAGGCCACGGCGCGAACGACGTCGGTCGCATCGTCAAGCTGTCGAAAGACGGCGTGTTGATCAAGACCTGGGGACGACGAGGATCGGGACGCGGCGAGTTCGATCAGCCGCACGGCCTCGCGATGGATTCGCAGGGCCGTCTGTTCGTCGCCGACCGGAGCAACAACCGCATTCAGATCTTCGATCAAAACGGCATGTGGATCGCGGAATGGAAGCAGTTCAGCCGGCCGAGCGGCCTCTTCATCGACAAGCACGACACGCTCTACGCCGCCGATTCGGAATCGGGCGACGTCGAAGGCAAGTACGGCTTCAACCCGGGATGGAAGCGCGGACTGCGCATCGGCAGCGCGCGAGACGGCAGCGTCACCGCCTTCATTCCCGATCCGAAACCGAACGCCAACGGTCCCGGCATGACGAGTGCCGCCGAAGGCGTCGCAGCCGACGTGGACGGCGTCATCTACGGCGCGGAAGTCGGCCCGCGCGGCATCAAACGGTACGTCAAGAAATGATGAATGCAAAATGCTGAATGCTAAGGAGGCTGGTGTGAAGTTCTTCATCAAAACGGCAGCGGTGCTCGTCCTCGCGGGCGTGGCCGTCGGCGCGCAGCAGGACATGAAGCCGACCAACGATCTGCCGAATCCGTACGAGAGCATTCCGAACTACTTCAAGCTGCCCGACGGACGGAAGTGGGGCTCGACGAGCGCGGCGGAAGTCGACAAAGACGGCAAGACGATCTGGGTCGCCGAGCGCTGCGGAGAAAACGGCTGCCTCGATCGCGCAACCGGGAACATCAAGCCGGAAAACACGATCCTGCACTTCGACACGAACGGCAACGTGATCAACAGCTTCGGCGGCGGGATGCTGATCTTCCCGCACGGCATCTATGTCGACAAGGACGGCAACGTCTGGGTGACGGACGGTCAGGACAACGGCGCGCCGCCGGCGCGCGGCCGCGGTCGTGAAGCGGGTGCGCCCGCCGCGCCAGCACCGCAGATGGCTGGCCCGATCGGCCCGCCCGCCGACGCCACGAAGGGCAACCAGGTATACAAGTTTTCGCCCGACGGCAAGCTGCTGCTGACGCTCGGCAAACCGGGCGGCGCCGCCGCACCGGACTTCTTCTACCAGCCGAACGACATCACGATCATGCACAACGGCGACATCGTCGTCGCCGAAGGTCATGGCCGCGGCAACAACCGCGTCATCGTGTTCGACAAGAGCGGCAAGAAGAAGATGGAATTCGGCAAGCTGGGCACCGGTCCGGGCGAGTTCGATCAGCCGCACGCGCTCGCGGTCGACTCGAAGGGACGCCTGTTCGTCGGCGACCGCAACAACAACCGCATCCAGATCTTCGACGCGAACTACAAGTACGTCACCGAGTGGAAGCAGTTCTCGCGTCCGAGCGGCGTCTACATCGACAGGAACGACAACATCTACGTCGCCGATTCGGAGTCCGAGTCGGTCTCGCGCAACCACGACGGCTGGACGCGCGGCATCCGCATCGGGAGCGCGAAGGACGGCACGGTGAAGTATCTGATCCCGGATCCCACGCCGACGTGCAAGCAGGGGCAGCGGCCGACGGCCGAGGCGCCATGCGCCACCAACACCAGCGCCGCCGAAGGCGTCGTCGTCGACAACGCCGGCAACGTTTACGGTGCCGAGGTGGGACCCAGGCGGGTGATGAAGTACGTGATGAAGAAGACGGGGACGAAGTAGGCCGGAAGGGCGGGACGGGCGGGAAAGGCAGGACGGAAGAACGCTCTTCCCTCCTGCCCCTCCGGCCCTTCCCGCCTTTCCTGCCCTACCTGCCTACTGCTTGATCGCCGGATTCACGTATCCCGCCGGCAGCACGCGCGCGGACGGACGGAAGCTCAGATAGTCCACGTGATCGGTGATGTCGGTCCATCCGTGCGGGACGCCCGCCGGGATGATGATGATGTCGCCGGTCTTCACGACTTTCTTCACCACATCCGCACCGACGATCGCGCCGCTGCACGACGGGCCGTTCAAGGTCGTCGTCACTTCTGATTCAGGACCCGATCGGCGACCGTTCATGATCTTGCCGCCGGTGACGAGCGTGCCGCCGCCGGAGACGATCAAGTAGCCTTCGGTCTGCTGATCGTGGGCGATGCCGCCGCCGGTCGAACCCGCTGGCGGTGTGCCCTGCTCGCCGCACGGCTCGCCCACCTGGCCGGCGCGTCCGCCGCCCGCGCCCGCCGCGCGACCCGCCGCCGCACCCGCGCCACCGCCTGCCGGAGCCGCGCCGCGCGCCGCTGCGCCCGTCGCGCCGCGATGGACGATGCCCACGGCGAAATTCTCGGGACCGATGTCGACGACGCGAATCTGGCGGTCGACGCCGGGAAGGCTGTTCACCTTCTTCACTTCTTCATCTGAGATGTAGGTTGCCGCAGTCGGCTTCGACTGCGCGAAGCTCACGACCGGTGCAACGACCAGCGCGATGCCCAATCCGTACAGGATGCTCCGTCGCATGTCTCCTCCTGAAAGACAGCTACTATAGCGGAATGGTCATCAGCCGGCGAACATTCCTCGGCGCAGCCGCCGCCTTGCCGTTCGCGCAGCCGCCGCAATATCCGACGCCGGCCGCGCCTGGCGATCCGCTGCCGGGCCGCGCGCGGAAACTCGGACTCGGGGACATGGACCGCGACGGCTTGATCTACGTGCCGCGTGGCTGGAAGGCGGAGACGGCGATGCCGCTGCTCGTCCTCTGTCATGGCGCCGGCAACACCTCGCTGTCGACGCAGTATTCCTACCAGTACGCAGACGAGTTCGGATTCATCGTCCTCTCGCCGGATTCGCGTGACGAGCGGACGTGGGAATCGATTCTGGGGATGTGGGGACCCGATCTGGAGTTCATCGGGCAGGCTATCAAGTACGTCAAGCGCCAGTGCAGCGTCATCGCGGATCGCATCGGCCTGGCCGGCTTCTCCGACGGCGCGTCGTACGCGTTGTCGATGGGGATCGGCAACGGCGATCTCTTCACGAGGATCATGGCGATGTCGCCGGGCATCATGCAGCCGGCGGCGGTCCGCGGCAAACCGAGGATCTTCATCTCGCACGGCACGGCCGACAACGTCATGCCGATCGACATCACCAGCCGAAAGTTCGTCCCGCGGCTGAAACAGCTCGGTTACGACGTGACGTATCGTGAGTACGACGGCCGCCACACGCTGCCGCCCGACATCGCCAGAGAATCGTTCACGTGGTTCGCAAAATAGGCGTCCTCGATCAATCGCCGATCTCGGCCGGATCCAGCGGCGGCGACGCGCTGCGGCGATCGATCGACCTCGCACGCCACTGCGAGGCGCTTGGGTACCACCGGTACTGGGTGGCGGAACATCACGCGACGAAAATGCTCGCGTGCGCAAGCCCGGAGGTGTTGATTCCGGCGATCGCCGCGGCGACGCGCACGATCCGCGTCGGCAGCGGCGGCGTAATGCTGCCGCACTACAGTCCGCTGAAGGTTGCCGAGACGTTCGGCATGCTGATCGGTCTCTACGCTGGCCGGATCGATCTCGGCGTCGGCCGCGCGCCCGGCACCGATCCCGCCACCGCCTTCGCGCTGCAACGCGATCGGCGCCAGGCGATCCCAGACGACTTCCCCGAGCAATTGGACGAGCTGCTCGCCCGGCTGCGCGGCATGGCGGAACGCCCTGATGTGTGGCTCCTCGGATCGTCGCCGCAGAGCGGCCTGTGGGCCGCCGAACTCGGCCTGCCCTACGCGTTCGCCGACTTCATCAATCCCCACGGCGCCGAGATCGTCGCGCGATATCGCCATGAATCTGAGTCGCCGCACGTAATCGTCTGCGGCTGGGCGCTCTGCGCCGAGACCGACGAAGAAGCCAACCGGCTCGCGTCGAGCGCGCGGATGGCGTTCGCGAAGCTGTTGCGCGGCGATCCCGGGCCGGTGCCGCCGGTGGACGAGGCGATGAAGTTTCTCGCGGCGAACGGTGAAGCCGCCGACGCGCTCGTCCGCCGTCGACGCTGGATTGTCGGATCACCAGCGACGGTGAAAGCAGGACTGAACGCGCTCGCCGACGAATACGGCGCCGACGAACTGATGATCGTCACGATCACGCACGATCACGATGCGCGCAAACGATCGTACGAACTGATCAAGGATGCTGTCGGATGAAGTTCTGCAGCACCGTAAATGCCGGCCGGTTCGACCAGTCCGGACGCGTGATCGCGCTGCCGCAGTCGGGCGGCGTCGGATCTTCCCACAGATCGTAAAACAGCAGTCCGGTCCACCAATCGCGCCGCGACTGAAACGCGTCGAGCACCTGCGCGTAGAACAACGCCTGCCCCGCTTCGCCGAACATCGACGCGCACGGCTTCCGGCCGACCTCCGCGAGCCACACCGGCTTCCCGAGCGCGTACGGCTTGACGAGTTGATCCATCATCCGCTCGAGCGGCGGACCGTCGATGTACCAATGGACCGCGACGATGTCGAACAGATCGCCGAACGACGTCATCGCCTGCGCAAACCAACCATCGGTGAGCGCGTGCCAGCTGACGTCCGGCCCGATGACGACGGCATCCGGATTCGCCGCGCGAATGGCCGCGCGGGCGTTGATCGTCAGCGCCTGATACACGCGCACGTCCGCTCCCGCCATGAACACATCGAGGTTCGGCTCGTTCCAGACGCCCCACAAATAGATATCGTCGCGATAGCGCGAGACGACGGCGAACACGAAGTCGTACCAGTCCTGATAGTTGATCGGTGGATACCAGTAGTCGTGGCCGCCGTTCGCCCAGCGCGGGGCGTACGCGATCGATGCGAAGATCGTGCGACCGGTGCGCTTCGCTTCGTCGCGCCACGCGTCGGTGATCGTCCAGTTGTAGCAGCCCTTGCAGTTCGGCTCGATGACGTCCCACCCGAACGCCAACCGCACGGTGCCGGCGCCGAGTTCCACCATCTTGTCGGCCATCTGCGGCGTCAGCACGCGGGTGTTCATCCCGTAGTGGTAATTCTGCGCGGACGCGGACGCGGCGAACGCGAAGACGATCGCGAAGGCGTGACATGATACGGCGATGGCCGCGCGCGTGCTGGTCCTGGTCATGCTGCTGATTCCGCGAATCGCCGTTGCGCAACCGTCGTGGGAAATCGCCGGCGGATATTCATATTTGGACGACGCTCCGGATCGCACGAACTTCCCGCTCGGCTGGTTCGCGAGCGGCGGAATCGGCGTCACGCAGTGGCTGACGGCGGTCGGCGACGTCAGCCGCCATGCACGGTCGACGCTCGGGATCGATCTGTCGACGTATGCGGTTCTCGGCGGCCCGCGTGCATCGGCGCGCATCGGCCGCGTCACGGAATTCGGTCAAGTGCTCGTCGGCCTCAACCACGCCAGCAGCACCGTCGTCGGCATCACGAGCGGCGACTCCGGATTGGCGATTCAACCCGGCGGCGGACTCGACTACCCGCTGTCGCGACGTTTCGCGGTGCGCGCGCAGGTCGACTACCGCGCTATCCGCGGCGGCGTCGGCCCGCCGATCGCCGATCCGCGTCACGTGTTGCGCGGCTCCGCAGCGATCGTCTACCACGGGTGCTGCAGGTAATCGAGCGCCAGCTTCTGCAACTCGACGACCCCCTCGCGTAACGTTCGGCGCGATAACCACCAGTCCGAGGCGCGGAATTCATTGTGACGCGGATACGTGAGCGCCGGCGGCGTCACCTGCTCGGGCCAGACGCGCATCAACGCCCGCCGAAATCGCCGCGTGTGCGAGGGAATGACGACGACAATCGCCCGCGACGGATGCAGCCGCATCCATGCCGCCAGCGCGTGCGTGCTTTCGGTCGTGCCCCCTTCGCCCGCATCCACCGTCGTCATCGCCGCTTCCGGCACACCGAGCTGGCGCAGCGTCGTCCGAACGATGTCGTCGCGGTAGACGCCGCGTTTCAGGTACTCGCGATCGACGGCGGTCGGCGACGGCTCGAGCAGCACGACGCGCGAGAACATCTTCTCGTGATACAGATCGCTGACCTCGAGTTCGTTGCCCTCGCCGAATTCGGCCATGACGCCGACGTCCGCCGGCTGAATCGGATCCTTGACGATCAGTGTCGCAGCGGCCGCGCGGAGGATCGCCACCCGCGTCGCCGGCACGATCAGCACGATCGCGACCGCAATCGACACCAGTAGAAGCGCGCGTCTAAAATTCATCGTGCGAATCGGACTGATCGTCACCGGCGGCGTCGACCGCTCCGGACGCGAGCGCGTCACGCCGGCGCTCCTGTGGCTGATCGAACGACTCGCGCGCCGCCACGAACTGCACGTGTTCGCGCTGCACTACTACGATCGGCCCTGCAACTATTCCCTGCTCGGGGCCACCGTTTACGACATCGGCCGCATCGACGGACCGCCGGGCCTCCGACGTTGGCGCGTCCGCCGCAGGCTTGCGCAGACGCTCGCGCGCGTCGGCACCTTCGACGTCCTGCATGCGTACATGGGCGTGCCCGCAATCGTCACGGCGCCGATCGCGGCGCGACTGCGCGTGCCGTTCATCGCATCCCTCGACAGCGGCGAATTTGTGGCGATCGACGACATCGATTACGGACTGCAGCGGCGATGGATCGATCGACGCGCGCTTACGCAGATGATCGGCACCGCCGGCGCAGTGACGGTATCGACGCGTTTCATGGCAGAGCAAGCGGCGCGTGCCGGCATCACAGCGACCATCGTCCCGATCGGTATTGATACGAATGTCTTCCCGCTCGTTAAGCGCGACGATGGACCGCCGTGGCGCCTGCTGCGCGTCGGGAGCCTGAACCGCGTCAAGGATTACCCGACGCTTCTGGCGGCGGTGCGATCGATTCTCGATCGCGGCGAGCCGGTGCATCTCGACGTCGTCGGCGAAGACACGTTGAACGGCGCGACCGAGGCGCTCGCGACATCGCTGGATCTGGCACCGCACGTGACGTTTCATGGCGTGAAGCCGATCGATCAACTCGCTGCATTCTACGCGCGGGCGCACGTGCACGTCGTCTCGTCGCGGCACGAAGCGGCATCTGTTGCCGTGCTCGAAGCCGCAGCGACCGGTCTGCCGACGGTCGGCACGCGCGTTGGATACGTCGCCGATTGGTCGCCGGATCGTGCCGCCGCCGTGCCGGTTGGCGATTCGAACGCGCTCTCCGAAGCGATCATCGCGCTGCTGCAGGATCCGGCACGTCGCCAACAACTGGCGCAACAGGCGCGAGCGTGGACGCTGGCGCATGATGCGGATTGGACCGCGGCGCAGTACGACGCGCTCTATCGGCGAGTGGCCACCAGATGACGGCCTCGCCGATCGCGATCGCGGCCGCAGCGCCAACGCTGCCGTACCGTGGCATGAACACGATCCCGCTGATGACCTGAATCACCAGGGATACCGTGCTCCACTGCAACACGAACCGTTCGTCCCCTGTCGCGTAGAGGAAAATTTTCTTCGCTGAATTCGTCAGCGCCGGCAGGAGACCGATGCCGATGACCATCAGGGCCGGCGCGGCGCCGACGAAGCGTGTGCCGTAGATCGCCCGCAACAGCAGCGGTCCAAGGACGACACATGGAACCGCGGTGAGCGCGGCGAGCGCCACCATGGCGCGGTGAAACGACGCGAACGCCTGACTCCCGGCCACCGGATCGTCGGTGTGCTCGCGAGACAGCACCGGCAACGCGCCGGCGAAGATCGCTCCCGGCGCGAGCCGTGCGGTCGTGCCGAATCGCGCCGCCGCGGCGAACGCACCAAGTTCCGACTGCGTCGACAGATAGCCGAGCAGCAGCGGCGCCACGCGTGTCTGCAGGTTGGCGACGATACCGGATGCGGCAAACGGGAGCGCGCGGGCACACGTGTGCTTCACGGCAGTCCGCGACGGTACGCGGACGCGCTCGCCTGGAAACGCGGTCCGCCACACGACCATCACCGACAGCAGTTGTCCGATCTGGGCCATCGTCGCAATCGTCAACACGGCGACGATTCCGCTGCGTGCAGGCGATCCGAACAACACGACCCACGACGCCGCCATCTGCGCGGCGGCCCATCCGGTTTCGAGGATCAAGACAGTCGGCACCCACCGCGGCTGCGACCGGAACGCGCCGCCGAAGCACCCATACGTCGCCCCGGCGACACCGAGCAGCGCGGCGACGCGCAGTCCGGCGATCGTCTCGGCGTCGACCGAAACACGCGAGGCCGCCACCGCGAGGACGATGGCTGCCGGAACGGCTGCCGCAAGCCGCGCGACCAATGCCGTTCCACACAACTCCCCGATACGAGAATCAGCCCGCGCGCCGTCGCGCGGCAGCAGCAGCCCGAATCCGAAGTCGACGGCGATCGTCAGCGTCGACGCCCACGTCGTGCACAGCACCCATCGCCCGAATCGCTCCACGCCGAGCGCCCGTCCCACAATCAGCGACAGCACGAACGCGATCGCGCCTCTCGTCAGGTTCGATGCCAGGAAAGCGGCACTCAGCCTGGCGATCCGAGTCATCGGATTCATGCGACCGACACCCCGGGCTCATGAATCGAGCAGGCCGCGATCCGTGTCGCCAGCACGGGATCGACATACTTCGACACCTCGTCGACGACGGCGACCTGCGGCGTCACTCTGCGCGCAGCGAAGATGTTGCGATGCGCCAAGCCGGCGGTCATCACGCGGCCGGCGAGGACGACGAGATCGAGATCGCGGCGGGATGTCGCGAGCACGGCATCGATCGGATCGTGACCGACACGAGGAACCAGGATCAGATCGGCGGGGCCTCCGACCTGCAAGCGACCCAGTTGCGGCTGCCGAATGACGTTCGCAGCGGTCGTCGTCACCATCGGCAGGAGGTTCGCGCGTTCGATCATCGAGGACTCGTACGCGATGCGCAGCTCCTCCAGGAGATCGCGCGAACCGGTCAGTCGCGAGTCGGTGCCGAGCGCCACGTTTCCGCCGACGAATCGCGTGAAATCGATCGTTTGTCCGAACAGGAAGTTGTTCGACGCCGGGCACCACACGAGCGACGCGCCGGCATCGGCCACGCGCCGCCACCCGCGACGGTCGATCGCGACGCCGTGCACGAGGACCGTCCGCTCGACCAGCGCGCCGAGTTGCGCCAGCTTCCGCAGCTCGTCGTGCGCCGCCGCGTCGACACCTTCACCGAGATGAACGAAGAACGGCGCGTCGTGCGGCGTCGCCTCAAACGCGCTGCGGATGTTCCCGCCGGGTTCGCCGCGCGCGCCCGCCGGCCCATCCTGCAAATAGAACGAGTGCGCCCATCCATACCGGCGCAGCACGCGCAGCGGCAGGCCACGCAGTTCCCGATAAAACGGGTTGTGATGCGCGACGGTCGTGACGCCGCTCAAAATGTTCTTGATCGCGCCGATGAACACGCGGTCGGCGAGCGGCTTCGCCTGCGCCTCGCGAATGGCCGGATCGGTCTGCAGTCGCGGCCGCATGTCCTCGATCCACTCCGATGCGTTGCAGTACCGCTCCGCGAACTTCAGTCGTCGGTAGTGATTCAGCTCGAGGTGATCGTGTGCGTTGATCAAACCTGGCAGCACAAATCCGTCCGCCGCATCGATCACCAGATCGGTCCGGCACGGGCGCTCGCCGATCGACAGAATCCGCGAGGTGAATCGCACGCTGTCGGACAACCCCTGGTCGGTGACGACGGTCGCGTTGACGAGCGCGACAGCTCGCTGCCAAATCATCGCGTGGCATGGAAGATGGCGACGACCGGAGGGTCGCCCCACTTGGCCCGAAAGCGTTCGACCGCCGGATCGGGATCGGGACCAATGCGCGGTTCATGGACGTCGAGCACGCGCAGGCCCGTGCTCGCGAGCGCGTCGACGTGGTCATCGATCGTGTGCGACTGAATCGGCAGTTCGTGCGTGAGACCGTCAGCCGTCTCGAACGTCCGCTTCCAGCCGAGTCGGTCCCACGTCGGATGAAAGTCGGAGTAGACGGCATGCGCCCCTGCGTGCATCACGCGCGCGATTTCGCGCGCCCACGTGCGCAGGTTCGCGATGTCGCCGAGCATCAGCGACGCGTTGACGAGATCGAACGAGGCGTCCGCAAACGGAAGCGCCAGCGCGTCGCCACACACGCGCAGTCCGGACGCCCGCTGCAGCATCGCGCGAGAAAAATCGAGTCCGACGACGACGCCGCCGCCCGCGCGGAGGATCGGTAGATATCGGCCGCTGCCGGTGCCGACGTCCAGCGCGCGACGCGCCGCCAGCGATCGCAGTATCGGTTCGACGACCGATTGCTCCGCGCGCATGACCGGGTTGTGCGCGCACGGCGGATACGAATCCGCCCACCGATCGTAGATGCCGACGATACTCAAAAGCCTGTCGTCTCTGGCCGCTGGTACTGCATCAGGCGGTGCAGCGCGCGCAGTTCGTACGGCGCGTCGTACCACTGAAGCGCGTACCGCCACGCGCTGGCCGCCTTCAGCACGAGGCGGTTGACGCCGGTTAATCGCGGATCGGTAATGGTCGGGTAGTACGCGTTGATGACGCGTTCGAAGTTCCGCACGCGCCGCCGAATGCCACCGTCAATCCAGGGAATGCCGTCGCCGCGCCGCATCGAGAGCTGCCGCCACTCCGGCGTTGCCCATTCCTCGAGCGACTGCGGAAACGCAAAGCCCGCCTGCTTCGCCGCGGTGTACATCGATCCGTCGAGCGGCACCGGCGTGTACGCGTAGAGCACGACTTCGGTCGAGGGATTGATCCGCTTCAGCCGGCGGATGAAGCCGAACGTGCGATCGACATCGCCGTCGGGATCGGGCGGCGCGCCGAGCACGAAGGAGAATTCGGGGACGATACCGTAGCGCCGCATGCGGGCGGCGAGGTCGAGGGTGAGTTGCGACGACGACTTGCCGCCTTTGTTCATGGCCGCGAGCGTCTCGTCGCTGCCCGACTCGGCGCCGGAGAAGATCATCGTCAGGCCCGATCGCGCCATCTTCTCCCACGTATGATCGCTGTACTGCATCAGCAGATCGACGCGTCCGAGCGCCCACCACCTGAGGCCGAGGTCGACAATGCGCTCGCAGAACTCCGCCGTCCGCTCCTCGGAGATGAAGAAATCCATGTCGTGCATCTGCACGGCGTCGACGCGATAGTGTTCGACGAGGCGGCGCATCACCCGCTCCATCCGCAACGGCGACTGCGCGAGCCAGCGGCGGTGTGACATCGACACGACCGCGCAGAAGCTGCACGCGAACGGACAGCCGAACGACGAGTTGTGCGCGACGGTCCGCGTGCCGAGGTAGTTGCGGTGCAGATACTGCGTCATGTCGACGCGGTGATACGGCAGCTCTGGGAGATCGTCGAGCGGCGTCATCGGTCCCGCGGGGTTGTGCACGACGTGCGTGCCGGCCTTCCACGACAGGCCGCCGACGCGGTCGAGCGGCGAATGCGACTGCAGTGCGTCGATCAGCTGCAGGAGCGGCTGTTCGCCCTGCGACCGGATGACGCAGTCGACGTACCGCGCTTTCAACACCGTGTCGCTGTGCTGCGTCGGGAAGTACCCGCCCCACACGATCGGGACGTCGGGGCGTGCCGCTTTCACGCGGGCGCACACCGACACCGCCTGCGTGAGCTGCGGCCCTGGCATGACGGTGACGGCGACGAGCGACACCGCGCCAGCCGGCGCGGCTTTCAGCGAATCGATGATGTCCTGCGCCGGATCGGCACTGATGTTCCCGTCGACGAGCGTCCACGGATGGCGCATCTCGAGGACGGCGGCGAGCGCCATCAACGACAGCGGCAGCGGCTGCTTCCCCGGCGTCGTCGACAACGGGTTGTACAAAACGATCATCGAGCCACCCACAATCCAAAAGCTGCCGGCGCGCGGCGCAACCGGAGTCTCGCGAACTGACGCCGTACGCGCCAGGCAAGCGGTCCCCTCGACGGCACAAACATCTGCTGCATCTGCAGCGCAGCCGCGGCACGTTCGAGCGCGCCGAACGTGACGAACCCAATGCCCGGCTCGATGGCCGTCGCGATGCCGTACGACGACTCGAAGCGCCGCGCCTTGGCATGGTTCATCGCGCGCCCGTCAGCATCCGCGTGAAACATCGGCGAATCCATCACGACGAGCGATCCACCCGGAACGAGCATCTGCCGCGCGTGCGACAGCGCGACCATCGCGTCGCCGGCGTAGTGCAGCGAAGCGTTGAACACCGCCACGTCGAACTGCGACGGCGCGAATGGCAGTTCGCCAAAATCGGCCTGCACCCGCGGAAACTCGCTCGTGAAATGCCGAGCCGCCCGCAAGCCGTCCATTTCGTCGTCCACCACGTCGACCGCCACCGGGTGGTGCCCCAGTTCCGCGAGCCTGTGCGACAGCCAGCCGTTACCGGCGCCGAGATCCAGGACCCGAATCGATTGCGGCGCCGCCGCGAACACATGACGCAGCAGGTTGCGGTACGTTTCGCGGCGAATGCGCCACACGCCCGCATCGGGGTCGCCGGCGTCGACGGACGGCAGCTGCCGGTAGTACTCCGGCGACGGCTGCCGGTACCCGTCGCGCGCCCGCACCGCGCGGTATTGCTGGACGAAGGGCTCGAGCCACTCGCGGCGTTGCGGCGTGAGAAACCGCCAGATGTCATCGACCGCCTCGTACTTGCGACCGCACCGCAGGCACCACACGGCGCTCAACGGGATCGCGCACGTCGGACAGGCAAACGCCGGCGTCCACACGCGTCACACCTTCCTCATGACGACGAGGAAGTGATCGCCCCACGCGCGGATGCCCGGCAGCGCGCCGGCCGCGTCCTCGAGCTGCTGCAGCGCGGCAATCGCGGCGGGGTGCCGTTCGGCAAAGGCCTGCATGTACGGCGGCGGGACGAACAGGCCGAGCGCGCGACGTTCGACGCGCGCGAAGCCGGCGTCCGCAAACGCGCGTTCGAATGCGTGCGGCGCGTAGTACTGCGTCCAAATCGTGCGGCCGTCGAGCGGCACCGGCGTCAACGCATGTTCGAACCGCACGCGGATCCGCGACCAGTCCCTGCGTGCCGCATACAGCGCGATTTCCCACGGGCACACGCGGCCGATGACCGACGCGATCAGCACGCCGCCGGTCCGCACCCGCGCCGCGATGCGGCGCGCCGTGACGGCGATGTCGGCGACGCAGTTCAGCGGCCCCAGGTTCGAGCACGCCGCATCGAACGTCGCCGGCGACAACCGATCGAGTTCATCGATCGCGATCGCGTGCAGCTCGACGCGCGCGCCCGCGCCCAGGCGGCGCACGCGGTCCCGCGCCTCGCGGATCATTTCCGGCGAGGCATCGATGCCGGTGACGCGATATCCACGCGCCGCAAAATGCTCCTCATCCGTTCCCGGCCCGCAGCCCAGGTCGAGCAGATGCGATCCGGACGGCACGTACCGCTCGACGCTCCGCCACAGCCGCTCTCGCATGGCGGCAAGCAGCGGATTCTCCACATTCGACTGGTGATACGTGGCCGCGACGCCGTCGAACGCCTGCCGCGTGTCCGCCGTCACATCCACGGCGCACGCCTCCAGCTGGTCTTGAGCGAGCAGACGCAGCGTTCGCAAACCGGATTGCGCGCGACGGCCAACGTGTCCCGGAAGGCACGCAGTGGCCCGGTGACGATCGCTTCGAGGGGCGTGTCGCGGACGTTGCCGATGCGATCGTGAAAGAAACAGGGGCGCACGGCCCCGTTGGCCTCGACGACGATCGAGACCCACGGCGCGTTGCAGTCGACCGCGGGAAAGGCCCCTCGGCCGGCGACCGCACGGTAATACTGCGGCAGGCGACGCAGCTTCGCCGGCGACTCCGCCACGAATCCGGAGTCGAACGCGTCGCGATGCGTCACGATCGTCCGCTCGATCGTGGCTTCCAACTCGGCGATCTCGTCTTCGTCGAGCGCCAACGCCAACGGGTTCGGCATTTCGTCGCGACCGAACGCGCCGGTCGACGACACGTCCGCGGGCAGGAACGAAATGCCGTCGAGCCCGATCCGGTCCGCGTGCTCGATCAGCCGCGCCATGTGGCGGAAGTTCTCGCGCTGGATCGTCGTCCGCGCGGTGACCGGAATCTGCGGTGCCGCCGCGCGCAGTTTCTGGATGCCGCGTTCGACCGTCTTCAGCGCGGCGACGCCGCGAATCCGCTCGTAGAGCGGCTCGTCCGCCGCGTCGAGCGAGACGCAGACGCGCGAGAAGTGTTCCGCCACGCGGTCGGCGAACCGCTCGAGCAGGATGCCGCTCGTCAGCAGGTGCAGCGCGATGCCGCGGCGTCGAAACAGCTTCGCCGCCTCGAACACCTCAGGCCGCAGCAGCGGCTCCCCGCCCGAGAAGACCACCAGCTGCGTGCCGAGCGCGACGAGCGATTCCGCCACCGTGTCGATTTCGTCGAGCGACAAATCGCCGGCGCCCGTCTGCTTCCACCAGTCGCACGAGATGCAGCGGCTGTTGCAACGGCTCGTCGGATAGAAGATGACGAGCGGCATCACAAAGGTGCGGTTGCTGATTTCGCCGAGGCGCACGAGCGTCGCGGTCGCGAGTGTTGCGGGCGTCACCGGTTCACCGCGGCTGTTCGGTCGGCATCGCCGCCGCCTGCGGCGTCAGGACCGGGATCGAAATGATCTCGGGTTGCGGCTGCGCCACGGTCGACAGCCGATCGACGCGCCGCTGCAGAATCGGCACCATGGCGCGATGCCGCAGACGGCGGATCAGGTTCGGCGCCTGCCGCGATCGGAACTCGGCGTGCACGAGCGCGTGCAGCGCGCGATAAAAGTCGGGCACATACGTCGCGCGGTACATCATCGCGAGATCGTTCGAGTCCACCCAGTTCTGTTTCGTCCCGAGTTGCGCCTGGACGCGCTGATAGAACGTCGTCCCCGGCAAGGGATACGAGACCGACACGCCGATATCGTCTGGCCGGCAACAGCGCACCATGTCGAGCGTCTGCTCGATGTCGTCGCGCGTTTCGCCTGGATAGCCGAACTGCAGAAAGAAGCCGACTTCGATGTCAGCCTCGTGGAGCAGACGTGACGCGGTGCCAATCTGATCGACGCGCGTCCCTTTTTCCATCGCGTCGAGGATGCGCTGCGACCCGGACTCGGCGCCGATCCAGACGGTGCGGCACTTCGACGCGCGCAGCGCCGCGGCCACGTCCGGCGTCACCTGATCGGCGCGGAGCAGGCATTTGAACGGCGTGGCGGCATCCCGCTCGTGCACGAGACGCGCGAATCGCTCGATCCATCCCGGTTTCAACCCGAAGATGTCGTCGGCGATCCAGAGGTGATCGGGCGCGAAGGTCTTCTTCAACCACGCCATCTCGTTGACGACATGTTCGGGCGACCGCGCGGTGTAGCGCTGACCGTAGATCGGCTTCGCGCACCAATTGCAGTGATACGGACAGCCGCGCGTCGTCACGACGTTCATCGAGAAGTAGCCGTGATTGCGCCGCCAGATCGACTGATACCGCGGGACGTCGACGAGGTCCCACGCCGGGAACGGCAGGTTGTCCAGATCGCGGATGACGTCGCGCGAGGAGGAGCGGCGCAAGTGTCCTTGCTCGTCGCGGATGCAGACGCCGGGGATCGTTTGCAGACCGCCGGTGCGCTTCCCCGTCAGCGTGTCGAGCACCTCGACGAGCGTCTGCTCGCCTTCGCCGGCGACGACCGCGGCCGCGCCGCCGTCGAGATACGTCGCCGGATGATCCGTCGCGTCCGATCCTGCCACGATGGTCGGGATGCCGCGCACGCGCGCCGCCTCGATCATCGTCAGCGCCGCCTCGCGCATGCGAAGCAAACACATTTTGCTCAAGTAGTTGAAGTTGTCTTCGTAGAGCACGGCATAGCGCGGCCGGTGCTTCTCGAGTGCGTCGGTCCACTCGGCTTCCGACGCGGCGAGCATCGCGTCGAACAACGCGACGCGGTATCCGCGATTCCGTGCGCACGCGGCGGCGTACAACGCGCCCAGCGGCGCATACGGCTGCTGCGCCGCCCACAGCTTCGGATCGAATCGCAGGAAGTACGCCTGTCCGAACAGGACGTCGACGGTCGCCGGATCCGACAGGACCCGGCCTGCGGGTTGGGCGCCTGCAACGCGATCGGAGGACGGGTGCTTTTGGATCCGCCGAACCACGGCCGGCTTCGCCACGGTGCGATACACCTCGAGCGTTTCGCGTGCTGCCCGTTGCCACGAGAACTGCTGCGATCGGTTCAGCGCGTTGTCGGAGAGTTCCTTCCGCCGCGCCGGGTCCTTCGTTAGGCGCGTCATCGCCTCGCCGAGCGCATCGACATCCATGCGTTCGACCTGCTCGACCGCGTTGCCGCCGACTTCGGCGAGCGCCGCCGCCGCTCCCGTAATGACCGGCACCCCGCACGCCATCGCTTCGATGACAGGCAGCCCGAAGCCTTCGTACATCGACGGGTACACGAAGAGTTCGGCCAACGTATACAACGCGGCGAGATCGCTGAACGGCACGTATCCCGTGAAGTGGATCGCGTGCGACACCTTCGTGCGCTGCACGAGATCGTCGAGACCGCGAGACAACCATCCGTACGGCCCGACGCAGACGAGATGATGCGGCAGATCGCCCGCGCGCTTGCGCGCCGCGAACGCTTCGATCAACTTCGGCAGGTTCTTGCGCGGTTCAATCGTCCCGACGTACAGGATGATCCGGTCGGCGAGACGATACTTCTGCCGGACGCGATCCAGTTCGCCGATGTCGGTCACGCGATGGAATGACGGCGCCGCCGCTTCGTGCACGACGTGCACGCGACTCGGGTCGAGCTTGTAGAGGCGGACGATGTCCTGCTTGGCGCTCTCCGAGACGGTGACGATCGCATCGGCGCGGCGCGCCGCGAGATCGACGAGCGGCGCGTTCAGCAACACGCGACGCGGCGGGTGGTACCGCGGGTACAACCGCAAGCTCATGTCGTGAATCGTCACGACGGTCGGCACCGGTGACGCGATCGGCACCATCCCGTTGGTGAAGTGCACGACGTCGGCGCCCTCGGCTTTCAACGCCGCCGGCGCCCCGACCTGCATCCACACCATTCGCGGCATGCGCCGGTTCGCGGTCACGACGCGCACGCCCGCCGGCAGCGGCATCGTCGTCTCAACGTCGCGATTCGACAAGACGACCAGATCGTCCGCCGCCGTTTCGGCGGCGATGTGATGCAGCAGGTGCTCGGTGTAGTAGCCAACGCCGGTGCGCCGGGGGCGCAGCGACGTGCCGTCAAACGCGATCTTCATGGGTCACCACCGCCAGTCCCAATGTCATGGCGAAGAGGATGTACGTCGGCGCAAAACTCAAGAACGAATCGACCATGCCGTGGACCGCAATCGCGACGATCGCGCACGCGATGCCGATGTTCGCGAAGACGAATCCGCGCGCGGCCCACGCGAGCCATGCGAGCACGAACGCGCCGGCGATGCCGGTTCCGGCGAGGACTTCGAGATACATGTTGTTGCTGTGCGTTCGTGTGTCCGGCGTTGCGATGCCGGCGTAGCGGCCGTACGACAAGCGGAAGTTGTCCGGTCCGACGCCGAAGACCGGATGTGCGGCGAACATGGCCACGGCGGCGCGCCACAGTTGGAGGCGGCCGGGTCGAACGGTCGGTTTGGGCGGCGCGAACGTCGGCGCCGGTGCGGCGGCCGGATCGCCTTCGATCGTCGCGCGCGACGCCTGGGCGGACGCACCGGGTTCGGTCGAGAACCACAAGCGGCCTTCCTGCACGAGGTCCCACACCAGCCGGTACTCACCGGGCTGCTGCGGCGCTCGCACGCGTGCGCGGAACACGGTCGTCTGTCCCGGATCGACGGGCGCGGCGAACGGCGTCCGCACGCCGTCGAATGCGACGACGCGATCGCCGGCTGCTGACATCCAGTGATACGAGAAGTAAATGGGCGGACGCGCCTCGGAATCCCACACGAGACGCCCGGTATTGGTCACCGAGACCGGCACCAGTTCGTCGCGGCCGGTCGCGAGTTCGATCGTGGACGGCGCGTCGATCGTGGCGCGATACCACGACTCCTGCCCCTCCGTGGTCAAGCGCAGCCACAGCGAATCGGTCGATCGTGACGCAACGAACAACGCGGCGACGGCAACAGCCAGCGCCGACACGATACGGACGCCGCTGTCGAACCCGTGAAGCCGAAGTCGCGCACCCGCCGCGATGACGAGCGTCGCGGCCATCGTGATCAAACCGGCGCGCGTGTAGGTGACGGTGATGCCTTCCGCAATGACGATCAGCGCGACAAACGTCATCGCCGCGGGGCCGCGTTCACCCGCGTCCAAGGCGATCAGCAGCAAGCCGACGCCGAACGCGAACACGATCTCGAGATACATCGACGCGATCGTCGGATATTGCAGCGAGCCGCCGGCGCGCACCTGCGCCCCCACCGTCGTCAACCCCGGCCGAAACGCGCGAAGGACCTCGAGCACCCGCGGCCACTGCAAGTACTCGAGCCACGCCAGGAGCGCGACGACGACGCCGATCGCGAGCACGAGCGACAGGACACGGCGGAGCCGGTGCGGCGTGGTCACGGCGTTCGCCGTCAGGAGATACACGCCGAACGCCGCGCCGAGACGCCCGGTCATGTGCAGCGCGTTGACGCGCGAGATCTGCGAGAAGAGCGACGCCACGCCGCAGACGACGAGCAGCGCGACCCAGGGCGCCGTCAGCGGCGTGCGCCACTCCGGCAGCGCGCGCCACATCACCATGCCGGCGCCCCAGACGAGAAACGCGACGAGAAGCGCCGCTTCCACGTCGCTGATGGATTGTCCGGGCAGGCGCACGAGCGGCGCGGTCGTTTCGAATGGAGCAACGACCGCAAGCAGCGCGACGCCGACGAACGCGTAATCTTTCATGGAATGGACTTCTGGCGTGGCGAATGGAATTCCAAGAACCTTGCCACGCGCGCAACGAGGCACGCGTGCTGCATATACGAGGTATCGCGTCGCGAGTTGCGGGTAGTGGGTTCTGTGGTGCTTACGGTGGGCGAAAACTCATTTCGAGACACGAAACTAACTGACGTATTTCTCGTCGGTTACAAGGCGTTCGCCGATCTCGCCGGCAAGGGCGTGATGTTCCTCATCACGGTCGCCGCCGCGCGCCAGTTATCGGCGCAGGCGTTTGGTGTGTTCGCGCTCGCGTCGACGCTTGGCTGGATGCTCGCGGTCGCGACCGATTTCGGGATTCAGTTGCACGTCGCGCGCGCGGTCGCGCGCGAGCCGAACGACGCGGCGGCGATCCTCGCTCCGTGGCTGCGCATCCGCGCGTGGATGACGGTGACCGCGATCGCGCTCGTGATGCTCGGTCTCGTCGTGTTCCGCGCCCAGGCATCGTTCGCGATCCCGTTGCTGTTGTTCGCGCTCGTGTACGGCGGCAACGGCCTGATCGAGTTTCTGAATTACTACTATCGCGGCCTCTCGCGCAGCGACATCGAATCAACGCTGACGCTATGGCAGCGCGGCGGAACACTCGTCCTGGGCGTGGTCGCGTTGCTGTGGCGGCCAAACGTCAGCGTGCTCGCTGTCGCGATGCTGATTCCGGTCGCACTGACGCTGGCGGCCAGCCTCCGCATCGCGCGGCCCCTGGCGCCTTCATCAGCGTCTAGCCTCCAGCCTCTCGCCCCTGCGCAGTTCTTTGCAGAAGTCGCTCCCATCGGCGCGGGCATCGTGCTGTCGGCGCTCTATTTCCGCATCGATGTGTTTCTGGTCGAGTGGTGGCGCGGAACCGAAGCCGTGGCGCTCTACAACGCCGTCTTTCGATTGATTGAAGCGCTGCGGCTCTTCCCTGCCGCGGTGCTCGCCGTGACGTTGCCGTCGCTCGTCAACGCGCGCGACGGTCGTGCGCTCGGTCGCGTGTCCCTCGGTGTGACGGCGTTCGCGCTCGTGGTGACGACGGTCAGCTGGATGGGCGCGTCCACATTCATTCCGATGGTATACGGCCGCTCGTTCGTCGAGGCGATCCCGGCGTTCCGCATCCTGACGCTGTCGTTTCCGCTGTTGTCGCTCAACTACGCGCTGACACATCAGCTCGTCGCGTGGAACGGTCAGCGCGCGTATGCGGCGGTCTGCGCCGTCGCGCTTGGCGTCAACGTGGCGTTGAACGCACGGCTGATTCCGGCGCTGTCGATCGACGGCGCCGCATGGGCGACCGTCGGCACCGAAGTGTTCCTGACGATCGGGTGTGGGATCGTGTTGATGACGATGACGCCGCGGCAGGCGCAGTCGATGGCCGCCGCAGGGAGCGCGGTATGACCAGGCAGGAACTCGCGCTGCTGCGCAGCGTCACGTACGCGTCGCTGTTCGACTACCCGTTGACGCTCGATCAGCTCCACCGATCGCTCATCGAGTGCGAGATGTCACCGCACGAGGTGTTGGCTACCTACGATCGCAGCGACCCACTCCAGCGCGTCGTCGATTATCGTGACGGATATTTTTTTCCGGCAGGCGGCTACGACCTTGTAGCCGAGCGCCGCCGGCGTGAACTGCGCAGCCGCGAGTTCCTCGCGCAGCATCGCCTCGTGCTGCGGCTGATCTGCGCGATTCCCTTCACGCGCCTCGTGGCGCTATCGGGCAGCCTTGCGCATTTCAATCTGGAGCCTGACGGCGACCTCGACCTGTTCATCATCACCAAAGGCGCGCACGTCTGGACGGTGACGCTCGCGATCCTGCTGCTGACGAAGGCGATGCGGTGCCGGCGCGCGATCTGCGCGAACTTCATCATCGCCGACACGCATCTCGCGCTGGAGCAGCAGGACGTCTTCACCGCGAATCAGGTCGTGCACTTGAAGCCGCTCATCGGCGCGAGCGCGCTCGACGACTTTCTCGCCGCCAATCCATTCGTGGCGCACTACTACCCGAACGCGGTGCGGCAAGGGCTGTCGTCGGTCGTAGCGTGGCGACAGCGCGCGCTCGATCGCGCCAAGCGAGCGCTCGAGCGGCTGCTCGCGTGGCCGTCGCCGCTCCTCGAGTCGACCGCGCGAACACTCTACGGCTGGTATTTGCGACGCCGCGCCGCGCGGTGGCGGTCGCCCGAGCAGGTGCGATTGCAGACCGACTATTTGAAGCTGCACACGCAAAGCCATCGCCGATCGATCCTCGACCGCTTCAACGCCGCGATGGAAGGGGCGCTGGTGCGTGCCGCGGAGAATTCGCACGCATCGCCGATGCGGATCCGCTCGGCTGCACGATGACGTTGATCGCGTCAGTCGCGCTGGCGCTCACGACATGGCTGTGCGAGCACGACGCGACATCGACGGCCGTCTTCGATCGCGGTACGTTTCACTTCGTCCTTGGATCGGGGACGCCGCGTGCGCAGTTCGCGGCGCTCGTTGCACCGGTCGATCACGGGCTGGCGTCGTTTTCGCGCGTCACCTTCACCGCACGCGCGACGAGGCCGATGCGGATCAACGTCGACCTGCGGCCGGCAGGAACGAATAACCCGCCGCGGTGGCGGCGGTCCGTGTATATCGACGACACCTCGCGAACGGTGACGGTGCCCTTTGCTGACATGCATCCGATCGGTGGCGGAGCGGGCCCGGTCCCGCTCGCCACGATCGGCGCACTGCTGTTCGTCGTCGACACCAACAACACGCGGCCGGGGACGGCAGCCGACGTGATCGTGTCCGCCGTCACGTTCGAGTAGTTACTCGGAAACGACGCGGTGGGCGACTTTCTCGCCCTTGATCCGAACCGCCGTCAGCTCGGCGACGCCGTCCCCTCGCTTCGAATACCGGAAATCCGACGTCTGCACTTTCGCCGTCAGTTCCTCCGGCTGACACGGGACGCGCGCCACTTCCTTGCCGTCCGCACCCGTCACCACGAGATACTCTTTGTCGCCGATCATCTTGCATTGGAACTTGTACTCGCCGGGCGTGAGCGTCGTCGCACCGACGACGAGCGGCTGCGAGAGCGTGAAGTCGGACTTCGGGCTCATCGCCTTTTCGGTCTGGTCGGCGGCGCTCGCCGGGACGGCGACGAAAATGGCGAGGGCGCAGGCGATACTAAGCATTCGGATCATGGCACTCTCCTTCGCGAGTGGACGAAGACGGGATGCGCGGGAAACAGCAACCCATGTGCCCGGATAATCGCCGACAATCCGGCGCGCGTACGTCCGTGATGACGGCGCTCGGTCGCGGGCTCTCGAAGCGTTGCCCGCACTGCGGTCGCGGACCGCTGTTCTCCGGTTTCGCGCACCACTTGCGCGAGTGTCGGGTGTGCGGACTTGTGTACGAACGCAACGCCGGTGATACGTGGTTCTTCACGATCATCGGTGACCGGCTGCCGGTCGCCATCGGCATCGTGCTCGTGTACTTCGGCATCGCGCGCTCGCATCGCGCGCTCGGCGTCGCCGCGTTCGTCGTGTTGATCGGCGTCCTCATCTGGACATCCCCGAACCGCTGGGGCGTCGGCATCGCCCTCCATTACCTCTCGCGCGTGTACTGGCCGGATCCGGCCGATCCGATTCCCGATTAGAATCGGGGTCGTGCGAATCCGGGCGCTGTTCGTGGTCGTACCGATTGTGGCGAGCGCGTGCGCGCGCGCGCCGGAACCGTCCACCTCACCGCTGGTGTCGGCGAAGACGACGATGGTGACGGCGTGGCAGGTGCCACTGGACCCGACGAAGGACCAGACGCTCACGGATAAGCGGCTCGCCGATCAGATCACCTACGGCTACCGCATCTTCACGAACACGCCGAAGGAAGCCGCGCGGTTTACCGGCGGCACCGTGTCGTGCAACAACTGCCACATGAATGCCGGGCAGCGCGAACGATCGCTTCCGCTCGTCGGCGTCGCCGGCATGTTCCCCGAGTACAACAACCGCGCCGCGCGGTTCATCAGCCTCAACGACCGGATTGTCGACTGCTTCATGCGCAGCGAGAACGCGCCTGGCAAGGGGGTCGACGATCTGCCGACGCCAACGTCGAAGGAAGTGATGGCGGTCGCCGCGTACATCGCGTGGATGTCGAAGGGCCACGGCATGGGCCAGAATCCGTCGTGGCGCGGTCGCAACACGATTCCGCAGGACAAACTGATCCCAATCGCGAAGCTGGATCGCGCGCGCGGCGACACGATCTATCGCGAACGCTGCACGTCGTGCCACGGACCGGACGGCCAGGGTGTGCAGGTCGGCGACAAGAAAGCGGGACCGCTGTGGGGACCGAACTCGTGGAATGACGGCGCAGGCGCAGCGCGCGTCTACACGCTGGCCGGCATCATCCGCTTTGCGATGCCCTACCTCGATCCCGGCAGCCTCTCCGACGAAGACGCGCAACACGTCGCCGCCTTCATCACGTCGCAGGATCGGCCGGAGTATCCGTTCAAAGATCGCGATTACGTGGGCGGGAAGGTGCCGGCGGACGCGGTTTACTATCAACGGTCTCAATAACGCGATCCAGTTTCGTCACCGCGAGCAGCTCTCGGAAGCGCTGGCTCGTATTCGTCAGCTTCAGCGTCGCGCCGCGCCGGATTGCCGACGCGTAGGCCTGCATGACCGCGCCCAGCACGAGACTGTCCGCATAGGTGAGGTTGACCGCGTTCAGCAGGATGTAGTGCGCGCCGCCTTCGAGCAGCGACCGCACATGATCGACCAATGCGTGCGGACGCATCGGCGCCGCATCGAGGGTCGCGCGGACATCGACGATAACTGGCTGGTCAGACTCGGCCACGGCGCGGGATTATACTGGCACCACATTGCGGATTGCGGATCGCGGAGTGCGGATGACTGCGGCGGCCGGGATCGCCGTGATGCTCGCGATGGCCGGCGCCGATGCCGCGCCCCAGCGCCGCGGATTCTTCCGCGGCCCGCGAGTGCCCGAGAATCCGAAGTACGACGGCGCGTTCATGTTCTGCCGCATCGCGTTCGACAATGCGTCGAACGGCGATGGCGCCGGCTGGTCTGTCGATTGGCCGCGCGCCGATGAGAACCTCAGCTTCCGCTTTTCCGAACTCACCGTCACGCCGGTCAGCCACCACGACGGCGCCGGTCCCGAGAGCTTCAACCACGCGGTCTACCGACTGACCGATGCCGCGATCGATCACTGTCCGTTCATCATGATGACGGAGCCCGGCGGCACCTACTTCAGCCCCGAAGAAGCGCAGCACCTGCACGATTACCTCGTGCACGGCGGCTTCCTGTGGGCCGACGACTTCTGGGGCGAATACGCGTGGGCACACTGGGAGTCCGAGATCCGCAAGGCGCTGCCGTCTGCGGATTTTCCACTGATGGACGTGCCGATGGATCACCCGCTGTTTCACGTCCTCTACGACGTGCAGCGGTTCCCGCAGATTCCGTCGATTAACTTCTGGTACGGCACGGGCGGGCGAACGTCCGAGCGCGGGTCCGACAGCGCGGTGCCGCATCCGCGCGCGATCACCGATCGCGACGGACGCATGCTCGTCTTCATGACGCACAACACCGATTTCGGTGATGCGTTCGAGCGCGAAGGCGACAGCCGGCAGTACTTCGAAGCGTTCGCGGGCCCGGGCTACGCGGTCGGGGTCAACGTGTTGCTTTACGCGATGACGCACTAGCGTACGTCTTGCTCTCCCCCGTCCGGCCGTTCGTCACCACGAACGATCCGTCCTCGTGCGCGACGACTTTGATCCAGTGCGACGTCGATTCGTCGACATTCGCGATGTGATCGTCTGGGAAATTCTTCGCGCCGCGGAGGCCGGACTTGTGCAGCTGCCACACGTCCTCGACGCCCGCGAACGCGTGCGCCGCGGACAGGAAGTCGACGCCGCCGCCTTTGTCCTCGCCGTTATTGACGACGAGCACACGCGGCTTGAACGCTGCGTACGTCGTCGCATCCGCCACATCGTCGTTACCGTGGTGCGGGACGAGATACAGATCGACCGGTCCGACGAGATCGTTGGGACACGCGAGCGCATACAACGGTTTTCCCGTGAGATCTCCGAGATCGAGGAAACGGAACGCACCGAACTGCAGCTTGAATCCCGTCGAGCGCGGGTTCTCGACGACGTCGTGCGCTCTCAGTTCTTTGGTCTTGCCGCACGCATCGTTGCGTTCGCCGGCGCCGGGAAGCGGCTGCTTCAGCGCGTCACCGCCATTGCTGACGATCACGGCGTCGACGCCAGTCAACGGCAGCTTGTCGCCGAGCTTGGCGACGATGTGCTGCTTCACTTTCTTGCGCACCGGCACGAACGCGTTGAACGGCCGTACGACCCCGGCATCCGAACCGGTGATCTTGTCGTGATCGATGATCGTGCCGATCTCCACGCGCTTCTGCAGTTCGAGGAATCCGCCGATGTGGTCGGCGTGGAAATGGGTGATCAACAGATAGTCAATCTTCTCCACACCCGCGTCCTTCATTGCGGCCTGAATGCGGCGCGCATCGCGTCCGGGCGGATCCGCAAAGCCGGTGTCGACCAGCAGGGTCTGACCAGATGGGGTGACGACCAACGTCGATTGGCCGCCTTCCACATCGATGAAATACAAGTTGAGGTTGCCGGCAAGCGCGGCCGCAAGAAGGATTGGCAAATACATGGGCTGGCATCCTATCAAATGGAACAGAACTTGAGAGCAGGATGGCGGAGGAAAAAATGCTCAAGCGTTTATGCGTTGGGACGGCGATCGCCGCGTTCCTGTCCTTCGGTGCTCCGTCACTCACGTTCGCGCAGGATCAGACGACGCCGAAGCAGGATGTGAAGAAAGCGGGTAAGGAAACCAAAAAGGCCGGCCAGGATGCTGGCGACGCCGCGAAGGACGCCGGCAAGGCGACCGCAAAGGCGACGAAGAAGACAGCGAAAAGCGTCAAGCACAAGGTCACGCCGAACATGACGTCGGCCACCTGCAAAGACGGCACGGTGCAGCGCGGACACACGAAGACCACCGCCTGCAACGGTCACGGCGGCGTCGCGTCGGGACAGTAGAAGTTCACAGCTCACAGTCGACAGTTGACAGGAGAGGCCTGTCGACTGTTGACTGTCGGCTGTCAACTTCTATGAGAGTCGCCCGCTTTCTGTTCATCCTCGCCTGCTGTTCGGTTGCGCTTCCGGCGCAATCGCCGACAAAACTCGATCCCGCGTTACTCGGTTCGCTGCGCTGGCGCAGCATCGGCCCCGCCAATACCGGCGGCCGCGTCGACGACTTTGCGGTCGCGCGCGTGCCGGGCGCGCCGGACGCCATCTACGTCGCGACGGCGAGCGGCGGCGTCTTCAAGAGCACGAATCAGGGGACGACGTGGACGCCGGTGTTCGACGGCGTCGACGCGATGATGTCGATCGGCGACGTCACCGTCTCGACGGCCAACCCGAGCGTCGTCTGGGTCGGAACGGGCGAAGCGAACAACCGTCAGAGCTCGTCGTGGGGCGACGGCGTCTACAAGTCTTCGGACGCAGGACGCACGTGGAAGCCGGTCGGCCTCAAAGACACGCATCACGTCGGCCGCATTGTCACGCACCCCACCAACAGCGACGTCGCGTTCGTCGCGGCAACGGGCCATCTGTGGGGACCGAACACCGAGCGCGGCGTTTTCAAGACGACGGACGGCGGCCAGACGTGGAAGAAAGTGCTGTTCGTCGACGCCAACACCGGCGCGACCGATCTCGTGATGGATCCGCAGAATCCGGACATCCTGTATGCCGCGATGTATCAGCGTCAGCGGACGGCGTGGGGATTCAACGGCGGCGGCCCCGGCAGCGGCATCTATCGCACCGAGGACGGGGGCACCACCTGGGCGAAGCTGACGAACGGTCTGCCGCGCGGCGACAAAGGACGGATCGGCCTCGACGTCTTTCGCGGCGACGGCCGCATCGTCTACGCCGTCGTCGAAGCGGCCGGCCGCGAAGCGGGCGTGTACCGGAGCGTGAATCGCGGTGACACGTGGGAACAACTGACCGCGCTCAACCCGCGGCCGATGTACTACAGCCAAATCCGTCTCGATCCCAAGGACCGCAATCGCGTGTACCTGCTCGGTTCGAATCGCGGCTTCTACATGTCAGACGATGGCGGCAAAGATTTTCGCGACGTGTTCAGCATGATCCACTCCGAGGATCATGCGCTGTGGATCGATCCCGACGACACCAATCACCTGATCGTCGGCGGCGACGGCGGCGTGTCGATCTCGTGGGACCGCGGGCAGACGTGGTTGTTCCGCGACAACTTGCCAATCGGCCAGTTCTACGAAATCAGCGCCGACATGGACGATCCGTATTCGATTTGCGGCGGCCTCCAGGACAACGGTCACTGGTGCATCCCGAGCGCGACGCGGCTGCGCTACGGCATCTCGCATCGCGAAGGGTTCAACATCGGCAGCGGCGACGGTTTCTACGCGAAGATCGATCCTACCGACTCCCGCACGGTCATCGTCGAATCCCAGGACGGCCGCGCGAATCGCGTCAACCTGGCCACGCTCGAGCGTCAAGCGATCGCTCCCCTGCCGCCGGAACGGCTGCAGAAAGGCGAGCGCGAACGGTGGAACTGGAACACGCCGATCGTCATGTCGGCGTTCGATCCGAGAGTGCTCTACATGGGATCGAACGTCGTGTTTCGCTCGCCGGACCGCGGCGTCACGTGGAAAGCGATCAGTCCCGATCTCACGCTGCACCTCGATCGCGACACGTTACCGATGATGGGCGCGCCCGTTCCCGAACGCGCGTTGTCGCGTCACGACGGGACGACGTCCTACGGGACGCTGACGACGATCGGCGAGTCACCGCTCGACGCAAAGGTGCTATACACGGGCAGTGACGATGGGCAGCTCTTCGTGACGCGCGACGGCGGCATCAAATGGACGAACCTGACGCCGAGACTCTCATCGCTGCCAGACCGCACACCGGTCAGCAGCGTGCTCCCGTCGAAGCATGTCGCGGGCCGTGTCTACGTCACGTTCGACGGTCATGCGAACGACGACTATCGCGCGTACGTGTACGTTTCGGACGATTTCGGTCAGACGTGGCGATCGATCACGACCGGGCTGCCTGACACCTCGGTGCATAAGCTGCGTGAGCATCCACGAAACGCGCGGCTGCTCTTCGTCGGCCACGAGCGCGGCATCAGCGTGTCGATCGACGGCGGGGCGAGCTGGGCGTCGTTGAACCTCAACATGCCGAACGTGCCGGTTGACGATCTGCTGATCCACCCGCGCGACAACGATCTGATCGTCGGCACGCACGGCCGCAGCTTGTGGATCCTCGACAACATCGGGCCGCTCGAGGCGATGACGCCGGAAGCGATCGCGACCGAGGCGTTCGTTGCGGCGCCGCCGCGCGCGCGGATCCTCACCATCTACAATCCGCAGGCGTGGTACGGCGGCGGCCAGTTCTTCGCCGAGAATCCCACGTTCGGCGCGACCATTGACTACTACCTGCGCGACGGCAGCAACAACGGCGTGCAGATCGCGATTAGCGACGCGACGGGCGCTGCGGTCCGGACGTTGAAGGGCCCGGCGCGGAAGGGGTTGAACCGCATCGCCTGGGACATGCGCATGGAATCGCCGGTCGCCGATGCGCCACGCAGCGGCAGCGCCAACAGCGGCGGCGGATTCGGCGGACCGCCGATCGCGCCGACGGTCATGCCGGGCAAGTACGCCGTCAAGATCACACCGCCGTCAGGGCATCCGCTGACGACGTCAGTCACGATCGAGCTCGACCCGCGGCTGCACGTGTCGGACGCCGATCGACGGACGCGCCAGGCCGCGCTGCTGAAACTGTACGAGCTGGAGAAATCGATCGATCGCACGCGCAGCGCGACTACCAAGAAGGATGACAGCGCGGCTGTGCGCCTTCAGAACGAGCTGACGTCGGAAATGAACTCGGCGGCGACGCTGACCCGCGCCATCGATGGCTATTCGGGGGCGCCAACCGCCGATCAACGCCGGCAGATTGACTGGATCGCGAACGACTTCGCGAAGACGGTCGCCGAACTCTCGCGTGCGCCGACTCGTTAGTCTCCCGTCGACGTCTTGCGCACCCACTCGCGGCCGTCGCTCAACACGTCCGCCCAGCCGACGGCGCGCGTGCCCTTCGCGAACGCTTCCGCATCAGCGATGGCGCGATCGGTGTACGCGATGTACTCGCGCTCGCCGTTGTCGCGGTTGACGATCGGCACGAAGCGCGCGCGGTCCGCCGAAATCAGCTTGCCGGTCGTGTAGTCGGTGACAAACAGCACGCTCTTGTCGTCGGGGTGCTGCCCGAGATACTTCGCGAGGCAATAGGACGTCTTGAACTTCGACACGAGGCTGTGGTCGATGCTTTCCGCCGCCATCCGCGAGTCCGCAATCACGCGCCGGCACCGGAAGCACACCTCGCCGCTCTCCACCTTGACCGGCGCGACCGAGCTGCACGCCGTCACCGACACGACAAGTGCCCCGAGAAGCATCCGCCTCATGACGTCCTCCTGCCGGAAATCCGGCAAACGTGCCGGTTTACACCGGGTCATCCGCAATCGGCGTACCCAAGCCGAGGTAGCGGACGGCACTGGTCTTGGATCGTGCTGACGCGTGCAACGCCTCCTCGCGGTCATCTTCGCCGGCGCGCTCGCCACGAACTGGTTTTCGTCATCTGAACCGCTCGCGCTGCGGGTCGAGGCGCCTCTCGACGATCTGTTCGCGCATGCTGAGCAGGAGGGCTACGCCGTCCGCGGCACGCTTGCCGTCGGGTCGGCGCGGGTGGACGACGTGAAGGTGACCGTCCGCGGTCATACCAGCCGGCGCGACACAGAATGCACGTTTCCGAAGCTGAAGCTCGCGTGGGGCGACGGATCGCTGAAGCTCGGAACCCACTGCGGCGAATCGACCGACAATTCCGTGACTGCGAAATTCGGCCGGCTTCCAAACGAGCGGTCCCCGTGGCGTGAGGCGTTCGCGTACGACCTGCTCGACGCAGTCGGCGTGCCGACGCTGCGCGCGCGACGCGCACGCGTCACGTACGTCGACACGGACGACGGCGGCGAGCCGTTCACCCGCAACGCGCTGATTGTGGAAGACGAGCGGGCCGCGATGAAGCGGCTCGGCGCCACCAGGTCCATCGCGGAAGCGCAGTTCACGACGGCGCGCGACGCGTTCTCGGTGGACGACTCGGCGACGCTCGCGTTCGCCGAAGCGATGATCGGCAACTTCGACTGGTGCCTGCGCTTCTTCAAAGGCGATACGTACCGATGCGATCCGCGGCATCCGCTGTGGAACCTGCTCGCGCTGACGTGGCCTGACGGTCGCACGCGGCCGCTCATGTACGACTTCGACGTCGCCGGCATCGTCGCCGGCTACCACCGCTGGTTCCGCGACATCTTCAACGAGAACTACGCGGCGTCGAAGTCACATGCTGAGATCGAGGTGACGGCGCAGTTACAGCACGCGCGCACGCTCTTCGACCGCGAGACGCTGGACGCCACTCGCACGCGCTTCGCGGAGAAAAAAGAGGCGGCCTATCGCCTGCTCGAGACCGCGAACGTCGACGCCGACGCCAGGCGGATCATCACGTCATATCTCGATCCGTTCTTCGACGCAATGACCTCTGATGCCGCGTTTTACCGACCGGTGATCACGGCGCCCAACACGATGGCGTACGCCGACGCGAGCCGGGGCACGGCCGTCTGCGCCTCGCGCGGCCCCTTGAAGAAGGGCACGGCCGTCAGCGATCCGATCGACACGCGCGGACCGATGGTCCAGGTGTTCGTGCTCGACACGTTGTGGCAGTACGCGCCGCCGGTACAGTGTCCGGCGATCCACAAGGGCCCGGTGTGGATTGACAAGTCCGCGGTGAGCACCGACTATCCATAGGATGACGCTCACCGAATTGTTGCTGCAGGAACTCGACCGCGAGGCGAAACGTACTCGCCGTGCGGTGCAAGCGGTCCCCATCGGCAAAGACGACTGGAAGCCGCATCCGAAATCGATGCCGCTCGGCCGCCTCGCCGGCCTCGTCGCGACGATGCCGTCGTGGATCGCGCTCATCATCGACCAGGACGAGCTCAACCTGACGCCGCCAGCGGGTCAGGGTCAGTATCATCAGCCGGCCACGACCGAACTCGTAGCCGCCCTCGACGGCGCTGTCGAGAAGGCGCGGGCCTCGTTGTCGAAGGCGCACGACGAGTACCTGCTGACCACGAAATGGAAGCTGATCGCCGGCGGACACGTCGTCTCGGATCAGCTTCGGCACATCGTGTTGCGCGACACGCTGAATCA
>Ga0070741_10004217_pt1 | contig 33900 bp, 25 predicted proteins | sample Coa_R1_4_FD_66440 | JGI IMG/M metagenome (GOLD analysis project Ga0070741, IMG submission 66440) | Surface soil microbial communities from Centralia Pennsylvania, which are recovering from an underground coalmine fire - Coalmine... | ecosystem: Environmental > Terrestrial > Soil > Unclassified ... | reverse complement strand
CGGCCCTTCTCCCTGCAAGGCAGAAGGGAGAGCAGAAGCCGGATCATCCGCTTCCCCCTCTCCCGCAGCGTGGGAGAGGGGCGGGGGGTGAGGGCGACCCTACCCCCTACACCCTACCCCCTATCCCCTATCCCCTACCCCCTACCCCCTCACCAGGGCCGGGGGGTTAGGTATCTGGCTCTAGAGGGCCGGCTTGGAAGCGTCCTGAGCCGACTGGCGCCGCGCATCGGCGGGCACACAGGGCACCGTCGCGGGGCGCAGCAGCAGATAGGCAGGCGCCGTCAGCGCGCTGGCAGCGCGCAAAAGCGTCTGGCTGGGATGCTCGTCTTCCGGCTCGATATACCAGACCGGCTTGCGGCCCGCTAGCCGCAGGAGTAATTCCCTAAACATGCCGTGTGAAGCTTTCATTTTAAATTGCCTTCCTCGGATGCGCTTCCCTCTCCATGACCAGCGCGTTTCCCGTAGAGCGTGTTATGCACTTGGGAACCGTTTGACGCTCTGTTTGGCTCTGTGCGGCGCAGAAAGTGCTACATAGAGCAGCGAGCTATCCTCTAAAGCAGGCTGAACCGACTTGTTGCTCGCCTTATGGGTAGCTGTTGTCGCTAGAGGCTGGTGAAAAGTGCATAACACGCTCTAATTGTGGGAAGCGTTCCTTTGGCACTGCCTTTGCCGGGACCGCGCGCAACGATCCATAAGGAGCAACGCAACGTCCCGGCGAGGCGCTCAGCCGCCGAGGCGCTTGAGGCCGGCAGCCGCCTCCGCGTTCTGCGGGCTTATCTTCAGCGCCTCCCGGTACTGCCCGATGGCATCGGCCTTGTTGCCCCGCTTTTCATAGAGGCTGCCCAGGCGCACCCGTATCTGGGCGCGCACCTCGGGCGGATAGGCCGCCTGATTGGCCAGGTTCATATAGAGCGGAATCGCCTCCGCCTCGCGGCCCGCCGTCGTCAAAAGACGCGCCAGCGCGGCGGCGGCAAGAAAATCGTTCGGCTCTGTCCGGACGATCTCCTGGTACAGGGAGATCGCCTCGGCGGTCTTGCCCTCCTGGGCGTAGCGCTGGGCCAGGCGCCGGCGCACAACGGCGCGCTCGGCGGCAGGCAGGTCGGCGCGGGCGGCCAGCTTCTCGGTCAGCCGGGTCGCCTCGGCCTTATTCCCGGCCAGGTCAAGCTGATCGATCAGCGCGGTCTGCGCGGCCAGGTCCGCCGGGTTCTGGTCGGCGATCTGGCGGTAGATGTCCAGGGCCTGCGCGCCATGATTGCGCTGTGTCAGGAGGCCCGCGTACGCCTCCAGGAAGGGCCGATCCGTCTTATGCTTCTCCGCGATGCCGTGCAGGTAGGCCCAGCCCTCCTCCTCCCGCTTCAGCCGCGCGTACTCATCGATCAGCGCGGCCATCAGCGTGCGCTGCCCGGGCGCCTTCTCAAACCGGGCCTGTAGCCAGGGCAGATAGGCTTCCGGCTTGCCCTCCAGCTTATAGACGTGCGCCAGGTCGGCGTAGGTCTGGTAGCTATTCGGATTGCGGTCCAGCATCTGCTCATACAGACTGCGCGCGGCGGCGTAGCGTTTCAAATGAATCAGCGCCACGGCCTTGCGGTCCTCGACCCAGGTTGCGGTCGGGTCTACCTTGAGCAGCGCATCGTAGGCCGCCAGCGCCTTCTCGTACTGGCCGGCCTGCTCGTAGGCGCGGGCCATCGGGTCGTAGAGACGTCGATCTGTAGGATGCTCAGTTTGCAAAGCGGCGTACTCGGCCAGCGCGAGATCGAGCTTGCCCTTGCGCCGGTAGAGGTCAGCGATCTCCAGGCGGTATTCGACCGGATCTTGGGTGCGCCTTGCGGCCTCCCGGTAGGCGGCGACGGCCTCCTCCAGTCGGTTTTGCGCGTCGTAGAGCCGTCCCAACTGCATATAGGGCGTCGGGTCGTGGGACGCCACCTCCGCCAGCGCGCGATACTCGGCGATGGCCATGTCCGGCTTTTTGGCCTGCTCGTAGGCGCGGGCGATGGCCAGATAGGTCTGGGCGTTGGGCGGCTGGCCGGTTTTGGCGGCGAGCGTCCTCTCCAGAGCCTTAAGCTGATTCAGCCAGGCAATGGCCTCGTCGGCCTTGCCTTCTGACTCGGCCACCTTCGCCAGGCCGCGCAGCGCCTCCATGCGCGCCGTCTCCAGCGTGGCCAGCACCGATTCCTTGATCTTGGGGTCTAAGCCCTTGCCGCTGGCGTCCAGGGCGAGAACGGCCTTGTACTGGGTGCGCGCCTCCTCCGGGCGCTTTAAGAGCGCCAGGTCGTTGCCGATAGAGACCATCGCGTTGGCCGTGACGCCGGGGTTGGGCTTTCGGTCCAGCAGCTGCCGCCACTCGGCGATGGCCGGCTCGAGGCGGGATTGAGCCTCCAGGATGTGCGCGGCCTCCTCGTAGGAAGTCGGGTCGTCGGGCTTCCGGGCGCGATACCGCTGCCAGGTCGTCACAACCTCATCCACCTTTCGCTGCATGGTATAGACGCGCGTCAGCCGATAGTAGGAGGCGATGTCGTCGGGCGCAGCGGCCTGCATCTGGCGATAGAGGGCGAGGGCATCGTCGAAGCGGCCCATGCGCTCGTAGAGATAGCCAAGCCCGTTCTGCGCCGCCTGGTTCTTCGGCGCGCCGGCAAGGGCCTGCTTGAAATGCGTCTCCGCCTCCTTAAACCCGGCGTCGCGGGCGGCGGTCTCCACCTGGCCGGCAGCGGCCTGCGTTTCGGCGTAGGCCAGGCCGAGGAGCGCCTGCGTATCCCCAGGCTTGAGCTTGAGGGCGGCGGCGTAGTGACGCCGGGCGGCCTCGTAGTTGCCGATGTCGTAGTAGAGCGCGCCGACGTTGAGATGAGCGCCGTAGCTTTGTGGGGCCGCCTCGAGCGTGGCGAGGTAGGCGGTGATGGCCTCCTGTGTCTTGCCCAGCTTCTGGAGCAGCAGCGCACGATTGAAGAGGGCGAGCGGATCATGGGGCGTCTGCTGGAGCGCGGCCTCATAGGCGGCCAGGGCGCCGCGCAGGTCGCCCATCTCCTGCTTGACGGCGGCGATATAGAAGAGCGCGGGCGTCAGTTTGGGTTGAAGCGTGCGGGCCTTTTCCAGTTCGTCGAGCGCGGGCCGATACTTCTTCTGGCGGGCCAGCACGAACCCGAGGTTGAGATGGGCCTGCGGATTGGATGGGGCCAGCCGTACCGCCGCCTCCAGCTCCTTCGCGGCGGCAGGCAGGTCGTTGTGGACCGAGGCGGCGATGCCGAGCGCGAAGTGGGCGGGCGCAGCGGCGGCTTTCGGCGGCGAGAGGCTGAGCGCCCTATCGGCGGCCTGCCGGGCCTCGTCAAAGCGCCGAAGTTGGAGATAGATCGTAGCGAGTTGGGCGTAGGCGTTGGCGTTGTGCGGATCGAGCTTGACCACCTGCCGGTAGGACTCCTCCGCGCCTTTGAGATCATTACGGAACTGGTAGAGGACGGCCAGGTTCTGGTAGGCGGGCAGCGCGGCATTGGGCGGCAGCTTGGCGGCGGCGACCAGGCGCAGGTATTCCTTATAGGCGGCGATGGCCTCCGTCACCTTCCGGGCGCGATGGAGGGCGACGGCCCGCTCGAACTGGGCGGCGGCCCTTTTGACGGCGGGCGGCAGCGGCGCGGCAGCCGGGGCCTTCCCAGCCTTGCCGGGCGCGGCAGCAGCGGACGAAGGGGCCGGCTTCGGCGCCTGCGCGTACAGAGGCAGAGACAGGTTTATACAGGCAAGCGCAGCCAGGCACCACCCCGCCGGACGCGCGGATCGAACGGACATCAAACTTTCTCCCTGACAACACGAGGTCTTTCGGGGTGATTGTAACGAATCTGAGGGTGGAAAGTCAAGGCTGCCCTTGCAGAGGCGGCAGGAGACGCCGTCGTGCGTCGGGAATTGTGTTATCAATCCGCACTTTGGCGGCTCACTTCGGGCGCGCTGCGCCCGCCTTGCACGGAGAGGAGACGACCTGGATGCAACTTGGATGCAGCACCCTGCTCTACGGCGGCCACCCGTTGGAAGCCGCGCTCAGCGGTATTCAGGCCGCAGGCTATAAGGCGATTGAGTTGGCGGCCATTCCCGGCATGGCCGACCATCTGCCCGTAGAGATCTACGACTCGGATACCCTGCTGGCCCAGCGCAAGCAGCAGATAGCCGATTACGGCCTGGCCATTGAGTCCATCGGGGCCAGCACCGACCTGCTGGCCCCGGAGGCGCGCGCCCGCTTTATCCGGCTGATGCAGGCCGGCCAGAAGCTGGGCGCGCCCGCCATCACCACCGGCGCGGGCGGCGCCCCCAACGACGAGGTTTCCTTTCAAACCGTCGTGGCCGTCCTCAGCGGCCTGGCCCCCATCGCCGTGGAAACCGGCGTCAAGATCAGCATCAAACCCCACGTCGGTCAGGCAGTCTACAATACGGAGACGGCCCTGCGCCTGATGCAGCAGGTGGATACCAGCGTCATCGGCCTGAACGTGGACCCCTCGCATCTATGGCGCACCCCGGATCAGGAGACGCCGGAAGAGTCGATCCCCCGCCTCCTGCCCTATCTGCTGACCGCGCGCATCCGGGACACCCAAAGCCGGGAACCGGCCATCGGCTCGCCAGAAGACCAGATGCCGGGAAACGGCGCGATGAATCTGCCGGCGATTATCGCCGCCTTTAAGCAGAAACCGGATTTGAATTACCTCGTTCTGGAGATCGTGGGCACGCAGAGCGGCTACAGCGTCGCCCAGATAGATGAGCTTGTGGCCGATTGCTACCGGAAACTCGCGCCGATGGTGGAAGGCTCTTCCTTGACCTAACCCCCCATCCCCCTTCCCTAATGCGCTCACTGCGTTCGCAGGGAAGGGGGGACCCGGCTTCTGCTCCCCCTTCTCCCTTGCAGGGAGAAGGGCCGGGGAGGAGGGGAGATAAGAGAGGACAGAAGCACTTGGGAGTAAGGTGCTCTCCCCGCCCCTGTTGTTGGGAATCGCTAGGCGGAGGGGTGTCGCAAGGCAGAGGCCCCAACCATTGTAGGGCCGACCCTTGCAGTGGGATAAAGGGGTGGGGGTCCGCTCCCCTCTCCCACAGCGTGGGAGAGGAGAAGGGGGTGAGGGCTTCCTGCCTTTGTTGCTGCAAATTCATTTGCCCACAACGGGAACAGGTTTCCAAGGCAGCGCGTTTAAAGAGTATCACGGCAGAAAAGGAGACAGAAGACGATGCAAGCTTTCACCTGGGACCAGGCCAGAGAGCACGCGCAGGCTCTGGCCGAGCGCATTCATCAGCCGGTGCATGTGGTGATGATCGGGCAGGACTATTTCGTGATGCCGGCTGCCGACTACGAAAAGTCGCAGGAACCGCTCCCTACCATCGTCCACACCTACCGCCCCGCCCAGCAAGCGCCCACCTCCTGAGCGCCGGCAGCGCTTGCAACAATCTCCGGTTAAGTAGGTCATCCAAAGTCTGTGCGGCGCCCTCTCTCGAAAGAAGCGTCAGAGAGGGCAAGCACGGAGGAGCACCGACTTAGGCGCCGCCGACAATCTGGCCGCCCTGGATGGTGTAGCGCACTACCAGGCGGCGATTCGTCGGCAGCGTCTGTCGGTGCGCGTCCACCAGCGTGAACTCGCCCTCTTCCCACTCTAGCACGGCGACATCCGCCGGCGCGCCCGGCTGGAGCATGCCGATGCCGGCTGCGCGCGGGCAATGGGCCAGCGCCGCCGCCGAGTTGGCCGTCACACAGCGAATAACCTCCGGCAGCGCCATGCCCAGCGCCAGGAACTTGGTCAGAGTGGTGGGTAGGTCGAACACGGGGCCGTTGACGTTGGCGTTATAGATGTCCGTGCTGATCGTGTCCGGGGGAAACCCCTGCTCCAGCGCGCGCCGGGCCACCGCGAACGAGAACGAGCCGGAGCCGTGCCCGACATCTATCAGGACGCCGTGCTCGCGGGCCGCCCGCGCCGCCGGGATCACCGCGCCGGAGCGGCCATCTTCCAGCCAGTCAGGCCGGGCTGCTGGGCCGAGCGGGCCGAGGAGCCCGTTGGCATGGCCGTGGAAGGCGTGAGTCAGAATATCTCCCGGCTTCAGGCGATCCAGGATGGCCTCCAGCGGCAGCGGTTGTCCGCCCACATGCACCATCAGCGGGAGGCCCACCGTATCGCGCGCCTGGCAGGCCGCCGCAAAACCGGCCTCCGTGTTGGCCCCGGAGATCCACCCGCCCAGGCGCACCTTCAGCCCGCCGATGACGTCCCGGTGCGCCTCCACCGTTCGCACTACCTTCTCGATGCTGGCATAGCGGTTATCCAGCAGCTCCCCGACGCCCTGGTTGACCAGTCCGATGCTGCAAATATGCAGGAACGGGAGGACACGCACACGCGCCGGCTCCAGGATAAAGTGGCGCAGACCCAGGAAGTTATCCGCCCCCGCGCTGCCGGCGTCCACAAAGGTGGTGACGCCGGTGTGGTTACAGAGCGGGTCCGGCAGGATGCCCAGCATCGTGCCGCCCCAGTAGGCGTGGCCGTGCAGGTCAATCAAGCCGGGCGTGACCAGCTTGCCGACGCAGTCTAGCTCGCGCGCCGCCTGCCCCGGCGGCAATTCCGGCGCGACCGCCGCCACTCGGCCCTCGGCCAGCGCCACATCGCAGCGTTCGTCGCGATTCTGGGCCGGATCCAGAATGCGCCCGCCCCGCAGGATCAGATCGTAACGGGCCTGCATAGGCTCCTCCCGCATGCCTTCCCAACGGGCCGAGGTGACAATGGCCCTCACCCTCTCCCCTCTCCCACGCTGCGGGAGAGGGGAGAGGTGGTTTCATGCTCGGTGGTGCGCCCGACACAGGGAGGACTGAGAGGAGACGCAAACCGGCCCCACCGCGCGGTTATGGGCAGTTACGTGCCTCTCCCAACCCCAGAACTTGCCGTGTCTTCTGGCGTGCCGGGTGCTCCTGCGCCAGCCGCCACTCGGCGTCCTCCATCGAGCGCACCACCAGGTCGCGTACCTCTTCGGGGGAGTCGGTGATGAGCAGCAAATCCAAATCTTCCGGGCAGATCTTCTCTTCGGCCAGCATCTGCCCGTTCAGCCAGTCGAGCAGTCCGCGCCAGTAAGCCGAGCAAAAGAGAATGATCGGGAAGTTCTGCACCTTGCCTGTCTGGATGAGCGTCAGCGACTCAAATAGCTCGTCCAGGGTGCCAAAACCGCCCGGAAAGATCACGAACGCCTGTGCGTACTTGACGAGCATCGTCTTGCGCACGAAAAAGTAGTGAAATTCGACGGAGATGTCTACATAAGGGTTGATCGCCTGCTCAAAGGGCAGCTCGATATTCAGGCCGACCGATTTCGCCTCGGCCTCCCGTGCGCCCCGATTGGCCGCCTCCATAATGCCCGGCCCGCCCCCGGTGATAATGGCAAAGCCCGCATTGCCAAGCAGTTGGGCAGCTTTTTGGGCAGCCTGATACATGGGGTCTTTCTCCGCGACCCGGGCGGAGCCAAAGATGGTAACGGCGGGCCCCAGCCCGGCCAGGGCATCAAAACCCTCCACAAATTCGCTCTCTATCCGCAGCACCCGCCAGGGATCGGTATGCGTAAACGCCGCCTCTTCCGGGCGCGGGGCCGCCAACAATTTCTCATCTTCAGTCGGATGTCCGCGCCGGGCCGCGCGGTTGAGCGCGGGGGACTCGATACGAACGGTCGTCGAGGTTGTCTCCAATGCGTCTTTCTGCTCTGCCATGGTCCTCTCGCCTGCTCAGGATGGCCGGAAGGGTGCAGAGGGCACGCCGGCCATCGCGCTGAAGAAAAAGCCACAGGTCACTGCGAGTGCGCCTGTGGCTTCTAGATTACCGATTGGACTGCACGTAACCCGCGAACGGAATGCGTCGGGCCGTCACCGTCCTTTCCGGAACGAACTTGCCTGTCGTCTTTCCCGTTCCGGGTACGTGCATTGCCCATTGGACGCAAACCAAATCGAGGGTGTTCCCGGAAATATTGCGAAAATCGGGGAGACCTAACCCCCCGTTCCGGCAGGCTAAACCCTGCCGCTGTGGGGCCTATGGCCCGCTGCCTGCCTACGCAGGCAGAGGTAAATCCTGGCTTCTCCGTTTCCCCTCCCCTGTTCTTGGGGGTGGGGGCCTCTCCCCTCCTCTGTTCTTGGGGATCGCAAGGCGGAGGCCCGAACCATTCATTGCAGGTCCGACCCTAGCAGCAGGGGCAGGGGGACAGGCGGTTTTCACTCTAGAGGGTGCTATGCCCTTTTTTGCCTGCTTCGAGAGAGGACCTTGAGGCTGATGACCGCTTTGTGCTCACTAAAAAGCGAGCCCAAAGCCTCTAATGAGCGGCTGGCCTATCTCCTCAAGAGGACCCAAGTGCATCACACGCTCTAGGCTTCTGAGCGAGGCGTGGGGAGCAGAGCGACCTTGATGGCGTCATGGACGGTGGCAATGCCGATGACTTGCAGGCCCAGGTTCTTGGGCAGCCTGGCCGCGTTGTGCTTGGAGAGCACGGCGCGCGTAAAGCCCTGCCGCGCCGCCTCCCGCAGCCGCTTTTCCACCTGCGACACGGCGCGCACCTCGCCCGCCAGCCCGACCTCGCCCAGCAGGATCGTCGTCGGGTCCACCGGCTGCTCGCGGAAATTGGAGGCGATGGCAATGGTCGTTGCCAGGTCTGCCGCCGGTTCCAGGATGCGGATGCCGCCCGCCACGTTGACAAAGACATCCTGCTCGGCGATCTTCAGCCCGGCGCGCTTCTCCAGCACCGCCAGGATCATATTGACGCGGTTGGGATCCATGCCGGTGACCGCGCGGCGCGGGCTTGCCAGGTTGGATCGCGAGACGAGCGCCTGTACCTCCACCAGCAGCGCGCGCGAGCCCTCCAGCGTGGAGGCGACGGCGGAGCCGGTGCCGCCCTCCGCCCGCTCCGCAAGCAGCACGGCGGACGGGTTATCCACGCCGACCAGCCCGGTCTCGTGCATCTCGAAAATACCTAGCTCATCGGTCGAGCCGAAACGGTTCTTGGCGGCGCGCAGCAGGCGGTAGGCGTGATGGCGGTCGCCCTCAAAATAGAGGACGGTGTCCACGATATGCTCCAGCACGCGCGGCCCGGCCAGGCTCCCCTCTTTGGTGACGTGGCCGATCAGCACGACCGGAACGCCGGTGGCCTTGGCGAACCGGGCCAGATGCGTGGCGCAGGCGCGCACCTGGCTCACCGTGCCCGGCGCCGATTCGAGCGCGGAGTCGGACATGGTCTGGATGCTATCTATCACCGCCAGGCTGGGGCGCAGCGCGTCCAGATGGTGCAGGATAATCCCGATCTCGGTCTCCACGCTGACCATGAACTGAGGCGTCTCGGCATTCAGCCGCGCGCTGCGCAGCTTGATCTGCTGGGCACTCTCCTCGCCGGAGATATAGAGGACGGTGTGCGCCTCCACGCCTTCGGGCGCCGGAGCGCCGGCCACGCACGCCGCGACCTGGGTGAGCAGGGTGGACTTGCCGATGCCGGGGTCACCGCCGACCAGGATAAGCCCTCCCGGCACGATGCCTCCGCCCAGCACGCGATCAAACTCGCCGATGCCGGTGGACAGCCGCTCCTGGGCCACCGCCTCCACCTGGGTGATCGGCACCGGCCCCGTGCCGCTGGGCACGATAGCCCGCCCACTCACGGCGGCGCTGACGCCCAGGCCGCCTCCCTTGCCGACCGCGCCCGGCTTCTCCTTGAGCGTCACCTCCTCGAGAAAGGAGTCCCAGGCGTCGCACTCCGGGCACTTGCCCATCCATTTGGCCGTGTCGTAGCCGCACTCCTGACAGATATATCGCGTCTGTAATCTCGCCATCTACGAAACTCGCTCTCTTTCTCAGGGCCAGCGCCTCTTCCTCTCATGGCGAATAGGCTCCGTTGGCATGATGAGACAGAAAAATCGGTTGATGCGCTAGCCCTGCTCTCTTTCCCGGCTTTCGGCTTTGCGGGCCTCGATGCGGATGGGCGTGCCCTCCAGCGGATAGGTAGCGCGCAGCTGGTTTTCCAGGTAGCGCCGGTAGGAGAAATGCAGCATCTCCGCGTCGTTGCAGAACAGAAGGATGGTCGGCGGCTGGACGCGCGGCATTGTTGCGTAGTAGACCTTGAACTGGCGGCCATGTTCCAGCAGCGGGCGGCGCTCTATAGCGTCGCGGATCAGGCGGTTGAGCTCGCCGGTCGGGATGCGGTGCGCGTGGTTTTGGGCGGCGGTGATGGCGGTCTCCACCGCCGCCCGGACGCTGAAGCGCTCCTTCGCGGAGACAAACACGAGCGGGGCATAGTGCAGGAACGGACACTCCTTGCGGAACTCAGCGGTAAAGGCTTCCATTGCCGCGCGGCTGGCGTGCGGGCGCCTGCCGGGCTCGGGCAGAATGCCAGGGTCCACCAGGTCCCATTTGTTGACGACGATGATGCAGGCGCGGCCCGCCTCGTGGGCCATGCCGGCGACCCGCTTGTCGCCGTCCAGAATGCCCGCCGAGCCATCAATGACGACCATGCCGACGTTGCTGCGCTCCAGAGCCGAGCGCGCGCGCAGCACCATGTAATACTCCACCGTTCCCTGGATCTTGCCGCTGCGCCGGATGCCCGCCGTGTCCACCAGTACCAGCTTTTGCCCATCCCACGCGAACGACGTATCAATCGCATCGCGGGTGGTGCCGGGCAGCGGGCTGACGATGGCGCGCTCCTCGCCCAGGATGGCGTTCAGGAGCGAGGACTTGCCGACGTTGGGCCGCCCGACGATAGCCAGCCGGACCTCATCCTCCTCCTCCGGCTCGGTGTCCGCCCCCGGTGGGAACAGGGAGACGACCCGGTCCAGCACGTCGGCGATGCCCCTGCCATGCATGGCGGAGATAATGTAGACCTCGCCCAATCCGAGACTGTAGAACTCGGCGGCCTCCTGCTCCAGACGGGGATTGTCGGCCTTATTGACCACCAGCAGGACGGGCTGGCTGGAGGCGCGCAGCACGTCGGCGATGTCCTGGTCGGTGCTGGTCATGCCGTCGGCGGCGTCCACAGTAAAGAGAATGACGTCCGCCTCGGCCATGGCGATCTCGGCCTGCGTGCGCACCTGCACGGTCAGCGGGTCCGACTCGTTGAGGATGATGCCGCCTGTATCCACGACCGTAAATTCCTTGCCGCGCCACTCTACATCGTGATAGAGCCGGTCGCGCGTAATGCCGGGGGTATCTTGCACGATGGCGACCCGCTGCCCGATAAGCCGGTTAAACAGCGTGGATTTGCCGACGTTGGGCCTGCCGACGATGGCAACCAGAGGACGGGACATAAGCCGGACTCCCTTCTTGAGGATAAAAGCGGAAATAGGGATCTATTTCTCCTCCTCATATATACTGCCAAACGGCCCGAAAAATCCCCGCATGGGGCCAGGAAGAATTATACCCTCCCAGCAGCCGGGTATTCTGGCCCTCACCTCTGACCCTTCTTGACCTAACCCCCCGTCCCCCTTCCCTGATGCGTTCGCTTCGCTCACAGGGAAGGGGGGGACCCAACCTGGGATGGCTGCGGCCCCCACCCCCTGTCCCCCAATTCTAGGGGAGGGGAGACTCTCTCACTGCCAGGTTCTTCGGTTCTCTTTTATCTCCCCTCCTCCCCGGCCCTTCTCCCTACAAGGGAGAAGGGAGAGCAGAAGCCAACCCTGACTCTCCCCTCCCCCCAAGAACAGGGGGAGGGGATGGAGGTGGGGGGCCTTAAACCCTCTCAAGTCGGGTCCCCCCTTCCCTCGCAGGGAAGGGGGCTGGGGGGTTAGGTCAAGAAGGGCCGCATAGAAAAAAACAGTGAGGGAGGAGTTCGGCAAGGCTACGGTGAATTCGCAGGGCGTGACGCCGGGCTTCAGGGCGCGGCCAGCCTGTAAGCAAGCCCATAGCATTCCCCCGACGGCGAACAGGAGATGGAACATGAGCGAAGAGACGCAGATGACGCGGCGGGAGTTTTTCCAGGCTTCTTCCGGCGCAGCGGTGGCGACGCTGGGCATCCTGGCGGCCACAACAGGACAGGCGGCTTCCGCAGCGACGACGGAACCGCAAAGGGAGGCAAAACGCAACATGGCGACAGCAGCAAACGATAAGGTTGTCATCGGAGTGATCGGCGTGGCCGGGCGCGGCTACGGGGCGCACATGAAAGCGTTCGGCGGGTTCCCGGACGTCGAGATCGGGGCCGTCTGCGATGTCTACCAGACCCACCTTGACCGCGCGGTAGCCGCTACAGAGGGCAAGGCCAAAGCTTACCACGATTACCGCCAACTGCTCGAGAACAAAGATATTGACGCGGTCACCATCGCCACGCCCCCGCACTGGCACGCGATTATCGCGGCGGAGGCGCTTCAGGCCGGCAAGGACGTCTATTGCGAGAAGCCGATGTGCCGCTTTCCCGCCGAGGGGCGCGTGATGGCGGAGTTCGCCAAGCGGTATAAGCGGATCACCCAGGTCGGCACGCAGATACACGCCACCCCCAACTACCATAAGTGCGTGGACGTGGTGCGCTCCGGCGCCTTAGGCAAGATCACCTCCGTCACCAACTTCTGCACCATGAACGATAACTCCGAGGGCCTGGGCAACCCGCCCGACTCCGAGCCGTTGCCTGGCCTGGACTGGGACATGTGGCTGGGACCCGCGCCCAAAGTCCCGTTTAACATCGGGCGGTTCCGCGACGGCATGCACCGCTACTTCAAGGATTACGTGGATTCCTGGCTGCATGAGCTGGGTCCCCATATCGTGGACCTGCCGTTCTGGGCGCTGGAGCTGGGCCATCCGACCGGCATCGCCGCCTCCGGCGGACGGTACGCCACCACCAGCATCGCCGACGTGCCCGATACCCTCCAGGTTCTCTGGGAATTTCCCGATATGACCATGACCTGGAATCTGATGCAGCACAACGCCTTCCACTTCGGCGTAGGCGCTCCGGGACCGGGCCGCCACAATGGGATCGTCTTCCACGGCAAAGAGGGCACCCTCGCCATTGTCAACTACGGCACGCCGCAGGTGACCGACAAGGACGGCAAGGAAGTGGAAGGGGTTAACTATCCCAAGTCGGTGCCGGATTCGCCGGGCCACGAGCGCGAGTTCATTGATGGCGTCAAATCGCGCCAGGAGTGCTCCTGCAGCTTCGCCAACCATCTTCCCCTGCATACCGCCATGAACCTGGCGCATCTCTCCCTGCATGTTGGGCGCAAGCTCCACTGGGACGCGGAGAAGTGGGAAGTCGTCGGCGACCGGGAGGCCAATCACCTGATAACGCCCGAATACCGCGCGCCCTGGAAGCTGCCCAAGCTGTAAACGCCCACATGGAAGAGACGGAAACACAGGAGAGCCTGCTGCGGCATCTGCTGGACGAGCAGGAACACAATGCCGCCGTCTTTGAGGCCGTTCCCTTCATTATCGCGCTGCTGGAGGCACACAGCCTGCGCGTGCTGCGCGCCAACGCCGCCGCCCGCGCGGTCTGGCGCCGCGCCCTGGCGGGGCAGGCCGAGGCGGAGGGAGAGATGATCGGCCAGCCGCTCTATTGGATCGGCGAGGCCAGCGATGCCGGCTGGCTGCGCGCCGATCTGGAATCGGCAGCACAGACGGGCCAGCCGCTTCATGCCCTTGGCGTGGAGTTTCGCCTGCGCAACGGGGAAGTGCGCAACTACGACTGGTGCGCGCTTCCCCTCCGCGACCCCTCCGGCCAGATCGCGCGCCTGCTGGTGATATCGGTGGATGTCACCGAGCGGGTGCGCGCCTGGAAAGCCGCCGCCGCCGAACAGCGCGTGCGCGACCTCGAAGCGCTCAACGAGGTAGCCCGCGCCATCCATTCCGCCCGCGATTGGGACGCTTGCCTGGATACCCTGATCGCCCAGATACAGCGTCGGCGTCCCTGCAAGATCGCCGCCATTGCCGGCTACGATGCCCGCAGCGCCAGCTTCCAGATACTGCGGGCCAACCGACCGATCTCCGGGTTCTATCCTGCGGACGGCCCGGTTGGGCTGATGGGAGCGTTCGTTCGCCGGGCCATGCAGGAGCGTCAGGTTTGCTACGTGCCGGATATAGAGCAGACCGAATCGTCCTGGCGTGGCCGTATCCTGGCCGAAGGCTGCCGCACGGCGCTGTATATTCCGCTGGTCTTCGAGGGACAGGCGCAGGGCGTGCTGATGCTCCTGCGGGCCGCAGCCGATTCGTTCTCGCCGGAGGACATCGCCTTCTTCGAGCAGATCGGCACGCATGCCGCCCTCGCCCTGCACAATACGGCCCTCTCCGCCGAGCGGCAGCGTCTGCTGGACCGGCAGCGCCGCCTGCTGGAAATTGGCAACGCCATCAACGCCAGCCAGGACTTGCAGGCCATCCTCCGCCTGGTGTATGAGGCCATCGCGCAGACCAGCGGCTTCGACCGCGCGGCCCTGTTCCTCTACGATGCCGAGGCGCAGCAGATGCGTGGCGTGTTCGGGACGGATGCGGAAGGGCGGCTTAAGGATCTCTCGGGAACCGCCTGGCCGCTGACGCTGCGAGAAGAGACGGGCGCCATCGCCGAGACCGCGCGCATGCTGCGGGGCGAAACCCCATACTTATTGTGCCACAGCCTGGGCGAGAGCCTGCCGGAGGACCATCCGCTGCGCGCCGTCGGCGACCATATCGAGATTACCCTGCGCGCTCGGGGCCAGGTGCTCGGCATGATCTCGATGGATAATCTGCGTTCGGGCCGCCCTATCGAAGCAGCGGATGCCGAGGCGCTGCTGCCCTTCTGCGAGCAGGCAGCAGCGGCCATTCACCGAGCGCAGTTACAGGCCGAGCGGGATCAGGCGCTCATCCAGGCGGAACGGCAGGCGCACCGCGAAGCCCTGGTCAATGCCGTTTCCCGGGCGGTCGGCTCCACGCTCGACCCTGACGCGGTGCTGGAGCGCGTGATCACAGAGGTACGCCGGCTGGGCGCGTATCTGCGGGTGAGCATCACGCGCCCGGGCGAGGCGCCGGGCGAATGGCGCGTCGCCGCCGCCTGGAATGCGACCGATTCCCCCCTCTGGCCTCCTGTCGGCGCCATCCAGCGGAGCACGCCGGGCGCGCTGCAGCGCGCCCGCCTCAGCCCGATCCTCTACTACCGGCCCAATGCCGCCAATGATGGCGGTCCCCTCTCTGATCAGATAAGGGCGCTGGGTATTGGCTCGATGCTGCACATCGAGTTGTGGATGGATGGGCGCTGCCTGGGCGTGCTGAATCTGGCGCGCGCCGGGCGCGATGCCTTCTCTGCCGAGGAGCAGGCGACCCTGGAAGTGCTGGCTCCTTCGCTGGCGCTGGCGCTGCACAACGCCGACCTCTATCGCTCGCTCAAGCAGACGCAGGAAGCGTTGGTGCGCGCCGAAACGCTGCGCGCCGTGGGTGAGCTGGCCAGCGGCGTCGCCCACAATATCAACAACCTGCTGGCGGCGATTCTCGGTTATGCGGAACTGATCCAGAGCGAAACCGATGTCCCGGAAGCGGTGACGCGGGACGCCCAGATCATCGAGAAGGCGGCGCTGGATGGCTCCGAGATCGTTCGGCGGCTGCAGCGCTTTGCGCGGCAGTCCGGCGAGGAGGCCCGCCAGCCAACCGACCTGGCCGCCATCCTGGCCGAGGCCCTGGAGCTGACGCGCGCCCGCTGGCATAACGAGGCGCTGGCCAACGGCACGCCTATCGAGGTGGTGCGCGATCTGCGGCCCGGCCTGATCGTGGCGGGACATCCTACCGAGCTGCGGGAAGTCTTTGTGAATCTGATCCGCAATGCCTGTGACGCCATGCCGCAGGGCGGTATCCTCATCGTGCGCTGTGCCGCCTCGGGCCAGGAAGCCCTCGCAGAGGTGGCCGATACTGGCGTGGGGATGGATGCGGCGACGGCGGGCCGCGTCTTCGAGCCGTTCTTTACGACCAAAGGCGTGGAGCGCGGAACGGGCCTGGGTCTCTCTATCGCCTGGAGCCTCGTAGACCGGCATGGCGGGCGGATCGAAGTCCAGAGCGCGCCAGGATGCGGCACGACCATGCGCGTGCGCCTTTCCCGCCGTCCCTCTGCTTCCGCGCCCGCGCCGCCGACAGGTCGGATGCCCTTGCAGGCCCGCGTCCTGCTGGTGGAGGATGAAGAGTCCGTTCGGGAGGCGGTGGCGCGCAGCCTGGCGCAGTCGGGCGCGACGGTACAGGCAGTGGACAGCGCGGCACAGGCCCTCGCCTGGCTGCAGGAGGCCGACGGCATCTGCGACGTGGTGATCGCCGATCATGGCATGGTCGGCATGACGGGGCTGGAGCTTCTGGCCCATATCCGGCAACTGTATCCGCACGTGCGGCGCGTGCTGCTGTCCGGCTGGGGCGCAACGCCGCCAGGCGGCGCGGATACCTCCGCCGCGGAATTGATGCTCTCCAAACCTGTGACGGTGGCGGCGCTGATTGCCGCGTTGCGCACCCTCTTAACGCCATCAACGACGCCCTCGCCGCCTGCCGAGGGCATGGAAGGAGGATAGGGATTATGAACTACCGGCAGTTGGGCCGATCCGGCCTGAAGGTATCGGAAATCTGTCTGGGCGCCTGGATCAATTTCGGCGGACGGATTGAGGACGCACAGACGTTCGCGGTGCTGGAAGCCGCGGTGGAAGAAGGTATTGATTTCTTCGATACCGCCGATGTCTATGCAGGCGGCAAAGCCGAGGAGGTGATGGGCCGCTGGATGAAGGGCAAGGATCGGCGCACGCTGACCATCGCCACCAAATGCCGCGGACGGATGTGGCCCGGCCCCAATGGGGAGGGCGCGAGCCGCAAGCATATTCTAGACGCCTGCCATGACAGCCTGCGACGCCTCCAGACCGACTATATTGACCTCTACCAGATACACTGGCCCGATCCCGCAACGCCGCTGGAGGAAACCCTGCGCGCCCTCGATGAGCTCGTCCAGGCGGGCAAAGTGCGCTACATCGGCTGCTCGAACTTTGGCAGTGAACTGATCGGCGAAGCGGCCCGCTTCTGCGAGCAGCACAACTTGAATAAGTTCATCTCCTCCCAGCCCTACTATAACATGCTCGATCGGGGCATTGAGGAGCGGGATGTTCCGCGCTGCGCGAAGGAGGGATTAGGCCTTATTCCCTACTCCCCTCTAGCACAGGGATTGCTCTCGGAGAAATATTTGAGCGGCGCTATCCCGGAGGGAACGCGCGCCGCAGGCAACGAAGGCATGGAAAAGCGTCTGCGCGAATCCCTGCCGACCCTGCAAGCGCTCGGCGATTTCGCCCACGCACGCGACCTGACTCTCTCGCAACTGGCTCTGGCCTGGCTGCTGCATCAGCCGACCGTGACGGCGCCCATCATCGGCGCCACCCGCCCCGAGCAGGTACGGGAGAACGCCAAAGCCTCCGGCGTCAAACTTTCCTCCGAAGACCTGGCCCAGATAGATGCCATCCTCAAGAAGAGAGTGTCAGGGGAGGATTCAGGGGAGGATAAGGAATAGGCGCCTTAAAGGGCATACCGGTTGGCAAGCGGGAAGCAGCACGTGGTAAGCAGATAACTTAAGCGAGGTTCAGAACATGGCTATTGGGGGCTTAGCATGGATGGGGATTTGCGCTCTCTTTGCTCTGGCGGTGCAGGTGGCGCCAGCGCAGCACAGGTTGCCGGAGGGGCCGGGATTGGCCGCTAAATACCCCGGAGATCAAGGAATCGCGCACGATCCGCACGTCCTCTTCGCGGAAAATTTTGAATCCGGTCCGATAGCAGATCTCGGCAAGCGCTGGAGTGATGTCAGCAATGCGGGCGGCAAAGTGCTTGCGTTCAGCCCGGACAGGCCCGCAGAGAGCGCCGGGAAGCGCTCCCTGCAGATGACGGCGACTCTGGACGAGAACACGGGCGGCCATCTCTATGCGCGCCTGCCGCGCGGCGTGGATACCGCCTTCGCGCGGTTCTATGTCAAGTTCGCGCCCGAAGCCGACTATATTCATCATTTCGTTACGCTGGGCGGCTACTTTCCGGCGACCTCCTACCCGCAGGGCGGTGCTGGGGAGCGCCCGCGCGGCGACGACCGCATGACGGCGGGCATCGAGCCGTATGGGGATTACGGGCGCTACCCTGCGCCGGGCATCTGGAACTTTTACGCCTATTGGCCCGAGATGAAGATCTCCGCCGACGGCAAATATTGGGGCAATAGCCTGCGCCCGGTGCGGGATCAGCCGGTGCCGCGCAACCGCTGGCAGTGCGTCGAGATCATGATGAAGTGCAATTCCGCTCCCGACCGGCGCGACGGCGAGTTGGCGTTATGGCTGGATGGGAAGCTTGTCGCCCATTTTGCGCCGGGCGTGCGGCGCGGCCCCTGGAGCGGCATGGGCTTCCGCCTGGTGGCTCAGGACGGAGAACCTTTTGAGGGCTTTCGCTGGCGCACCAGCAACAATCTGAAAATCAACTTCTTCTGGCTGCTCCACTATGTGACAGAGAACTCCGCCCGTCAGAACCGCGTCGCCCATCCGAAGCGCACCAACACCGTCTGGTTTGATGATATTGTGGTCAGCACGGCCTACGTCGGCCCTATTCAGCGTTAGGGATGTGCCTGAGCCGGTCAGTCCGCCATCCTTACTGGCCGTTGCGCTCGCTCATGGTTTTTGTAGGGCTGTTCCAGCAGCAGACCCGGAATGGCCGCAAAGTGCTTGAGTCGGTATCTAGCAGCCGCATGCCCTCACTCCCAATCGCGTGTATTGGCCTGGCGGCGCAGTTCTTCGGCGAACTCCTCCGTGTCGCCAATGTCCTCTCTATCGGCCCACGCGCCGAGCACGCCGATCTGTTGCCAGTAGTCCAGCATTTCGGCAGGCGTCATGGGGCGCTTCGGCGCGCTGGTGAGTAGCTGCCGGCGGACATACTCGGCAACGTCCACCCCCTCGGCCTGGGCCAATGCTTTGAGACGGGCTTCCTCTTCGGGCGTTAGGTCTATCGTTAGGGGCATGGAGCTTCCTCCGTTGGGATACGTCTATCCTACGCATCTTCCTCCCATTTCAGCATGACTTGATTGAGGCGTTCCAGCATCTCTAAGGGAGAAGAATCTAGGAGATGCCTTCAGACGGGGGCTTTGAATCGCCTTCCGGCAGAGGAAACCGTAGGCTCACGCACGCCCCGCCCGATTCCCGGTTCTCGTAGGTGATCTGGCCCTGTAAATCCCACCGGCCCACCGATTCGACGATCTCCAGCCCGGTATGAGCCGCCCTGGAGGGATCAAAATCGGGCGGAAATCCAGGGCCGTCATCGCAGACGGCCAATCGAGCCTCGGTTCCGTCTGCCGTCAGCGTCAACTCGATATCGCCCTGGCCGTGTTTCGCGGCGTTGCTCAGCAGCTCGTTGACCATCAGGGCCAGTGCCGCGGCCTTTTGTACCGGCAGGCTCACCTCGTCCAGTTGATAGCGGATGCGCTTTGAGCCCAGCGTCGTCTCCATCATCGGCAGCAGCTTCTCCAGGGCCGCCTTCACCGAGAGGCTTTGGGCGTCTCCTTCGGTCTTGGCGCCGTGCGTCAGCAGGTCATGAATGCTCGCCAACGTGCCGGCGTGCTGCCCGACCCGCTGGAGCGCGCTCACCGGCACGGTCTCACGGGCTCCAGCAGCCTGTATCTCGGCCAGGGCCGCGATCACCTGTAGGTTGTTCTTCACGCGATGGTGCGTCTCCGCCATCGCGCGCCGGAGTCGGGCGTTCAAATCCTGGATCTCTTGCTCGCGCCGCTTGCGTTCCGTGATGTCGGTGGCGACGCCCACGGCCCGCCAGCGCCGTCCCGCTTCCACGACCTCGATATGCACATCCTCATGCAGCCAGCGTATCTCCCCATCCACGCAGCAGCAGCGAAACTCCTGCTGGTAGCTCTGGCCGGCGCGGACGGAGGCCGTACCCAAGCGATCACACGCCGCGCGGTCTTCCGGCAGGCGGCAGCGATACCAGGCCGTCAGATAGTCCTCTCCAGGCTGAATATCAAGCGGCAGGAAACGCTGGGCCGCTTCGGGGTCGGCAAGCCGCATCTCCCAGTGGAGATAATCAGGATGGCCGTGATCCTCGATCTCGGCCCACCAGAGCAGGCAGCGCGCGCTCGCCATGATGTAGCGCCGCTCTTCTTCGAGGCGTTTGCGCTCGGTGATGTCCCGATAATTAACGACAATGCCCCGGATGCCCGGCTCATGGATCAGGTTGGTTCCCACGCCTTCCACCCACACCCACGAGCCGTCCTGATGCTGAACCCGGTACTGCTCGGAGACCTTGCTGCCGGGCTGGGCAACCAGCCTGGCGAACGCGGCGGAGATGCGGGCCACATCCTCCGGATGAATCAGAGCGAAGGGGTTTTTGCCGATATATTCTCCCTTCGCATAGCCGAGTATCCGATGGGTGGCGGGGCTGGCGTAGAGCAAGATGCCCTCGGCACTGATGACCGCAATAGCGTCGGAGCTATTCTCCACCAGTGCGCGGAACCGCTCCTCGCTTTCCTTCATCGCCTGCTGCATCCGCTTGCGCTCAGAGATGTCCATGCAGACGCCGAACATGCGCACGGGCTGCCCTGCCTCGTCCCACAGCACCTTGCCGCGCGCGCCCGTCCAATGGGTCGTGCCGTCGGGCCGGAGCGTGCGGAACTCGACGTTATAGTCCGCGCGTCCCGCCAGGGCCTCTGTAAGGGCTTGTTGCACGCGCTCGCGGTCTTCGGGATGGATGGTGTTCAGGTAGCCCTCGAAGGTGCCGTCGAAGGCGCCAGGAGAGAAACCATGCACGGCCTCCAGATTGCCCGACCAGCACACCGCGCCGGTTCGGACATCCCAATCCCAGGCGCCTATCTCCGCGGCGTCCAGAGCCAATTGCAGCCACTCGACGTTTTGCCGGAGCGCCTCCGTCTCTGGGAGGGAGCCGCCCGCATCCCATGCTCTGACCAACGCTTGCCACTCTTGATTTTGGGTTTCTGTCATTGAGTCTTCCGCCAACGCCTCCGGTGGTAGCCCCGCCGAAGCCGGTATTTACCGGAGGGATTTGCACAGCGGAGGCCAGGAATCCTTCTCAGGGCCAAGGGCTGTCGGCTTTCGGGCAGGGGATGCGGTCCAGAAGAGCGAATAACATCCCTGTCAAGCCGTTCTCAATCGGCAGGATACCCCTGGCGCCAGCGTCGAAGCGGCAGCCCGCCGATGGGAGAGGATATGAGGAGGAGAAGAATCGTGGCCGAGAAAGAAGTTCGGATCGGTGTGGTAGGAACGGGCGGCATGGGGCAGGCGCACATCCGCCGTCTGGCCGAAATCCCCCAGGCCCGACTGGTTGCCCTGTGCGATTGGGACGAACAGAAGGTTCGGTCGGTAGCCGAGCCGCTGGGCGCGGCAGTCTATACGGATGGCGCCAAGATGATCGCCAACGCGGATCTAGACGCGCTCTATATCTGCGTGCCCCCGCACACGCACGAGGACCTCGAGATCCGTGCCGCCGAGAAGGGCCTGCATCTGTACGTCGAAAAGCCCGTCAACCTCTATATAGACCGGGCGCGCAAGGCGTGGGAAGCGATCCGCAAGGCGGGCGTGATGAGCCAGGTCGGCTATCAGCTACGCTATCAGCCCAACGTGCAGCAGCTTCGGGCCTTTCTGGCCGATAAGATGGTGGGCACGGCCCATGTCTATCGCTGGTCGGGCACGCCGGAGAAGGACTGGTGGCACCGTTATGACCAGGGCGGCGGCCAGTTGGTCGAGATGACCACGCATCAGGTGGACATCCTGCGCTGGGTCATGGGCGAGATTGAGGCGGTGGCCGCAGGCTACTCCTTTGACCGCCTGTTCCGGGGACAGCCGGGCCTGACCGTGCCCGACAGCCAGGCCGTCCTGCTGCGCTTTGCTTCCGGCGCTTCCGCCACCCTCAATACCTCCTGCGCCGCCGGCAAAGGCTGGAAAGGCGACACGGAGTTCGTCATCAAGGATGGGCGGGTGAGCTTGCAGAGCGACGGGGTCAAGGTCGAGCCGGAGGGCAGCTACCCCATCCCGCCGCTGCCGACAGAAACCATGAGCGCAGACGAGGCGTTCGTGCGCGCCGTCGCCACCGGCAATCGCGACCTCCTGCTCAGTCCCTACGACGATGGATTGAAATCCTGCGCGGTGACGCTTGCGGCGAACCTCTCGGCAGAGAACGGCGGGCGGCTGGTCAAAGTCGAGGAAGTGCTTGGCCCACTGGCTTAAGAGAGGAGCAGAAATGGAAATCGGTTCCTGCGCGGGCCAGGTCGTCGGCGCGGACCTGGAAGCGAAAATGACCGCGCTCCGGTCGCTCGGCTTCGACTTTATCGAGCCGGCCTGGAGAGAGGAGGACTTACCGCGTCTGGGCGAAGCCTTCGGTGCGGAGCTTCGAAAGTTGGGAGAGCGCACGGGCTGCCCGGTACGCTCGGCCATCCTGGGCACTTTCCCCGACCTCGGCAAGCGGCTGCGTACCTCCGAAGCGCGCCGGCAAGAACTCGACATCCTGACGCGCGCCTGCGAAACGCTCGCCGCTGCCGGGGGCGATGTCCTCCTGCTGCCCAACTGGGCCGGAGAGAATGCGACCGACTACGATGCGCTCTATACCGCGTTTCTTCAGGAGGCCGGGGAACGGGCCGCGCGCCTGGGAGTCAAGCTGGGGATCGAGCACATTCCCGGCAGCAAGTACCGCAACACCGCTGCTCAGGTCTTCGAGCTTGCGGAGCGGGTCAACGCGGAAAACGTCGGCGTCTATTTCGACATCGCCAACGGCCTCTACATTGGCGATGACCCTATCGAGTCGGCGCGCACGGTCGCCCCGCGCGTCGTCCAATTCCACGTCAAGGGCTACCGCAAGGAGCGGCCTCTGGAGGCGATGCCGCTGCGGGAGGTCAAAGTGATCTTCGAGGCCGCAGGTTTTCGGGGCCGCGCCGCCACCGAAATTGATCCTGTAGAGGAAACCGGTCAGAAGACCAACGCGCACCTGGCCGCAGCCCTGGCAACGCTACGCCAGAACGGCTATTGAGAGCTTTTCCGTCCCTCTCCTCTCCCTTCCATGCCAGCAGGGAAAAGGTTTATTCCCTTTCCCAGCGCGAGAGGGGTTTGAGAGGGGCGCTATCTTAATCCACGGAGCATCCTATGGCAAACCTAACCCCACCGATCCGTATCGGCATCATCGGCTGCGGCCAGATCGCCCAGCATCACCTCTCCACCTACGCCAAAATCCCGGATGCGCAGGTGGTCGCCTGTGCCGACATAGACCCCGTCGCCGCCGACACGACCGCGCAGACCTTCGGCATCCCCAACATCTACTATACGGCGCAGGAGATGCTCAAGCGCGACGACCTCGACGCCATTGATGTCTGCGTCCACAACAACCTGCACATGCCCGCCACCGTCGCGGCCCTGGAATCCGGCAGGCACGTCTACTGCGAGAAGCCGATGGCCGGCACCTATCGCGACGCGCAGACCATGCTGGAGACCGCCCGTGCGCGCGGCCTCAAGCTCCATATCCAGCTTGCGGGCCTCTATCGAGACGAAACGCGCGCTGCAAAAGAACTGATCGACGCCGGGGAGCTCGGCGAGCTCTACCACGCTCGCTCCACCGGCTTCCGCCGTCGCGGTCGGCCCTACGTGGATGGCTACGGCAAGCCACCCTTTGTCAACAAGCAGACCTCTGGCGGCGGCGCGCTCTACGATATGGGCGTCTATCACATTTCCGAGCTGCTCTACCTGCTGGACAATCCTACGGTCTCCCGCGTCAGCGGCAAGACCTACCAGAAGCTGGACATGGACGCCGAACGACGCCAGAGTTCCGGCTACAACGTAGAGGAACTCGGCCTCGGTTTCGTCCGCTTCGAGGGCGAGCTAACGATGGACATCATGGAGGCGTGGGCGGTCAATCTCGGCGGGTTTGAAGGCTCCTGCATCCTGGGCGCGAAGGGCGGCGTCTGCCTGAGTCCGTTCAGCTTCCACCGCAGCGTCGGCGATCTGGATCTGAACGCTACGGTGGACCTGAACGCCGCCCGCTTCCGCTGGAACAGCATCCGGGGCGAGGCACCGCTCTACGGCAATTCCCAGCAGCACTGGATCGCCGCCCTGCAAGGCAAAGTAAAACTGCGGCCCACCGCCGAGATCGCCCTGAACACGATGCTCATTTCGGAAGGCATCTATCTTTCTGAGAAGCAAGGGCGGGAGGTTACAGCCGACGAGGTCAAGGAGTCCTCCGTTTCCAAGGCTCTCCCGCTCTAAGAGCGCGCAGGGAAATCCCGTCTAAGGTACCGGGCGCATCGGGGAGAGGCGGCCTTTATCACCGTTTCTCCCCGCCCCCGAAAATGCCTTCAGAGCCTCCCCCGCCTAGGCCGCCCCCTCCGAAGCCCCCCAGACCGCCCATAGCCGCGCCGGGCTTCGCTTTCGCCCTCGCCGCCAACCTGTGGAATGTGGCGCTGACCTTCCTGAGCTGAGCGCCGTCCCATCGGTAGACGGTTAGCCAGAGGCCAGCCTCGCCGCGTTCGTCCTGCCCCGGTTCCGCCACGACCACCGTGTTATTGGTCAGGGAGGCCAGCGCAAAGGGACTGAACCCGGCTTCCGCAAAAAAAGAGGTGGGGGCCGATCCGAACGGGCTGGTTGGGCTAAGGAGAGCAGTCTGGCCGTCCAGGACTCTACCGGTGTATGGTCCCGGGTTGCTCCATCGCACCAGGAAGTCGGGCCGGAACCAGCCATCGCTCCAGGGAGCATTGGGACCAACAAATGTCTGTTCCGGCTGGCCGCTAACCTTGAGTAAGGGCCAGGTCTTCAGCACGATGCCTTTCAGCGCGGCGCCCTTCGCATTAGACGCATTCGGATTCGGCGCCATTTCGTTCTCAGGCACAATTTCTTTCTCTTCGAAATCCGGCGCAATCATCAGGTTAGCCTGCCGCGCTACCGCTTCCAGCACAGTTCCCAGCGCCACGCCCCGCGCATCTACGGTAATGCGCGTTTGGTCCGGGACGAGTTTATCCACCCGAACGGACACGCCCGACGCCCGCGAGAGCGCCTCCGCCAGTTGCCGCACGGTCGCACGATCCATCTGAACATCCACCGGGCGCTGCAATATCGGCGCGCTCGGCATCCCACTAAAGAACCTGCCAAGCTGCATCACGCTTGTGGCGGCAGATGGAGGCTGTCCCGCGACGAGGGGATTAGTTGTCGCCTGGTCGGGAGCCGGCGTTGATGGGGTGCCAGCAGGTTTCTCCACCGCTGCGGGCGGCGCCGTGGTGCTTGCCTCCTGAGAGAGCGCCGTCCCGCCCCCGATCACCAGCGTCAGCGCTGCCAGGCCCACCTTATTGGCTATCCATCTCATTGTTTAATCTCCTTGGCTCCTTCCTCGCTGGCCGAGGCCGTCTGCACCGCCAGGTACGTCATTTTCAGATCGGGGCCAATGGCCGCAAGCGTATAACGCGTGGAAGTCATTCCGTTTTTTTCGGTCGCGACGGTATATTCCGTCACGGCCCTGCCGCCCATTCTATCCATCTGGTAGGCCGCCACGCGCGCCGTGCCCGCCTCTTTCTCCGCCGCCTGCGTCACCGCCACGTGGAGCGCTTCCGGCTTTTCCGGCGCGTTGGTCACCATCACGAACAGATGCGCAGGGGGGCGGCTCTCGACCGGCGCAGGCGCTTCCTCCCGTGCCGGAACAGGCATTTCCCCATAGCGCGGCACCAGTGCCAGCGCCAGCGCCTCGGCAAATCGCGTCCCGGCAGCGCACCGATTTTGGGCAAACCGTATCTCCGGCCTGTTTTCTGTCGGGAGGGAATGGCGTCTGTGCCAGTGCCTCCCCAGCGCAAGGTAGCGTCTCCACAAGCGCGGCTTCCAACGTATTACATAGCGTTTGGGAGGTGGCGCTGTCGTGCGCGGGCCGTGCCTATCGCTCGCTTTAGACGGAGGGGTTATTCGGACTATCCGTATGGGTGGGACGGGGTTAGATTTTCGAGTTATAATGGTAGTTCCGGTCTTGTTGTGGGAAAGGTACGTGCGTTGCCCCAGGCTCCACAGCAGGAACACCAGCGATGCCGCTACCGCCAGGCCGAGCAGAGGACGCCAAAACCCCGGCTGTGTGGGCCGCTCTGCAACGGCGGAGGCCAGGTAAGCGCGTTCAAAGAGGGCGCATGCCGCTTCCGGCCCTAGCGCGCGGGGTTCGGGTTGCGCTCCCCTTAACAGGCGATCGGCCTCCGCAAGCCGCCGCAACTCCCCGGCACACGCCGGACAACCTTCTATATGATGGGCCAGCGCCCTGCGCTCACTCTCCGGCAGCGTGCCTTCGTGGAACGCCAGCAGCGCGGCCCGCATACGCCATCGGTGTGTCATGGGGCTCCCTCATACCGCTTCTGGAACTCCTCCCGCGCCCGCCGCAGCCGCATGGTGACGGCGGGCAGGGAGATGCCCAGCACAGCGGCGATCTCTTCGTAACTGAGTTCCTCCCAGAACCGCAGGATCAGAATGGCCCGATGGTCGGGCTTCATACGCGCCAGGGCCGTCTGTACCGCCACCCGCTGCGCTACCGGCAGCGTGCCATCGGCGACGGCTACGCTCTCGCCCAATGGAGCCGTCTCTCCCCGCCGCTTGCGCAGTACACTCAGGGCTTCGTTCATGGCGATACGGTACAGCCAGGTCTTCAGGCTGCTCTCGCCCCGGAAATGCGGCAGCGCGCGGAACGCCTTGACGAACGCCGCCTGCATAGCATCCTCGGCATCCTCGGAATGGGCCAGCATCCGCTGGCAGAGCGTGTAGATCTGAGGCTGGTAGCAGGCGTAAAACTGCTCCAGCGCCCACCGCTCGCCACATCGGGCAGCCGCAAGCCAGCTTGTTTCGTCGGGCACATCCATTCGCGGAAAGTACCGCACGGTGATGAGGTTATCCACAGGGCCACCTTGCTGACCGGTTCATAGCGCTTGTGGGCGGCAATGCATGCGCCCTCTACTTATTCAGATGCGGCAGGGAAGTGATTTCTCACAAGTTTCCAGGCAATTTTTCGGCAGGGGATGGGGGGGAATCCATTACCGCGAGCGGGCGCGGGCAGCGCGCTTGGTTTCGAGCAGGCGCACGTGTTCGGGGCTTTGCTTGTAATAGGGATCGAGGGGATAGCAGCCGGAGACGAGGCCATTGCGCGGGCCGGAGGTGCAATCGCTGAAGGTGCGGCAGAGCCGCTTCTTCTGTATCTGCCCGGCGACCAGCACATCATGGGGCAGCTCGGGATAGGCCAGCACCATGCGCCCCAGCCCCACGCAATCTGTCCAGCCTTCCCGCACCGACGCCTGCGCCACGTAGGGCAGGAACTCTTGCAAATAAGTATAGGCTGAGCCGACAACCGCCATCTCCGGGTAGCGCGCCTTCAGTTCCCGGCAGACCTGCATCTGCCGCGCCACGCCCACCAGCGGATCTTCGGGCGGCTGGTAGCCATCGGAGGGCGGATAGAGCGCCGGGCGCTGAATGTGCGGGTTGTAGTAGGGACTGCCGGCAGTCACGTTGACCAGGGCAATGCCGAGCGCGCGCAGCAGGTCGAAAAACTGGAACGTTTCCGTCAGGTCGTATTGCGTGGGGTTGTCCTGGCTGACGCCGAAGCCGTAGCGGTAGGGCAGGCAGATGGCGAATGGTTCTGGGATGCCGGGGCCAGGCCGATCCGGAGTGGAGCGGGCCGGATCGGGCCGAAAGGGGATCAGGTCGAAGGCGGACAGGCGCACGCCCATCGCCAGCCCCGGCGCCTCCGCGCGAATGGCTTCGACGATCTCGCGCAGGAAGCGGGTACGGTTTGTGAACGAGCCGCCATAGTCGCCGGGCCGGGTGTGCGCGCCCAGCAGCTCGTGGGCCAGATACCCGTGACAGTGCTTGATGTCTACGAAATCAAAGCCGACGTCGCGGGCCAGCCGGGCGGTGCGGGCGTAGTCGGCGACGAGGGCGCGCAGGTCACCGTCCGAGAGCAGCGGGAAGTCAGGCGGCAGGTTGAGGCGGCGGTCGAGAAGGGGGTGGTGGAAGGCAATTTGCGGCTCGGGCGCATCCTTGCGGTTGGGGCGGCAGTAGCGCCCGGAGTGGGTCAGTTGCAGCCCGATCACCAACCCCTCCGCGCTGCCCATCGCCTCCCTATGCCCGGCGATCAGCAGGTCGCGCAGTTCGGCCAGCCCCGCCTGCGTGTGCGCGTTGAGCATCAGTTGATTGGGATTGGCCCGCCCGTCCGGGCGCACGGCGACGGCCTCGCCGCCCCAGATTAATTTTGCGCCGCTCAGGCCGAATCGGTGCCAGCGGCGGCGCGTTTTCTCGGAGGGCGTACCGTCGGGATTGCCGTCCCAGCCTTCCATCGGCTGAATGGCGAAGCGGTTGCCGATGGTAAAGCCTGCGGCGCTCAGCGGCTGGGCCAGCGGCGCAGCGCTACCGGTTTCCAGTGACGTGTCGCACGGCAGGTCGCGGCCCAGCGTTTTCAGATAGGCGCGGAAGGCGGCGACATCCGGGAAGGTAGCAAGCTTAGCGTAAGCTGTAGGCGCATCGCTCATGAGAATACAGCAGTTCTTTCTAACGAGGAAGTGGATTTCCGGAACGCCAGAAAGGTTCGACGACCCCACGCCCGGTTCCTGCCCTGTCAATAGCGCGGTCCTCTGTGCAACTTTGCATTTGGTCTCTGTATCAAGTCGTTTGTTGGACGACAGATAGGTAGCCGAGGGATAGTCGGGGCAGAGAGAAGGCGCAGCGGTGTGTTTAACCGCCGCCTATTCTCGAACGATAAAGAAGGGAAACTACGTCTCGCTTGGGGGAAAGGAAGTAACGATGGCGAAACGAGACCACCAAATTGACGTCGAAGATATACCGCATCTGTTAGCAACGTTGGGCTGCGGTACCGAGAACGCGCAACAGCGCGTACTTCGCCTCCTGTGTCCCTGCCGCAACCGCGTCTACGATGTGGAGGTCTGGATGGCGATCTTCCGCACTTACGACAGCCGCACAGATGACACAGACCTGGTGCGCCACCGGGCCAAGCACGCCATTGATACGCTTCGGAAGCAGGCTCGAACCAATCCGTTCTCGCCCTACCTGCTCAATCTGGTGAAGATGTTAGCCGAGCAGGGCATCCATTTGAACGAGCAGAAAGAGAGTTTGCCTGCGCCGAAAGGTCATACAAAAATAGCCTTGCGGGCTGTGCCGCACATTCGCAGACGGCGGCCTGTAACCAGCCGAAGAGCCAGGGCAACTCGCTTCCTGCACGCTCCTTGAAACCATCTGGGAGGCAAGCCACGTCTACAGCCGCGCCAGGCAATCGGTCACATAGTGAAAGAGCGCATCATAGCCATCCCGATGGGTAAACCGGCGGCTGCCTCGCGTCACCGCATCCGACCAGACGTTGATCTGCCAGGTGAGCGACCCTCCTCCACGTCGGGCCCCCGCCCTCACGCAATAGACGATCACCATCGGGGAGCTAAAGCCGATGTTAGGCCGCTGAATCTCTAAGGCGCAGTTGGGCCACAGGATGTCCGGGCGGGAGAGGGCGCATTTGATGACCCCGGCCTGCTCCAGGACTTCTGCAAAATGCTTCACCGGCTGCATAGCTTGCATCAAGAGCCGATTGGGGTGGGCGGCCTCGGCCATCCGCTCCCGCGCCTTCTGAGCGGCGCGCAGCTTCTCGATGTGCTCGGCATATTCGCGCACCGGGGCGTAGTCCCGCGTCAGCAGCTCCCCTGTCACGTCAGTTTGCAACTCCACTTGCAGGGCGGGAACAGGACGCCGCGAGGACCTTGCCGCGTAGAGCCGTGCCACCTCCTGCTCGGCCTTGACGGCCCACTCCTCCAACCCGACCCGCCGCAGGGTCTCGGCGCCGCCCTCCACCACCCACCCCGCCGGGTTATAGGCGCGGATGAGCGCCTGATTGAGCGTCGCGACATCGCAGCCGGAAGCGCCCGACATCGCCTGCGCCTCCTCTTCCGTAATCCAGACCAATGCCGGCTGCGGCGACTCACGGGCATCCTGGGGATCTATTTCCAGTCGCATATTCCCTCTCCTGATCTCTTTTCAATCTAAACGCCTTCCGCCTGGCAATCCCTCGCCGAAACGCTCCTGCCCATAAACTTACGATGCTTACACATTCGCGCCCAAGGCCCAAGAGTCCTTTCCCTACCCCAAAATTGAGATAACAGCGATAGAGGCGATCATGAGGGCTGGCGCAGCATACGCTTCCAAGCGTCGAGTTTCATCAGGGCCTCAATGGGCGTCATGGCGGTGACGTCCAGGGTCTCCAGATCCTCCAGAATGGGATGCTTCTCCGCCTCAAACAGGGTCAACTGCACCTTCTGCCTGCGTGGAGCCACATCCTCAGCGCCGGTAATCAGATCTCGCGCCGCGCCCGCGCCGCCGCGCTCCAGGCTCTTGAGCACTTCCCTGGCCCGATCCAGCACCTCTGCGGGCACGCCCGCCATCCGCGCTACCTGGATGCCGTAGCTGCGGTCGGTGCCGCCGGGCACCAGCTTACGCAGCCAGACAATATGGTCGCCCTGCTCCTTGACCGCCACGCGGAAGTTGTGGACGGTCGGGAAGTGCTTGGCAAGCTCGTTCAAATAGTGGTAGTGCGTGGCGAAGAGCGTCTTGCAGCCCACGCGCGTCAGATACTCCGCGACGGCCCAGGCGATGGAGAGACCGTCGTAGGTGCTGGTGCCCCGCCCGATCTCGTCCAGGATGACCAGGCTGCGCGGCGTGGCGTTGTTGAGGATATTGGCGGTCTCGTTCATCTCCACCATGAAAGTGGATTGGCCGCTGGTCAGCTCATCGTGGGCGCCGACGCGCGTAAAGATGCGATCCACCACGCCGATAGTCGCGCTGTCTGCCGGAACGAAGGAACCGATCTGGGCCAGCAGCGTGATGATCGCCACCTGCCGCAGGTAGGAGGATTTGCCGCTCATGTTCGGGCCGGTGATGATGGCCATCCGGCAGTCGGCGTCGAGGCGGCAGTCGTTGGGGATATAGGGCGTCTCCGCTTGAATGCGCTCGATGACCGGGTGCCGCCCGCCCTGGATCGCGATTAGGTCCTCCTCGTTGACGACCGGACGCGCATAGTGGCTGCGGACGGCGGTTTCGGCGAACCCGGCCAGCACATCCAGTTCCGCCACGGCCCGCGCTACCGCCAGCACCTCGCCGGACGCCTCCGCCACCCGCTCCCGCACGCCCAGGAATAGCTCATACTCCAGCTCGACCGCCTTCTCGTCGGCGCCCAGCACCAACGCCTCGTACTCCTTTAGCTCCGGTGTGATGTAGCGCTCGCCGCCCGCTGTCGTCTGCTTGCGGATATAGTTGGCGGGCACCTTGCTCAGGTTGGCTTTCGTCACCTCGATATAGTAGCCAAAGACGGCGTTGTAGCCGACCTTGAGCGAGGCGATGCCGGTGCGCTCCCGCTCCGACGCCTCCAGGTTGGCGATCCAGGTTTTGGCGTCGGCGGAGGCGGTGAGCAGCTTATCCAGTTCCGCGTTGTAGCCGGGGCGGATCAGGCCGCCCTCCCGTAAGCCTGCGGGCGGGTCATCCGTAATAGCACAGGCGATGCGCTCGGCGATGTCGGGCGGGCAGGCCATCCGCCGCGCCAGGTCGTTAAGCTGCTCGGAGCGGACGCCGGAGAGCGCGGCGGCCAGTTCCGGCAGGCGCAGCAGCGCGCTCTTGAGGGCCACCAGGTCGCGGGCGTTCGCCAGTCCCGCCGCCGCCCGGCTGACCAGCCGCTCCATGTCGCCCATGCCGCGCAGCAGGTCGCGCAGGTCGCCGCGCCGGATTAGGTCCTGCGCCAATTCCTCCACGGCCTCATGCCGTCTCTGAATGCGGCCCACATCCAGCAGCGGCTCCTCCAGCCAGCGGCGCAGCAGGCGCCCGCCCATCGGCGTCAGGGTCTCGTCGAGGACGCCCAGCAGCGTGCGGCTCTTGCCACCCTCGCCCAACGCGCTCGTCAGCTCCAGATTGCGGCGCGCGGGGCCGTCCAGCACCATAAATTCGTGCGTAGCGTAGGTGCTGAGGGTGCGGATGTGGGGCAGGGCGTTCACCTGCGTCTCTTGCAGGTAGCCCAGCACCAGCGCGCAGGCGTCCAGGCCCGCCGTGTACTCCTCGCAGCCGAAGCCGCGCAGCGACTGCGTCTTAAAGTGCGCCAGCAGCACTTCCCGGCTGTTGCGCGCCCGGTGGCCGTGCATCCCCTCGCGCGGCGCGAAGGGCGTGAGGGTGGCGGCGCAGGAGGCGCGCAGAGCCTCGATAAACTCCTCGGAAACGTCCTCCGGAATCAGAATCTCCGCCGGCTCCAGCCGCGTGATCTCGTCCAGCAACTTCTCCACGCGCCGCTCGCCCTCGATCTCGGTCGTCAGAAACTCGCCCGTGGAGACGTCCACGACGCCCAGGCCCGCCACCGGCTCGCCCACGACGGCGGCGACCAGGTAGTTGTTGCTCTTGGCGTCGAGCATGTTGTCTTCCAGGACGGTGCCCGGCGTGACCACGCGCGTGACCTTACGCTTGACCAGTCCCTTAGCGTACTTGGGGTCCTCGATCTGATCCATGATGGCGACGCGCCGCCCTTTAGCGATCAGACGTGCGACGTAGCGCTCGCAGGCATGGTGTGGCACGCCCGCCATCGGCACGCGCACGCCGCCGTCCTCGCGCCCGGTCAGGGTGAGGTGGAGATCGCGGGCAATGGTTTCGGCATCGTCGCCGTAGGCTTCAAAGAAGTCGCCCACGCGCATCAGCAGGATTATGCCGGGGTGTTCGTTGCGCGTAGCGAAGTAGAGCTTGAGCAGCGGCGTGTTGCCTTCGTAGCCAGGAGGTACCGACGTAGGAATCGGACGCCCGGAAGGAGTGGTGGAAGTCGTGTCTGCCATGATGAGGAAGTATACAGAATTCGGGGCAAACCGTCAAGAGGTCGCAGAAGCGAAAATGCGGGCGCAAGCCGCCGAGCGCACCTCGTGGTGGAGATCGGGATAGTTCCTACCGGCATCAGGTGCCCCTACCGACCTGTGCCGTCTCATAAACAGCCTGGAATGGCCTCGCCCCGAACAAGGGGGAAGGAAGGTCGCGGTCCTGGCCCCGTATACCGGCAGCGTGCGCTTACGTAATGCGTGGCATAGCCGCGTCGCCGCTTGCCGGAGAGGTTAGGGTGACTGCTGTGCAGCAGGTGCCCATGATGAAGACTGCACTCCCCAGCCTTCATGACCAGCGGCACCTCTCCGTCCAGTTGCCCGTTCTGAGCCTTCTGCTCATATTCCTGAATCACCTCCGGCGGCAGCACCCCGCTTTTGTGGGTTCCAGGAATGACGCGCAGGCAGCCGTTCTCCAGCGTGACGTCATCGAGAGCGGTCCAGCACGTCACCATCCGATCTGGGGGATCGATGTAGAACCCCAGAGGCTGATCCTGATGATACGGCTGGCGTGAGCCGACGCGCGGCGGCTTCATGAAGAGTTGGTCCTGATAGAGCCTCACATCGTGGCCCAGCAGCGACACGATCTTCTCGGCGATTGATGGTCGGCAAGCGTGTGCCAGCATGACGTCATCGTGCCAGGCCAGATGGGATATTTTTCGCAGCGAGAGGATGAAGTTGTCCGCCGTCAATTCGCCCCGTGCGATCCGAGGCTCGACTTGCAGGCACTCCCTCGGAATGTGCGCTGCCTCTCCCGAAGCGATCCACTCGGCGCGCTCGCGCAGTATCTCCAGTTCCTCATCGGTGAGTACCTCCCCGACGAGCAGATACCCGTTTTCCTGAAAGAAGGCGATCTGGTCGGGCGTCAGTCCAGCCATTTCCTCTCCTGTTATTATCCTCTCACTCGGGGCGGCGATAAAGAGTGTGTAGCATAGAACGCAAGTGCTTGAGCGTCTATCTTCCTTGGTCTTCACCCCGCCGCGCCCTGATTCCTGCGCTGTTGCGGGCGAATGCATTGAGGCCCGCTCCTCAAGGATTTAGGCCGCTCTCAACCACGGTTTCCAGCCTGCCCGCAGGCCCAACGGGGGTGGCTGACCATACAGCAAAGCCCCTGGGTCGAGCACACGCGCGCCC
>Ga0070741_10004215_pt1 | contig 33905 bp, 26 predicted proteins | sample Coa_R1_4_FD_66440 | JGI IMG/M metagenome (GOLD analysis project Ga0070741, IMG submission 66440) | Surface soil microbial communities from Centralia Pennsylvania, which are recovering from an underground coalmine fire - Coalmine... | ecosystem: Environmental > Terrestrial > Soil > Unclassified ... | reverse complement strand
CATGCGTGCCAGCATCGGATACAGCGTGCCGGGGCTCAGACGATACCCGTGCCGATGCAGCTCCTCGAGCATCCACTGGCCGTAGATGCCGTCCTCGTCGGCGTGATGGAGGATGTGGATCTTCCAGAATCCCAGAAGGAACTCTCGGACGATCGGATCCCGCATGGGCGGGCATCATAACAGCCGGCGGGCGGCCCGCCTACTGGCAACGGAAATTCTTCGCCTCGTCGGTGCTCCCGCTCCCGGTGTAGTGCGCCGACGCCGGATACGCGCACAGCGGACGCGTGCGATCGACGACGCCGCCCGTCATGTGGGCGGCGGGGATCGAGAGCGGCTTCTGCCCTGTCTCCACCCACCGATCGAGCGCGTCGACTTTGTCGAACACGTCCGTGCCCGGCCCCCCCTGGCAGTGCCCCATGCCCGGCACCATGAACAGCGCGAGCGAGGTTGCGGCGGAGGCGCCGACGGTGTCCCGGATCTGCTGGAACATGATCAGGCTGGTATCGGGCGACACGAGCGGGTCGGCCCAGCCGTGATACATCAGCAGCTTGCCGCCGCGCCGGAAGAACCGCGAGAGATCGGGATCGCCGCCGAACAGGAGCCCCTGGTCGGCTTTCACCGCGCGCTCCACGTCGCCGGGCACCCGGATCGTGTGGTAGTCCCAGTCGGGCGTGAAGACGATCTTCCGCATGCCCTCGTGCGATTCGCCGGATGGCGACGGCCCGCCGACGCCGCCCCACCCGAGCTCCGATCCCGGATAGTAGCGGCCCGGATGCAGCAGCGCGCCGCTCTGCGGATCGCGGATCGGACGCGTCATCGCTCGTGCGCTCTCCACCTGTTCCGGCGTGAGGCAGTCGGGGCGATCCGCGCCGGCGCACGCCAGCGTCGAGAAGTCGAACGCGCACCGCGCCGGGTCCTCGATGACGCCGTCCTCGACGCCGTCCAGGCGGTCGCACTTGGCGAGCACGGCCTTGTGAATCATCGGGTACTTGCCGGGCGGGATCACCGCCGCCGGCGTCCGATTGACGTAGGTGTTCAACCAGACGCGCGCCGCGTAGAGCCGCATCTGGTCCCACGAGGGATCGCCGGCGACGATGCCGTCGAAGTCGTCGGGAAAGCGCTGCGCTTCGATCAGCGCCTGGCGGCCGCCCGTCGAGCAGGAGTTGAAATAGGCGCGCGTCGCCGGCGCGTCGTACCGCGCCGCGACGATCGCCTTGGCGGCGACGGTCATCTCGTGAACCGCACGGTACGCGAAATCGATCAGTTTCTCGGGATGGCCGGGGACGAAGTCGGCGTTGCCGCCGACGTGGCCCGTGTCGGTCGCGACCGCGGCGTACCCCGCCTTCACCGACGCGGCCAGCGCCGGGTAGGCGATCGCCCCTCCGAGTCCGCCGTTGCCGGACGCCTGCAGCTTGCGGTTCCATCCCGACTGCGGCAGCCACACTTCCACCCGGATGTCGGAGTCGCTCGACGGCGTCAGCGCCAGCGTCACGCGGCAGAACGCGGGCAGCGCGGCAAAGGCCGCGTTGGCCGGCGCGCCGGCGCGGTCCGGCGGGACGAACGCGCCGGCGGCCACCGTCTGCGCCGACAGCACCCGTCCGTTCGTCATCCGTGTCTGCGCGAGCGATTCGCACGACAGCGGCGCGGCGGCCGCGGCGGGCGCGTCCAGCATCACGGCGCCGAGGAGGGCAATCAGAGCTGCGATTCTCATGCGACGGAGTGTAGACCAGTCGCGGCGGCAGCCGGGCGCCTCCCCTCGATCGCGGCAGGCACGCGCGCTGTCAGGCCCAGATGCCGACGACCGAGGCGATCTTCCCGTCGGCGTCGAACCTAAACACGTTGACCCCCGTCGCCTGGCTCGTGCCGTCGCGGCCAAGGCCGGTGGCCACCCAGTCGGCCACCGCCGTTCCCTGACACTGGCGGACGGCCCCGGTGCGCTGCATCCGCACGCCCGGCATGAAGCGGATCGCGCCGCCGATCTGCGCGTGCAGCTCGCGTACGCCCTCGGTCGCGCTGTACCGATCGCGGAACGCGACGTCGGTCGACACGAGCGTCTCGAGCGCCGCCTCGCGCGCCCGCTCGTCCGTCGTGCTCCAGAGCGCGAACCACCCATCCACGCGGTCGCCGACGTCGGCCAGGAGCTCGTTCACGACCACGTGGCTGAACAACGACAGCTGATAGCGCCAGCCCTGCACGTGGTGATCGCGCGTGGCGGCGTCCGCGAAATGATGCCGCAGCGTGACCAGCGTGCCGTCGGCGTGCGGCGCGACGTCGATCGTGACGCGCGACCCGCCCGGCGGAATCGGCGTGCCGCTCGCGTAGCCGTAGGTGAACACGATTCGTCGCGGCGGCGAGAGGTCGACGACTTCGCCGAGCGCTTCGGTACCGTCGGGGTAGCGGATGCGCATCGCCCCGCCGGGCCGCGCATCGATCGTCGATCCCTCGCCCCACCACGCCGCCCATCGCGTGGAGTCGGTGAAGTAGCGGAACACGATGTCGGGCTTCGCGCGAATGACGATCGTCCGGTCGAGCGTTTCCGAGAGCACGGTCATGGGCGTCTCCGTCCGGCGCGCGATTTCCTGCGCCGCCGCGGTCCGCGGCGCGACTGCTCGAGCTCGGCCGCCAGCTTCAGCTTCCACAGCGCATCGTCCCACATCGTCTCGAGCAGCTCGCGGACGGGGCCCAGCGCCTCGAGGTTGGCGCGGTAGAACCGGTGTCGATGCTGCGCGCGGACATCGACCAGCCCCGCATCGGCGAGCGTCCCCAGATGGAGCGAGACCGCGCCAAACGTGACGTCGGGCATCGCCTGCGCGATGGCGCCGGCCGACCGCTCCTGCTCCCAGATCAGCCGGAGGATCTCGCGGCGCCGCGGCGAGGCGATGACGTCGAGCACCTGGTCATTTTAGTTATAACTAAAACAGTGTCAAGTCGCGCGGTGCGTCCAGCAGATCGTCGACGCACGCGGCGGTCAGCGCGCCGGGTTCGCGCCCCGCGCCCGCAGCGGACGCGCCACGACGTCCTCGATGATGTTCAGCGCCTCGTCGAGGTCGTCGCGCGTGTGCGCGGCGGAGATCGCAATCCGGAACCGGACGGCGTCCTCGGGGACTGCCGGGTAGTCGACCGGCACGACGTAGAGGCCGCGGTCCCGCAAGCGCAGCCCGGACTCGTAGAGGAACGGCCGGTCCTTGAAGATGATCGGAATGACGTGCGTGGTCGACACGCCGGTGTCGAGGCCAAGGCCTTTCAACGCGTCGCGGAAATAGCGCGCGTTGGCGCCGAGCCGGTCCCGCAGATCCGCGCCCGCGCGCGCAAGCCGCGTCCCGGCGAGCACGCCGGCGGCGTAGGCCGGCGGCAGCGCGGCGGAGAACCCGAACGGGTGCGCATACAGCCGCGCGTACTGCAGCAGGTCCGCACGCCCGGCCGCGAAGCCGCCGAGCATCGCGAGCCCCTTCGAAAACGTGCCGAACAGCAGGCGGACGCGGCCCTCGACGCCGAGCTGTTCGGTGGCGCCGCCGCCCGTGCGCCCGAGCGCGAAGATGCTGTGCGCTTCGTCGACGATCAGGCCGACGCCGTACGCGTCGCACACGTCGAGAATCGCCGGCAGGTCCGCCACGTCGCCGTCCATCGAGTACAGCCCGTCGACGACGACGATGCGGCGGCGGTCGCGGAACTTGTCGAGGAGCGCGGCGAGCGCGTCGACGTCGCCGTGCGGAAACATCTGCAGCTTCGCGCCCGTGCTCCGGATGCCGTCGAGCCAGCACATGTGCGCCTTGGCGTCGGCGATCGCCACGTCGCCGCCGCGCAGCAGCGCCAGCATCAGGCCGACGCCGCCCGAGAACCCGCTGGGGAACAGCATCGCGTCCTCGCGCCCGAGCATCGACGCCACTTCCGCCTCGAGCTCGCGCTGCACGGCGGACATGCCGGTGAGCAGCGGCACACCGCACGCCCCGACGCCCCACCGCGCGAAGCTGTCCGCGATCGCGGCGGCGATCGCCGGATGCCGGTTCAACCCGAGGTAGTCGAGCGACGCCAGGTTGATGAACTCGCGTTCGCGGCCGTCGACGACCAGGCGCGTGCGCGGGCCGGCCGATGCCGCGAGCGGCTGCTGGAAGAGCGCCTGCTCGCGCGCGGTCGCGCGGGCCCAGTCGACGAACTCCGGCGGCGCCGCTAGCGGATCCGTGGCGTGGCCGTCGTAGAAATCGGCGAGGTTCAGCGTGCGCGGATCGACCGTGTGCATCGGCGACTCCTCACTCCAGGTCTTCGATCAGCCGCGCGACCTCCGCGGTGCCGAACGTCGCGTCGTGCATGACGCGTTCGTGCGTGCGGGCGCGCTCGAAGAGCTCTCGCTTGCGCCGCGACAGCGCCGCCTTCAACAGCACGAGCGGGGTCCGCGGCCGCGCCGCGAGCTCCGCCGCGATCGCCTGCGCCTTCGCGGCGACCGCCGATCGCGGCAGCACGTAGGTGAACGCGCCGTGCCGCTCGAACCGCGTGCCGCGATACGTCGCGCCGGTCAGCAACAGCTCGTGCGCCAGCGGCGGGCCCATCGCGTGCTCCAGCAGCGACGTCATCCCCATGCCCGGGGTGAACCCGTAGCGCATGAACGTCGCGCCGTACCGGCTCTCGCGCGCCGCGATCGTGATGTCGGCGCAGATGCCGAGCGCGAGGCCGCCGCCGATGGCATGACCGGCCATCGCCGCAATCACCGGCACGGGGATGTCGAGCAGCCGCCGCGGCAGAAGGAGGTCTCCCGGCGCCACGCGGCCCGCGACGATGGCCTGGAGCACCGCGCGGTTCGCGCCGGTGCAGAAGTAGTCGTCGGTGCCGGTCATCACGAGCACTTTCAGCTCCGCGCGTGCCCGCACCTCGTCGATCCGCGACTCGAGCTCCGCCACGAGCTCCACCGACAGCGCGTTCTTCCCGTTCGCGTCGCGCAGGGTCAACGTGCCGATGCCGCACCCGTCGATCGTCAGATCGGTCAACGACGCGCTCATCGCCGCTCCGTCGACCACGGCGGCTCGCCGCCGTCCGCGAAACGGCGCAGCCGGCCGCTGACCTGCGGATCGCCCAGCGCTGCGATCGTCGCCTGCCGGCCCTCCGCGGATCCGATCGACGGCGCGCGCGCCGTCATGCGCTTCCAGTCGGCGATCGCGCCGGGACGCAGCCGCCGGAGCCGCGCGATCCATGCGGCGACGACGGCGTCGCCGTGCTCCGGCAGCTCGACGCGGTCGACCAGCCCCAGATGCGCGGCGGTCGCCGCATCGATCCGTTCGGAGGTCAGCGCGAGCCACCGCAGCTTCTGGATGCTCATCCGCTCGGCGAGGTACGGCAGCACGATCGCGGGCGCGAGGCCGAACAGCAGCTCCGGCAGCGCAAACGACGCATTCGGCGTCGCGACCACGACGTCGGCCGCCGCCGCCACGCCGACGCCGCCTCCGGCCGCTTCGCCCTCGACGATGCAGATCACCGGCTTCGAACAGTGGCGGATCGCCGCCAGCGTGCGGTCGAACTGCTCGATCGCCGCCGAAACATCTCCCCCGCCGGCAGCCGCGGCGAAATCGACGCCGCGGCAGAACACCGTGCCATCCGCGCCTCGCAGCAGGACGACCGACGAACGCGCATCGGTCGACGCGCACGCGACGGCGTCGCTCAACTCGGCCACACGCGCGGCGTCGAGCGCGGCTGGCACACGGACGAGCGCGGCGCCGCTCAGCTCCATGCGTATTGGCGGTAGAAGTCAGTCATGCCGTCGAACACCAGGAGTCCGCGCCCGCGGTAGCCGCGGTCGTACCAGTCGCCGAGCGCGTCGCGCGGGACGTCGTAGTCGCCGCACTCGGCCCACGCAAGACGCTGCTGCTCGATCGCCTGATATTCGTCGACCGTGACGGCGCGCCTCGCGTCGAGGCGCCACGCGACGCCGGCGCCGCGCGCCGCACGGTGGGCATCCGCGCCGATGCGGCCGCAATAGAACTCGGCGCAGCAGCCGGAGCCGTACGAGAAGATCGACACGCGTTCTCCCGCCGCCGCGTCCGGCGTGCCGTCGATCAAGGAGAGCAGTCCGATGAACGTGCTCGACGAGTAGGTCGCGCCCATGCGCCGCGCGTATCGCAGCGCCGCCAGGCCCTTGCGCTCGAAGTTCGTCCACGCGTCGCGTGGGCTGACGTCACGCGCCGTGCGGAGCATCGTCTTGTGCGCGCGCCACGCCATGCCGCCGAAGGGCATGTGGTAGACGTGCCGGTGGAAGTAGTCGTCGAACTGTCGCGCCTCGGGGACGCGCTGGACGAAATGCTCGTACGCGCCGTCGAGCGCGTCGAGATAGGAGACGAGGCTCGTCTCGCTGTTGCCGGTCTCGACCGTTGCGGTCGGCCGCGTGAGGTCCGCGATTTCGTTCGTCCAGTATCCGCACCGCCCCAGCTCGATCTCGAGCAGCGCCGGCTCGCGCGAGAGGACGACGGCCGCCGCGCCGGCGCCGAGCACGAACTCCCACGGTTTGCCGAAGTGCGCGCGGCTCTGGTCGGTGGTCACGACGAGCGCCTTCGCGCCCTCGGGCGCGCTCGACGCCAGCCACGACGCCGCCATCTGCGTCCCGGCGGTGCCGCCGTAGCACGCGTGCTTCACTTCGAAGTTGCGGCAGTTGGCCGACAGGCCCGCGTAGCGCTGCACCCACGTGCTGATCGGCTTCTCGAAGTCCACGCCGCTTTCGGTCGCGACGACCAGCAGTTCGATCCGGCGGCGATCGTCGTCGGTGAGAATCGCGTTCGCCGCGTTCACCGCCATCGTCACCGGATCTTCCCAGAGCGGGTTCAGCGAGCGCTCCTCGAGCATCATCGGCGCGCAGATGTCGTCCGCGCGCCGGTGGCGCGCCTCGCAGAGCGCGGGCAGCGACAGCGCGAGGCTGCACGGGTACACGCCGATCTTCTCGATGCCGACCGGCGTCACGGCGCCCAGTCCAGTCCGCCGTGGACGGAGATTTCCTGCCCGTTGATGAAAGCGGCGCCGTCGGAGGCGAGGAAGGTCACGACCTTCGACAGCTCGTCGAGCTGCCCGAGACGTCCGAGGGGACAGTACTGCGTCCAGAACTCGCGGTTCGACATCGACAGCCCGCTCCGGGTCATGTCGGTCTCGAACACGCCGGGGACGAGCACGTTCGCGGTGATGCCGCGCCGACCGTACTCCTTCGCGATCGCCCACGCGAGGCCGTGGAGTCCCGCCTTGCTCGCGCAGTAGTTGGCCTGGCCCGTGATGCCGCGGTGCGCGAGCGACGAAATCAGGACGAAGCGGCCGAACCGCTGGCCGACCATCGACGGCAGGAAATAGCGCGCGACGTAGAACGCGCCGGTCAGGTTCGTCGAGATCACCGCGTGCCACTCGTCGTCGCTCATGTGCACGAGCAGGTTCGGCCGGTTGATGCCGGCGTTCGACACGACCACCTCGATGCTGCCGAAGTCGTCGAGGATGCGATCGCCAGCCTCCTCGACCGACGCCGAGTCGCCGACGTCCATCCGGTACGCCTGCACGCGCCCGGCGCCGTGCTCGGCGCGGACGCGCTGCTCCACGGCCGCCGCGTCCTCCGCGCGCGACACGTAGGTGAATGCGACGTGGTGTCCGGCGCGCGCGGCGTCGCGCACGATGGCCGCACCGATCCCGCGCGAGCCGCCGGTGACGAGAAAGTTCATGACGCGGCGTCCATCGGCTCCCACCGCCGCAGCACGCTGACGCAGTTGATCCCGCCGAATCCGAACGAGTTCTTCATGAGGTACCGCACGGGCCACTCCACGGCGCCGTCGCGGCAGACGTCGAGGTCCACGTCCGCGTCGAGGTCGTCGATGTTGATCGAGGGGTGCAGCCGGCCGGCGCGCATCTGGAGGATCGCGGCAATCGTCTCGACGATCGGCGACGCCCAGCACGTGTGGCCGAGCATCGACTTCGCGGCGTTGATCTTCAGGCGCTGCGCATGACCTCCGAACACGCGCTTCACCGATCGGATCTCGGTCAGGTCGCCGAGGTGGGTCGACGTCGCATGCGCGCTGATGAAGTCGATCTCCGACGGGTGCACGCCGGCGCGCTCGAGCGTCTGGCGCATCAGCGCCGTCTGTCCTTCCTCGGAGGGCTGGGGCAGATGGCTGCCGTCGCTGTTCGCCTCAACGCCGACGATCTCCGCGTAGATCCGGGCGCCGCGCGCCAGGGCACGGTCGAGCGGCTCGATGACGAGCGCGCCGCAGCCGTGCGCCGGCACGAAGCCCTCGCGGCGCGTGTCGTAGGGACGGCTCGCCGCCGCGGGCGCGTCGTTGAAACTCTGGATGCTGATCGCCCCCATGAGCGCCATCGCGTGCAGCTCGAGCGGCGAGAAGTCGAGCGCGGCGCCGACGACGAGCGCGCCGGAGGCGCCGTGATGCCGGATCTCGTCGACGCCGCATCTCAGCGCGACGTTGCCGCTCGCGCAGGCGGCGCCGACGGTGTACATCGGGCCGCGCAGCTGGAGCACTTCCGACACGCAGCCCGCGTGATCGGTGTCGAGCCCGTTGAGCGCCAGGAGCGAATCCATGTAGTCCGGCTCCTCGGCGAACTGCAGGTGCTGCGCGTACTGGTGGCGCTGGTTCAGGTTGTGCCCCGCGACGACCGTCGCCACGCCCCCGCACGGCGGCGACGCACGGTCCCACCCCGCGTCCAGCCACGCATCGACCGCCGCCAGCATCGTCAGGCGCGTCGACCACGGCGAGCGCGAGACGAGACGGCGAAGGCGCTTGAAGACCGCCTCCGGCACGCAGGGCTGCAGCCGTTCGACTTTCGCGTCGGTGTCGTACTGCGACAGGTCGCCGCCGACCTTCGAATAGATCGCCTCGGCGTCGATCGTCTTCCACCGCGTGATCGCCGATCGTCCGGCGAGCAGCGCGCCGAGGAAGCCGTCGAGCGTGTCGTCGAGCGGCGTATTGATCGACATGCCGGTGACGACGACGCGGTTAGCCGTCGACAAAGTAGACCTCCATGAATCCGAACGAGCACAGCGTGCCGCCGCGCCAGATCTGGCCCGCGCAGAGCGCGGTGAAGTCGTTCACGTCGACGGCGCGGCAGACCAGCGTCAGGTCGTCGCCCGGCACGACCGGCTCCTGGAACTGCGCGTGCTGGATGCGCACCGCGCGCGTGTCGCGCGGACGCGTGCCGGCGTCCAGCGCGGTCGAGCCGGCGGCGAGGAAGTGCAGCAGGCACAGCCCGAGCTGGCCGATGATCTCGAGCTGCAGCACGCCCGGGTATACCGGCCGGCCCGGAAAATGCCCGCGGAACACCGGATCGCCGGGATCGATCCGGCGCCGGCCGCGAATCGCGCGGGCGTCGAGGTCGACGGCCGTGATTTCGTCGAGCAGCAGGAACGGATCGCGATGCGGCAGCAGACGCTCGATGCCGTGGCGGCCGATCGTCAGCGCGGCGTCGCCGTCGACCGGCATCCAGAGCGGCGCGCGGCGGACCGACCTAGTCAGTGAATGCGGCAGCGCGGCCGGATCCATTCGAAAGCTCCTCGACGAGCGCATCCAGGCGCACGTCGAAATCGTCGACCGCATCGGTCGCGAACCGGGCCGGCGAAAACCACTTGCGGCTGAACAGCCCCGTCAGGATCGTTTTCGGTCCCGTTTCGACGAACGTAACTTGGGGCGCCGACGAGGCAAGGGCCTCGACGCAGTCGCGCCATCGGACGGTGCTGCACACGTGGCGCGAGAGCCGGTCGACGAACAGGTCCGCTGACGGATCGAGCTCGAACCGGCCGCTCACGTTCGAGAGATACGGGCGCGCCGGTCGACGCCACCGCACCGCCTCGAGCGCGCCGCGAAACCGATCCGCAACCGCACGAAACAGCGGCGAATGCATCGGCAGCGCGTGTTCGACCACGCAGCTTTCGGCGGCGAAAGCCTCCTCGGCTCTTGCGGCGCACGCGTCGACGGCTGCCGCATCGCCCGAGAGCACGAGTTGACGCGGCGTATTGATCATCCCGACGCCCACGCGGTCGGGAAGGTCGAGGTCGCGCAGCATTGGATCGATCTCGTCGACCGTCACTGGAAAGACCGCCGCCATTTTCCCGGCAGGCCCGCGTTCGTATTCGGTCCCGCGTGCCTGCAGCAGCCTCACCGCATCGTCGAAGTCGAGCGCGCCGATGTGGACAAGGTGGTTGTACTCGCCGAGGCTGAGCCCGGCCGAACAATCGGCGCGCAGGCCCGCGCGCTCGAGGTTCTGCCAGTGGAGGTGGTTGGCGAGGAAGACCCCGATCTGCACGTCGCGGTTGCGCGCGAACGCCTCGGCGTTGTCGGCGCGGAAGTGCCGCCCCAGATCGCGCCCGACGGCGTCCGAGGCGCGCTCGACCCAATGGCTGTTGTCGCGGTCGTAGGCGATCAGCTTCTCGATCATCGCGGGATAGCGCGAGTTCTGGCCCGGAAAGATCCAGGCGAGCGTGCGTGGCATGGGTCAGGCGAGCTCCAGCCGCTCGCGCTCGTGGTACAGGTGCATGACGTTGTCGAAGAACGTGACCCCGCGGTCCACGGTGATCACCTGCCCGCTCATGCCGTCCAGCAGCCCGCTGGCGAGCGCGAGGATCACGCCGGCCACTTCCGCCGGATCGATCGTGTGCTCCGGGCGGCTGAAACGGCTGGCGAACGCGGAGAAGTCGCGCCCGAAGGTGTCCTCGAGGGCGAGCGTCTTCACGTTGGTCGTCCGCACGACGTTGACGCGCACGCCGTCCGCCTCGAGACGGTACGCGAGGTACCGGCAGAGCGTCTCCATCACCGCCTTGCCCGCGGCCATGAAGTCGTAGCCTTTCGAGTACTTGTCGACGCCGGTCGACGAGAGGCCGATCACGTACCGCGGGTATCGGCCGAACGTGTCGCGAAGGCGGGCCGTGTACTCGTACATGGGCCACGCGCTGTATTCGATCGTCCGAAACAGCGCCCTGGGCGAGTAGTCGGCGAGCTCCGGCGTCACCAGCGCCGCCGACACGTTGCTGACGAACACGCCCACCCCGTCGGTCGTCGCGCGGAGATGCGCCATCAGCGCGGCGGTGTCGGGCGCATGGCCGACGTCGGCGCGGAAGATGTCGGGCGCGCGCGCACCGCGGCTGGCGAAGGCGGCGCGCACGGCGTCCTCGTCGGCGGTCCCCCACTTGTACGTGAGGACGCAGCGGGCGCCGCGCTCCGCGAACGCCAGCGCGGTGGCCAGGCCGATGCCCATCGTGCCGCCGGTGACGAGCACCGTCTCGCGCGCGAGGTCGCGAATCACACGCGTTCGACCGGCGTCGCGGCGGCGGCCTTCTCGAGCGCCGACGCGTACAGCAGATCCACCAGGCCGTCGATGTTCGTCAGCTTCGACAGCTCCGAGCGCGGCACCTTCACCTTCAGCTCGCGCATCGAGGCGGAGACGACCTCCACGATGTCGAGGCTGTTGATGCCCAGGTCCTTCATCGACACCGCCGGATCCACGCGGTCGGGCGTCACCCCTTCGGTGACGTCCAGGATGTGCTTCGTGACGACGGCCAGCACGTCTTCTCGGGTCATCGGTCGTGTACCTCTATTGGAGTCGGGTTGTCGAAGCGCAGGAACTCGCGCTCGTTGTACAGGCGCATCAGATCGTCGCGGAACGTGACGCCCCGGTCGATCATCAGCACCTGCCCGCTGACGCCGTCCATCAGCCCGCTGCAGAGCGCCAGGATGGCGTCGGCGACCTCCTCGGGCTCGATGAGGTCGCGCGTCATGTTCGCGCGGTCGAGGAACGCCTCGAATTCGGGGCCGAACGTCGCGCGCAGCGACTCGGTCCGCACCGCGCGCGCGCGGACGACGTTGATGCGGACGTCCTCGGCGAACAGCCGGTAGTTCAGGTACCGGCACATCACTTCCATCACGGCCTTCGAGGCCGCGACGAAGTCGTAGTTCGCGAAGTACTCGTCGGGACCGCCGCTCGACAGGCCGACGACGTAGCGCGGATAGCGGCCGAACGTCTCGCGGATGCGGCGCGTGTACTCCACGAACGGCCAGGCGCTGTACTCGAGGCTCTTGAAGAGCGATCGCTTGGCGTAGTCGTCGATGCTCCTGACGAGGAGCGCCATCGACACGTTCGACACGAACACCTCGACGGCGTCGTGGCGCGCCCGCAGGTGGGCGAACAGCGCCTCTGTGTCGTCGTCGCTCGTCACGTCGGCCGTGACGACGTCGGGCAGCGGCAGGCGCTCGCGCTCGAACCGGGCGTTCAGCGCTTCCAGATCGGCCGTGCCCCACTTCTGCGTCAGCGTGACGCGGCAGCCCTGGCGCGCGAACGCGAGCCCGGTCGCCAGGCCGATCCCCATCGTCCCGCCGGTGACGAGGACGCAGGTGTTCCGCAGGTCGTTCACGAGACTCGCCTCACTGGCTCGTTCGCCGGGCCACGCGCCGCGGACCGGCAAAAGAGCTCATAAAGAACGGGTTTCCACCGCGCGCCGTTCGGACGCCACCTACATATGCGAAAAATCCAGGTCGATTCCCTCACGATTGACAGCGCCGCGGCCGCACCGCATCATCGGGGGTCGATTCATGGAGCCGCCGTCGCAGCGGACCAATCGTCCCGTCACGGCGCTGCTCGCGCGCTGGCGCCGCGGCGACAGCGACGCCCTCGAGCGGCTGATTCCGCTGGTGTACGAGGAACTCCACGCCCTGGCCCGGCATCACCTCCGACACGAGCGCGCCGACCACACGCTGCAAAGCACCGCGCTCGTTCACGAAGCCTACGTGCGGCTGGTCGGCCACGACCCGCCGGCACTTCAGAACCGATCGCATTTCTTCGGCGTCGCCGCGCGCCTGATGCGCGAAATCCTCGTCGATCACGCGCGCGCCCAGCGCGCCGCCAAACGCGGCGGCGGCGCGTTGACGCTGGCGCTCGACGAAGCGCTGGGCGTTCCCAACCGCACCGACGTCGACCTGCTTCTCCTCGACGACGCGCTCAAGGAGCTGGCGCGCCTCGACGAGCGCCAGAGCCGGATCGTGGAGCTGCGGTACTTCACCGGGCTGTCGATCGACGAAACGGCGGACGTCCTCGGCATTTCGGCCGCCACCGTGTCGCGCGAATGGACGACCGCCCGCGCGTGGCTGCACCGCGAGATCGCGGATCGTCCGCCCGCATGACGCCCGAACGCTGGCAGCAGATCAAAGGCGTCCTCGACCGCGCCGTCGCGCTGCCGGCCGGCCAGCGGGGCGCGTTTCTGGCCGCCGAGTGCGCCGGCGATCGCGACCTGCAGCGCGAAGTCGAGTCGCTGCTCGCGTCGCACGACCGCGCCGGCCACTTTCTGAACGAACCGGCGATCAACAAGGGCGAGCCGATCCCGGCGGCCTCTCCCGGCCCCGGCGGCCGCGTCGGCCGCTACGTCATCGTCGAACGAATCGGCCGCGGCGGCATGGGCGAGGTGTTCGCGGCGGTCCGCGCCGACGGCCAGTACGAGCGGAACGTCGCGATCAAGGTGGTCCGCGCCGGACTGGCGGCGCGCGAGGCCCTGGACCGCTTCCGCGCCGAACGCCAGATCCTCGCCGGCCTCGACCACCCGAACATCGCGCGCCTGTTCGACGGCGGCGCCACCGAATCCGGCGCGCCGTACCTGGTGATGGAGCTCGTCGACGGCGTCGCGATCGACGAGTACTGCCGGAGCCGTTCGCTGTCGATCGCCGAGCGGCTGCGGCTGTTCGTGCAGGTGTGCTCCGCCGTTCAGTACGCGCACCAGCGCCTCGTGATCCACCGCGACCTCAAGCCCGGCAACATCCTCGTGACCGCCGACGGCGTGCCCAAGCTGCTCGACTTCGGCATCGCGAAGGTGCTGGATCCGGTCGGCGGCGCGCAGGAAACGGAGCTGCGCCCGTTCACGCCCGAGTACGCCAGCCCGGAACAGGTACGCGGCGAGCCGGTGTCCACGGCGAGCGACGTGTACGCCCTCGGCGTGGTGCTGTACCAGCTGCTCACGGGAGCGTCGCCGTATCGCCCGCCACAGGCGACGGCGGGCGCGCTCGCCGACGCGATCACGACGCAGCACCCCGAACGTCCCAGCACCGCCGCGCCGGCGCTGCGCCGCGAGCTCGGCGGCGATCTCGACGCCATCGTCCTGAAGGCGCTGCGCAAGGAGCCGGAACACCGCTACGCGTCGGTCGAGCAGTTCGCCGACGACGTCAGACGGCATCTGCGCGGCGCGCCCGTGACCGCGCGAAAGGGCACGTGGACGTACCTCTCGTGGTCGTTCGCGCGGCGGCATCGCGCCGCGGTGTCGGCCGCGGCGCTCGTGCTGGCGACGCTCGTGGCCGGCGTGGTGGTGACGGCCCGCGAAGCACGCATCGCCGAGGCGAACCGCCGCCGCGCGGACGCGCGGTTCAACGACGTTCGCAAGCTCGCCAACTCGCTGCTCTTCGAGGTGCACGACTCGATCCGCGACCTTCCCGGCGCGACCGACGCGCGGAAGCTGATCCTCCAGCGGTCGCTCGAATATCTGGACAGCCTCGCGAAGGAATCGGCGAACGAACCGGGCCTGACGCGGGAGCTCGCGGCCGCCTACGATCGCGTCGCCACGCTGCAGGGCAACGGCTTCCACCTGGGGATCGCCGACACCAAAGGCGCCGCCGCCAGTTTCGAGAAGTCGCTCGCATTGCGCGAATCGCTCGCGCGGGCCAACCCGCGCAGCGACACCGACCAGGTGGAGCTGGCCGGCGCGTACACCACCTACGGCGAGTTCCAGAACAGCGTCGTCGGCAACCTTCGGCTCGGATTCGACTACGAGCATCGCGCCCTCGAGATTCTCGACCGCCAGGCTCGGAAGGCGCCCGACGACGAACGCGTCGCGACGCTGTTGCGCGAATGCCTGATCACCCTCGGCATCATGCAGGTCGGCAACGGCCTGATGCCGACCATCGGGACCCCCGCACAGGGCATCGCCGATCTGACGCGCGCCCTCGGCGTCGTCGAGCGTGCCGTCGCGCGCGACCCGTCGCGTGTCGACCTGCGCGAGCGCCTCGGATCGATCGAGGGCGCGATTGCGCAGGCCTGGATGACGCTGGGCGACCGGCCGCAGGCGATCGTCCACTTCCAACGTGGCGCCGACACGCTCGAGCCGCTGGCGCGCGGCGGCAAGAGCGCACTCGCGGCGTACAACGCGTCGGTCGACTACGAACGCATCGGCGATGCGCTCCTGATCGACGGCCGAATCGGCGAGGCGCTTCCGTACTACGAAGCAAGCCTGCGCTGGTCGTCGTCGCTCGCGGCGGCGGATGCCCACAACGGCAGCGCCCGCCGCAACAACGAGATCTCCCGCGTCGCGGCGGGCCACGCGCTCGTGGAGCTGGGGCGCATCGACGAGGGGATGGACTACATCCGCACATCCCTGCGCGAAATCGAGGCGGACAACCCCGACGTGCCGCTGACGCGCGCGGTCGAGGCGCTGATCCGCGGGTGGTACGGCGAAGGGCTCGAGCGACAGGGAAAGGTGCGCGAGGCGCTGGCCCAGTACACGCAGACGAAGGACAAGCTCGCCGTCGTCCGTGCGAAGGCGGCCGACGACGTCCGCATGGCCGGGTACTACGCGGCCGCGATCGACCGCGTCGCCGCCGCGCTGGCGAAGCTCGGCGAGATGGAACGGGCCGATCGCGAGTACGACGACGCGATCGCCGTGCTCGAGCCGCTGACCGCCGCGAACCCCGCGAACCTCGAACTCACCTATGCGATCGCCGAGGCGTACACGGCAAAGGGCGCGATCGCCGCGGCGCGCGCGGCGGGGGCCCGCACGGTCGACGCGCGGATTGCGGGATGGCGCGATGCGTCCGCGTGGCATCACAAGAGCCTCGATGCGTGGCGGCGCGTCGCGCATCCGTCCCGCATCAGCAACATCGGCCTCGAAGTGACCGAACCGGCCGAGGTCATGGCGCGGCTGGCGCGCGCGGATCGCGAAATCGCGGCGCTCGCGCGCTGACGTCCGCCGCCGCTTCGCCCATCCCGATGCGATCGACAGCCGGCGGCGCCGGTGCGATCGCCTGCTGCTCGCGGATCGACTCGTCATGGATGGTCTCGAACAGCCGACGGACGCACCGCGACGAGAGCTGCCGGTTGGCGCCGCTCGCGATGCGCGCGACCATCAGGCGATGCCATCGGTCGTCCTGCCGGATCGCCATCCGCGTTTCCCGCTTGTAGCGTCCGATGGCGCGCGCCACCTCCATGCGCCGGGCGAGCACGTCGAGCAGGGCCTCGTCGAGGGCGTCGATGTTTTCGCGAAGCGCTTCGAGCGCGCCGGCGGCGGCGTGCGGCCGCGTGTCGCCGCTGTCGGACGCCACCCGATCGAGCAGCAGACGCAGACCGCCTGGCGTAATCTGCTGGCCCGCGTCGCTCAGCGCCGCCGACGGATCGCAGTGCGTTTCGATCATGAGGCCGGCGTATTCCAGATCGAGCGCCGTTCGCGCCACGTGCGCGAGCGTTTCGGTCCGGCCGCAGATGTGGCTCGGATCGCAGATCAGCGGCACGTCGGGCAGCCGCCGCCGGAACTCGAGCGCGATCTCCCACATCGGGCTGTGACGGTAGTCACGGGCGCCGTAGGTGGAAAATCCCCGGTGAATCGCGGCGAGCCGCGTGATCGACGCTCGCGTCAGCCGCTCGACGGCGCCGACCCACACCTGCACATCGGGGTTGACCGGGTTCTTCACCGCGACCGGGGTGTCCGCGCCGCGCAACGCATCGGCGAGCTCCTGGACCGCGAACGGGTTGGCCGTCGTGCGCGCGCCGATCCACACGACGTCGGCGGCGGCGCCGAGCGCCGCCTCCACGTGGCGCGCGTTCCCGACTTCGACGGCGAACGGCAGGCCGGTCTCCGCTCGAGCGCTCTTCAGCCATTCCAGCGCGGGCGCGCCGACGCCCTCGAACTGCCCCGGACGCGTCCGCGGTTTCCAGACGCCGGCGCGGAAGATCCCGACGCGTCCGAGCGCCGCAATCTGGCGCGCGGTGCGGAGCACCTGCTCCTCCGATTCGGCGCTGCACGGGCCGGCGACGATCAGCGGCCCGCGCACGGCGACGCCGAGAATCGCTCGCGGCGACGGCTCGTCGCGCGCCGGCGCGCGGGCGGCGTCTAGGAAGCGATCGCCGGTCCACATCGCATCACCGTCGCGGTCGCATTGGAGACGCTCCCGATCGCGTAGAGCAGGACGACCGACCCGGGCGCCAGCAGACCCCGGCGCCTCGCCAGATCGAGGTTCGCAGGCATCAGCACGGGACCGATGTTGGCGACGTCGGGATGCGCGTTGACGCACTTGTCGGCCGCGATGCCCAGCACGTCGGCGCAGAACGCCGTGTACCACGCGGTCGGCGTGTTGCAGACGAAGGCGTCCACGTCGGCGATCGACATGCCGGCCTTGTGAAGGGCGCCGTCGACGCACCCCCGCAGGAACGGCTCGGCGGTGTCGCGCAGCAGCCGCCCGGCCTCCGGCCCCGTGTGCATGCGCATCGACGACCCCTCGAACGCGGCCCAGATCGCGCCGCACGTCACGTGCGTGCTCTCGGCGTGGCACGCGAGCAGGCCGGCAGGCGCGGCTTCGCGGCACACCACGAACGCGGCGGCGCCGTCGCCGTTGCCCCACGCCAGCGTGTCGTCCTCGGGAGAGAGTCGACTGTAGGTGCACGACGTCACGACGAGGACGCGCGCGTAGACGCCGCCGTGCACGAGCGCGCACGCGGTCTGCAGCGCGACGAGGCTGCCGGAGCACGCGCTCTCCACGTTCCACGCCGGGCAGCGCACGCCGAGCCGCCTGGCGAGGAACGCGGCGTTGCCGACGTCCACCTGGTCGGGAAAGAACGAACAGCAGATCAGCGCGTCGATGTCGGTCGGCGCCAGGCCCGCGCGTTCGATGGCGGCGCGGGCCGCCGGCTCCTCGATGTCGATCGCCTTTTCGTCGGCGGCGAGCCATCGCCGCTCCACGCACCCGCGGAACGGGTCCGCGAGATACGCGGCCGACGCCGCGTCGAAGCGCGCGCTCGCCGAATCGGCATCCGGATTCCAGAGGCGGCCGAGCACGTGCTGTTCGATGTTCGCGACGACCGCCGGGTACTTCGCGCGCAGCTCGTCGTTGGTGACGACGCGCGACGGCAGCTGCACGGCGAGCGACGCGATGCCGGCGTGGAGCGTCATGAGCGGCCCCCGGGCGCGGCGCCCATGGCCGACAGCGCCTGGATGCGGCGCAGGAACGGCGCGCGTTCGGCGACGTCGATGTCGACGTCGAGCACGAACGGCCCGTGCGATCGCATCGCGGCCTCGACACCCGCCGTCAGCTCGAGCTCGCTGGTCACGCGCATCCCGTTCGCGCCGACGGCGCGGGCCAGGGCGGCGAAATCGCATTTCGGAAAGCGCGTTTCGATCGGCGTGAACCCCTGCGCCGACATGCCGGCCTCGGTGATCCCGAACCGGCCGTCGTTCAGCACGATCCAGACGATGCGCGCGCCGTAGCTCGCGGCCGACGACAGCTCGTTGAGCATCAGCATCGAGCCGTCGCCGGTGACGACAACCGTCTGGCGGCCGGTGGCGACCGACGCGCCGACGGCTCCGGTGACCATGTGGCCCATCGACGCCCAGTAGCCGCTCATGCGATAGCGCGGCGACGGAAAGCGGAGGTGATGGTTCGTCCAGGCGAAACTGTTCCCCGGCTCCGCCATGACGATCGCGTCCGTGCCGTCGATGACGACGCGCTGGATGACGTCCATCAGCACCTGCGGCCGCACGGGTCCCGGCCGCGCCACCAGCGACACGGATGCCGCCGCGGCGGGCGACGGCGTCACGCGGACGTCGGGCAGCTGCGCGAGCACTTCGTCGAGAAACGCGCCGATGTCGGCCAGCACGGGCCGCGTCGGCACGTCGGGATACGCCGCCGCAAACGCGCGCTCGTCGACGTCGACGTGGATGAACCCGCGGGCGGGCACGAGCCGCGGGTCCCAGATCGAGGAGTACTCGCCGAGGCGGGATCCGAGCACGAGCACATGCCTCGGACGCTCGCGCTCCATCATCTCCTCGACGGCGGCATGGCCGCCGAAGCCGGTGACGCCGGCAAACAGCGGATGCCGCTCGGGGAACACGCCTTTCGCGCGCGGCGTGCAGAGCACACGCGATCCCGTCCGCTCGGCGAGTGCGCGGACCTGGCGCGCCGCGCCCCGCGCGCCGTAGCCCGCCCAGATGGCGAACGGCTCGGCGAGCGCATCGACGACCCCAGCCACCGCGTCCGCTCCCGCGCGCGGCGCGAGCGTCGCGACGCGCGGGACGACGAGCGGCTCGGTCGCCAGCGCGCGCTGCAGCGACAGCGGCAGCGCGACGAGGGCGACGAATCCCGCCGGCTTCGCGAACCCGTACGCGAGCCGGTTCGCGAGCGCCGGCAGTTCGGCGGCGGATTCGACGGTGACCGCGAGGTCGAACAGCCCGCCGACCGCATCGATCGCCAGCCCGTGGCGGCTCGTCTCCTGGACCGCGCCGCGGCCGCGCTGCGCCGCCGACGTCGCGCCGCACACGACGAGGACGCGCGCGCCCTCGGTCCGCGCGGCGCACACGCCGGTGAGCGCGTTGGTCAGTCCGGGGCCGGTGGTCGTGAACACCAGCGTCGGCCTCGACGCCGCGAGGCTGGCCTCGGCCGCGGCGAACGCGGCGGCCCCTTCGTGCCGCATCGCGAACAGCCGCGGGCAGCCGGCGCGGCCGAGCACGTCGCAGAACGGCGCGATCGCGCCGCCGATGATGCCGAACGCCTCTCGAATGCCGAGCCCGACGAGCATCTCCACGACCGCATCGGAGACCGTTCGGCCCGCCGCCACCGCGTCGCGCGCGTCGTCGGGAGCCGACACCACGGCGCTTGCCCGTTCAGCCACGGGTCCGACCCTTCGGCTGCGGAGCGCCGTGCGCGGTCTGGCCGACGATCCGTCCCTGCCGGACGAAATAGGTATCGACGCCGTCCGGCACGTCGAGGGCGGGCGTCGCGACGCTGAAGAGCACACGGACCATGTGCGTGCACTCGTCGAGCGGAACGATCTCCTGCCGGCGAACGGTCGGCACCGCCGGGCCCAGCGACGCGACGATCGCCTTCAGGTCCGCGACGATGGCGTCGGCGCCCGCCGTGACCCCCATGTCGCTGATTACCACCGCATCGTCCGCGTAGTTGAGGCGCACCGCCGCCCAGTCGCGTGCGGCGAGCGCGCGGCGATGCGATGCGAGGACCTGCTCTGGCGTGCGGGTTTCCAATCCAGACCTCCCCTCCCGGGCGCGCGCTCGATCCGCGCGGCGGGCTCGTTTGAGGTGTACTGGCGGGGAGGGGAAAAACGTTTCAGGTCAGCGCCATTCGCCCTCGAGGACGAACGCGGCCCAGTAGTACGGCGCGGCCCAGCGCCGTTCCTTCCACATCGAGATCTGCGCCGCGCGAAGCGCCGCGGCCGGCGTGTGGCCGTCGGCCATCATGTCGGCGTAGAAGCGCTTCATCAGCGTCGCGGTCGCCTGATCCTCGACGTTCCACAGGCTGGCGACGACGCGGGGCGCGCCGGCGTACATGAAGCCGCGCGCGAGGCCGATCAGGCCCTCGCCGTTGATCGCGGGCCCGAGCGCCGTTTCGCATGCGCTGAGGACCACGAGCGCGGCGTTCAGCTCGAGGTTGTAGATGTCGTGCAGCCGCAGGAACCCGTCCTGCGGACGCCCGCGGTCGTCGTACAGCGACAGCACCAGCCCGGACAGCTCGGGATGCGTGCTGTCGAGGATCCCGTGCGTCGAGAAGTGGACGGTGCCGAACCGCGCGAGGTCGGGGCTGAGCGCCGTGTCGCGGCTCGCGCGAAACCCGGTGGCCTCGAAGCGCTCGGCCGGCGCCGCGAGCGACGCGATGGCGTCGGCCTCGTCGCGGCTGAAGCGGAGCCGACGGAAGCCGCTGATGCCGACATCGCTCGCCGATCGCGCCATGTCGCTGTCGCCCGGCGTCGCCGCCGCGGGGCCATGCGCGCCCAGTCTCGGATCGTCGGGGGAGAACACCGGGTCCGCGATGATCGCCACCGGCTTCAACTCCGTGTGCCGGGCATCGGCGTCTCGGCGCAGCGCGGCGATCGTCGAGGCCGACGGCGCCGCCACGATTTCGTGCGCGACGATCAGCGGTTCGGCCTCGGCGGCGCGGTCGTCGGCGGTCGGCGCCGGAAGGACTCCGAACGGCACGTACTGGAGCGCGCCGTCGGCCACGATCACCAGGCGCTTGCCTTCCACCGCGCGGCCGATTGGCGCCAGCAGCATGCGGCTCAACGCGCGCGCGGCATCGCCGAAGTCGGCGTCGGCGGACGCGATCAGGCGCCGGCGTTCGGCCGGCGTCGCGGCGGCCGGCAGCGTATTCCGGCTGGCGATCGAGCGGTACACCCGGCGAGCCAGCGCCTCGACCTCCCCGCGCGGGGGCAGCACGAAGCTGTCGATCGAGTCCACCGAGACGGCCCACATGTAGCTGCGATCGGCGCCCAGCGCGTATTCGAGGAGCACGGTGCCCGCGTCGAGGGCGTCGCGCTGGATGGCGGCGACGTCGAGGGGGCGCGCGCGCGTCAGGTCGGCGTAGCGCGGGCTGCGCTCGCGAATCTCGGCCTCGAGCGCCTGGAGGCTCGCGAGCAGGTCGCGCATCTCGCGCGCGAGGCGCGCCGCGTCTTCCGGCGCGTGCCTGCCGTTGAGCAGCTGCGTCTGACGTTCCGCCGTTCGATTGATCCGGTCCTGCAGCGAGCGCTCGCGCGCGCGGAGATCGTCGCTGACGCCGCGGCGAATGCGCGCGCGCGCTTCGCTCAGCCCCTCGAGCAGGCTGCGGGCCCGCGCGCGCTCCGACATCTGCAGCGCCGCGGCCGCAAAGCCGCGTCCCGGCCGCGAGCGATCGAGCGTCATCAGCGTGTCGATCGCGAACTCGTAGACCTGCACCGTGGTCGCCAGGTACGACGTGCGCATCTCCTGCCCGAGCGCGGCGGTGCGCATCGTCTCGACGATGTCGACGGCCAGCTGAGAGGCGGCCAGCGACGCGTCCAGGTCGCCGCGCGCGCGATAGACGCGCGCCAGGCCGAAGCGCGACTGCGCTTCGCCGGGCCGATCTTGAACCTCGCGGCGCAGCGACAGCGACTCTTCGAACGCCGCCTGCGCCCGCGGCAGCTCGCCGCGCGCCAGCAGCACCGACCCGATGTTGCCGAGCGTGGCCGCCGTGTCGCGGCGGTTGCCGAGCGCCCGCTGCAGCGCCAGCGCCTCGCCGAACCGGGTCATCGCCGCGTCGTAGTCGCCGGATCGCAGCGCCATCACCCCAACCGCGTCGAGCGCCTCGCTCTCGCCGACGCGGTTGCCGAGCGCGCGATAGAGCGCCAGCGCCTCGTCGTAGGCCGCTTCGGCGTGGGCGCGGTCGCCGAGCTCGCGGTACGCCGTGCCGATGTTGTCGAGGATGCGCCCTTCGACGCGGCGGTTGCCGCTGTCGCGCGCCGTGCGCAGCGCGGCCTCGAAGAGATCCAGGGCCGTCGCGTACTGGCCCGCGCTGCTGTAGATCATCCCCGTGTCGCTCAGCGTGATGCTCTGCCGCAGCCGATCGCCCACCCGTTCCTCGATCGAGAGCGCCTCGCGATAGGCGTCGAGCGCGCGCTGGTTCTCGCCCCACCACGCGAAGACCTCGCCGAGGTTGGACAGCAGCAGCGCTTCCTCCTGCGGGTTGCCCTCGGCCTGCCGCAGGCGCAGCGCGCGCGTGTACTGGTCGTAGGCTTTGTCTCCCTCGCCGAGGAAGTACGCGGTCGCGCCGAGGTTGGTGAGCGCCTGCGCTGCGCCGGGGCCGTCGTCGATCGATTCGCGCAGGCGGAGCGACTCTTCGTACGCGGCCAGCGCATGCGGAAAATCGCTGAGCAGTCGGTACGCGAAGCCGAGGTCGTTCAACACCGCGCCGGCTTCGAGCGTCTCGCCGACCGATTTCCACAGATCGACCGACTGCGCGTAGCGATCGATCGCCTGCCGCAAGGAATCGGCGTTGGCGACGAGCCGCAGGCGGATGCCGTCGAGATACGCGGACTGCGCGTCGATCCGCACGCGATCGGCGTCCGTCGCCGGACGAAGGTCCCGCACCTCGATCTCGTAGCGGCCGGCCGGCACGCCCTTTTCGAGCGACGCCACCTCCACGCGGTACGTGCCGCCGGCGTCCGCGACGAACCGCGCCCGCTCGGTGCCGTACTTGCCGGTGGGCCCGTCCACCTCGAGAGCGCGCGCGCCATCGGGGCGATAGACCCGCAACGCGATGTCGATCGCCTCCTGGCGGACGGTGACGAACAGGTAGTCGCCCGCCGCGAGATCGATCGAGTAGCTGCGGCTCTCGCCCGGCGCCAGCGCCGACTCGATCGGGACGCGCAGTGCGAGCGCCGAGGCCTCGGGGGCGGCGGTCTGCGCCGAGGGACGGGCGTCGGCGATGTCGACGCCCCGGACGAGAACCAGCGTGCCGATCAGCATGCCGACGCAACTGCCGCGTCGACGAGCGTGTGTGCGCTGCGAGGCCATCACCGCCCTCTGTGCAACCCTGCTATCGCCTGGTCACGTCGAAGTAGTAACGCGCCGCGTCCTCGTACGTGCCGTTCCCCGCTCGCCCCTGCAGGACGAGTTCGTGCTCGCCGGCCTGCAGCGCGGCCGCCGGCACGATCACGGACACCGACGCGTCGTCGCGGGAGGGCGCAAGCCCGTCTCGCGTCCAGCGAACGTCGCCGGCCGCGGTCCGCAGTTCGACGCGATACGCGGTGAAGCCGAGCGGATCGTCGATCTCGAGCTGCAGGCGGACACCGTCGCCCGCAGGCGCGATCGCCACCTGCGGCGACCCTTGCGGCCCGCGCAGCAGCCCCGGCCGGAGCACGATGGTCGCGATCACCGCACGCGGCGGCGGGGTGGGCGGCGCCGCCGTCGGCTGCGGGTTCGCGTCGGCGGTGGCAGGCGCGGCACGCTGCCGTTGGAGTTCGGCGATGCGACGCCCGTCTGCGTCGTGCTGCTGCTGCAACTGGGCACCGTCGGCGCGTGCGCGATCGAGCGATCGCCGGAGCTGCACGTTCTGCAGCAGCAGCCACGCGCCGCCCACGGCCAGGACGAGAGCGGCCGCCGCCGCCATCCACGCCGGCGCCGCCAGCCGCCGCGGGCGCGCCGTCGCGGGGCCGCGCCGGTCGCGCGCGGCCCGCCGCATCGCGGCGATGGCCAGCAGGCGGTCGCGGCGCGGCCCGTCGGCGTGCTCGCGATCGAAAGCCGCGCGCTGTTCCGGGCTCAGCGTGCCGTCGAGGCGCTGCTCGATCAGCGCGTCCTCGAGCGCGCACAGCCGCTCGAACGTCGCATCGTCGGCGAAATATCGCTCTTCGATGCGCGCCTGCTCGTCCTCCGGGCAGGCGCCCGTGAGGTACCGCGTCAACAGCGCGTCGTCCAGTTCGTCCGGCATGTCAGGGACGGGCCCTACTCAAGTCTGAACGGAGCGGCCGTTTCATTTCACGTCCCCGCGTCGCCGGAGACAGGACCCGACACAGCCTTCCACGCGATCGGTCGTACGGTGAACGCGTATCCTCAACGCGTTCAACCCGATGCCGAGCCTTTCGGCCAGGCGGCGCCGCCCGTCGATCCGATCGCCGGGGTCGCCGCGATGATAGTCGAGGATCAGCTCCCGCTGATCGGGTGCGAGCTGCTCCAGGCAGCGCTGCAGGCACTCGATCCGCCGCTCCCGATCCTCGTCGTCGTCGACCGATGGCGGGGCCGGCCGAAAGCGGCTCAACGCGTCCCGTTCGCGCTCCTGCTGTTTCAGCGTCTCGAGGAGGACGTGGCGCGCCACGCCGTAGCAGTAAGTCGCCGGATCGCGGACGGCGAGGCCTTCGTCGATCTTGCGGATCACGCGCGTGATGGTTTCGTCCGCGCGCTCCTCCGGAAACGTGCAGCCGCGCCACGAGAAGAACTTGACGAGCCTGGAACGGATGCGCTCGTACGCCGCGGCGGCCGCGTCGCGATCGGCATCCAGCGCGACGAGAAATCGATCGAAGGCGGTCCGCGACAGGCGCCAGGCAGGGTCCTCGGCCGGGCGGTCGCCGACGGATCGCGGTCCCGGATCGCTCATGACGATGTGAACGCGAGAATGGACGCGACGCGCACGTCGAGGTCGACGCCGGCAACCGCCGGCCGGCGCCGACCGCTCGATGCTCTACCGGGTCATCGCTTCAGGACCAGCGCCGCCACGAGGCGCCACTCGCCATGCGACGAGCCGTTGCTCTGCAGCCCGCGCACGTCGCCCTCGAGTCGAAGCCCGACGTTGCCGCCGCCGTTGATGTCGATGCCGGCGCCGGGCTGAAACAGGAAATCGTTGCCGGTGAAGACGACGCCGACGTTCGCCCCGGACACGCCGACCGAGCCGTGCGCCACGCCGATCAGCACCTGGATGAACGGCGCAATCGGCGCCCGCTGCGTGACGCCGAACCGCGGCCCGAACGAGAACGTGTGGAGGCTCAGCGAGACGTCGGGCGGTCCGCTCACCGTCTTGTAGCTGCCGCCGACCTCGCCGACGAGCGAGAACCAGCTGGTGACATGGCCGGCCGCCGACACCATCCATCCGGCCGGAAACCCGGTGTCGAGATCGTTGTCGTGCATGTAGACGTATCCGAACGCGAAGTCCGCGCTCGGACCCGATTGCGCGCGCGCCTGGACCGCCGTCAGTACCACCGATGCGAACGCGATGACGAGGACTCGGAGCATTCTGTGCATGGTCATCCATTTTGCCCCAGGTGACGCCCGTTGAGAACCCGGTTCGGCCACGGCCGCGCTGCGGCCGATAGGAGGCGCCGGGTCGGCACCACCAGGAGGAGCGATGACACGACGCATGCACATACCCGCCGACGCGCCGCTCGTCTACAAGGCGGTGCTCGGACTCGAGGAGTCTCTCGACGGCTGCGGCCTCGACAAAACGCTGCTCGATCTCGTCCGGATGCGCGCGTCGCAGATCAACGGCTGCGCGTACTGCCTGGACATGCACGCGAAGGAGCTGCGAGCGAACGGAGAAACCGAGCAGCGGCGGTACACGCTGGACGCGTGGCAGGAGTGTCCCTACTACACCGATCGCGAGCGGGCGGCGGCCGCGTGGACCGAAGCGGTGACGCTCGTCACCGAAGGGACGTGCCCGACTCGGTGTACGAAGCCGTGCGGCCGCACTTCGCGCCGAAGGCGCACGGCGACACGACCCTCGCCATCGTCGCCATCAACGGATGGAACCGGTTGAACGTCGCGACGCGGCGCGAAGCGGGATCGTATCGCCCTCGGAAGAAGTGATCGCGGCGGCGCGAACCGGGAGGTCCGCGCCGCGAACCGGGCTGAAGGGCGAGCTACTGCACCAGCGCCACGACCGGGAGCGAGTTGCTCGACGCGACCGCCGTGCTGCCGCCGTAGGACGCCGTGACGAGATGCGCCCCGCGCGACAGCGTCGACGTCGTCAGCGCCGCCTTGAAGACGCCGCCGACGTTCGTCACCGGCGCCGTTCCGATCGGCACCGTGTCGACGAAGAAGGTCACGCTGCCGCTGGGCGTGCCGGCCGCCGGCGTCACCGTCGCGGTGAGCGTCACGGGGTCGCCGGCGTTCGACGCGGCCGGCGTCACGGCCAGCGCGGTCGACGACGTCGCCGGCGCCGTGCCGGTGGAAACGGTCTGGACGATCGGCGCCGACGAGCTCGCCGCGAACGCCGTGTTGCCCAGGTACCGCGCCGTGATCTGATGCTGTCCGGCGCTCAGCGTCGGCGAAATCGACGCGAGGCCGTTGGTCAACGTCGCCGTCCCGAGCACCGTGCTGCCTTCGGCGAACTGCACCGATCCGGTCACGGTGCCGGTGCCGGCGAGCGGCCGCACGATCGCCAGGAGCGGCGACGGGTGTCCGGCGGCCGTCGGGTTCGTCACCGGGAACAGCAGCGTGATCGTGGACGCGGTCGCCGGCTGCACCGTGACGTTGGCCGCCGCCGACGTGCTCGTCGCGAAGTTGCCGTTGCCCGAGAACTGCGCGGCAAACGGGTGCACGCCCGGCGTGATGCCCGTCGCGATCAGGAACGCGATCCCGTTGCTGACGGCCGAACTGCCGAGCGGCGTGGCGCCGTCGTTGAACGTCACCGTCCCCTGCGGCGTGAGCCCGCCCGCGTTCGAGACGACGGCGATGAGCGCGATCGGCTGCAGCGTGCCGACGCTGGGCGGCAGGCCGTAGAGCGTCGTCGTCGTCGGCGCGGGCGTGACGTCGATCGACGCGGTCGCCGTGGCGGTCGTGTAGTGCGCCGTGTCGGTCGGGGTGAACAGCACCGACAGCAGCTGGCCGCTTCCGGCGTTCAGCACCGTGCCGGCCGGCGGCGTATACGTGAACGTTCCGGGCACGTCGGCGATCGCGTTCAGCTGCGCCGCGCCCAGCGCGCGGCCGTACGGGATCGACGCCGGGTTGGCCCACGTGATGACCGGTGTCGTCAGGCCCGGCGGCGTGAAGAGGATCGCCGATTCGTTCGAGACGACCTTCGCGTTGTAGCTCCACGGCAGCTGCTGGCCGGTGACGAGCCCGCCCGCGTTCCGGATGCCGATCGTCGCCGCGCCGCCCTCCGACGCAGAATCGGCGTCGCCGAGTGCCGCCACCTGGTACTGGAAGAGGATGCGGTTCGAGGCCTCGGACAGGATGGCCTGAAACGTCACGGGGTTCGACGAGCCCTGCGGGAACGCGTTGCTCCACTGCACGACGAGTCGGCGGCTCCCGGGCACGCCGAGCACCTGGTAGTACACCGAACCGGCGCCGGACACCTGGAACGTCAGGTCCGACCAGAAGGGAAACACGGCCGGTCGATCGCCCTCCGGCGTGCTGCCGGAGAGATCCGAGTTGGCGAAGTCGTTGATGCCGCCGCACTGCGCCAGATCCGCGACGAAGTACAGCCCGCCGTTCGTGCTCACGCACACCTTCGTGTACGGCTGCCCGTAGAAGGTGAACGTGAACGGCAGCGACAGCCCGGCCGAACCGTCGTCGGTGCCGCTCAGGATGCTCGCGCCGCCGCTCGAGCCCGAGATGTCGACGAAGCTGTAGACCGTCGCGTCGGTCGCCGTGTAGCCGCCGGCGTCGGGGCCGCGCGTCGCCGCCCAGGTGATCGCCGGTAGCATCAGCACCGCCGCCGCCACGAGCGCGTGCCGGAGTGCCGCGATGATCGCTCTCGAATCGCGCATAGTGCCTCTTTGATCGCAGTGCTGCATCGCCATCACCACGAGGTCTGCTTGACCGTGAACACCTGGCCGCCCAGCGTGATGAACCCGCGCCGCTGATACGGCGTGAGCGGCGGCGGGAACTGCAGCACTTGATACGGCAGCGAGAAGATGTCGTTGGCCGGACCCGTCAGCAGGCCGAGCGAGATGAAGCTCGGCTCGCTCGTCCCGTAGTCCGGCGTGCAGCCGAGCGCCGACGGCGAACCGAACAGCGTGCCGAACCCGCCGTTCTTGTCGAAGACCTTGCCGTAGGCGTTCAGGCTGAAGGCGCAATCCGCCGCCGTCTCGGTCACCGTGAACACCTGGTTGCCGACCTGCACCACGCCGCTGCGCGATCCGCCGGCCGGATTCGAGTCGACGATGTAGGCCGCGGTGCCGCTCGTGCCGACGAGCGAGGCGGTGACGTGCACCCAGCTCGCGTAGCTCTTCACGTCGGCGGCGCACCCGGCCGCGCCCGTCGAGAAGGTGAACTGCCCGGTGCCGCCGCTCGCGCCGACCGTGACGCCGCTCGAGTTGAGCGAGTAGGTGCACGGGGCGGCGGCCTGGTTCACCGTGTAGGTCATCCCGGCGATGGTCAGCGTGCCGGCGCGGATCGACGCGGTCGGGTTCGGCTGCGCGATGAACTGCACGCTCGACGATCCGGCCGTACCGCTCGACCCGATCGAGAGCCACGGCGCGTTGGACGCCGCGGTCCACGTGCACGCCGCCGGCGCCACGACGCCGACGGACCCGGCGCCGCCGCCGCCCGGCACCGACGCCGTCGACGACTGCAGGCTGTAGCTGCAGTTGACGCCCGCCTGCGAGACCGGCAGCGTCTGGCCGCCCACGAACAGGTTTCCGTTCCGCGCCGACGGCGAACCGGCGTTCGATCCGACGTTCACGAACACCGTTCCGCTGCCCGTCCCCGACGCCGGCGCGACCGCCGCCCACGGTGCATCGCTCGCGGCGCTCCACGTGCAGTTCGCGCCGTTCGTCGTGATGCCGAGCGTGCCGTTCCCGCCGGTCGATCCGTACGGGCTGCCGAGGCCGGTCGAATCGATGGTGATGCTGCACGCCAGCGCGTCCTGCGTGACGAGGAACGGCTGACCGCCGATGAACAACGTGGCGGAGCGAGCGAAAGTGGCCGGGTTCGGCGCGACCGAGTACACCAGCGTGCCCGATCCGCTGCCCGACTCGCCTGACGTGATCGAGATCCAGTTCGGCCCGACCGTCGAGCCGTAGCCGCAGCCGACCGGCGTCGTCACCGTCACCGCGCCGTTGCCGCCGGAGGCCGGATGGTTCGCGCCAGCGCCGCTCAACGACACGCTGCAGGCGATGCCGGCCTGGGTCACCGAGAGCGTCTGGCCCGCAATCGTCGCCGTGAGCACCCGCGATCCCGCATCGGGATTCGGGGGCACCGTGACGCTGACCGTGGCGTTACCGGTGCCCGACGCGGGCGTCGCGCCGAGCCCGGATGCCGTCCACGAGCAGGAGGACGCCGATGCGGTGACGCCGATGCCGGCGATGCCGCCCGCGGCCGACACCGACAAATCGGCCGGCGAAATCGTGAAGGCGCACGACGATCCGAACTGCGTCAGCGTGAACACCGCGCCGTTCACCGTGATCGTGCCGACGCGCGCCGACGGATCGGGGTTCGGCGCCGCGCTGAACGAAACCGTTTTCGTCCCCGTGTCGCTGATGCTCGCAACGACGGGACCGCTCGGTCCGGCGAGCAGGCTGATCCAGGCGTCGGCCGTCGTGGCCGTCCACGAACAATTGGCGGCGGTGCTGACGCCGAAGCTGCCCTTCCCGCCCGCGGTCTGCATGGTGCCGGCCGACGGATTGACCGCGTAGCTGCATGGCGGCGGGTTCGCCACCGTGAAGTACACGGGCGTCATCGCAAACTGGTTGACGGCGCCGCTCGCGGACGCGCCGACGAAGCCGACGTACGTGCCGACGGCGAGCGAGCCCGGCGTGACGTTGAGCGTCACGCTGCCCGGCGTCGTGCCGCTCGACGTGCCGAGGTTCGCCCACGGCGCGGTATCGAGGCTCGCCGCGAACGGCAGCGCGCCCGACGTCGTGCTGACGCCGACCGCCACCGGCGCCGGATTCGGCGATCCCGTCTCGAAGTAGACCTGGATCGGATTCGGCGCCACGTCGATGGCCGGCACCTCGCCCGCCGCGTTGTCCACGGCGATCCGGTAGAACTTCTCCAGGAACTCGCCGAGCCCATCGCCGACGATCGCGCCGACGATGAAGGTGCCGGCGGCCGATGGCGTGCCCGACAGCCCGGTGCCGGAGAGCGTCAGCCCCGGCGGCAGGTCGAATGTCGGATCGATCGAGACGGTGAGCGGCGGCGCCGCTCCGCGCGGCGACAGCGGCAGCGAGTACGGCTGCCCGACGCGCGCCGGCGGAGCCGAGGGCGTCGAGAAGCCGAGATCCGGCAGATCGCCCTGGGCGGCGAACGTGATCGTCTGCCCCGCCGCATCGGTCGCGGTCAGCGTGAAGTCCACCGGTCCGGCCGCGGCGAGCACGCCCTGAACGCGCGCCGGCAAGCCGTTCTCCGCGGGGACGAGCGAGAGGCCCGCCGGCAGCGACCCGGCGCTCACCGACCACGTGATCGGCGCCTGTCCGCCGCGCCGCAGCAGATCGAGATTGCCGACGAACGGCGCGCCGACCGCCGGCGGATCGATATCGCCGACCTGCACCATCGGCTCCGCCACGCCGGGCGGCGTCACCGGCAGGACGGTGTTGATGGTGATCGCGTCTCCGGTCGAATCGGTGACGACCATCCCGATTGCGTAGTTGCCGATCGAGTTCGGCGTGCCCGACAGCAGTCCGCTCGCGTCGAGTGTGAAGCCGGCCGGCAGCGGCGAGAACGGCGAGACGGCGAACGTGTACGGCGGCACGCCGCCGCCGACCGCGTACTGGAACTGATACGGAGAGCCGACGTGACCGGCCGCGAGCGCGTTCGTCGAGTGGAAGTCGATTGCCGGCGAGACCAGCCGCACGCGGCTGACGTGCAACGAGAACGCGTGGTCCGCGGTGTCGGACGCGTTGGCCTTGTTGGTCGCGCGCAGCGTGAACGTGTAATCGCCGGCCGTCGTCGGCTGACCGCCGAGCAGCGTCGTATCCGGACCGATGCCCGGCAGCTGCCCGCTGGTGATCAGCGCCATCCCGGGCGGCAGCGTGCCGCCCGCCACCGACCACGAGTAGGTCGCCGTCGGCGCGGCGTTCGAGAACGCAGACAGCGTCATCGCTCCCCGGCCGCGCCCCACCGGAGTCGTCGGCGGGTTCAGGTTCTGCACCTGGAGGCCGGACGCCGTCAAGACGTTGAGGAGCACGATGCGATCGAGCGAGTGGCCGGCGTTGTCCTGGACGTGCAGTCTGAAGCGATAGCTGCCCGTGCTGGTCGGCGTCCCCGCGATCGAGCCGCCCGACGTCATCGACAAGCCCGGCGGGAGCATGTCCTGCGTGGCGCTCGACGGCGCCATCGTGAACGTGAACGGCGCCGCGCCGCCGAAGGGCACGAACTGGAACGCGTAGGGCGTGCCGCTGACGGCGTTCGACGGCAGGCTCGCCAGGCCGAGCTCCGACACCTTCAAGTGGAACGTGCGGCGAGCCTGCGCGCCGAGCGAATCGGTCACGATCAGGTCGAACGCGTATGAACCGGCGACGGTCGGCTCGCCCAACAGCAGCGTGACGGCCGGCGACGCGCTGAGGAGCGCCTGCGAGCCGGGCACGAGGCGGAGGCCCGGCGGCAGCGACGAGCCCGACGCGACGCTCCACGTGTACGGCGGCACGCCGCCGTTCGGCGTCAGCGTGCTCTGGAACGTGCTGCCGACCGTCGCGTCGAGCAGCACCGTCGACGCCATCGGCACATCGAGGATCGTCGGGTTCGGCTGCGTGACGAACAGCGCGTACCGCTGCGTCAACGGCGACACGCCCGTTCCGGACACGCCGACTACCAGCGTAAAGGTGCCGGCCGAGGACGGCGTCCCCGACAGCACGCCGCCATTGGTCAGCGTCAGGCCCGGCGGCAGCCCGGTGGCCGTCCAGTTCAGCGTGCCGCCGCCCGTGGCGGTGAACGTGAACAAGTACGGCTGATTGACGACGCCGACGGGCAGTTCGCCCGACGTAATCGCGATGCCGGAGATCGTGAGCGACAGCGTGAACGAACTGGACACGCCGCCGCTCGTGCCGACCGCGACGAACGAGAAGACGCCGTTGGTCGTCGGCGTGCCGCTGATCGTGCCCGACGGCGACAGGCTCAAGCCGGGCGGAAGCGCACTGCCGCTGCCGAGCGCCCACGTCACCGCGCCGCCGAACGTCAGCAGCGACTGCGAATACGGCACCCCCACCGATCCGTTCGGAAGCGCGGTGCCGATCACGCCGAAGTTGCCGACGGTCCACGTGAACGTCCGCACGCCGAGGTTGCCGAGCGAATCGACGATCCGGAGCGTAAAGGTATAGGCGCCGGGCGTCGTCGCCACGCCGACGAGCGACATGGTGCCCGCCGGCTGACCGGTGCCGCCGAACGGCACGAGCGCCATGCCCGACGGGAGCGGCGTGTCCGCCGTGATCGTGTACGGGCCCGTGCCGCCAATCGGCGCCACCGTGAAGTTGAACGCGCTGCCGAGCGTCGTCGGTCCGAGCGTCGAGCCGAGCGAGAAGCCGATCGTCGCCGGCGTGCCGCTGCCGATCGTGAAGCCGATGTTCGCCAGGAACGATGCCGCGCCGTCGGTGATCTGCACCGGCACGCTGAAGGAGCCGGTGTTCAGCGGCGTGCCGCTGACGACGCCGGTCGACGGATTCAGCGTCAGGCCCGGCGGCATCGGCGCCGTCGCCGTCCACGTGTACGAACCGGTGCCGCCCATCGCGAGCAGCGGCTGCGAATACGGCGTGTTGTACACGAGGCCGCCGGCCGCGAGCGGGAGCGAGAAATACTGGTTGGTCAACGGCGACACGCGCCAGGTGAACGCGCGCGTGACCGAGTTGCTCGCGGCGTCGGTCACCCTCAACGTGAAGGTGAAGAGGTTCGTCTCCGTGAACCGGCCGGTCAGATAGGCCAGCCCGGGTGTCTGCGTCGCGCTCACGAGGTCGTTGGCCGCCTGGATGTGCACGCCCGTCGGGAGCGTGCCGCCGGCGAGCGACCAGCTGTAGGGGGGCGTCCCGCCCTGCGCGGCCAGCGAGAACAGCGGCGTGTTGCCGATGGTCGTATCGGAGAAGCTGCCGGTGGTAATCGCGAGCGGCTGCGGCGTCGCGGACACCACGCGGAGGCCGAGCGTCTTCTGGGCCGCCCCGTTCGGACCGGAAGCGCGCACCGTCAGCGCCGCCCCCGTGTTCGTGCCGGTCGGCGTGCCGGACAGCACGCCGGCGCCGCTCAGCGTGAGGCCGCCGATCCCGCCGGACACGACCGTCCACGCGCACGGCGATCCGCACCCGGGCGCGGAGAGCGCCTGCGAGTAGAACGAGTTGACCGTCGCCTGCGGCAGGTCACCCTGCGTGATGTCGAACGGGTCGACGGTGATGTTGAACGTCCAGGTCAGCGCCTCCAGCGAGACCAGATCGGTCAGCGTGATCTGCGTCGTCGTTGCCGTCGCGGCCGTCGGGGTGCCGAAGATCTGCCCGGTGGCCGAATCGATGTCGAGGCCGGCGGGCAGGCCCGACGCCGCGAACGTGTACGACGTACCGCCGGACGGCGT
>Ga0070741_10004214_pt1 | contig 33908 bp, 35 predicted proteins | sample Coa_R1_4_FD_66440 | JGI IMG/M metagenome (GOLD analysis project Ga0070741, IMG submission 66440) | Surface soil microbial communities from Centralia Pennsylvania, which are recovering from an underground coalmine fire - Coalmine... | ecosystem: Environmental > Terrestrial > Soil > Unclassified ... | reverse complement strand
TCCATCGCCGCCTTCCGCGAAGGCCGCCATGCGCAGGCGTTCCCGAGCTTCGGCTCGGAGCGCACCGGCGCGCCGGTCGTCGCCTATTGCCGCATGGACGAGCGCGAGATCCGGGTGCGCGAGCCGATCGTGCGGCCCGACGCGCTCATCATCCAGGACCCGACGCTGCTGCACCACGTCGACGTCTTCGCCGGGCTCGCGCCGCAGGGCTTCGTCCTCATCAACACCGGCAAGACGCTCGCCGAGCTCGGCCTGAACGACCTGCTGAAGACCACCGAGCGCGTCGCCACGGTGCCCGCCACCGAGCTCGCGCTGAAGCACGTCGGGCGCCCGGTGCCGAACGCGGTGCTGCTGGGCGCGTTCGCGCCCTTCACCGGCAAGCTGTCGATGGACGCCGTCGCGGACGCCATCATGGAAAAATTTCCCGGCAGCGTCGGCAAGGCGAACGTGGCCGCCGCCAACGAGGCCTTCGAAAGGCTCGCCCGTGCTGAAGCAGATTGAAGGCTCGGTAGCCGTCGCCGAGGCGGTGGCGCTGTGCCGCCCCGAGGTGGTCTGCGCCTACCCGATCTCGCCCCAGACCCATATCGTCGAGGGCCTCGGCCGCATCGTGGCGAGCGGCGCGCTCGGCAGCTGCCAGTTCATCAACGTCGAGTCGGAGTTCGCGGCCATGTCGGTCGCGATCGGCGCCTCGGCGGCCGGCGCGCGCGCGTACACCGCAACCGCATCGCAGGGCCTGCTCTTCATGGCCGAGGCGCTCTTCAACGCCTCCGGCCTCGGCCTGCCGATCGTGATGACCGTGGCGAACCGCGCGATCGGCGCGCCGATCAACATCTGGAACGACCACACCGACGCCATGTCGCAACGCGACTGCGGCTGGATCCAGCTCTTCGCCGAGACCAACCAGGAGGCGCTGGACCTCCACATCCAGGCGTTCCGCCTCGCCGAGGAGCTCTCGCTCCCGGTCATGGTGTGCATGGACGGCTTCATCCTGACGCACGCCTACGAGCGCGTCGACATGCCGACGCAGGAGCAGGTGGATCATTACCTGCCGCCTTTCGAGCCGCGCCAGGTCCTCGACCCGGCCGAGCCGGTCTCCATCGGCGCCATGGTCGGCCCGGAAGCGTTCACGGAAGTGCGCTATCTCGCGCACGCGAAGCAGATGCAGGCGCTCGACCTCATCCCAGCCTGGGCGGCGCAGTTCCGCCGCGCTTTCGGGCGCAACAGCGGCGGCCTCCTGCACGCGTACGCCATCGACGATGCCGAGACAGTGGTCGTGGCGCTCGGCTCCGTGCTCGGCACGGTGAAGGACACGGTGGACGAGATGCGCAGCCGCGGCGCGAAGATCGGCGTGCTCGGCATCACCTGCTTCCGCCCGTGGCCGCTTGCCGCGGTGAGCGCCATGCTCTCGGGCGCGAAGCGCGTGGTGGTTCTCGAGAAGAGCCTGGCGGTCGGCGTGGGCGGCATCGTGTCGACCAACGTGCGCACGACGCTTACGGGGCGCGCAGTCCCGGTCTACGACGTCATCGCCGGCCTCGGCGGCCGCCCGATCACCAAGGCGTCGCTCGAGCGCGTGTTCGTGGACGCGATGAACGACGAGCTCCGCCTCACCACCTTCCTCGACCTCGACGCCGCGGTGGTGGAGAAGGTCCTGCACCGCGAGAGCGAGACGCGGCGCAGCGGCCCGCTCGCGGAAAACGTCCTGAGGGAAATGCATGGCATTCCAGCCCGTTAAGTACTACCAGACCGGGACCTTCACCGTAGGCAACCGCCTGCTGCCGCCCGAGGTGCGCGCGGTGCAATCGAGCGAGCGGCGCAGCAATGCGCTCAACTCCGGGCACCGCGCCTGCCAGGGCTGCGGCGAGGCGCTCGGCGCGCGCTATGCCATCGATGCGGCGATGCAGGCCACCAATAACCGGCTGATCGCGGCCAACGCGACCGGCTGCCTCGAGGTGTTCTCCACGCCTTATCCGGAAACCTCGTGGCAGCTGCCATGGATCCATTCCCTGTTCGGCAACGCGGCCGCCGTGGCGACCGGCATCGCCGCGGCCCTCAAGGCAAAAGGCAAGGCCGGCGTGCGCGTGGTCGCGCAGGGCGGCGACGGCGGCACCACGGATATCGGCTTCGGCTGCCTGTCGGGCATGTTCGAGCGCAACGACGACGTGCTCTACCTCTGCTACGACAACGAGGCGTACATGAACACCGGCGTGCAGCGCTCCTCGGCGACGCCGCCCGCGGCCCGCACGGCGACCACGACCGCAGGAAACGTTTTCAACGAGGGCAAGAACCTGCCGGCGATCGCCATGGCGCACGGCATTCCGTACGTGGCCACCGCCACCATCGCCGACCTCCACGACCTGGAGCACAAGGTGAAGCGCGCGATGCAGCTGTGCGGCGCCCGGTATATCCACGTGCTCGTGTCATGCCCGCTCGGCTGGGGTCACGCCTCGGACGCATCCATCCGCATCGCGAGGCTTGCGAAGGAAACGGGACTTTTCCCGGTCTTCGAGGCCGAGCGCGGCGAATTGACCAGCGTCTCGCATATCCGGCACAAGGTGCCGGTCGAGGAATATCTCAGGCCGCAACGCCGCTTCGCGCATCTCTTCGCGCCGAAGCTGCGCTCCGACGTCATCGCGGCGCTGCAGGACATCGCCGATCGCAACATCGAGCGCTTCGGGCTCCTGGATCGGCCCGGATGATGCGCAAGCCCTTCGCCATTACGCTCGACCGCGGCTCGAGCCTCGCCAACCACACCGGCACCTGGCGCACGCTGCGGCCGCAATACGTGGACCGGCTGCCGCCTTGCAACGCGGGCTGCCCGGCCGGCGAGGACATCCAGGGATGGCTTGCACGCGCCGAAGCGGGCGACTACGAGGGCGCCTGGCGCCTCCTGACCGAGGAAAATCCGCTGCCCGCCGTCATGGGCCGCGTCTGCTACCACCCCTGCGAGGGCGCGTGCAACCGCGGCCAGCTGGACGAGGCGGTGGGCATCAACTCCATCGAGCGATTCCTCGGCGACGAGGCGATCCGCCGCGGGTGGAGTTTTGACAAGCCAAAAAAATCTGGCGGCAAACGCGTTCTCGTCGTCGGCGCCGGCCCCTCGGGGCTTTCGGCCGCGTACCACCTGGCGAGGCTCGGCCACCAGGTCGAGATTCGCGAGGCGGGTCCGTTCGCCGGCGGCATGATGCGCTTCGGCATCCCGAAGTACCGCCTGCCGCGCGATGTGCTGGACGCAGAGGTCCAACGCATCTTGGACATGGGCGTGGTGCTCAAGCTCAATACGAAGGTCGCGAACGTGCTGCAAGCCAAGGAAGAGGGCGGTTTCCACGCGGTCTTCCTCGCCGTCGGGGCGCACATCGGCAAGCGCGCCTACATCCCCGCGGGCGCGTCGGCGCGCATCCTGGACGCCGTCTCGGTGCTGCGCTCGATGGAGGGCGCGGAGCGCCCGCAGCTCGGCCGCAGGGTGATCGTCTATGGCGGCGGTAACACCGCGCTCGACGTGGCGCGCACGGCGAAGCGCCTGGGCGCCTCCGAGGCGATCATCGTGTACCGCCGCACGCGCGAGAAGATGCCGGCGCACGATTCCGAGCTCGAGGAAGCGCTGCAGGAGGGCGTGATGGTGAAGTGGCTCTCCACGATCAGGCAGGCCGAAGGCTCTTCCATCACGGTCGAGAAGATGAAGCTCGACGAAAAAGGATTTCCGCAGCCCACCGGCGAGCTGGAGACGCTGGCAGCCGACTCCGTGGTGCTCGCGCTCGGGCAGGACGTGGACCTCGGCCTGCTCGACGGCGTGCCGGGGCTCGAGATCGCCGACGGCGTGGTGAAGGTCGGCCCGAACATGATGACCGGCCATGCCGGCATCTTCGCCGGCGGCGACATGGTGCCCTCCGAGCGCACGGTGACCGTGGGCGTCGGGCACGGCAAGAAGGCCGCGCGCCACATCGACGCCTGGCTGAACGGCAAGACCTTTGCAAAAAGCCGCGTCAACGCGCCCGCCAGCTTCGACAAGCTGAACCCCTGGTATTACTCCGACGCGCCGAAGACCATGCGCCCGACGCTGGATATCGTGCGCCGCCAGTCGACCTTCGACGAGGTGCTGCGCGGCCTCGACGAAAAAAGCGCGCTCTTCGAGGCGCGCCGCTGCCTGTCGTGCGGCAACTGCTTCGAGTGCGACAACTGCTACGGCGTGTGCCCCGACAACGCGGTGATCAAGCTCGGGCCGGGCAAGGGCTTCGAGTTCAACTACGACTATTGCAAGGGCTGCGGCCTGTGCGCTGCCGAATGCCCCTGCGGCGCGATCGAGATGGTGCCGGAGTCCATCTAGCTTGACCGATCTCGCGATTGCCCGGGCGGCGCACGTGCTCGCCGTCGTGCTCTGGATCGGCGGCGTGGCGATGGTCACCATGGTGGTGATCCCGGCAGCACGCCGGCATGCCGACCCTAAGCTCTTCGAGCGCGTGGAGCAGATCTTCGCCGCGCAAACGCGCTGGACGCTGCTCGTCGCCGGGATCAGCGGCCTCTACATGGTCGAGCGCCTAGAGCTGTGGGCGCGCTTCGCCGAGCCGCGGTTCTGGTGGATGCATGCCATGGTCGGCCTCTGGCTCGTCTATGCGCTTGCGCTTTTCGTGCTCGAGCCGTTCGTCTTCCGCAAGCGCTTCGCCGAGCACCTGCAGCGCGCGCCCGACGAGGCGCTGCGCCGCATGAGCCGCCACCATTGGCTGGTGCTCGCGCTCTCCCTCGCTACGGTCGCCGGCGCGGTCGCCGGCAGCCACGGCCTGATCTAGTTACCGCCCCGCGGCGCGCTGCTGCTTCGCGACCAGCAGGGACAGCACGAGCGAAGCGACGCGGCTCTCTATGGAATCGTTGTGGTTGGCGAGCACGATGGGAATGGTGCCGCCCAGCACCACGCCGCCGGACACGGCGTCCGACATGTGCTCGAGCTGCTTCGCGAGCATGTTGCCCGACTCGAGGTCGGGCGCGATCAGCACGTCGGCCTGGCCCGCCACGATGGACTTCAGGCGGGCGTTGCGCGCGGCCGGCAACGACACGGCGTTGTCGAACCCCAGCGGGCCGTCGAGGATGCCGCCGGTGATCTGGTCGCGGTCGGCCATCTTGCACAGCACCGCCGCGTCCAGCGTGGCGCGCATCTTCGGCATCAGGATGTCGATGCCGGCGAGGATCGCCACCTTCGGCTCCGGGATCCCCATGATGTGCGCGAAGTCGATCGCGTTCTGGACGATGTGCACCTTGTCTTCGAGGCCGGGCTCGATGTTCACCATCATGTCGCTGATGATGAAGGGCCGCGGGTAGCTCGGCACGTCGATGTAGAGGACGTGCGAGAGGCGCCGCTCGGTGCGCAGGCTCTGCAGGACCGGGAGCATGAACTCGTGCGTGAGGATGCCGCCCTGCACGAGGACTTCCGCCTCGCCCTCGCGCGCCATCTCCACCGAGCGCGCGAGCGCGGCGCGGCCGTGCGGCACGTCCACGATGCGGCAGCCCTTCAGGTCGACGCCGCTCTGCTCTGCGAGCTCCCGCATCGGCTTCTCCGGGCCGACGAGCACCGGCCGCATCATCCCCGAGTCGCGCGCGGTGGCGGCGCTCTGGAGCGTCTCGGCCTGCGTCGGATGCGCGAACACCGCGGTCGCGGTGGGCAGGCCCTTCGCCCGCGCGATGAGCTTGTGGTAGCGGCCCCAGCGGTCGGAGATGGTGAACTCCGGCAGCTCGACGCGCGCGCGCTTGATCTTCTCGGTGGGCGCGAGCACTTCGGCCTCCCCCGAGATCACCTTGAGGCCGTCCTGGTTGGTGCACAGGCACTCGAAGAGCATGTGCTTGTTGTGCTCGAACTTCTGCTTGCAGGTGATCTTGACGGAGATGACGTCGCCCACTTTCACCGGGCGCGAGAACTTGAGCGTCTGCCCGATGTAGATCGTGCCCGGGCCGGGGAACTCGGTGCCGAGCACCGTGGAAATCAGCGCGCCGCCCCACATGCCGTGCGCGATCACCTCGTGGAACATGGACGAGTGGGCGTATTCCGGGTCGACGTGCGCCGGGTTGACGTCGCCCGACATGATGGCGAAGAGCTGGATGTCCTCCGGCCGCAGCGTGCGCGTGAGCGTCGAGCTGTCGCCGACCTTGATCTCGTCGTAGGTCCGGTTCTCGATGAATTGCGACGCGGGAGGCATGGCCCGATGCTACCGCACGCCGGGCCCGCATTTTGATCCACGTCAACCGGGCGACGGCGCCGGATGAAACCATCGACCGATGAGCACCGCTTCCGTGCCGCTGCGCCGCCCGCTCTTTCGCGGCGGGCGGCGCCTGCGCATCGCGCTTCTCGGGCTTCCCGGTGCCGGGACGAGCACGATCTTCCGCGCGGTCCAGGGCGCCGCGGCGGGCGAGGCCGACATCGACATCGGCTTCGACCAGGCGCGCGTCGTGGAGCTGCCTGCGACCGGCGACCTTTCCGGCGCCGACGTCGTCATCCAGGTGCTCGACGCGACGAACCTCGGGCGCGACCTGGCGCTGACCCTCGAGCTGCTTGCCCGCGGGCGGCCGCTCGTCCTGGCGATGAACAAGATGGATGCGGCGCGCGAGAAGGGCATGCACGTCGGCACGCGCTCGCTCGCCGAGCGCCTCGGCGTCCCGGTCGTGCCGACGAGCGGCGCCATGGGCTACGGCATCCGCGAGCTTTTCTCTGCCGCGGCTGACGCTGCACGCACCTTCAGCACACATGCATTGCAGCCCTTGAGTGCGGAAAATCTCGCGGAAATCGCCGTGCGCCCCGGCGGCGTGCGCGAGCGGCACGACTGGCGCTACTGGCTGGACGAGGTGTTCCTAAGCCCGCGCTGGGGCCTCTTCGGCAGCGCGCTCGTGTTCGCCGCGGTGCTCTTCGTCGTCTTCGGCGTGAGCGCGTGGATCGACGGCCTGACGACCGCGCGCCTCGCCGAGGCGCTCTCGGCCTGGCAGCCGGCCACGCTCGGCGGCGTGCTGCTTCGCGCGGTGGCGGACGGCCTGGTCGGCCTGGTCGGGATCGTCGTGCCTTACATGATCCCGCTTGTACTCCTGCTCATCGTGCTCGAGCAGGCCGGCATCATGGCGCGCATCGCCTTCGCGCTTGACCGCATCTTCCACCGCCTCGGGCTGCACGGCGATGTCGCGCTGCCGCTCCTTCTCGGCCTGGGCTGCAACGTCCCGGCGCTCGCCAGCCTGGGGCGCCTTTCGCGCGGGCCGGAGCGCACCATCGCCTCGATGCTGGTCGCGTTCGTGCCGTGCTCGGCGCGCTCGGCGATCGTCCTTGCGCTCGCCGGCAAGTACCTCGGCGCGTGGGGCGTGCTCGCCGTGCTCGGCGCCGCGGCGCTCGTCATCGCGCTCCTCGGCACGCTGCTTCGCCGCGGCATGGGGCAGGGCATGCCCGGGCACATCCAGGAAATACCGCGCTACGCGCTGCTACGCCCGAAGCTTCTCCTGAGTGAAACCTGGGCGCGCACGAAGGACGTGCTCACCATCGTGACGCCGCTCCTCGTCGCCGGCAGCGTCGTGCTCGCGCTTCTCAGCTATGGCGGCGCCGAGCGTGCGATCAACGCGGCTTTGTCGCCGCTCACCGCGGGCCTGCTCGGCCTTCCCGTCGCGCTCGGCGTCCCGCTGCTCTTCGGCGTGCTGCGCAAGGAGCTCTCGCTCGTGATGATCTACCAGGCGCTCGGCAGCTTCGACGTCTCGGCGCACATGGACGCCCGGCAGATCCTGGTCTTCCTCGTCTTCCTCACGCTGTACGTGCCGTGCCTTTCCACTTTCGCGGTAATGACGCGGACGATCGGTGCGCGGCACGCGGCCTATTCGGTCTGCCTCTCCATCGGCATCGCGCTCGCCGCGGCCGTCGCGGTGCGGGTCGGCCTCGGTTTAATGTAGCTCAACGCTCGATGGACTCCAGGGCGCGCTGGCTCGTCTATCATCCGGTCCGTGTTCAAGCGGATCGACCACATGGAGCTCCTCACCGCGGCGCCCGAGCGCGCGGTGCGGTTCTACACCGAGACGCTCGGCTTTCGCGTGCGCGAGCGCCAGCGCATCCCGCAGACGCCGCGCGGCCCGCTCGAGCTCGTCTACCTCGAGCTCGGCGGCACGACGCTGGAAGTCATGTGCTACCCCGAAGCCAAGAGCGCCGATCGCGTGCCGGACCGGCTCGGCTGGCAATGCCTCGCGCTCGAGGTCGACGACATGGACGCGGCGCTCGCGCACCTCAACGCGCGCGGCGTCGCGACCGCCTGGGGACCGATGAAGCGCCCGGAGTACGCGCGCGCCGAGATCCGCGATCCCGACGGCAATCCGATCGAGCTGCGCCAGTGGTTCAAGCGCTAGGGTGGCGAAGGTCCTCCCGACGGTCGAAGGGCAGACGGAAAAGATCGCGGGGAGTACACGGACTGGGGTGAGGTCGAGGCCTTTGCCGAGGGCTTTTCCGCGCTTTTGACTTGAGTCAAACGCACTCCCGGCGCCTGTGGTCAACTGGCAGCGTGCCAAGGGACCCTGCCCGGCGCTAAGTGACGGATTCTGCAAAAATAACCTGTGCTGGAAGCGATCGACCTGGAGTGCGAGCGGGGCGGCCGGGCCCTTTTCCGGGGCCTTTGCTTCGAGCTCGCCGCCGGCGAGCTGCTGCGGCTCGCTGGCCCGAACGGCAGCGGCAAGACGAGCCTCCTGCGCGTCCTCTGCGGGCTGCTCGCGCCGGTCGCGGGCGAAGTGCGCTGGAAGGACGAGCCGATCCGGGCCCTGAGGGAAGACTACGCGCGCGAGCTCGTCTACGTCGGCCACGCGCCGGCGGTGAAGGACGACCTCACCGCGGCGGAGAACCTCGAGATCGCCTGCCGGCTGGCCGGCAATCCGGCGTCGCGCGCGGAAGCGCTCGCGGCGCTCGACCTGATGGGCCTCGCGCGCCACGACGTGCCGGTGCGCAAGCTCTCGCAGGGCCAGCGGCGGCGCGCGGCGCTGGCGCGGCTTGCCTTGAGCGGCGCCGCGCCGCTCTGGCTCCTCGATGAGCCCTTCGCGGCGCTCGACAGCGCGGCCAGCGAGGTGCTGGAGCGCCTGATCGCGCGGCACGCCGGCGCCGGCGGCGCGGTGGTCTACACCACCCACCACGAGGTGGGCCTCGCCGCTTCGCTGGTGATCGAGCTCTGACGTGGCCCGGGCCCTCGATGCCGCCCGCTCGCTCGTCCGCCGCGACCTGCTGCTTGCGCTGCGCAGGAAGAGCGACGTCGGCACCGCGCTCCTCTTCTTCGTGATCGTGGCGAGCCTCTTCCCGCTCGGCGTCGGCGCCGAGCCGAACCTGCTGCATGCCATCGGCCCGGGCGTGATCTGGGTGGCCGCGCTGCTCTCCTCGATGCTGTCGCTGTCGCGGCTCTTCGCCGACGACCACGCCGACGGCACGCTCGAGCAGATGCTGCTCGGCGCAGCGCCGCTCGGGGTCGTGGTCGCGGCCAAGGCGGCGGCGCACTGGCTCGTGTCGGGGCTGCCGCTCGTGCTGATCGCGCCGCTGCTCGCGATACAATACGACCTCTCGGCGTCGCTCATCGCAGTGCTCACGCTCTCGCTCCTCCTCGGCACGCCGGTCCTCAGCATGATCGGCGCCATCGGCGCGGCCCTGACCCTCGGGCTGCGGGGCGGCGGCGTGCTCCTCGCGCTGCTCGTGCTGCCGCTCTACGTGCCGGTCCTCGTCATGGGCGCGGGCAGCGTGGACATGGCGGCCGCCGGGCTCGGCGCGCAGTCGCAGCTCCTGCTGCTCGCGGCCATGCTGATCGTCTCGCTTGCCTTCGCGCCCTGGGCGATCGCCGCGGCCCTCAGGATCTCGATCGAATGAGCGCGCGCCCCATGCGCTGGTTCTGGTTCTCCTCGCCGCACACCTTCTTTCCGCTCGCGGGCAGCATCGCGCGCATCTGCGCCCTTGCCGCCGCGGTGCTCTGCGTCGCGGGACTGTATGTCGGCCTGTTCGTCGCGCCGACCGACGCGCAGCAGGGCGAGGCCTACCGCATCATCTTCATCCACGTCCCGGCGGCCTGGATGTCCATGTTCCTCTACGTGGTCATGGCGTTCTGGGCGGCAATGGGGCTCGCCTTCAACACGCGGCTGTCCGGCATGATGGCGAGCGCGCTCGCGCCGACGGGGGCGCTCTTCACCTTCATCGCGCTGTGGACGGGCTCGCTCTGGGGCAAGCCCACGTGGGGCACCTGGTGGGTCTGGGACGCGCGCCTCACTTCGGAGCTGATCCTGCTCTTCCTCTACTTCGGCTTCATGGCACTCAAGGCCGCGATCGAGGAGCCGCGGCGCGCGGACCGCGCAAGCGGAGTGCTTGCGCTCGTCGGCGTGGTCAACGTGCCGATCATCTATTACTCGGTGAAGTGGTGGAACACGCTGCACCAGGGCGCGTCGGTCAGCTTCACCAAGGCCCCGAGCATGGCGGCGACCATGCTGGTCGGCATGCTGCTCATGGCGCTCGCGTTCTGGATGTACAGCATCGCCGTGGCGCTCACCCGCGTGCGCTGCATGATCCGCGAGGAAGAGCGGTGAGCGAGTTCCTCGCCATGGGCGGATACGCTTTCTACGTCTGGGGCTCGTACGCAGTCACCTTTCTTCTTCTTTTTGCAGAAATCTTTCTGGTGTGGAAACGAGCGACGCGTGAAACCCCGGCATAAGCGCATCGCGGCCATCCTCTTCGGCGTCGTGGCGCTCGGCATCGCCACCGCGCTCGTGCTGAGCGCCTTCAACCGGAACCTGGTGTTCTTCTTCACCCCCTCGCAGGTCGTGGCGCACGAGGCGCCGCAGGGCCGCACCTTCCGCATCGGCGGCCTGGTGGAGAAGGGCAGCGTGAAGCGCCAGGCCGACGGCGTGAGCGTGGCATTCGTCGTGACCGATACCGCGAAGAGCATCGACGTGCTCTACAAGGGCTCGCTGCCCGACCTCTTCCGGGAGGGCAAGGGCGTGGTGGCGCAGGGCCAGCTCGGCCCCGACGGCGTGTTCCGCGCAAGCGAGGTGCTCGCCAAGCACGACGAGAACTACATGCCGCCGGAGGCGAAGGAAGCGGTGGAGAAAGCCCACCAGGCCGCGAAGACCTTCAAGCCATGACCCCCGAGCTCGGACAGGTCGCCCTTTCGCTCGCGCTCATCGTGGCCCTCTTCCAGGCCGCATGCGGCTTCGCCGGCGCGCATCGCGGCAACGCGGCGTGGATGGCGAGGACCCGCCCGGCCGCGCAGACCCTCGCGCTGCTCGTCGCGTTCGCGTTCGGCTGCCTCGTGTACTGCTTCGTGACGAACGACTTCTCGGTGACCTACGTCGCGAGCAACTCGAACTCCTCGCTGCCGCTGCACTATCGCATCGCCGGGGCATGGGGCGGCCACGAGGGCTCGCTCCTGCTCTGGACGCTGATGCTCGGCGTGTGGATGACGGCGGTCAGCCTCTTCAGCGCGCATCTTCCCGACGAGATGGTGTCGCGCGTTCTCGGCGTGATGGGCTTCGTGAGCGCGGGCTTCCTCGCGTTCATGCTCTTCACTTCGAACCCCTTCGACCGGCTGTTCCCGCCGGCCGCCGACGGGCACGACCTCAATCCGCTCCTGCAGGACCCGGGGATGGTGGTGCACCCGCCGATGCTCTACATGGGCTACGTCGGCTTCTCGGTGGCCTTCAGCTTCGCCGTCGCGGCGCTGCTGTCGGGCAAGCTCGATGCGACCTGGGCGCGCTGGTCGCGGCCCTGGACCACGGTGGCGTGGATGTTCCTCACCATCGGCATCGCGCTCGGCAGCGGCTGGGCGTACTACGAGCTCGGCTGGGGCGGCTGGTGGTTCTGGGACCCGGTGGAGAACGCCTCCTTCATGCCCTGGCTGGTCGGCACGGCGCTCATCCATTCGCTCGCGGTCACCGAGAAGCGCGGCACCTTCCGCAGCTGGACGGTGCTGCTCGCGATCGTCGCCTTCGCGCTCAGCCTGCTCGGCACCTTCCTCGTGCGCTCGGGCGTGCTGACGTCGGTGCATGCCTTCGCGGTGGATCCGCGGCGCGGCGTCTTCATCCTGGGGCTGTTCGTCGTCTTCATCGGCGGCGCGCTGGTCCTGTTCGCCTCGCGCACCGCGCGCATCGGGCTTGGCGGCAGCTTTGCGCCGGTGTCGCGCGAAAGCTTCCTGCTGACGAACAACATCCTGCTCGCGGCCGCGGCCGGCACGGTGTTCCTCGGCACGCTCTATCCGCTCGCGCTCGACGCGCTCGGCCTGGGCAAGATCTCCGTCGGGCCGCCGTACTTCGAGGCGGTGTTCGTGCCGCTCATGGCGCCGGCGCTCTTCCTGATGGGCGTCGCGCCGCTCGCGCGCTGGAAGCGGGCGAGCCTGCCCGAGCTCGCGGTCCTGCTGCGCTGGGCGCTCGCGGTGAGTCTCGTCGTGGGATTCTCCCTTCCGCTCGTGCTCGGCCGCTGGACTCCGATGGTCGGCTTCGGCCTCGCGCTTGCCGCCTGGATCGCGATCACCTGCGTCATGGCGCTGCGGAAGAACGTGCGCAACCGCGCGCACTACGGGATGGTGCTCGCGCATTTCGGCGTCGCCGTGTTCGTCGTCGGGGTGACGCTGGTGAAGGGCTATGAGGCCGAGAAGGACGTGCGCATGCGCCCGGGCGACCGCACCGAGCTCGCCGGCTACACCTTCACGCTGGAGCAGATCGGGCAGGTGCGCGGCCCGAACTACACCGCGGCGCGCGGCATCATGAGCGTGACGAAGGACGGCAAGCCGGTGGCGACGCTGCGGCCGGAGAAGCGCATTTACACCGTGCAGCAGATGCCGATGACCGAGGCGGCGATCGACAGCGGCCTCACCGGCGACCTCTATGTCTCGCTCGGCGAGCCGCTCGAGGGCGGCCAATGGCTGGTGCGCGTGCAGCGCAAGCCCTTCGTCGACTGGATCTGGGCGGGCTGCCTCATCATGGCGCTCGGCGGCCTGCTCGCGGCGAGCGACCGGCGCTACCGGGTTTCCATCAAGGACAGGCTGGAGAAGCTCGCCGGGGCGATGGCGTGAACAAGCGCGTCCTCTGGGTGATCGGCCTCTTCGGCGCGCTCGTGCTGCTGCTCGCCGCCGGGCTCGGCCTCAACCCGCGCGAGGTGCCTTCGCCCCTCGTCGGCAAGCCGGCGCCGAACTTCGAGCTGCCGCTGCTGCAGGAGCCGGACAAGACGTTCTCGGCGAAGCAGGAGCTCGGCAAGGTGTGGCTGCTGAACGTGTGGGCGTCCTGGTGCGTCGCCTGCCGCGAGGAGCACGAGACGCTCGTCGCGTACTCGAAGAGCGGCGGCGCGCCGCTCTACGGCCTGAACTACAAGGACCAGCGCGCCGAGGGCATGCGCTGGCTCGCCCGCTACGGCAACCCCTACCGCGCCTCCTTCTACGACGCGGACGGGAGGGTGGGCATCGACTACGGCGTGTACGGGGTGCCCGAGACCTACGTGATCGACAAGCGCGGCGTCATCCGCTACAAGCGCATCGGCCCGGTGACGCCGGAGCTCCTCGAGAAGACCCTCGTGCCGCTCGTGCGCGAGCTCGAGCGTGAGTAGGCTTTTCCTTCTCCTGTCGCTCGTTGCCGGTCTTGCGATGGCTGCGGAGGCGCCGCCGGCCGCCGACGACCCGGCGCTCGAAAAGCGCGTGCTCGACCTCGCCGCCGAGCTGCGCTGCCTCGTGTGCCAGAACCAGACGCTTGCCGACTCGAACGCCGACCTCGCGCTCGACCTGCGCCGCCAGATCCGCGAGCAGCTGAAGGCGGGCAAGAGCGAGAAGCAGGTGGTCGAGTTCCTGGTCGACCGCTACGGCGACTTCGTGCTCTACAACCCGCCGCTCAAGGCGAGCACGCTGCTGCTGTGGTTCGGGCCGTTCCTGCTGCTCGCGCTCGGCGCCTGGCTGCTCGCGCGCCGCATCCGCCGCCAGGCGGCGGCCCCCGCGCCGGCGCTTTCCGAAGCCGAGCGCGTGCGGGCCGAGAAGCTGCTCGGCGGCCAATGATTGCGTTCTGGATCTCTGCGGCGCTCGTGGCCGGCGTCGCGCTCGCCGTGCTGCTGCGGCCGGTGCGCGGCCGCGCCGGCGCGGCGCGCGCCGCGCTCAACGTCTCGGTCTATCGCGACCAGCTGCGCGAGCTCGCGGCCGACCGCGCCGCCGGCACGGTGGCCGCGGAGGACTACGAGCGCTCGAAGCAGGAGATCGAGCGGCGCCTGCTCGAGGACGTCTCCGGGGAAACGCCGCCATCGGCCTCCGGCGGGCGGCGCGCCATGCTCTTCGCCGCGCTCGCCGTGCCGCTGCTCGCCTTCGCGGTCTACTGGTTCGTCGGCACCCCGTCCGCCGTCGTGCCGCCCGAGGACCAGGTGAACGCCATGGTCGAGCGCCTTGCGGCGAAGATGCGCGCGCGACCCGACGACGTCGAGGGATGGAAGCTCCTCGGCCGTTCCTACGGCGTGCTCGGCCGCTTCAAGGAATCGGTCGAGGCCTACGGGCAGGCGCTCAAGCGCTCGCCGAAGGACGCGCAGCTCCTCGCCGACTTCGCCGACGCGCTCGCGATGGCGCAAGGGCAGTCTCTCCAGGGGGAGCCCGAGCAGGTGGTGCAGCGCGCGCTCGAGATCGATCCGTCGAACCTCAAGGCGCTCGCCCTTGCGGGGACCGCGGCTTTCGGCCGCAAGGACTACAAGGCGGCCGCAGCGTACTGGGAGCGCATGCTGCCGCTCGTGCCCGCCGATTCGGAGGATGCGAAGGCGATCCAGTCGAACGTCGAGGAAGCGCGCAGCCTCGCCGGCCTCAAGCCTGCGCCGAAGGTGGCCGCGGCGGCGGGGAAGGCGCTCAAGGGAACGGTGAAGCTCTCGCCCGCGCTCGCGTCCAGGGCGTCGCCGGACGACACGGTGTTCATCTTCGCGCGCGCGGAGCGCGGGCCGCCGATGCCGCTCGCCGTGCTCCGCAAGCAGGTGAAGGACCTGCCCGCGTCCTTCGCGCTCGACGACAGCATGGCGATGGCGCCGCAGCTCAGGCTTTCGTCGCAGCCGCGGGTGATCGTGGGGGCGCGCATCTCGAAGTCCGGCAGCGCGACGCCGCAGCCGGGCGATCTGGAGGGGCTCAGCAAGCCGGTCGCGAACGACGCCGCTGGCGTCGCCGTCACCATCGACAAGGTGCGCTAGCGCCCGCCGGCGGGGACGACGCGCAGCTCGCCGTTCACCACCGCCGCGCGCAGCCAGTCCACGAAGGGCGAGCCGGGGACCTCGATGCGCCGCACGCCGGGGAACGGCACGTCGTCGCGGTACGTATGCGTATCGCCATGCACCAGAGCCACCTGGAGCGGATGGCGCATGCCGAGCGTTTTCAGCTTGCCGAGGATGCCGGTGAATCCGCTCGCGCCTGAGCGCGGGGTCAGGAACGGATCGGCCTGCATGAGGAGAACGAGGCCCTTGAGCTTCCTCGCCTCGAAGGCGCGCTCGGAATCGTCGATCCACGCGTCCACCGCTTTCATGCGCTCCTCGTACTCCTGGTCCATCGCGGCGTTGCGGCCGCGGTTGTTGTTGCTGCCCTGGACGTTGAGCGCGACGAAGAGGTAGCCGGACGCTTCCCACCGCACGTGCTCGCAGTACGGCCCGGCCTGCCTTTCCACGGGTATTTTTTCCGTGAAACAGAAAACAGAGCGCCAATGGGCGAGGCGTTCGACGGGATCGAAGCCGGTGCGGTGGCAGTCGGTCCAGTCGTTGTCGCCCGGCAGCAGGATGAACGGATGGCGCAGGCGGCCGAACTGCTTCTTCCGCGCCGCGAACCACTCGTCGGTGCACGGGCCGGCACCCGAGGTGATGTCGCCGACGTGCGCGACGAAGGCGAGGTCGGCCGCGTTCATGTCGTCGATCAGGCGGTCGAGGCGCTCGACCTCGCTGCGCGAGTACGGCGTGTCGCCCATCAGCCCGAAGGCCGCCGTCCCGGGCGGCAGCGGCGGCGCTGCCGCGCAGCCGAAAAGAAGCGCCAGCAAAAAAGGGGTCAGGACCCTTTTTGCGCAAAAGGGTCCTGACCCCTTTTTCAGATGCCGTAGGCTTTGCGCAGGAGCGATAGCGGGTGCGCCTTGGCGGACTGCGGGGCGTTCTCGCCCATGCCCTGCTTGATGTGCCGGGCGGCAATCGGGCAGTCGGAGCTGATGTAGTCGGGCTCGGGCTCGGCCATCTGCCGGAACACCGGGCGCCCGATCTTCATGGCGTTGTCGAAGTACTCGGTCTTCACGCCCCAGGTGCCGTCGTGGCCCGAGCAGCGCTCGACCGTCGTCACCTTGGTGTCCGGGATCGACTCCAGCATCTCGCGCGTCTTCTGCCCCATGTTCTGCACGCGCGAGTGGCAGGGGATGTGGTACGAGACCTTGCCCAGGCCGTGCTTGAAGTCGCTTTTCAGCAAACCGTCTTTCTTTCGTTGAACCAGATAGTCGAACGGGTCGAACATCGCCGCGCGCACCGCCTGCACCTCCGTGTCGCCCGGGTACATCAGCGGGATTTCCTGCTTGAACATCAGCGCGCAGGAGGGCACGGGCGCGAGGATCGCGTAGCCCTCGCGGGCATACCGTGCCAGCACGGGGATGTTCTTCTTCTTCAGGGAATCGACGCCTTCGAGATCGCCGAGCTCGAGCTTCGGCATGCCGCAGCAGACTTCCTCGTCCACCACCGCGTACGGGATCTCGTTGTGGCGCAGCAGCGCGAGGAGGTCGTGCGCCATCTGCGGCTCGTTGTAGTTCGCGTAGCAGGTGGCGAAGACGGCCACCTTGCCGGGGGTGCGCTCGCCGTCGCGCACCGTGAATTCGGGCGAAGGCTCGCAGTGGCTGCGGAATTTCGCCGGCGTGAAGGGCGGCAGCTCGCGGTCCTTATGGACCCCGAGGGTCTGCTGCAGCACTTTTCGCGAAACGGAATTCCGGTTGAAGAAATTCACCGTCTGCGCCACCACCGGGATCGCGGCGAGCCTGCCCATCGCGTCGGTGGAGGAGAGCAGGCGGTCGCGCAACGGGTGCGATGAGATGCGGCCCGCTCTGAACTTGATCGCCTTCGCGCGCAGCATGACGTGCGGGAAGTCCACGTTCCACGGGTGCGGCGGAACGTAGGGGCACTTCGTCATGTAGCACAGGTCGCAGAGGTAGCACTGGTCCACGACCTTTCCGTAGTCGCTCTTCGCGACCCCGTCGACCTCCAGGGTGCTCGAGGCGTCGACGAGCTCGAAGAGCGTCGGGAACGTGGTGCACAGGCTGACGCAGCGGCGGCAGCCGTGGCAGATGTCGAAGATGCGCTCGAGCTCCTTCTCGGCCCTCGCCAGGTCCCAGAACTCCGGGTCCTTCCAGGCGAGCGGATGCCGGGTCGGCGCCTCGAGCGAACCTTCTCTCATGCCGCCTCAGTCGGACAGGGCGTCGAGCGCCTTCTGGAAGCGGTTCGCATGGCTGCGCTCCGCCTTGGCGAGCGTCTCGAACCAGTCGGCGATCTCGCCGAAGCCCTCGTCGCGCGCCTGCTTCGCCATGCCGGGATACATGTCGGTGTACTCGTGCGTCTCGCCGGCGACCGCGGCCTTCAGGTTGTCGCGGGTGCGGCCGATCGGCAGGTTCGTCGCCGGATCGCCGACGACTTCCATGTACTCGAGATGGCCGTGCGCGTGGCCGGTCTCGCCCTCCGCGGTGGAGCGGAAGAGCGCCGCGACGTCGTTCTGGCCTTCCACGTCGGCTTTCGCGGCGAAGTAGAGGTAGCGGCGGTTCGCCTGGGACTCGCCGGCGAACGCGGCCTTGAGGTTGTCGTGGGTTTTGGTGCCCTTGAGCGCTTTCATTGAGGCCTCCTTTGCAAAGAGATAAATCTAGTGCGCCGGCCCCAATAGAGCAAATCGAATTTCGTTATATACCTGATTGGCGTCAGCTATTTCAGCCGCCGCACCACCGTCACATCCGTGCCCGTGCGCGACGCCTCGTGGAAGTCGAGGCGGCGCGCGAGCTCGAGCATCTCGCGGTTCGCTTCCAGGATGTAGCCGTAGAGCGCCTCGTAGCCGGCGTCGCGCGCCGCCTCGCAAAGCATCTGCAGGAGCGCGCGGCCGAGGCCCTTGCCCTGCCAGGCGTCGGCGACGGTGAGCGCGAACTCCGCGCTTACGCCGTCGGATTCCGGGCTGTAGCGGCCGACGGCGATGAACTCGCCCTCGTGCAGCGCCACCAGGGCGAGCTCGCGGTCGTAGTCGAGCTGCGTGAAGCGCGCCAGCATCCTCGGCGAAAGGCGCGGCAGGTGCTGCATGAAGCGCTGGTAGCGCGCCTGAGGCGAGAGCCGCTCGAAAAAGCGCAGCTCCAGGTCCACGTCGTCCGGACGCATCGGGCGCACCGGCACGCGCCGCCCGTCGCGCAGCGCGACCTCGCCCTCGAGCTCGACCGGATACGGATGGATCGCCATGTGCGGGTAGTGGCGGCCGGCGCGGGCGGGCTGCGCGGGATCGATCACGACCCGGGCGTCGGCAATGACGGCGCCGCCCGGATGCGCGATGACCGGATTGATGTCGAGCTCCTTCACCCAGGGCGCGAGGCACGCGAGGCGCGAGACGCCGCAGAGGATGTCGACGAGCGCCTCGCGGTCCGCGGCCGGCACGTCGCGGTACGCGTCGAGCAGGCGCGACGCGCGCGTGCGCTCGATGAGCTCGTGCGCGAGGAAGGCGTTGAGCGGCGGCAGCGCTACCGCAGCGTCGCGCAGTGCCTCGACCGCGATGCCGCCGCTGCCGAACGTGACCACCGGGCCGAACACCGCGTCGGTGGCGATTCCCACGAGCACCTCGCGCTGCGCGGGAAAGCGCAGCATCGGCTGCACCAGCACGCCGTCGAGCCGCGCCTGCGGGCGCAACGCGCGCACGTGGCGCAGCATGTCGTCGTAGGCCGAGGCCACCATGTCGGGCGTCTGCAGGTGCAGGCGCACGCCGCCGACGTCGGTCTTGTGCGGCAGGTCGGGCGACTGGATCTTGAGCGCGACCGGAAGCCCGATCTCGCGCGCCGCCTCGAGCGCCGCCGCGCGCGTCGCCGCCAGGATCGAGCGCGGTACCGGGAGGCCGAAGGCCGAAAGCAGCGCCTTCGCCTCGCGCTCCGTGAGCAGCGTGCGGCCCTCGCGCAGCGCCGCCTCGCGCAGGGCGTCGGCGCGCGCGAGATCCGGCGCCGCCGCGATCTGCGGGCGCGCGCGGGCCGCCGGCACCTGCATGAGCAGCGCCTGGTTGCGCCGGTAGATGGAGAGGAACGAGAACGCCTCGATCGCGGTCTCCGGCGTGCGGAAGTTCGGGATGCCATGCGCCTCGAGGAACTCGCGGCTCTCGTTCGCGTTCATGTCGCCGAGCCAGGCGCCGAGCAGCGGCTTCGCGCCCGAGGCGGGCAGGGAGGCGGCGGCCTCGACCACCGCGCGCGCCGCGTCCTGTGGCGCCGTCACCGCAACGGGGGAATACATCGCGAGCACCGCGTCCGCGCCCGGATCGGCGAGCGCGTCGCGCACGCCGTCGGCGAAGCGCTGCGGCGTCGCGTCGCCGAGGAGGTCGACGATGCGCGCGAGCGGCACGCCGTTCTCCGCCGCGCTGTCGGCCGCGATCACGCCGGGGCCGCCGCCATTGGTCACGATCGCGAGGCGCTCGCCGTGCGGCATGCGCGCGTTGGACAGCATCCGCGCGGCGGCGAAGAGCTGGATGTAGGTCTTCACGCGCACCGTGCCGCTCCTGCGCAGCGCGGCGTCGAACACCGCGTCGCTGCCGACCAGCGCGCCGGTGTGGCTCGAGACGGCCCGGGTTCCGCTCGCCGAGCGGCCCACCTTCAGCGCCACCACCGGCTTCACGCGCGCTGCGGCGCGTAGCGCCGAGAGCGCGCGGCGCGCATCGCGAATGCCCTCCATGTACAGGAGGATCGCCTCGGTCGCGCTGTCGGCGATGAGGAAGTCGAGGATCTCGCCGAAGTCGAGGTCGGCCGCGGCGCCGAGCGACACGACGCTCGTGAAGCCGACGTGGGCGCCTTCGGCCCAGTCGAGCAGCGCGCCGCAGATCGCCCCCGACTGCGAGACGAGGGCGAGCTTGCCCGGGCGCGCGGCGTTGCGCGCGAAGCTGGCGTTCAGGCCGGCATCGGCGCGCATCAGGCCGAGGCAGTTCGGCCCGAGCACGCGCACGCCGCCCTCGCGAGCCGCCGCGACGAGCTCCAGCTGGAGCGCGCGGCCGCTTGCGCCGCTCTCCGCGAATCCGGCGCTCAGGACGACCGCGGCCTTGATGCCCGCCTTGCCCGCCTCGCGCACGAGCGCGGGCACCGAGGCTGCCGGCGTCGCGATCACGGCGAGCTCGGGCGGCTGCGGCAGCTTGTCCAGGCGGCGGTATACCGGCTGGCCGAACACCGAGTCGTGCTTCAGGTTCACCGCGTAGAGCGGCCCGCGCAGGCCGCCCTGCGAGAGGTTGCGCCACACGATGCGGCCGAGCGCGCCCTCGCGCTCGGTCGCGCCGACGAGCGCCACGCTGCGCGGCGCGAGCAGCGGCCGCAGGTAGTGCTTCTCGATCATCCCGGCCAGTCTAGCCGAGCGCTTTCAGGCGAGTTGACGCAGGTCAACTCGCGGCGGGAGCCGACGCCTAGCATCATGCGATGGCCCTGGCCTGCTTCCATTGCGCTCTGCCGGTGCTCGAGCCCGGGCGCTACCGCGCGCGGCTGCTCGGCGCCGAGCGCGAGCTTTGCTGCGCCGGCTGCCAGGCGGTGGCCGGAACGATCGGCGCGGCCGGCCTGGAGGGCTATTACGAGACGCGCACGCGCGAGGCGGCGCCGCTCGAGCCGTTCGCGCGCGACATCCCGGAGCCGCGCGGCAACGAGGCGGCGCTGATCCTCGATCGCGTGCGCTGCGCGGCGTGCCTCTGGCTCATCGAGAGCCGGCTGGGCAGCCTGCCGGGCGTGACGCGCGCGCAGGTGAACTACGCGACGCAGCGCGCGCACGTGGCCTGGGATCCGGCGCGCACCGGGCTGCGCGAGATCGTCGCCGCCGTGCGCGCGGTCGGCTACGACGCGTACCCCTACGAGAGCGGCCGCGCCGAAGCGCTGCAGCGGCGCGAGGCGCGCGCGGCGCTGTGGCGGCTCTTCGTCGCGGGATTCGGCGCGATGCAGGGAATGATGTACGCCTTCCCCGCGTACATCGAGCCGGTGAGCGGCGACACGCTCGAGCTCATGCGCTGGGCCGGATTGCTCATCACGCTTCCCGTGCTGCTCATTGCGTGCCGCCCGTTCTTCGAGGGCGCGCTCGCCGAGCTGCGCAACCGGCGGCTCGGCCTCGAGACGCCGATCGCGCTCGGGCTCGGCGGCGGCTACGCGGCGAGCGCCTGGGCCACGGTCGCCGGCACGGGCGCGGTCTACTTCGACTCGGTCGCGATGCTCGCCTTCCTGCTTCTCCTCGCGCGCCATGCGGAAGGCGCGGCGCGCCGGCGCGCGAGCCGCGCGCTCGACCCGCTTCTCGTGCCGGCCGCCGCGCCCCTGTCGCCGGGCGACGCGGTCTCAGTCGCGCCCGGGGCGCGTGTGCCGGCCGACGGCATCGTGCTCGAGGGGCGCTCGAGCGTGGACGAGTCGCTGCTCACCGGAGAGTCCATGCCCGTCGTGAAGCAGCGCGGCGACGCGCTCGTCGGCGGGTCGGTGAACCTCGAGCAGCCGCTCTCCATGCGGGTCACGCGCGCCGGCGCCGATACGCACGCCACGGCCATCGCGCGGCTGGTCGAGCGCGCCGCGGCCGCGAAGCCTCGCCTCGTGCAGGCGGCCGACCGCGTGGGCCGTGCGCTCACCGGCATAGTCCTCGTCAGCGCCGCGCTCGCCGCGCTCGCCTGGCGGGATGTGTGGGTCGCGGTCGCCATCCTCGTCGCCACCTGCCCGTGCGCCATCGCGCTCGCCTCGCCCATCGTGCTCACGCGTGCCGGAAGCGGGCTGCTGCGCCGCGGCGCGCTCCTCACGCGCTCGCAGGCGCTCGAGACCCTCGGCCGCGTCACGGACGTGGTGCTCGACAAGACCGGCACGCTCACGAGCGGGGCGCTGTCCATCAGGCAGACGGTTCTTCTCGGCAATGAGAGCGCGGCGCGCTGCGCCTCGCTCGCCGCCTCGCTGGAAGCGACCAGCCGGCATCCCGTCGCGCGCGCCTTTGCCTCTTTTTCCGCGATGGAGGCAACCGCAGTGAAGAACCATCCCGGCGAGGGCGTGGAGGGCGCCGTCGCAGGGAAACGATTGAAGATCGGGTCGGCGCGCTTTTGCGGCGTGCCGCGGCAGATCGAAGGCGAAAGAACCGTGGTGTACCTCGCCGACGAGAACGGGCCGCTCGCCGCCTTCGTGCTCGAGGACCCGCTGCGCGCCGGCGTTGCCGAGCTGGTCGCATTTCTCAGGCGCAGGGCGCTGACGCTGCACCTGCTGAGCGGAGACCGCGAAGAGGTCGTCGCCCGCGTGGCCGAGCGCTGCGGGATCTCCATCGCCTGCGCCGGCATGACGCCGCAGGGCAAGTTCGACTATGTCGCGCGCCTCCAGCAGCAGGGCAGGGTGGTCGCCATGATCGGCGACGGCCTGAACGACGCGCCGGTGCTCGCGCGCGCCGACGTCTCCTTCGCCCTGTCGTGCGGCGCCGACGCAAGCCAGCTCCAAGCCGACGTCATCGTGCTTTCGAACCGGCCGGCGTCGATCGCCGCGACCTGGGATCTCGCGGCGCGGGCCATGAGGCTCGTGCGCGGCAGCCTCGCCTGGGCGCTCGCCTACAACGCGCTGGTGCTGCCCGCCGCCGCCCTCGGGCTGGTCGGCCCCTGGGAAGCGGCGCTCGGCATGGGCGCGAGCTCGCTCCTCGTCCTCCTCAACGCCTCGCGTCCGCTCTCGGCGCGCCTGCCATGGAATCGCTCTACCTCCTCGTCCCGCTCTCCGTCGCCCTCGTATTCCTGATCGGCGCGCTCTTCTGGCGCGCGCTGCAGGGCGGGCAGTTCGACGACCTCGAGCGGCCGGCGCACGACGTCCTTGCCGACGACGACAAGAGCTCCCCTTAGGGGAGCGCTACCAGCGCAGCGCGGCTTGCCGCTCGAGGGGCGCCGGCCGGGTGACGCACACCAGCTCCCAGCAGCCGGCGGCGCTGTCGTAGCGCAGCGTGAAGCGGCGGCCGTCCTCGACGCGCACCTTGAAGTAGGCGTACTGCGCGTCGCTCCAGCGCTCGAGGACCGACTGGACCGGCAGGCGGCGCCCGCCGAGGTAGAAGGCTCCTGGCTCATCCTGGCCGCCCAGGCTGCGGCCTCTGCCGACGCAAATCTTCATGGCGCTGTCCCTCGTGATCGTGCAGCAGTTCCATGCAATTCGTCGGCCCGGGCGCATGCGCCGTTTGGGCGTTTGATTTAGGTCAAGCCCCGCTTTTTGCCGCTCCCTAGCATGGGGGGCTCATGGAAACCCAATCGCATTACAACTACGCGGTGGTGCGGCAGTTCGCCGTCATGACCATCGTCTGGGGCGTGGTCGGCATGCTGGTCGGGGTCCTGATCGCCGCCCAGCTGCTGTGGCCGGAGCTCAACCTCGCGCCCTGGCTTTCCTACGGCCGCCTGCGGCCGCTGCACACCAACGCGGTGATCTTCGCTTTCGGCGGCTGCGCGCTCTTCGCGAGCTCCTACTACGTCGTGCAGCGCACCTGCCACGCGCGGCTCTTCTGCGACCGCCTCGCGGCCTTCACCTTCTGGGGCTGGCAGGCGGTGATCGTGCTCGCCGCGCTCACGCTGCCCCTCGGCATCACGACCGCCAAGGAGTACGCCGAGCTCGAATGGCCGATCGACCTCCTCATCGCCGCGGTCTGGGTGTCCTACGCGGTGGTCTTCTTCGGGACGCTCTGGAAGCGCAAGGTGGCGCACATCTACGTCGCCAACTGGTTCTTCGGCGCGTTCATCCTCACCGTGGCGCTGCTGCACATTGTAAATAGTGCAGAGATTCCGGTGACGCTGTGGAAGTCCTACTCCGCCTACGCCGGCGCGCAGGATGCGATGGTGCAGTGGTGGTACGGGCACAACGCGGTGGGCTTCTTCCTCACCGCCGGGTTCCTGGGGATGATGTACTACTTCATCCCGAAGCAGGCCGGGCGCCCGATCTATTCCTACCGGCTCTCGGTGGTGCACTTCTGGGCGCTCATCTTCACGTACATGTGGGCGGGCCCGCACCACCTGCACTACACGGCGCTGCCGGAATGGGCGCAGTCGCTCGGGATGGTGTTCTCCCTCATCCTGCTCGCACCCTCGTGGGGCGGGATGATCAACGGCATCATGACGCTCTCGGGGGCGTGGCACAAGCTGCGCGAGGACCCGATCCTCAAGTTCCTCATCGTGTCGCTCTCGTTCTACGGCATGTCGACGTTCGAGGGCCCGATGATGTCGATCAAGACGGTGAACGCGCTCTCGCACTACACCGACTGGACCATCGGGCACGTGCACAGCGGCGCGCTCGGATGGGTCGGGCTCATCTCCATGGGCTCGATGTACTACCTCGTGCCGCGGCTGTTTCGGTCCAATGAGGGCCGCGCCGAGATGTGGAGCCCGCGCCTCATCAACGTGCACTTCTGGGTCGCCACGCTCGGCATCGTGCTCTACATCGCGGCGATGTGGATCGCCGGCGTGATGCAGGGCCTGATGTGGCGCGCGGTGAGCGACGACGGCACGCTCACCTACAGCTTCGTCGAGAGCGTGAAGGCGACGTATCCCTTCTACGCCATCCGCCTCATCGGCGGGGTGCTCTACCTCGGCGGCATGCTGATCATGGCGTGGAACGTGTACAAGACCATCGCCGGCTCCCGGCCCGTCGAGGCCGTCATTCCGCTGCCGGCCGCAGTGGGACATCCGGCATGAAGCTCAGCCACGACCTGATCGAGCGCAACCAGACGCTGCTCATCGTCCTCATCGTCCTCACCGTGGCGGTCGGCGGGCTGGTCGAGATCGTGCCGCTCACCTTCCAGAAGTCGGTGACCGAGCCGGTCGCCGGCCTGAAGCCCTACAGCGCGCTGCAGCTCACCGGGCGCGACGTGTACATCCGCGAGGGCTGCTACAACTGCCATTCGCAGATGATCCGGCCCTTCCGCGCCGAAGTGGAGCGCTACGGCCCGTATTCCGTCGCCGGCGAGTTCGTCTACGACCATCCGTTCCAGTGGGGCTCCAAGCGCACCGGGCCGGACCTCGCGCGCGTCGGCGGGCGCTACTCGGACGACTGGCACCGCATCCACCTCGCGAACCCGCGCGACGTCGTGCCCGAATCCAACATGCCGCCCTATGCCTGGCTTTCCCGGTCGCCGGCGAACGCCGAGGACGTCGAGGCCAAGATGCGCGCCCTGCGCATCGTCGGCGTCCCGTATACCGACGCCCAGATTGCCTCCTCCAGGAAAGAGCTGGAGAACAAGACCGACATGGATGCCCTCATCGCCTACCTCCAGGTGCTCGGCACCGCGGTGAAGAGGACGCCGTGATGACCGCCATCGTTTTCGCGACCTTCGTCGCAATCGTCTGCTGGGCGTACTCGCCTTCGCGCAAGCGGCGCTTCGAGGGCCAGGGGCGCCTGGGAGACGAGGAATGAGCGATTTCACCTCCGGCTTCTGGGACGTCTACATCGCGATCCTGACCGCGGTGTCGATTGCCGCGTGCGCCGTGCTGCTGTGGTCGCAGACCAAGGGCAAGGCCCCTGCAGCCGCCGATACGACCGGCCACGTCTGGGACGAGGACCTCAGCGAATACAACAACCCGCTGCCGGCCTGGTGGCGCTGGCTCTTCTACCTGACGATCGTCTTCGGCGCCGTCTACCTCGTGCTCTACCCGGGCCTGGGCAGCAGCTGGAAGGGCGTGCTCGGCTGGTCCCAGGTGAGCCAGCTCAGGGAGGAGACGCAGAAGGCCGAGCAGCAGTACGGCCCGCTCTACGAGAAGTTCGCCGCCCTCGAGGTCAAGGATCTCGCGCGCAACCCGGCGGCGCTCGCCGTGGGGCAGAAGCTCTTCCTCAACCACTGCGCGCAGTGCCATGCCTCGGATGCGGGCGGCTCGCGCGGCTTCCCGAACCTCACGGACAAGGACTGGCTCTGGGGCGGCGAGCCGGCGCAGATCGAGGCGACGATCACCGGAGGCCGCAACGGCGTAATGCCGCCCTGGGGCCCGGTGCTGGGCGAGGACGGCGTGAAGAACGTCGCGCACTACGTGATGTCCCTCTCGGGCGGCAGCGCCGACTCCATCCGCGTCTCCAAGGGCAAGGACATCTTCGCCTCGACCTGCGCCGCGTGCCACGGCGCGGAAGGCAAGGGCAACGTCGCGCTCGGCGCGCCCAACCTCACCGACAAGATCTGGCTGCACGGCTCGGGCGAAGCCGCGATCAGCGAGACCATCACCAAGGGCCGCACGAGCCAGATGCCGGCGCACAAGGACCTGCTCACGGCCGCGAAGATCCACATCCTCACGGCCTACGTCTGGTCGCTCAGCAACACGCCGGGCCAGTAATGACGCAGCCGCTCCGCAAGCTCGCGCCGGTCGCGCCGGCCGGCGAGGTCAGCCTCTATGAGGTGCGGCAGAAGATCTACCCGCGCGCGGTGGGCGGCTGGTTCGCGGCCTGGCGCTGGACGCTGGTGTGGGCGACGCAGCTCGTGTTCTATGGCGTCGCCTGGCTGGAGTGGAACGGCCGCCAGGCGGTGCTCTTCGACGTCGCGCACCGCAAGTTCTTCCTCTTCGGCCTCGTCTTCTGGCCGCAGGACATCATCTACCTCACCGTCCTGCTCATCCTTTCCGCGTTCAGCCTGTTCCTCTTCACGGCGCTCGCCGGGCGCCTGTGGTGCGGCTATGCCTGCCCGCAGACGGTCTACACCGAGATGTTCCTGTGGATCGAGCGCAGGATCGAGGGCGACCGCGCGGCGCGCATGCGCCTCGACAAGGAGCCTCTTTCTTTCCGGAAGATCCTGAGAAAGGGCGGAAAGCATCTCGTCTGGATCGCGCTCGCGCTCTGGACCGGCTTCACCTTCGTCGGCTACTTCACGCCGATCCGCGGGCTCGCGAGCGAGCTCGCCGCGCTTTCCGCGGGGCCCTGGGAGGCGTTCTGGATCGGGTTCTACGCACTTGCAACCTACGGCAACGCCGGGTGGATGCGCGAGCAGGTTTGCAAGTACATGTGCCCGTACGCGCGCTTTCAGAGCGCGATGTTCGACAAGGACACGATGATCATCACCTACGACGCGGCGCGGGGCGAGCCCCGCGGCGCCCGCTCGAGGAGAGACGACTACCGCGCGAGCGGCCTCGGCGACTGCGTGGACTGCGGTATCTGCGTGCAGGTGTGCCCGACCGGGATCGACATCCGGAAGGGGCTGCAGTACGAGTGCATCGGCTGCGCCGCCTGCATCGACGGCTGCAACCAGGTGATGGACAAGATGGGCTATGCGCGCGGCCTGATCCGCTACTCCACGAGCCACGCGATGGAGAAGCGGCTCTCGCGCGCGCAGATGTTCGCGCGCGTCTTCCGGCCGCGCGTCCTGGTGTATGCGGCGGTGCTGCTCGCCATCGCGGGGGCAGCCGCGGCAACGCTGTGGCTGCGCGTGCCGCTCAAGATGGACGTGATCCGCGATCGCGCCGCGATCGCGCGCGAAGTAGAGGGCGGGATGATCGAGAACGTCTACCGCCTGCAGATCATGAACACCTCCGAGCATGCGCGCGCGCTCGAGCTCGCCGTGAAGGGCCTGCCCGGCATCCATATCCCGGGGGAGGCCACCATCGGCATGCCCGCTGCGGAGAGCCGCGTCGTGACGGTGAAGGTGCGCGTCCCGGCCGGCGCGCAGCCCGGCACGCATCGCATCGAGTTCGAGCTGAAGGCGCTCGGCGAGGAGCGCCTCGAGGTCGAGGAAAAATCGGTGTTCATCGTCCGATGAGCGGCGCCTCGCGTCCCTGGTACCGCGAGCCCTGGCCCTGGCTCCTCATGTCCGGGCCGGCGGCGGTGCTCCTCGCCGGCAGCGCCACGATGTGGCTCGCCTGGCGCACGGGCGACAGCCTCGTCGCCGAGGACTACTACAAGCGCGGCCTCGCCATCAACCGGGTGCTCGCTCGCGAAGAGGCGGCCCGGCAGCTCGGCATCGCCGCCCGCCTGGTTTTCGAGAACGGAAAACTCCAGGTGCAGCTCGCCGGCGACGCGCCGGAAGCGCTCTTCGTGCAGCTCGCGCACGCCACGCGCGCCGGCCTCGACACGCGCCTGCGCCTCGCGCGCGTCGCGCCCGGGCGCTACGAGGCGGCGCTCGGCCCGCTCGCGCGCGGGCACTGGCATGCGACCATCGACGATCCGGCGGGGCGCTGGCGCGTTGCGAAGGAGATCCGATGAGAAAGCTGATGGCCATCCTGTGGCCGGCGTTCGTCATGGCGCTGGTCGGCGACCTGCTCTTCTTCACGGTGATCGATCCGGCGGAGCTCTACTTCCTCGGCCACCCGGTCGACCTCGGCCCGCTCGCGACCTACACGATCGGCTTCGTTCTCTTCTGGGCGCTCGCCGGCGCGTCGAGCGCGTTCACCTATTTCCTGCTGCGTTCCGCCGACGAGCTGAACGACCTGCGGTAAGCTCGCCGCCATGAGCGCCGAGCTGCAGCGCTGGAACACGCGCTTCTCCGCGCCGGAGTACATCTTCGGCACCGGCCCGAACGAGTTGCTCGCGGCGCAGAGGCCGCTCCTGCGGCGCGGGCAGCGCGCGCTGTGCGTCGCCGACGGGGAGGGGCGCAACAGCGTCTGGCTGGCCGAGCAGGGGCTCGAAGTGACGGCGTTCGATTTCTCGCCGGTCGGGGTGGAGAAGGCGCGGCGCCTCGCGGCCGAGCGCGGCGTCAACGTGTCCTACGAGGTCGCCGACGTCTATGGCTGGCGCTGGCCCGAGGCGCGATTCGACCTCGTCGCCGCCATCTTCGTGCAGTTCGCCGACCCGGCGATGCGCGGCTTCATGTTCGAGCGAATGGCGCGCGCGCTGAGGAGCGGCGGGCTGCTCGTCGTCCAGGGCTACACGCCGAAGCAGCTCCAATACGGCACCGGCGGCCCCAAGCACGTGGAGAACTTCTATACCGCGGAGCTGCTGCGCAGCGCTTTTGCGGGCTTCGAGGTCCTCGATTTGCGCGAGCACGAGCGCGTGATGGCCGAGGGCACGCAGCATTGCGGCCCCTCCGCGCTCGTGGACTTCGTCGCGCGCAAGCCCCGATCCGAATCAAAGGCGGCCGCTTGAGAAAGACATTGGTCGCAGCTGCGCTCTGCCTGAGCGCGGCCGCGGCGGGCGCGCAGTCGCCGCCGTCGCACCAGCACAGCTTCGGCGACGCCGAGAAGTGGGCGCACGTCTTCGACGACCCGGCGCGCGACGCCTGGCAGAAGCCACACGAGGTCATCGCGGCGCTCGCGCTGCGGCCGGACGCGGCGGTCGCCGACCTCGGCGCCGGCACCGGCTACTTCGCGGCGCGGCTTGCCAACATGCTGCGCAGCGGGCGCGTCTACGCGGTGGACCTCGAGCCCGACATGGTGCGCCATCTCGCGAAGCGCGCGGCGGACGACGGCCTGCCGAACCTCGTCGCGGTGCAGGCCGCACCCGATGACGCGCGCCTGCCGGCCAAGATCGATCTCGTGCTCCTGGTGGACGTCTATCACCACATCGAGGACCGCACGGCGTACTTCCGCAAGCTGCGCGGCTCGCTCAAGCGCGGCGGCCGCGTGGCGATCATCGATTTCCGCGCCGACGCGCCCGAGGGCCCGCCGCCGGCGGAGCGCATCGCCCCGGAGCAGGTGAAGCGCGAGATGCAGGCGGCGGGCTATCGCCTCGCCGGGCAGCACGGCTTCCTGCCGCGCCAGTACTTCCTCGAGTTCCGCTAGACCCGGCGGCCGTCGTGCGCGCCCGGCGGCGCCCAGGGCTGCAGGCGCGTCCTTACGGTCTGGCGCAGCGTTTCCTCGGCCGCGCCTGTGCCGACGCGCTGCTCCAGCGCGTGCATGTCGATGAAGTCGTGAACGCCGAGCGCCTCGGTCGCCGCCGCGATGGCGTCGCGGGTCGACCGCGAAAGCGCGGCCCTGCCGGTGCGCACGCAGATCACCGGAATCTCGCTCGCCGTGGCGTGGGTCTGAACCGCGTGCAGGAACTCGAACATCCGCGACTCGTCGAAGCGCACGCTGCAGACGATGAGGGAGATCGACTCGTCGAGGCGCGCGAGCGCCTCGCGCAGCGAGCCGGCGCAAACGATCTCGGCCTCCTCGCCGAGCACGCGCCGGCACAGCTCGAAGGCATGCTGGGTGCCGGCTACCAGGATGCGAGGCCGATCCACGGTCGCGTCTCCGCAGGTCTGACGGGGAAATGCTACGCCGCCGTAGTGCGCCTCGCTAGGACCAAATGGGCACGGGGCCGCGCGATTGACGAAACGCAGACGCGTTCGCAACGCATCGGCTTTCCTTCGCGTCCGGCCGCTAGGGTCCTGTCTTGCGGTTTAAGCGAAGCCGCTCGGCGGCGTGGTAGAGCACCATCCCGCCCAGCATCGCCGCGACGAACACCGCGGCTTTCTCGTGGCCGGCGCCGAAGGCGACGAGCGCCGGTCCCGGGCAGAACCCGGCGAGGCCCCAGCCGACGCCGAACACGACGCTGCCGGCGAGCAGGCGCAGATCGATATCGCGTGCCGTCGGCAGGTGCATAGCGCCGCCGAGGAAATTCGCCGTGCGCCGGCGCGCCAGCGCGAACGCGAGGAACGCGACGAGGACGGCGCCGCCCATGACGAAGGCGAGCGAGGGATCCCAGCGTCCCGCCACGTCGAGGAAGCCGAGCACCTTGGCCGGGTCGCTCATGCCCGAGACGATGAGCCCGAGGCCGAAGACCAGCCCGGCGGCGAAGGCTGCGGCGATACTCATGCGAGATGACGGAGTGCGAAAACGGTCAGCATCCCGGCCAGCATGAAGGCGAGCGTCGCGGCGAGCGAGCGGGGCGAGAGCCGGGACAGGCCGCAGACGCCGTGGCCGCTGGTGCAGCCCGAGGCGCAGCTCGTGCCGATGCCGACCAGCAGGCCCGCGAGCGCCAGGCGGCCGAATCCCGCCTCGATCCGCGCTTCCTGCGCGAGCCCGGCGAGCAGCCACAGCGCCGGCGCCGCCAGCAGGCCCGCGACGAACGCGAGCCGCCAGTCGATCTCGCCGCGCCGGGGCACGACGAGCCCGCCGACGATCCCGCTGATGCCGGCGATGCGGCCGTTGAGGAGCACCAGCATCCCGGCGGCGGCGCCGATCAGCACGCCGCCCGCCGCCGAGGCCCAGGGCGTGAAATGCAGCCAGTCGATCGTCATCGGCGCGAGTGTACCGGCTTGACCTGGATCAACACCCGCCCGCGCGGGCGCGGCACACTGTGCGCACGGTCCGCCTCACTCCTCCTCCTCGCAGGCGGGCCACTCGAAGCGCGGCCCTGCTGCGCTTCTTTTTTTGCGGATGCGACAGGTGAAGCTGCGGTTTCTGGGCGCCGCCGGCGAAGTGACCGGCTCCTGCTTCCTGGTCGATACGGGCGCGGTGCGCTTTCTCGTCGACTGCGGCATGTTCCAGGGCGGGCGGGCCGCGCTCGACAAGAACCGCGCGTTCGCCTTCGACCCGCGCGCGATCGCCTTCGTCGTGCTGAGCCATGCGCATATCGACCATTCCGGGCTGCTGCCGCGCCTCGTGGCGCGCGGCTTTTCCGGCGCGGTGTACGCGACCCCGGCCACGTGCGACCTCGCGCGCGTCATGCTTGCCGACAGCGCGCACCTGCAGGAAAAGGAGGCCGAGTGGCACGGCGAAGCGCCGCTCTACACCATGGCCGAGGCGCAGCGCGCGCTGGAGCGCTTCGTCCCGGTTGCCTATGACGACCGCTTCGCGCCGCACGCCGCGGTGCGCTGCCGCCTGCGCGACGCGGGCCACATCCTCGGCTCGGCCATCGTCGAGCTCTTCGCGGGCGGCCGCAAGCTCGTCTTCTCCGGCGACCTCGGGCAGCCCGGACGGCCGATCGTGGGCGAGCCGACGCCGATCGAGGAGGCCGACACGCTGCTCGTGGAGTCCACGTACGGCAACCGCGACCACAAGAGCCTGGCGCAGACGCTCGACGAGCTCGCCTTCGCGCTGAACGACACGCTCGCGAGCCGCAAGGGCAACGTCGTCATCCCGTCCTTCGCGGTCGGGCGCACGCAGGAGCTGCTGTTCTACATCGCGCAGCTCCAGCGGGAGAAGCGCCTGCCCGCGTCGATGAACGTGTTCGTCGACTCGCCGATGGCGCTCGCCGCGACGCAGATCACCGCCAAGTACGCGCCGCTGCCGGAAATCCGCGCCGTGCGCTTCACCGAGGACCTCGCCGAATCGAAGAAGATCAACGCCATCCGCTGCGGCGCGGTGATCCTCTCGGCGAGCGGCATGTGCGAGGGCGGCCGCATCCGCCACCACCTGCGCTGGAACCTCGGCCGGCCGGAGTGCGCGGTGGTGTTCGTGGGCTTCCAGGCCGCCGCGACGCTCGGCCGGCGCATCGTTGACGGCGCAGCGTCGGTGCGTCTCTTCGGCGAGGAGATTCCGGTGCGCGCGCGCATCTTCACCGTCGGCGGGCTCTCGGCGCACGCGGACCGCTCGGCGCTTCTTGCCTGGCTCGCGCACTTCCGCGCGCCGCCGCGGCAGACCTGGGTCGTGCACGGCGAGCCGCTCGCGGCGCACGCCCTGCGCGAGGCGATCGAGGCAAAGCCCGGATGGCGCGCCGCCGTGCCGACGCTCGGGATGGAGGCGTCTCTCGATGGCTGACCCGCTCGCCGCCTGGTGGCGCGCGCCCCCCGAGGCGCTGCTGCGCGCGCTCGGCAGCAGCGAGCGAGGGCTCGAGGAATCGGGCGCCGCCCAGGCTCTTGCGCGTGACGGCCCCAACCTGCTCGACGCCCCCGCGCGCCGCGGAATCCTCGCCGACCTCGGCACGCGCATGCGCAACCCGCTGCTGCTCCTGCTCGCCGCCGCGGCGCTCATCTCGGCGATGACCGGGGAGGGGCCGAGCGCCGCGATCATTTTCCTCGTGCTGGGCGCGAGCCTCGCCCTCGACTTCTTCCAGGAGCGGCGCGCGCAGGGCGCGGTGGACCGGCTGCGCGCCATGGTGCGCGTCACCGCGCGTGTCGTGCGCGGCGGCGTCGAGCGCGAAATCCCCTCGCTCGAAGTCGTCCCGGGCGACGTGATCCGGCTCGCCGCCGGCGACCTCGTGCCGGCCGACGGCGTGCTGCTCGCGGCGCGCGACGTCTACGTCAACGAGGCGGCGCTCACGGGCGAGGCATTTCCCGTCGAGAAGCATGCCGCCCTCGAAGCCTGCGCCGCGGCGAGCGCGCTCGAATCGCGCGGCGCGCTGCTCTCCGGGAGCCACGTCGTGAGCGGCGCGGCGACGCTGCTCGCCTGCCGCACCGGAAAGGCGACCCAGCTCGGAAGCATGGCCGAGCTCATCGCCGCGCGCGCGCGCCCCAGCCCGCTCGAGCTCGGGACGCGCAGATTCGGCGTGATGCTTCTTCGCCTGACGCTGTTCCTCGTGCTTTTCGTCGTCCTGGTGAATGCCTTCTTCGCGCGCCCGGTGCTCGAATCGTTCCTCTTCGCGGTGGCGCTCGCCGTCGGCCTCACGCCCGAGCTCCTGCCGATGATCGTCTCGGTCACGCTCGCGCGCGGCGCGGTGCGCCTCGCGCGCGAAGAAGTCATCGTGAAGCAGCCGACCGCGGTGTACACGCTCGGCGCGATGGACGTCCTGTGCACGGACAAGACGGGCACGCTCACCGAGGGGCGCATCGAGCTCGAGCGCCACCTCGACGTCGCCGGGGCCGCGAGCGAGCGCGTCCTGCTCCTCGCCTACATCAACAGCCGCCTGGAGAGCGGGCTGCGCAGCCCCCTCGACGAGGCCATCCTGCGCCATCGCCACCTCGACATCGAGGGCTGGGCGAAGCTCGACGAGCTGCCGTTCGATTTCGAGCGCCG
>Ga0070741_10004213_pt1 | contig 33910 bp, 26 predicted proteins | sample Coa_R1_4_FD_66440 | JGI IMG/M metagenome (GOLD analysis project Ga0070741, IMG submission 66440) | Surface soil microbial communities from Centralia Pennsylvania, which are recovering from an underground coalmine fire - Coalmine... | ecosystem: Environmental > Terrestrial > Soil > Unclassified ... | reverse complement strand
ATACGGTGGTAGTAATCGAAACGTCGAGCGAGCGGAAAGCGGACTGCGGCAGCAGTACTCATGGAATCACCTTCCACAGAGTGGTCGCGAGATCCCCGGGTTCGACCGCGATCGTGCTGATAGCGAGCAGGTCGGTGTCGTTCTGGCCGGTGGGGAGGAAGGCGTTGCCGTACTGAAAAAAGCGCATGGGCCAGCGGTCCTTGCGCCAATCTTTGAGTCCGTGCCACTCGAGGCCGTTGGAACTGCCATAAAGATGGACCGAGTCTTGCGAGTTGTGCGAACTGGGCTCGGCCATGGTGGAAAAGAAAAGCGTATTGCCAACCCGGCAGCCCGCGATCGAAGAACTGGGGAGCGAGGCTACCGCTTCGAGGTTGCCGGTGCGGCGATGCCAACGCCAGATGCGGTTCGCATCAGAAGGCGTGTCAGTAGCGAAGTAAACGGCGTCGCGCATAGGTACCAGGGCCACGGTGCGGGCCTGCTGGTTGCCGGAGAGAACTGCGTCGATATTTCTGAAATCTGTCGAAGCGCGCAGGATCCTGCATTCGCCGGCCTCATCGCCCGTCAAAATCCAGAAGCCGGCCTCGAACTCGTCGAAGACGATGTTGTGAACGTGGCGAATCGCACCGCGAGAAAACGTGTGGGCGATGTGCCAGGTGCATCCATGATCGCTTGAGCCGTAAATGTGAACCTCGTCGCGCCGAGGATTGTCGAAGTACTCGCCCCAATAAATGCGGCCGCCGGGAGTAGCCGTGATGTGCAACGGCCGGGTGCCGCGTCGAATGCGGTGCGTGATTACGAAGTCGTCCGCGTCAGCTGCTTTGTGGACAATGGCGCCGGGAATCACTCCGACGAAATCACCGGATGGAAGCTGAGCGAGAGCGTGGAAGCCATCGCGACAAAGACGTGATGTGAGGCGACGGGACGAAGTCAGTTCTCGCCATCGTGATGGCTGAATGCACGCGACGCGCTCCCATTCAAAGTTCGGCAGGGCGGGCCGAGCGCGCAGCAATTCATATCCGCGGGAGGCGTAAAGAGTGCTCCCCGACCACAGAAGGGCGCGGAGCCTGGGGAAGGTCGCGGCTGAAACAAGGTGCGGTATGCGTTCTACGACATTTTGAAGTTCTGAGAGCGCGGATTGTGCAGCCAAGCTCATCAGTTCGCAGGTTTCGTGACCACGTAAGGTCCGATCGACAGCACATCCATACGGGTGCGTGTGAAACAGTCAATCGCTTCTTCCGGCGTGCACACGATGGGTTCGTTCTCGTTGAAACTGGTATTGAGCACAACAGGAATGCCGGTGCGCCGGTGAAATGCCTGGATCAAGTCGTAGTAGAGGGGATTCTCGTCGCGAGCGACGGTCTGCAAGCGGCCAGTGTCATCCACATGATTGACAGCACACAACTCACGGCGCTTGTCGGGGCGAATTTTGTAGACGTGAAGCATGTAGGGCGAAGGATGGTCGTGCTCAAAATATTCGTGCTGATGTTCCGCCAGGATTGAGGGGGCAAAGGGACGGAACCACTCGCGATGCTTGATGCGGGAATTGAGCAAGTCCTTCATGTTGGGCAGGCCGGGATGAGCGACGATGGAGCGGTTGCCCAAGGCGCGGGGCCCCCATTCCATGCGTCCCTGGAACCAGCCGACGATGCTGCCGGCGGCGACGTGGCCGGAAACCTCGTCGAGCAACTGGTCGCGTTCGAGGCGGCGAGCATGCAAGTTGGCATTCTCCAGCGCAGCACGAATGCGCGACTCGGCAAATCCCGGCCCCAAGTAGGCGTTTCGCATGACGTGGGCTCGCGGCTGCTTGAGGACGGAATGGTAAGTGTGCAAAGCGGCGCCGATGGCGAGGCCTTCATCGCCAGCGGCGGGCTGGATCCAGGTACGGCGAAAAGGCGTGCGGGCGAAAATCTTGCCGTTGGCCACACTGTTGAGGGCGCAGCCGCCTGCCATGGCGAGATCGTCGCAGGAAAATTTGCTGTGCAGGCGGTTCAGCAATTCGAAAAAGGCTTCTTCGAAGCAAGACTGCATGGCGTAGGCGAGATCCATTTCGCGCTGTGTCAGCTCAGCCTGGGGCTCGCGAGGCTGGCCGAAAACTGAGGTCATCTTGCCGTTGTAATGGCGTGCAAGATGGACGATGCCATCGCCGGAGATCTGCATGCCCTGGTTGCTGCCGAGCGGCATGAAGTAATCGAGATCCAGCTCAAAGTTTCCGTTGCGCGGAAGGATAATCTTGCTCACCGCATCGCAGTAGGTGTCACGGCCATAGGGCGCGAGGCCCATCACTTTGCCTTCGTCGCCGTACTTCTTGTAACCAATGAACTCGCACATCATGGTGTAGAAGCTTCCCAGAGAATGCGGAACGAAAATACGGTCGAGCACCTCGATTTCGTTTCCCTGGCAGCGTGCAAGCATGGCGGACACGAAGTCACCCGAGCCGTCATAGCTGAAGCCGGCGGCCTTGTCCCACCCGGAGCAGTAATAGGCGCTGGCGATGTGCGCGATGTGGTGCTCGAGGTGATGAACTTTGAAGCCCAAGCTGTCGGCGGGAACCTGAAATGCGCTCGCCAGAAGTCCGCGAATGTCCTGCATCGCTTCCTTGCGCTGGCGGAGACGGATGAAGTTGAGAATCTTGGTAGGTTTGGAAAGCGCGTACTGCACTTTCTTGGCGAGGTTGGCGTCGCTGTCCTGGCCGACGGCGACATGGTCAATGTCGGAAAGGCGCGCGCCCGCGGCGTCGAGGCAAGCGCGGACGGCGAAGCTGGGAAATCCGCCGTAGTGCTTGACACGGTTGAGGCGCTCCTCGGCGATCGCGAACAGGACCTTGCCGTCCTGAACGATGGCGGCGGAGGAATCGGCGTGAAACATGTTGAGACCAAGTACGAGCATAATTGCCGCTTTCTATAAAGGTCGTCGGTCGTTGGCCATTGGTCGTTAGCCATCAGGACCACGACTGCTCAATTTTTTATCCCGCACCAACAGCGTCTTCGGCGGCGCGTTCCTGTCCTGTGTCGCGCGCCAGGGCGTCAGATACGAACTCGGTGGTGTTGATCGACACGGCTTCACCGCAGGCCAGCGAGTCTAAAATTCGGAAAGTTGTCAGCGAGGCGGCGACCATTTCGTCGAGCGGAATAGGCGCGTGGTCCTGCGGGCGCAGCGCATCGGCGAAGGCTTGCCACTCGCCGCGATGTCCCTTGTCCTGCCTCAACCACGAGCGAAACGTCCGCTTGCGGCCGTGGCGGATCAAATCGAGACGTCGAAAATCGTCGAGCACGGCCACCGAACCACCGCCGAAAATCTCCAACCGCTCCTTGGAGTATGCGGTGTCGCCGCTGGCGAGATAAGTGATCATGCCTTGCGAACCGTTGGCGAAGCGAAGCGTGATGATGACGTTATCGCCGCAGTAGGCGCCGCCTGCCGGCACCGCGCGGGCGTGCACTTCAACCGGCAGTGAACCGGAAGCAAAAATCAGGAAATCGACAAAATGGCAGACCTCGCCAAGGACGCGTCCGCCGCCCTGCTCGGGATCCTGCAGCCAGTGAGTTGAGAGGAGCGGGCCGGCGTTGACGCGATAGTGCATCGCCAGAGGATCTGGGATGGCAGCGAGAAAAGGGCGCAGGCTCTTGGCCAAAGGAGCGAAACGCCGGTTGTAGCCGACCAGCAAACGAGGAGCACCGGGCTCGAAACAGGCGCGCACGATTTCTGCCAGATCGGACTCGGTGAGGCACAGGGGCTTTTCGCAGAAAACGTGCTTTCCCGCGCGCATGGCACGCAGCACCTGCTGGGCGTGCAGATGGTGGCGGGTGGCGATGGCCACGGTGTCGACCGTGACGTCGCGCAGAATTTCGCTTTCGTCGGTGGTGCAATAGCGAAAACCAAATTTCAGGCCGGTGTGCTGGCCACGTGAACCCGCAGCGGCGCAAACTCCGACGAGTTCCAGCCCTTCGATGCTCGTCATGGCGGGAAGCATTGTGCCGGTGGCGAAGTTTCCGGCGCCGATCAAACCCACACGCAGACCGTTCTGCGTGGCAGGAACGAATGGTTGCGGTACGGCCGGCAATTCAATGCGCCGCGTCATCTGCGGCTCGCGCGGATAGGTAATCACCACGCCCAAGAAGGGTTCGCCGGCACGTCCGGTGATGAGATCGTAAGCTGCGCGTGCCCGGTCGATGGGAAATGTGTGCGTGATGAGCGTAGCCAGGTCGAGCTTGCGTTCCGCGAGCAAATTCAGGAACGCTTCCATGTTGCGGGTTTCCGTCCAGCGCACGAAGCCGATGGGGTAATCGCGGGATTTTTCTTCGTAGTCGGCGTCGTAACGGCCCGGGCCATAGGAACGCGACACACGAAAATCCAGTTCCTTCTCGTAATAAAGCTTGCGCTGGATATTCAGGCCTACCGTGCCGACGGCGACCACGGTGGCGCGGTCGCGAGAAATCTCTCCGGCGAGCTGCACCGGCTCGCTGCTGGGGGTCTCGGCGGCGATCAGCACAGCATCGACGCCATGATTACTTGTGAAGTGCCGGCAGAGATCGCGAAATTCGCCGACGCGCGTGGTTGCGGCGAGTGCGCCGGATTGAAGGGCGAGAGTGGCGCGATCCTGGAGCAAGTCCATGCCCAGCACGCGACAGCCCGCCGCCTTCAGCATCTGCACCGTGAGTTGACCAAGAAGGCCGAGCCCAATGACGGCGACTGCATCGCCAAGTTTCACAGCGGCAGTGCGAACACCGTGGAGTGCGACGGCTCCCAGCGTGGTGAAGGCAGCTTCTTCAAAGGAGACGGGCGGATCGGCATCAGGAATTTTGGCCAGCAGAAGTCGGGGGACGCAGACGACTTCTGCATGCGCGGCGGATCCGGTGCCGGCGCAAGCCACACGATCGCCAACCTGGATGTCACCGATTCCTTCGCCCATGGCGAGAACGATGCCCGCGCTGCTGTAGCCCAAGGGAGCAGCCTGATCCAGACGGTTGCGCACCGCGTTCACGGCAGAAATAACGCCGTCGCGGCGGGCCTTGTTAATCACCTGGCGCACGAGGTCGGGACGCGCACTGGCTTTCTGCGCGAGTGACTTCGAAGCAAATTCGACCGTATAGCGTTCGGTTCCGGCTGATACGAGAGAGGCGCACACACGCACGAGAACGGTACGCGGGAGCAGTTGAGGAATGGGAACGTCCGCAACCTTGACTTCCCCCGTGCGCGCGTATTGGAGAAGTTGTTTCATTAGACGGCGCGGCTGTAGGCGGATTCCTGCGTCACCCACTCGGATCGCGTTTCCGCGAGATGTAACGTTTCCATTCCGGAGAACATCTGCTGCGCACCCCCGTCCAAGAAGGTTTGCATCCACAACTCGAGGGTGAGTAATTGCCAAATCTGCATGGACCAATCCTGTGCGCCTCGGCGGTGCTCCTCGACCAGCGTGCGAACCGCGGCGGGGCGAAGCAGTCCTCGCCGACGAATTTGCGAGTCGCTCAGCAGGTCGTCCACCATGCCGCGCAGATCATTGGCCAGCCAGTAATCGATCGGAGCGGCGAAGCCGGCCTTCGGCTGTTTCAAGATGTTCGGCGGAAGAATGCCTTTCATGGCGCGGCGAAAGATGTACTTGGTGGTGGGCCGCAACCTTCCTTTGAGCTTGAGTTCTGGGGGCACGTTCCAGGCGACGAACTCGACCAACTCACGATCGAGAAATGGGACACGCACCTCGACGGAAGAGGCCATGCTCATCTTGTCGTTGTAACTAAGGTTGAGCGTTGGCATGAAAATTTTGCTGTCGAGATAAAGCATCTGGTGCAGAAAGTCCGCGCCGCTGACCCTGTCGAAACAAGCGGTGTGTGCGGCAGCGGCATCGTACGCAGCAAGTTCCTGGGCCAGTTCTGACGCATAGAGATTCGATTTTCCGGGGCCGTCGAAATAGGTGGCGTTCATGACGAACGCATCACGTGGCGATAGTGAACCGCAGCGAACCATTTTCTTGGCGAGGCGGGCGATGCCCTTCAGAGAAGTCCCGCGCAACGACGGGATGCGCATCACGGCGGGCGCAATCACACGATTGCGGAGAATTTCCGGCAGAAGTTTCTGGTACAGCCTCGACCAAGCGTAAGCAGAATATTTGCGGTACCCGGCAAAGACCTCGTCACCACCAACCCCGGAGAGCAGCACGGTCACATGCTTGCTGGCTTCGCGGCAGACGAGAAATGCGGGGATGATCGCCGGGTCGGCGGTGGGCTCATCCATGTGCCAGGTGAGTTCGGGGAGAAGCTGGACGACATCCGGTTCGACCACGATCTGGTGATTCTCGCAGCCGAGACTTTTGGCAAACGCTTCCGGCACGGCGGGGTCATCGAGAGTCTTTTCGCCCACACGGTACTGGCGAGGAAACGTAATGGTGTAGGTGCGCACTGGATGCTGCGCGATGTTGGTCATCGCGGCAACAATGCTGCTCGAATCCAAGCCTGCGCTCAGGAACGCACCCACGGGAACGTCGCTCATCATTTGCGATTCGACCGCGTGGCGGAAGCGATAGCGAATTTCCTCCACCAGCTCGTCTTCGGAACAGGAATAAGCCGTGTCCGCTTGCGGGAAGGTCAGGTCCCAGTACTGCTCGAGATGAAAGCGTCCGTCGCGGAGAACTCCGAAATGTCCTGCGGGCATTTTGAAAATGCCGCGAAACATGGTTTTGGGATCGGGCACCCAGAGAAACGTGAGGTACTGGTGCAGAGCTTCAACATCGAGGGCAGCGTCAACGCCGGGCACCTGCAAAAGGGCCTTGGCTTCTGAGGCAAAAGCTAACTGTGATCCCTGCCAGGTGTAGTAGAGCGGCTTGATGCCGAAGTGATCGCGGGCGAGGAAAACTTCCGGCCGTCCGGTGCGGAAATCGCAAATGGCGAAGGCAAACATTCCGTTCAGGCGATTGAGGCAGGCGTAGCCTTCTTCCTCGTACAAGTGAAGAACGACCTCGCTGTCGGTGCGAGAACGAAAATCGTGGCCCTGGGAAAGAAGCTCGTGACGCAACTCGGAGAAGTTATAAATTTCTCCGTTGTAGGTAATCCAGACCGTGCCGTCTGCATTGGGCATGGGCATGTGGCCGGCCGGGGAGAGATCAAGGATGGAGAGGCGGCGGCTGCCCAAGCCGACATAGGTGCCGTCAGCAAAGCGGCGCTCCCAGAGACCAACATCGTCCGGACCGCGATGGGTCTGGACGTGGGTCATCCGGGCCAGAGTCTCGCTGTCACCGCAGTTAACCAGCCCGCTTATGCCACACATGGGTCGCGCATAACTCCGCGGCACTCAAAAATTGAGAGTTGCCGCCAGTCTAGCCAGAAGCACAATCGGCGCAAAGATATAACGCTGGTTCAGGCTGAGGAAGTTGGCAGGAAGGAGCCAGAAGAGGAAGGCGTTTTACCCAGAACGGGAACGCAGTTCGTACAATTTTGCCTTGATGTGGAAAAACTGTGTGGCCTGGAAGCCGCAATAAATTAAGCCGGAAGCGCCATCCAGAAAACCCAGGCGGAAAAAATATTTGTAGAAGAAAAACAGGATGGGCGAACCAGGGAGATTGAAGAACTTCTTTCTCAACCAGCGGCGGCGCTGGGCCTGTGATCCCCAGAAGTTTGGTTGGATCACGTTACGCTGCTCCGCGATTTGGCTGGTCTCTTCGGAGAAAAGAACACCGGCCTCCCAGTTGGAATACTGGTTGTGTTTCTCAATGTAGCGGGAGAGCGAGTTCACGTTGCGATGGAGCAGCGCGTTCCTCAGTTCGCTAGTGGGGCCGTCCACCATCACGTGCTCGTGAATTTCCATGTCGGCCATAGAGCCATCCTGATCCTGGAGCCGGCATTCAAAGCGGCCCATGCCGCGGCGGAACAGAGATAGCTTGCGGAAACTGGTGCCCCCGTGGCGGAGGGTGCGACCGAGGAAGAAAATGCGCAGCGGCACCCAGTAGCCATTGAACCCGGATTGCCGGGTCGCAACGCCGATCTCCTGCGCCAGTTCAGGCGTAAGAATCTCGTCGGCATCGAGAAGCAAGACCCACGGAGTGTCGAGCGTGAGGTTATCGAGAGCCCATTGGCGTTTCTTAGGCCACCCACCCTGGTAATAAAACTGAACGACCGTAGCACCGAAGGAACGGGCAATCTCCACGGTGGCATCGGTGCTTTGGGAATCGACCACGTAAACTTCGCGGCAGCACGCCAGCGACTCCAGGCAGCGCGGCAGGTTCTCCGCTTCATTGCGCACCGGAATAATGACACTGACAGGCAGCAGGGAGTCCGGGTTTATCGTCCGTGTAGTTGGCGCGGAAGTAGTCTGGATGTTCGTCATGCTCAAAAGTGTGCCTCGCACCAGCGCTGCAGAACGAACAGTGCCCATGGGCGTGACCAGGAGGTCTTGCCTGCGAGGAAACGGTGCCAGACATTTTTGACGGCCGCGGGACGAAGCACATCACCCAGAGGACCTGTTGGAATAGCGCACAAGGTCTTCTCAACTTCAGGGCGCATTTCGTCCCGAAGCCAATGCTCGAAGGGAAGGGTGAAACCATGCTTGGCGCGACGCACCACGGCATCAGGCAGGGCTCCCCTGGTCGAGCGCACCAGCAGAGGCTTGGGGATGCTGTCGTCCACCTTCCAACTGCCGGGGAGCGCGAAAAGAAATTCCGCCAGCTTGTGATCGAGCAGGGGAACGCGAATTTCCAGGCCGTGCGCCATGCTCATGGAGTCGGCATCACGCAGCAGGGTGTTCTGCATGTAGCAACGGGCTTCGAGGTACGAGACGCGGTTGATGGGATCCAGAGTGCCGGCCGCGCTCAGGGCGGCTTGCAACGGTGCAGTCGAGGCAGACGCAAATTCCGATTGCCGGGCAAACAAAAGCTCCCGTTGGACAGGAAGAAACAACATACGTGTCAAGAAATAGGGGTGCAGCAGGCGGCCATTTTCGCCGATCAGAGCGGCAAATTTTTGGCTGCGATCACCGGGGGAGAGCACATCCAGCAGTTGCGCCACTCGCCCACCGACTGCGTGATTCACGCGGCTGGGGATCCAATGTTTGAAATGCGAAAACCGCTCCATCGAGGGGACGCTACGAAAACTGGAGTAGCCGGCGAACATCTCATCGCCGCCCAAGCCGGAAAGTGCCACCTTGATTCCCGCCTGGCGAGTCTTCTGGGAAACCAGATAGGTGTTCACGCCATCCATGGTGGGCTGGTCCATGGCACGGACTGCATCCGGAACCGCATCCAGTGCGTCCTGCTGAGAAATGACGCACTCGTGATGATCGGTGCGAAAGCGCCCGGCGACGGCGCGGCAGTATTGCGACTCGTTGAAATCGGACTCGCGAAAGGCTAACGAAAATGTGCTCAGTTTCCCGCGATGATTGCGGCTGAGGATCGCGACCAGGCTGCTCGAATCAATGCCGCCGGAAAGAAAAACGCCGAGAGGAACATCGCTGACCAGTTGCTGCTGAATGGATTCATACAGGAGGTCGGCAACGTGTTTTTCGCAATGTGTCTTGCCACGAGCTAAATGGGAACCGTTCTCCTCGGGTGCGTGTTGTGCGGATGCAAAATCCCAGTACTGCACGTCACGGACGCGGCCGTTCTGCCACTCCAGGTAGTGTCCGGGAAGGAGAGCGCGAATGCCTTCGATCAGGGTGTCAGGATCGTACATGGATCCGAACGAAAGATAGTTCACGAGAGCGGTGGGATTGAGACGGCGCGGCACCATGCCGGTGACGAGCAAGGCGCGGACTTCCGAGGCGAAGATGAAGTTCTTGTCTGTCGAAAAGAAATAAAGGGGCTTGATTCCGACGGGATCCCGCGCGACGAAAAGTTTTTGGGCCAGTGCATCCCACACGGCAAAGGCAAACATACCGCGCAGTTCGTGGAGGCAGCGCTCTCCCCATGCGCCATATGCCTTCAACAGGACTTCTGTGTCGGAGTGCCCGATAAACCGGATACCCAGCGATTCGAGCCGTGAACGAAGCTCGCGGAAGTTGTAGATCTCACCGTTAAAGACGATCCAGTTTCCGGTGGCGGGATCGTGCATCGGCTGGTGACCACGGGGAGAGAGATCGAGAATGGCGAGACGGCGATTGCCCAGCCCGATGGTCACGGGCGATGTGGAAGTTGGGGAAACGACAACCGTTCCGGAGTCGTCGGGACCGCGATGAGCAAGCGCCTGGGCGGCGCGCTCCAGCGCACCGTGGGGCAAAGGGGAATCAGTCGCCAGTAGTCCAACAATTCCACACACGTTCAGACCTCTTTTTTTACCAGCGAGCCTGCTGCCATGGTAATTGGGCCCCAGCAACGAACGGTGGAGAAGTTGCTGTTCTTGGCCATCAGGATTTCGTTTTGGGACCGTCGCACTCGGATCAGACGAAGACCTTTGCGCGATTGTGCGTCGACGATTTGAATGAGCAACGCCGGCGTGGCAGTGATTGGCAAGCAATCCATGGATGGAAGTTGTTATCACAGTAATCCGGTGGAGGCGCATCTAGACTGTGGAAATTGGGCGCGAACTGCATTAGTTAACGGCTCGGGCAGGAATGGCGGACTCGGCCGCGAGGGTATGCGGAGATAATAGAGAGAATCAAATGAATGCAGTGGCAACACTAATCGCGCCCCGCCGGGACGAACTGAAGCTGAACATAGGCTGCGGGCTCTCGGGAATCGCGGGTTGGTGCAATATCGATAATTCGCCGACGGTGCTGCTGTCGCGAATTCCGATGGGACGGCGATTATTCGGCACGCCGGTGTGGCCTCGCGATGTCAGGCGTATCAATGTGCTGCGCGGGCTGCCGTTCGCGGATGAGAGCGTCAGCTACATCTACTCGTCGCATTTGCTGCAGGGGCTGAGGGAAAAGGAATCGCGCAGGCTGCTGCAAGAATGCTTTCGCGTGCTGCAGCGAGCGGGCGTGCTGCGCATCGTGGTACCCGACCTGGAACGAGTGGTGAAGGATTATCTGGCGGACGAGGACTCGGCGGCGTCGCACAAATTGATGAGACGGTTGTCCCCGAAGAGCTCGCCGGTTCGCGATCTGCTGCGCAAAGGACGCCGCTACGAGCAGATGTTCGACGCGCGGTCACTGGCAAGGTTATTGGCGGAGACTGGATTCGGCGATCTGAAGGTGTGCGGATTCAAACAGAGCCGGATTCCCGAAATTGACGCTCTCGAAGTGGAACAGCGCCGGAGCGAAAGCCTTTACGTGGAAGCAAGCAAGTAGGCGCTGGGAGAAGGGCGACTACACGGCCTTTGAGCGCTCCCGATCTTCCAATCCAATACAGACCTCCGGGTGGGCGATTCCGGAAATCCCGTCACGAGCAGCGAGCAGGCCTCGCGCGATGTTGAGAATTTCGTCCACATGATGTGCCCAGGAAAAATCACGGGATCGAACGTCGCCTTTTTGCGACAAGTTGGTTGACAAGTCCTGGGATGTGGCCAGCTGCGCGATTCGATGGGCTAATTCGTGAGGCGAAAAGCGTCCGAAGTAGAGGGCGGCGTCGCGGCAGATTTCGCGATGAACCGGCAAATCCGAGGCGACGATGGGAAGCCCGCATGCCATGGCTTCCACCAGAGGGTGCGCGAAAGTCTCCGTGTAGGCAGGAGTGACGTAGATATCGGAAGCGCGGTACACGTGCTGCAGCTGGTTGTAGGCAACCGGGCCCAGTTGAAGCAAGTTGGACTCGACTCCCAGGTCACGCGCAAGCGCCGCGGCTTTGACCGTGCGGTAGCCGCCCGGAGTTCCTTCCAGCTTGCAGGTCAACACCAGTTGGACATCTCGGCCGATGAGCCGGCGAATCAGGGGAAGAGCACGGAATAGCGTCTCAAAATTGCGGTAGTAGTTGTAATGGCTGACAAAGAGGATGCGCAGCGCGTTGGAGCGCCGCTCAAGAAGACGCACCAACGCGTAATCCGGTTTTGTGGCGGAGAAGAACTGGGCTCGATCGAAGCCATGATGAAGAGCACGTATTGGGCAGCCTTTCCAATGCCGCAGCTCCCGGGCAAACGATTCGCTGGGAGCAATGGTGCAGTCCGCTTTCGCGATCGAATACTTCGCCAGGCGGGAACGGATTTTGGTATCCAGGTAGAGGCGGAGATGCCGGCGCGCAATCAGGTCGCGGGAAAAATCGTTTGACACATAAAGAGCGTTGCGGCTCAACAGAACTTGCGGGACTGGCGATCTAAGAGTTGCGAAGTTTCCGACAGAAAGCAGAATGTCCGCCCCGGTCTGCCGAATCAATTGGGGCACGAGCCGCTGCTCATGCCAGGTGCGGCGAAAACTTCCATACGATGACCCAGGAAATTCGAGCAACCGAAGACTCTTCGTTTCCTCGAATTCGCAGCGCAGGTCCGGGGCAAGAAGAATGGTGGTGCAAGTGTCGGAGCGGGTGGCGAGGTGAGGCACGACATTGCGAATGTAGGTAAGGCCGCCTCCGGCACTGGCAGCACTCGCATTGATGAACAGGTGCATCATCGATCTTCGAACCGTATCCCCACGAATTCAGCCTCGCGCATCCACCAGTGCATTGAGCGGCCGGCCCACGGCGTTCACTCTCGGCTGCACAGTCGCGGATGTGACGGCAGCGCGCTCGGGCAAGAGGTCCATCAGGGCAAAGGCGAGAGGCCAAAACAAAACGGTCAGGTAATAGCCCACAGCGAGAAGCCAATCCTCGAAAATGGCGTGCGTGAGTCCGGCAACAACAATGGCAGCCAGTAAAGCTGCGGGGTGGAGCGGGCTGCGGGTATGGCGGATCCACAGGCACACTTGCCACACCTGGCGCAGCAACAAGGCAAGAACGGCGGCAAAGGGCAGGACTCCGAGTATGCCGAGCCATTCCACGATTTCTAAATAGCTGCTGCCGTGTTCCCGATTGATTTTGTTTTCAGTGGCGACGTATAAGCGGTTCCACGTATCGCCTTCCGCACTCGTGCCGAAACCGGTGCCAAGCCAGGGATGTTCCTGGATGCTGGTCACGGTGCGATCCCATACCGTTCGGCGCGATTGCAGCACTCCTTCATGTTGGGAGCCCTGCTTGTAAAGGATCGAGGACTTGACCTCGCCTATTTTCACCGGGGCGACGAACGAAGCACCGGCGAAGAAGGCGACGAGACCTACGGCACATAGCAACGAAAGCCTGTATCGCCGCATGCTGAGCAGCAGCACGGCGGCGGCAACGACACCGGCAAGCATTCCGGCCCTTGCCATGCTGGAATACAACAAGAGCGCGCAGAGGATAAGAGCAACAAACCTTCTGCGGCGCAGACCCGCTGTCGGCCCGGTGAGCACGCTCCAGAGCAGGGCGGGAAAGAGAACCACGCCGGTGATGGCACCCATGGAATTTTGATTGCCAAAAATGCCCGGCGCGATTCCCCAGTAGCAGATGGCGCTGATCCAGACAGCTATCTCGGATGCCAGGAGAAAAGCGGGAAGGAAGTTTTTGATCCGGCCGACGATAGCGACCCGTGCCCCAGTGGCGCTGTACAGGAAAAGCAAAAACAAGCTGAGAACCTTGAGCAGTGCGACGCGCGGATAGGGTGAATCCAAAGCCGAGCCCAGGGCGGCAAACACCAGGGCGAAGAAAAAATAGTGAAAGGTGTGGAGGTAAAGCCGCCGCGTACGCAACCAGAGAATGCAGCCCAGAAATGCTCCCGCGGCCAACACCACCCAGCGCGCAGCGTCCCACTGACGGGCAAAGGGCAAATCGAGTCCCGCCCAGAGAAATGCGATCAGGAGCACGGGCAGGAAGAATTGTTCATAGCGCCACAAGGCCAGGAGGAAAACCTCAACAGCGATGAGGGCCGCGAGGTTCGTCCAACTGGCGAAGAATGCAGGGCGGGCGATCGCAAGAAAACCGCCGCCCAGCAACACGGCGATGAGCGCAAGGACGAGCACGGATTTTGCGCTTAAGCGACCGGCTTCCATCTTGGCGCTCCTTGAAGATTTTCGCAGTGCAGGGATGCAAAACCCGCGGCGCAGTTCTGCGGTGAGTATTGCGAGATCAGATCCGCGCTTCTGCGGCCCATGTGTTCGCGCAGCCCGGGATCTGAAGCGAGCCGCTCCATACATTCAGTGAGGGCGGTGAGGTCTCGCGCGGGGATGACGAAGCCATTCTCTGCGTGGTGAACCAGGTCAAGCTGGCAGCCCGCAACGTCTGTTGTAATTACCGGTAGGCGGCAAGCCATCGCCTCATTGACCACCAGCCCCCATGCGTCGCTGTGCGTGGGAAAAACGAGCGCCTCGGCGAGGCCGTAAAGTTGGGAGAGGTGGTCACGCTGAAGGAATCCCAGGACAAGAATCGTGGCAGGATCAATTTTCGCAGCTTGACGCGATATCTGGTCACGAGCGTGGCCGTCACCGACGAATACCAGACCGATTTCCCGACGGAGTTCAGGTGAAAGCCGGCCGTACGCCTCGACGAGATCGAAGACTCCTTTTGTCTCGATGAGCCGGCCCACAAAAAGAAAAAAACGGGACGGGAGACCGAAGTGAGATCGCGTTGCAGCCGGGTTCAGGCGTGCCCTTGCTGCACCTGCTGCAAAAAACTCCGTGTCAACGGCATTGGCGGCGACGAAGATTTGACGAGATGCCGCGCCGAGAACTTGCAGATAAGCTGCCGATGCTTTTCCGGGCACCAAAAAAGCGTCACAAGCATGTACAAAGAAACGTTTCGCCAGCTGGATGGGGAAAGCTGAGCTGCGCTGTTCGCGGGAGGTGCTTTCAATCCAAGCGACGAAGGGCACTCCATGCAATTTGGCCCAGGAGAGCGCTTGCCATGAAGCCGGATAGTTGTACCCGCCGCAAACGACGACATCCGGATGGGAATTTCTGAGCGCACGGCCCAAGCCACGATTCAGCAGCAAAGTTTGGCGGCCGATGCGGGCGCGCCACGAGGGCAGCACTTCGTAGGAAAAATTTATTTCGTCCTTGTAGATGGGCCAGAGTCTAAGCTTGGGATCGGTCTCAGAAAGAAAGATCACGTGCAGGTCGATACCGCGCTCCCGGGCCAAGGCATTGAATACGGGAACGCGATAAGGCGCGATAATCTCCGTGATCACGGTCAAGCGGCGGCTCATCGCAGACAATTCCTGTAGACCTGATTCAAGCGTTCGGCCTGGTGGGCGAGTGTAAAACCATCGAGCACGGTGCGCCGTGCGGTTCGCCCAATGTTTTCCCGCATGCTGCGATCGGCGAGCAATTGCCGAAGAACGCCGGCCAATTCCGCGACATTCGTCCCGTCCACCAGAAAACCATTCACTCCAGCATGGATAATTTCGTCAATTCCCTGCCCCCGACAGCCAATGGCCGGCTTGGCGGTCGCCATGGCCTCCAGGTAAGCGCAGCCCAAACCTTCGTAGGTGCTGGGCAACGCAAACACAGCGCATCGCTGCAGCGCTTGCGCAACATCGGTGCGGCTGCAGCGTCCCAGAAAACGTACGCGGCCTTTCATGTTCAGTTGAATTGCCAACTGTTTCAGTGACAAGAGGGACGGACCGTCGCCGATAATTTCGTAGGAGATTCCCGGAAATTCTTTTCGGAGGGAGGCCACGGCGCGCAGAACGAGTTCCTGGCCTTTGCTCGGGATCATATCCCCTACGCTCACGACGGTGAGACTTTCGGCAGGAGTTGAAGACGGAGAAAACAGCCGCTCATCCGTGCCGTTGTAAATGACAGCAGTGTTAGCCGCAGCGGAGACGCCGGTCAGAAGTTGCTGCCGAACATGTTCACTGACGCAAATCACGCACTGCGCAGCACGATAGACTTCGTCGGACACAAGGCGACAACGATCTCCGGCACGGCCTTTCACCTGTCGGGTCGAAAAAGCATCCATGCCGTGGACGCTGACGACAAAGGGAATGTTTAACGCACGGGCGAGCAACATGGCCGCGTGTCCACAGGGCAATGCGGAATGTGCGTGGATCAGATCAATCGTAGAGCGGCGATGAAGATCCCGCATGGCCGCCAGCAGCCGCAGAAAAAGAAAACGTCCGGCGGAAGCCAGGCCCAGTGGTCCGGGAAAAGAAGCGAAGGAACACCACGTCGCGGGCGGAACTGAAGGATGCACGCGGGAGTGCGACCGATAGAATGGCTGCACGGCGAAGGTCGAGGTTTCAATGCGATGTGGAGCGAGATAGGGCAACGGCTCAGCCACAAAGCAGCCGAAGGCATCGTCGCCGGCGCAAGGATAGAAAGGCGTCAGCGTCACGACGTGCACCCTGTCCCTGAAAGGAACGGGCCGATGCGCGATTTCCCGCTGTTCGGTTACGAATTCTTTCGTCGCCAATTTTTTGGTTTTAGCATACAAGAGTTCATTGGGACGGCTTAGCAAATTCACGCATTTTCGCGGGGTCGGGAACCAAATTGGTCGTCATCATTAACGCTGATGATCTGGGGATGAATCAGCGGGTGAACCGCGAGATCTTTCGGCTGATGGATGCCGGCGCGGTGACTTCGGCGACCCTGCTGGCCAATGGAGAAGCGGTCGAAGAGGCGGCGGTCGAGGCGCGCAGGTTTCCGCAGTGCTCTTTCGGCGTGCACCTGAATGTGACGGAATTCCAACCGCTCAGCACTCAGACCGAAATGGGAACCATCCTTGACGATGCCGGCCGGTTCCGGGGCAACCACATTCGCGAGATTCAGATCGGCTCGCGGCTCAAGAGCGCAATTTTTCAAGAGTGGTGCGCGCAGATCGAGAAGCTACTCGCGCTGGGGATTACCCTTTCGCATATCGACTCTCATCACCACACCCACACGATTCCCGCGCTGCTGCCTGTATTGCGAAGGCTGCGGCACAAGTATGCCATCGGAAAAGTTCGCATCAGCAGAAACGTCTATGCTGCCGGGGAGCCCTTCGCGTTGAAGATGAAGAAATCGCTTTACAACGCGGCTCTGCGACATGTTGCCGGATTTAAAACGACCGACCTGTTTTCAGGATTGGACATGTTTGTTGCCGCGGGCCGTGGCGCCGGCGATGGCGCAAAGTCGCTCGAGCTGATGGTTCATCCGGGCGCGACGGGCAGCCAACAGGAATCGGAGCTTCTGGTGAACTGGGTAAAGGAGAGCGGGAAGGGCGTCCGCCTGATCAATTACGCCGGTTTATGAGAGTCAGAGCGAGGCGACAGCACTGACTCGGCAATGCATGGACGCCGAATGGGCGATCCGGACAAAAGCATCTTCCCACTGGCGTGTAACAAGGTGCCAGTCGAATTTTCCGGCGTGCAGGCGGCCGGCCTGGCCCATGTCGCGCCGCAATTCGAAATTTCCCAGAAGGGTTTCGAGATATTGGAAAAATTCCTCGGGCTGCGCCGCCAAATATCCTGTCTTACCGTGAATGACCGACTCGGGCTCATATTTGCTTGAAGCGATCACCGGAAGACCGCACGCAGCAGCTTCAAGAATTACCTTCGGAGAACCTTCCCAGGTCGAAGGGAAAAACAATAGATCGGCGCTGCGGTACTCCTCGCGGACAGCTTCGAGGGAAAGCGATCCCGTGAATCTCACATTGATCAAATTTTCACGAGCAGCGCGAGCGCGGAGTTCGGCGCCGGAAATTCCATCGCCGACAAGAACGAAGTCGGATTGTGGAAAGCGGGAAGCGGCGTCGAGCACCATTTGCGGTCCTTTGAATGGCCGAAGCGAGCCGACAAACAGAACACGCAGACGGTGATTCGGCCGATGGCCTTCATCCCCACGAAAGAATTCCGTGTCCACCCCAGTCGGAATGATTTCGCTGCCAAGGCCGTACTCGTTACGTAAACTGCGCTGCACTGAGTGGGAGTTGGCGAAGAGGTAATCGCAGCGTAGGACGGTCTGCTCCCAGAGCCGAGCGGACTGGGGTGTTACGGTGCTTTCAGTATGTAAGTCGCATTGCGACTCAATCGTTCCGATGGTGCGACATCTTTTTCGAGCCAGTACCGAGGAGCGCAGGAACCACTTCGCGGCCGGTGAAGATTTCAAGTAAAAGATGACCTCCTGGTCACCGCGGACGAATTCTTCAAGAATCACTAATGTCTGACGACGGGCGGGCAGCTTGATCAACCTGGTGGCGGGCCGACCGGCGATTCGCGGGTCAGGTTCAGTGAGATGAAACATACTGACGTGGAAGCGGGCAGGGTCGAGCCGCGACACGATTTCCCGCGCATTCACCATCTGCGCGTTGGTGAGGGCGGCATCGGCCAGGCTGTCCACGAGAATGCGAATCATTGGCTGCTCGCGTATTGAAGTAAAACTTTAAGTTCCGGTACGCACCTGCAGAAAATTCAGCTCGGGTTCGTCTTCCGTCGCGGTGCCGCATTCGAGAGTCTGCTGCAAGTCCTGCAGACGGGCGCGCAAGCGAGCAGGAGATGCAAGACCCACAGCAGATTGAGCAATGTGGGCCTGCGCAACCTCCAGCAAGCGTCGTCGAGTCTTGGTTGCGGAACCCACTGGAACCGGCGAGTGTTCGCCATGGTCGGCCTCGAGATCGAACAACTCTTCTCTGCCATCCGCAAGGTGAAGGACCAGCTTGTAACGGGAATCGCGCACAGCCAGCAGACGCGAACCGATGCGATCCTCAGGGCGAAAAGGATTGGTGCAGCCTTCGACAGCTTCAACGATGACCGGGTCTGCCGCAGCATCGCCCGTGCGCAACGCTTCCCACCGGCTGCGGCCCTGGAATTCCGGCGGAGCAGGCGCACCGATGATGTCCAACAGAGTCGGCGCAAGATCAAGCAGGCTGAAGAGAGAGCCGGCAACTCTCGCCGTTTGTACGCCGGGCACACGCACGAGTAATGGAACGCGGATAAGCTCCTCAGTCAGCTTCACCGGTGCGTGGTAGCGGCCACCGTGATCGAGAAATTCTTCTCCGTGATCCGCGCTGACAACCAGAGCCGCCTCCGACCACAGACCGAGTTCAAGTAATCCCTCAGCAAGGCGGGATAATTGCGTGTCCACCCAGCGAATGGCCGCGTCACAGAGAGCGATGATGTCGTCAAGGTGACGGCGAAGGCGTTGCGCGTTGAGATCGCCGCGATCCCAAAACGAATTCAGATAACGAGCGCGATCGGCATCGATGTCAGGCCGTCCCATCGCCGCCAGGGCTTCTTCGGACGGGTAATAAGGATGGTGCGCGTCCATGAAATGCAGCCATAAAAAGAAAGGCTGGCCGGCGACGCTACGCACCCACGTCAGAGCCTGGTCAACCAAAAAATTTGCCGGAGGCACGCGGCGTAAAGAATCCATCGGCGCACGAGAACGAGAAGCGAGCCACTGGCAATACTGAAAGTAGAGCTCGTCATAAACAGCATTGAAGGGGCGCAGGTGGCGCGAGGCGTGCTTTAGGCCGCGGTTCAGGCGCGAATACCAGGCAAGCTGGCGGTCACGAGAGTCCGGTTCGCCAGATTGAGCAAGGTCGCTGTCGAGAAAATCGCTGAAAATTTCAAAGCCCTGGTGGAAACCGAAACGCGGGGAGAGATAGACATTGGCGGCATTCAAGGCGGCGGTTCGATACCCAGCCTCGGCCAGCACGGTCGCGAGCGACGGCTCGCCCGGCGCCAATCCCAGAACCTCTCGACCAAGTGCCAGGGGATGCCGGGAGCCCAGGATGGCAGGAAAGGAATAGTAGGTCGGCGCACCGGCGACAATGGCGTTCGGAACCAGGAGGCTTTCCGGGGCGAGAGAGTCGAGAAACGGCGTTGTGGGCCGGGAATAGCCGAGAAAGCCGGTGTGATCGGCGCGCAGGCAATCTACGGTGACCAGAATCAGGGATCGAGCAGGGTTCTTAACGGCGGTCATCGCGTTGCTCCTGCTGCCGACGCGCAATCAACATGACGGGCAGATCGTCCGTTGGCCGCATCTCCCTGCTGGACGGCTCGCAGCATGTCATGCAATTCGAGGTCGTGGAGATAGAGCAAGTTGTCATGCTTGCGCTCGAGCGCGGAGAGGAACTGGTGCAACAGGCGCAACGTCGGGCCGCGAAAATTTTTCAGCGTGGAATGGAAATTGATGGAATGCACGGAAACGATGGCGGGAAGCCCGCGCTCAAAGCAGCCGGCAGCGCGCTCCAGACAGTGCTGAAGCGTGTAACGTTGCGGGTCCAGCGCAGGCTCGAACTCGACTGTGCGATACGTGTGCAACAGCCCAGAGGGATCAAAATGAGGCGATGTCAGGGCGGGGCCGTTTTGGGCCACACGAATTCCGCAATCGGCCCAGGCCCGACGCGTATCGTCGTTGGCGCGATAGCCGGGAGCGCAGGCTGACAGGGGCGACACCCCAAACAGATCAGCAAATCCGGCGGCGGCATCACGCACAAGGTCGTGCTGGATGGCTGCGGAAAGAAATTGGGGAGTCCGTTCCTGATCCCAATATTCAAAGCCAATCCACGGCATGCGCCAGTGGATATAGGGCGTTCCGGCGAGCAGCAACGCGCGCAGCAACGTGCCGCGCTCGGAGTCTTCGCCGATGTGGCGTGCCAGGGCGGCCCGGCAAGAATGAGTAGTGCCATGCAGAGCCGGATAGAACACGCCATCCGCAATTCCCTGCTGGTAAGCATCGAGAAGGCCTGGCCGGTTCCATTTTCCAGGCAAACCCTCGGAAAGAGGTTTCAGGATTAGGGATCGGAAATCGCTTTCCGCGATGTTTTCGAAATCGAGGTTGGCGACGCAGAAGTTCGTCACCAGTCGTGGAGGACGACCCTCAGAATCGCGATGAGACTTGAGAACCTGATGAAGCTCGGCCACGTCGTCTGCGGTTTCAAGCGAGTAGTAGTCATACGGCTTTTGTCCGAGTGCGAGCCCGGCGGCCTGAAGCTCGTCCCAACCTTCGCCATCACGCACGCCCACTCGACCCCAGTCGTCGCTTTGCAGCAGAAGCACGGGACGATCGAAGGTGAAGCCCGCCGGCTTGCGGTATGCACGGCTGACGACGTCGCGCGCGAGATCAACGATCGGCATCATGGCGCACCTATTGCAGGAGCAACGGGAGGCTCGCCAGAGGCAGTTCGTTCCCCGGTTCGCCAGCGGGCCCAGGACATGCAACGTTCGTAGCGGGCCTGGTTCAGCACTAGGCGGTGAACGGGCAGGAATTCAACCACCCGGTCGCAAAAGCCATGTTTGAAAAAGGCGGGCCCACCGGTAGCGCCCACGGTGTATCCGCCGAAGTCGTACTCGGTGCAACCGGCTTGCTTCGCCCATTGAATAGCATGCCACTGCAGCAGGTGTCCGACACTGTAGGGAAGATTCTTGCGGGTGGCTCCCCACACGTACCAGGCACGGCGGGCTGCGCGAACGACGATGACACCGCCCAGGTGTTCCGCTTCGTGATTGGCCATCAGGAGGACACCCCGGCTCCGGTCAGAAATGATCCCGCGCCACACGTGGCGCAGATCAGCGCGGGACGCGGCGGAAAAGTGCTTCTCATCGGCCATGGCGCCGAGAAGTTCGCAAAAGATTTCGAAATCGCGATCGTCACGCGCGCATTGAATCGAAATGCCCGCCTGCTCGGCGCGGCGAATTTCATGACGAGTGGTCTTGCGGAAACCAGCCAGGAGAGCCTTGGCGTCAGGCACAAGCTCGAGACGAAGCGAAGCACGCAGACTTCCCTGCAGTTGCCAACCATTGGACGCGAGGATAGGCGCGACGCCCGCGAGTTCGGTGCCGACGAATTCGGGATTGATATCCAGGTAAACAAAACCGAGTTCGCGGGCGGCGGGAACCAGTTGCTCGAGAAAAGGCGCGAGGATTTCAGGGCTGTCACAGACGGGACCGCGGTTCAGAACCAGGGCGCGATGCAAAGAAAGGAAACGGGAGGCGGGATGAATCACGTTGGCACGGGCAAATGCGTGTATCTCCCCGCCTTCTTCGGTCCAGCAACAATAGGAGCGCGTGCGCAATGCGGAGCCGAGCGGCGACCACTCCAGATATTGAAATGGGTGGGCGGTGGGCTGATTGTCCAGAAATCGCGCGAGCCGGCTGCGCGTGGAATCCGGTAGCTCCCATGCTGGACAAAACCTGAAGACCATAGCCGTCCTGGACGCGATTCAGTTACACGTATCCCAAATCACGCAAGCGTTGTTCGATGACGCGCTCCTCGGCCGCATTGAGCCGGGCGGAGCCGTCGCATAACAATTCGCGAAGCACAAAGCTCAACAACTCCTCGAGTGAAGGAAAGCTCCGGCCGTACCGCAGTTCGGCGGCGGCGCAGAGATCCTCCGGCAGTTGTAGCTGACGGAATTCGGCGGTCATACATTCACCGTCCTGAAAAGCATTCCACGAATGCGCAGCCACGCAGCCCCGGCAATTTCCCGTTCTTCGGTATCGAGGCCAGATACGAGAGCCGTAGTCACAAAAACAACGTAGGCCGACACGAGGGCCAGCGGGATGCATAACCATTCCGGCCTGAACAAATGCATGCTCAGGCGGAAGAACAGCACACAAGACAAGCTCGCGAGAAAAGGCAAGAGCAGGGTTCGGTAGCCGCGGTGAAACGGGTGGGTGTGCAACGCTCTGCGGACTTCGCGCATGTACCACAGATTGGTGCCGACAGCGACCAGGGTGGAAGCGAGCGCCGCCCCGATCATCCCCAGCAGGGGAATCAGAATGATGTTCGACAGCAGTGCGACAGCGGCCATGGAAGCCTGCACCCGGATGAGGCGGCGCTGATTGCCCGACATCAGCAGGAGGAGTCCCACCGAACCCACACCGCAGTTCACCAGCTGTCCGATGGTGCCGATCACCAGCACCGGCCAGCCGAGTTCAAATTCGGCGCCGAATAACCGCATCAATGGTGCGGAGAACAGGATGATGACCAGCGCGAGGGGGACGGTGAGGCCGATGATCCACTTGGTCAGCGTTTTGTAGAGGCGATCGAGCGTCCGAGTCTGGCCGCGCGAGTGCAGGTCAGCGATCGTGGGACCAAAAATCTGATTGACCGACTGCAGGATGATGGGCACGAACGCCACAATTCCGATTGCGATTCCGTAAATGCCGACCCAGCGGGGATCGAGATAAAGGCCCAGCAGCAGCTTGTCGGCCTGGGCCATGAGGAACTCCAGCAAGGAAACCCCAAGAACCGTCGCCGAAAACGAATACACCTCGGGTTCGAGATCAGGCAGGGGCGCGGTTGAGTGGCGGGCAGCGACCGGCGTTAATTTCCAGGCGCTCCATAGCAGCGCGAGCAAAACCATCAGTGCGCCGATGACCTGGGCAATGATGTAGCCCCACAAACCAGTGCCCCACATCAGAAGGACGACCGCGAGCGCCATCATCAGCGGCGTGCCGATCAGATTTGTGATGACCGTGCGGCGGGTCACATCTTTGTATCCGGCCAGCACGCGACCGGCGAAGATGCTCAGGCCGCCACAGAACATCAACACGATGAAAAGCGGCAAATAGGTGCTGAGCTCAGGCAGATGGTAGATGCGGTCTGCGATCCAGTGGCGGGCAAGAAAAACGGCGCCGCCGACCACGAGATTGGCCGCAACCAGGATAAGAAGTGAGCGCAGAAGAAATCCACGAAGCTGGCTCATGCGGCCGTTTGCGTTGTAGACCGCCACGAATCTGGCGGCCGCATCGGGCAGGCCCAACGCCGGAACCAAGCCCAGGAGACCGGTCACGGACATGCCGATGGCGTAAATGCCGAGCCGCGCAGCGCCGAGCTTGTGGGCAACGTAAATTTTGAAGAGATACCCTGCTACAGCAGTGAAGACGGTACCCAGAAAAAACACCAGCGACTGGCGGGAGACCTCGCCCATGCAGGAGCGAAATAAACGGGGATCGGCCGCAAACGCAGGATTGCCTGACGCCGTCTCCGGCGGGTTGCGATCGATCAGAACCGATGTCGGTTGCGTCGCTATGGCTTCTTTGTAGCAGTGTCAGGGCAATTGCGAAAGGGTAAGCCTGTTTAAAAACTTGCTTCACCGTCGAATTGGGAACGAAGTAGTTAACCCACGGCGGCGGCTGCGCTGGCATCCACGCCGGAGAGGATGTCGCGCAGTACGCCGGGTGCAATGGGTGACCACAGATCATCAGCGGGCGGGGCTGAATTTTGATAACCGCTGAGGATCCGCGGAATGGCTGCGATCTCTTCGGACGATTGCAGCAGGTGCCCGGCGCCAAATTTCGCGAACTGGCGAGCATAGCCGAACAGCGAATCAGACAGCCAGTCGCAAAGGAAGCATGGAATGCCGGCGAGTGTACATTCCATCGCGACGGTGGACTGGACCGTGATTGCAAACCATGCGCGATCGAACAACGCAGGCGTCAGCGGCCCGCTCATCACTTCGACAAGAGCGAGTTCATCCCGGCTGAGAAGCTTTTTCAGGCGCCGTTTGCGTTCGCGGACACTTTCGAACGGGTGCAGCTTGAGCACTAGCTTTCCCCCGGAGGAGGCGGCCAGTTTGCATAGTTGCGGGAGGAGTTCGCGGTAGATTGCTTCCGTCCTGCCGGAAAAAAGTTCGTATGGCTCGGAAAAGAAAACGACATCCGAGCCGTGGCGCGTGGGATTTTTTTTTGGCAGATGCGGACCCGGCGCACCGAGAACAACGTGGGGCATGTCCAATCCACATCGGGCCAGATAATCCAGCTCCATCCTGCTCTTGGCAACGATCCACTCCGCGGCGGGATGCTTCAAGGCAAAGCGGCCATCGAGCGCGCCATGATGTACTGACAAGGTGGGAGTGCCGCGAGCAGCAGCCAGTTTCAGCGGAATGCATACGTAAGGATTGCCTTCGTCGCCGCTGAAGACCGCCGTCACTTCATGGGACTGGAGAACATTCAGCCAGGTATCGCGTACTGCCAGCCCAGTGTTCAACAGGTGGGGAAATCCGTCAAGAACTCCGGCGCATTTCAGCAGCTCCCATTCCGGCACATGTTGTATCTGCGACAGCACGTCATTCCACCTATCAAGGAGGGATGAAAGTTGAGCTGGATCGCGTCGCGAGTTGGCGTAGGCGGCAAGAGAAACGACCTGCACATTCGGTGGCCTGTCGAAAAGCGAGGCGCTCCGGCGGGTGGCGACCAGCAGGAATTGCTGGTCGGGAAGCACGCGCGCATAGCTTGCGAGCATCCTTGAAGCGTTGCTGTAGGCGCTTGGGAACAGCACCACCGGCTGTTTTACCTGGGTCGCCTTTTGTGCGAAGCGCCTGCGCAACGAGTATTCCGGGTCAAATTTGTCGCCACAGATCTCTGCTAGCTGAGCAAAAGAGAGATTTGAAAACACCCGGCCATAACGCTGGATGCGTAGCCCAGCGCTTGGCCATGACTCCCGCGGGGCGATGCGTACGGGGTCACCGAGCAACAACTGCAGAACACGAGCATGAAGCCCGGGGCAGCTGACGACGACTTCGTCGCAATGCTGCAATTCGTCCGCGACGCGAACGAGCAACATCACCTGATCGAGCTGCTGGTAGAAAAAGACGCAGTTGAGCTCCCACCAATCCAGGCCCAGGTCGTCCACCACTTTGCCTCTGGCGAGGTTCAGCAGATCGCGGAGCCGCGAAGGATCGTCGAAGGATCGAAGTGCAATGAGACTGGAGACGGGACAACGAAGGCGATTCGACCATTCAGCGTAGGTGCTGGGCCCCGCGGTACCAAGGTCGAGCACGGCATCCCAATGCGTCCCAGACCAACGGCTGTCGAACGGGGAATCTCCCGGATGGAGAACGAGCGCTCTCATGACGATGCTTTAGCCGCAACCGGCTCGCTCATTGCGACTGAGTCGCCGACGAGGTCCTTCGAAAGTGGGGTACCGCGCTCAATGTCGCAGGCGGCGGGCTTGCCCAGGATTGCTCTCAGGTGGCGAGGGTGAAGACCGGCGGCCGGGCGAATGGAGCGGACATTCTCTTGGGAAAACAGCTCCCCCTTTTTTATGTCACGGACCACGAAAAGCGAACGCCGGAAAGCGCGGCTGGCGGCTTCAGCACCGGTGGGACCGAACTGAATCCTGCCGAGGGCTTTTTCCGCGGCGCGCACTGCCTCAACCATGGCTTTGAATTCCTGCGGCTCGAGAGAGAACTCGCTGTCCGGTCCCTTCTCGGCGCGGGAAAGGGTCAAATGCTTTTCGATGATGCGAGCGCCCAGGGTAATCGCCGCCACGGGAATGGCGATCCCCATCGTGTGATCGGAGAGGCCGACGGGGACATCGAAGCGCCGCGCCAACTCGGGAATGGTGCGCAGGTTCATGTCTTGCGGCGGAGCGGGATAGGCGCTGGTGCATTTCAAAAGCGCGATCTGGGTAGCGCCGGCTGATTTCGCGCAGCGCACCGCCTCGTCAATTTCCTCGAGAGTCGCCATACCGGTGGAAAGAATCAGTGGTTTTGCGGTGCGGGCGACGAACTCGATCAGCGGCAGGTCCACCAGTTCACACGAAGCAATCTTGTGCGCGGGTACATTCATGCGCTCCAGGAATTCCACGGCTGTCGCGTCAAAGGCGCTGGAGAAGAGCTCGAGGCCGAGGTCATCGGCGACGGCCTTCAATTGGGGCTGCCAATCCCAGGGCATGAAAGCTTCGCCGTAGAGATCATGCAGCGTGCGACCGTCCCACAGTGTGCCGCCGCCAATTCGAAAGCACTCGCGATCGGAGCGGATAGTGATTGTGTCCGGCGTATAGGTCTGGAGCTTAACCGCGTCCGCGCCGACATCTTTCGCGGCGCGCACAATGCCAACCGCATGCTCGAAGGACTGATTGTGATTGGCGGAGAGTTCGGCCACGATGTACACCGGCTGTCCTGGGCCGATCAGGCGTTTTCCGATCTGAATCGTTTCTTTCACCTGGCCTGCGCTTCCTGGGTGTGAACAACATCCAGCGGCAGATAGGCCGGCCGGCGGCCGCTGCGAATGATGTCGAGAGAGCGCGGGCCTTCGTTGAAGAGGAGGTCCAACACCGAAGCGTAGGGAACAAACGAGGAAAACAATTGCCGGTACTCCGGGTGCTGGAAATGTTGAAAGGAAACCGCGATGTCCCTGCCGGTGAGGGTGTTCAATTCTCCCAGCAGATAATCAGCCGACCCGATGGGCGAAACATATTCGGTCGCGCCTAACTCGACACAGATGTTCGCAAGCAACTCCGTCCTCTTCCCTGTCGCGGTCAAATCTGAGGACCGCAGGAAGTGGGTCTTGATCTGCATGGCTGAGCAGAACCACTGCAGCAGGCGCAGATTCAGGTCCACGAGCTTGCTTCCCACCTGGCAGGGCAAGAGCCGCTGCAAAGCCGGGAAATAGCCTTCGAAAAAAGGAGCGCGGCGATAGCTCAATTCGATGGCCCGCAGGTGTTTTCCAGAAAAACCAATATCGCGAATTTCGACATCACGAATCAGTTGTCCGAAGTGGCCGCGGAAGTGGACGGGCACCGTGAGCCATTGCAGGCCGGTGGGCGTTTTGATCCGATTGCGATGCTGCCAGGATTGTTTTTCGAACTGAACGTTATCGAGAATGACAAAGACATCCACCTGATCGATCAGATCGAAGTAGCCGCACCACGGGAGATAGGTGGGCTGCGAGATCGCGATCTTCATGGGCGACCATCCTCCAGAACAAATCGCTCGGAAACCCTGCGGAAACCCATCGATTGCCAGAGCGCATTGGCTCTTGAGTTTCCCTCGACGGTTTCGAGTTGCAGTTTGGACGGGGAAAAAGAGCGCAACTCGGCGATGGCCTGGCGGGCGCAGATGCGCGCGATTCCCTTTCGCCGGTGCGCAGGCGCAACGTACACCTCGTAAATCATGCCGGTTGTGCGCGGCAGAAAACGATGGCCCTCGATGCCGTAGAGCATGAACCCGGCGCGCTCATTGCCATTCATCATCCAACGCAAACAGTAGTTCGGATTGGAATGAAGGCTCTCAAAGTAGTGATCCGTCCAGTCGGCATGAGGCGTGAAAGCCGGATTCAACTCAGAGAAATGCCGGCGCGCCATGCGCATGAATTCATCTTTTTCGGCAGGCGAGACCGCGACCAGGCGAACGGTATCCCTTAATTCCGGCGCGTCGACAGCCAACGCCCGCAGAACGCGGTTAACGCCCATTCCGTCCACAATCGCGCGCCCCCTGGCGCTCATACGTTGACGGGAATCGGGGTGATTGGCGAGTCGTGAAATTGCCTCCATCAGCAGCTTTTCATCGAATTCATCTACCGTGCCAAGCCAGTTCACGGCCGCAGCGCAGGCGAGCTCCGACAGAACATCCGCCTGAATCTGGTTGCGCGAGTAGCTGAGAACACAGTTGCCCATGAAAAGCAGCTCCCAGAGTGTCCCGCCCGCGGCAATGACGGCGATATCGGCTCGGGCCATTTCGTAAGGCACGTTGGGAATATTGCGGAGTAAGCGAATCGAGGGATTCTTACGCGCAGCCACTTCGATTTCTGTGTACCTGGGATTGGCCGCGCCGACCAGAATGGTGGTTTCCAGATTCTGAACGGGAAGACGCTGCAGCGCTTCGAGAATGCGCAACGTCATGTTCCCAGGATCCGCGCCGCCCAACGTGATCAGTAGGCGAGGGGGCGCAGAGGTAATTTCGCGTTTCCACTCCCGCCAGGCGCGGAATTCGCGGCGCAATAGCGCGTACTGCGGGCCGAGCAATAGTTGCGTGTGGGGCTCACGATGGCGATAAGACTCTTCCCTAGCCCCACTATTTTGGTCGAGAACGAAATCAGCGCAGTAGTGTTCCGAGTGACCGAAATCGTCAACGAGAATGATTCTGTGCACGGCATTTTTCAGCGAGCGCTGATATTCCGCATCGAAGCAGTAGCCGTCGACGACGACGAATGCGGTGTCAAGCCGGGACGCCAGGGCGGCGGTTAGAGAAGCATCCTCAACGCTGCCGGGTAGCGCCGAAAGGCGTTCGATTTGGAATCCTTCGCTGGCCAGACGTTGCTCGATTGCCGGAATTTCCTGCGTGGCCGCAAAGACCGCCTGCCCACCGGCATCCTGCCAAGCCTGCGCCAATGCCAGGCAACGCATCACGTGCCCCGTGCCGACCTCGGGTCCCGCATCTGCGCGAATCAGGAGCAAGGGCTTGGTCATTGAACCTCGTGAAGAACTTTTTGTTCGACGTGGCGGTTGAGGTAAACCAGCGCGGGCTCGCGAGCGAGCAGATCGAGGACGTCGCGCCAGGAAAAATCATCGCGGTTGTCGAAGCGGGAGTAAACGGTGCGAATGAATTCCAGATCCTCGGGAGTATCGAGTGTCCAGCGGTGCGAGCTGTAATCGTCCTGGTTGGTGACCGGCAGAACCTTGAAGATTTCCGGGTGCTCGTAAATGAAAGGAGTGACGTGCTCGCGCTCGTACGGCTGCCTGGCCTGACGCCAGGCGCGGCCAAGGGCGGAGGCAGTCATCACCTCAGTATCGAGACCACGGGGAAAGGTGCGTTCAAGCGCGTTGCTGGCGTAATCCGGCCGCTCGGAGAGAAAAGCGCGGATGGTCAAGTCGGTCACGTGAGGATCGATTAACGGACAGTCGGAAGTAATGCGCACTACAAGATCCGTGGGGAACGCGCGAGCCGCCTGATAATAACGGTCCAGGACATCGCGTTCGTCGCCGATGAAAACGGGGATGCCGAGGCGGCGCGCCTCGAGAACGATGGCCTGATCGTTGGGCGAAAATGTGGTCGCGATCACAACTTCCTCAACCATTTCCGAGCGGCGCAGGCGGCGCACGACGCGGCCCAGAGCGGTCTCGCCTCCAAGGTCCTGCAGCACCTTGCCGGGCAGACGCGTGCTGCCCATGCGCGCCTGGACGATGGCGGTAATCTTCATGCCGCCTCCCCGCTCAAAGCGTGAATCACTTTTGCCGCGGCATTGATGACGTCACTCACGTCTTGATCGGTCATCGCCTGAAACATCGGCAGGCTAATCAGGCGCTCGTAGGCGGATTCGGCGAAAGGAAAATCCCCTGGCTGGAACCCGAAGCGATCCCGATAATACGGGTGCAGATGGACGGGAATGTAGTGAACGTTCACGCCGATGTTCTCGGCGCGGAGAGCGCGAAAAATATCGTCGCGATCCACGTGTAGGCGGCCAGTGTCGATACGAATGGGATAAAGGTGCCACGCCGGATTGACGTTGTCGCGGGTAACGGGAGTGATCACGCCCGGGATGGTGGACAGCTCAGCGCTGTAGCGGGCGGCAATCTGGCGACGGCGCGCCAGGTTCGGCAACAACCTGCGCAACTGGCTCAATCCGAGGGCGCAGCCGATGTCGGTGAGCCGGTAGTTCAGGCCGAGCGCCACCATCTCGTAGTGCCACTGGCCCTTGGACTGGCGCTGCCGCGCGTCGGTGGAAATGCCGTGATTGCGAAAAAGGCGGAGGCGCTCGGCAAACCAGGCGTCGTCGGTGGTGACCATGCCGCCTTCCCCGGTGGTGATGTGCTTCACCGGATGAAAACTGAACACGGTCATGTGGGCGATGCTGCCGACGGGACGGCCGCGATACTCAGAACCGAGAGCGTGGCAGGCGTCTTCAATGACTACGAGGCCATGGCTCTCCGCGATCTCCATGACAGCGTTGAGATCGGCAGCATGACCGGCGTAGTCCACGGGGAGAATCGCGCGCGTGTAGCGGGTGATGTGCGATTCAATTTCGTCGGGACTGATATTCAACGTGTCGGGACAGACGTCGGCAAAAACGACGGAAGCTCCACGGTGCAACACCGAGTTCGGCGTGGCGCAAAACGTCATCGGAGAAGTGATCGCCTCTTCGTCTTCCTTCAGATCGGCGGCAAAAGTGGCTGCGTGAAGGGCAGCGGTTCCGGAACTGAAGCTGACCGCGTGTTTAGCACCCACCCTGGCGGCAAAAGCTTCTTCGAATTCTTCGACTTTGGGTCCGGTGGTGAGCCAATCGGAACGCAACACATCCACCACGGCCTGGATATCTTCTTCATCAATGGATTGGCGCCCGTAGGAAAGGAGGGTGGAACGCACGGGAGTTCCGCCGTGCAAGGCAAGTCGCTCGGTGGCTACACGGGCAACACTCACGCCATCACCTCAAGTAGCAGCACGCTGGGTAGCGGCCATGGGTTGGTGGTGAAGGATCGACGCCGGGGGCTCCTCGGGCGAAATCAGGGCCCACAATTCTTCTCCGCTCAGCCAACGCGAATTGGTGTCGCTGGCATAACGGAAACCTTCGGGCAGGGGCCGGGCGTTGGACCAATTTTGCCGCGACCACCATGAGTGCGCCGGCTGGATGACGAACATCTCGTCGGTTTCCAACGTATGCCGCGCCTCGTCTTCCGAGACCAGCACCTCGTGCAGCTTTTCGCCAGGACGGATGCCCACGTACTCGACCTCACATTCGGGGGCGATGGTGCGGCCGAGGTCCACCAGTTTCATGCTGGGAATCTTGGGAACGAAAATTTCGCCGCCATGCATCTGCTCGAGGCAGCGGATCACGAAGCGAACGCCCTGCTCGAGGGTGATCCAGAAGCGAGTCATGCGGGGATCAGTGACGGTAATCTTGCCACGGGTGCGCTGCTCCATGAACACCGGAACCACGCTGCCGCGGCTGCCCACCACGTTGCCATAGCGTGCGCAACTGAAACGCGTGTCCTGCACGCCGGAGTAGGCGTTGGCCTGCACGAACATTTTTTCGGCGCACAGCTTGGTGGCACCGTAGAGGTTGATCGGGTTTACCGCTTTGTCGGTGCTGATGGCGAGGATGTGGCGGACATTCTGGTCAATGGCGGCGTCGATAACATTCCGTCCGCCGATGATGTTGGTCTGAATCGCCTCGAAGGGGTTGTACTCACAGGCCGGCACCTGCTTCAGCGCCGCCGCATGGATCACGACATCCACGCCGGTGAGAGCGCGGTGCATACGATCGCCATCTCGAACGTCGCCGATGAAGTAGCGCAGACAAGGGTGATTCAATCCCGCCATGCGCATCTCATGCTGCTTCAGCTCATCACGGCTGAAGATGATGATTTTTTTCGGGTGGTACTCGCGGAGCATGATCTCGGCGAATTTCTTGCCGAAAGATCCGGTGCCGCCGGTGATCAGGACAGCCTGCTGCGTCCAGTCCATTGCACTCCCGCGTGAAACGAGGGCTATCCGTGATAGTACCCAGTGTCGGGCAGGGAGTGTGATAGACAAATTTGGTTACGGGTGTGAAAAAGTTCGAAACGGGAGGGATTGTGTGCCGTTTCAGGCTAGAAATGAAAACCGCAGAGGACGCCGAGGACGCAGGGAAGAAAAATCAAATCACCACGGAGACACGGAGAAAATCTCAAGACCGAATTCTTATCTGTGTCTCCGTGCCTCCGTGGTGAAAAAGACTATGCGTAAGCGCCTTTAGATTCGCCGTTGGCGCCGATGAAGCCTTCGCGCTCCAAGTGGAGAATGATCTCCTGGGCGGCTTCCTCGGGCGTCAGGTCAGCAGTGTTGATCGTGACCTCCGCATCAACCGGAACTTCGTAGGGATCGGATACTCCGGTAAAGTTCTGCACCAGGCCAGCACGCGCCTTGGCGTAGAGACCTTTGCGGTCGCGCTGTTCGCAAGTGTCAATGGGGGTGGAAATGTGCACAAGAATGAAGCCGCCATGGGGCTGGATCATCTCGCGCACCTGCTTACGGACAGAGTCATAGGGCGCGATGGGGGCGCAGATGGCAATGCCGCCATTCTTGGTAATTTCAGAAGCGACGTAGCCAATGCGGCGAATATTAATGTCGCGGTGCTCCTTGGAAAAACCGAGTTCGGAAGAAAGATGCTTGCGAACCAGGTCGCCATCGAGCAACGTGACCGGGCGACCGCCGGTTTCGAGGAACTTCACCCGCAGAACATTCGCGATGGTTGATTTTCCTGAGCCGGAGAGTCCGGTAAAGAAAAGCGTGAAGCCCTGGCGATGCCGTGGCGGATAGCTGCGCTGCAACTCGCGCACCACCTCGGGGAAGGTAAACCACGACGGAATGTCCCTGCCCTCGGCCAGGCGGCTACGCAGTTCGGTGCCGGAAATGTTCAGAACGCGAGAGCCATCGGGGACCTCGTTATCCGGAACATAGGTATCCTGATCCTCGAGATACACCATCATCTGGAAAGGCACCATGGTGACGCCGATTTCATTCTGGTGCTTGCGCAACAACTCCTGAGCGTCGTAGGGACCGTAGAAAGGTTTGCCGGCCTTGTCTTTTCCGGGTCCGGCATGATCGCGGCCCACGATGAAATGAGTACAACCGTGGTTCTTGCGGATGATGGCGTGCCACACCGCTTCGCGGGGCCCGCCCATGCGCATGGCAAGCGGCAGTAGCGACAGGCGAACCGTGTCCTTCGGGTATTTCGACAGCAGGGCTTCGTAACAGCGCACGCGAATGTAGTAGTCCACGTCGCCGGGCTTGGTCATTCCGACGGAGGGGTGAATCAGAAGATTGGCTTCGACTTTCTTGGCGGCTCGTAAGGTCAATTCCTGGTGAGCGCGATGCATGGGGTTGCGGGTCTGGAACGCAACCACGCGACGCCATCCCAAGCGCGCGAAATCGGCGCGCAATTCCGCCGGCGTCAGACGAAGGGTGCGGAAATCATAGTGCGCGGGCGGCTGAACGCCCTCGAGCTTCCCACTGAGATAAAAGGGATTGGTGCGATTGAGCACGTGATCCACGCCGGGATGGAATGGATCGGAGGTGCCGTAGACCTGCTCGGCCTCGCCAGTGCGATTGGGCTGCCAGGCTTCCTCAACATGCAGAGCGGCGAGCATGACGCCCTCGGCGTCACGCAGCGCGATGGTCTTGCCCGGACCGTTGGCTTTGGCAAATTCCTCGGTCACATCGAGCATGATGGGAATCGGCCAGACAGTGCCGTTGGCCAGGCGCATCTTGCAGCAAACGCTCTCGTAATCCGTTTTGGAAAGAAAACCGCGGAGGGGTGAGAAACCGCCAGTCAGGAGCAATTCAAGGTCGCAGATCTGGCGCGGAGTGAGGTCCCAACTGGACCATTCTTTGGAGTGCGATTGCAGTTCGGCTGCGCGCTTGGGTTCAACGACG
>Ga0070741_10004212_pt1 | contig 33913 bp, 33 predicted proteins | sample Coa_R1_4_FD_66440 | JGI IMG/M metagenome (GOLD analysis project Ga0070741, IMG submission 66440) | Surface soil microbial communities from Centralia Pennsylvania, which are recovering from an underground coalmine fire - Coalmine... | ecosystem: Environmental > Terrestrial > Soil > Unclassified ... | reverse complement strand
TTGGTGAGTAATGGCTCAATAGAACTCAAAATGCGACTGTTGTTTCCATAACTTGAAAAGAGAGTCAGCCCGCCCGTTGGAATATTCGGCATGGGCAAATATCTTTCAACGAGGGCGCGCAAATAATACCGGGCATCGAGTTGTGCAGACATTTCCCAAAAGTGTCGCCGCCAATTGCCCGTAATGCGAACTTCGCGCCAGCGTCGCAATAATCGTTTCGGCAGCGCAGGACGAAGCGATTCATACTCCGTCGGCGCGCCGTTCACGCTCGCGCGTTCGAGTGGGAATGCATCGGGCAGGTGCGACAAGACAAGGCGCAAATTTTTTTCCAAAGGCGCCGCCATGACCGATTCAACGCGCGTTGCGCGGGGTGATGAATCACCACACAGACCTTGCACGAATCGAACCGTCTCTTGCGCCAGGACCAGATGCAATGCTTCTTGAAAAAGGGATTCCGCGAGATAGCTGCGCCATTTCAAACCCCGATATTCGGGACCCGCCGAGCAAATGTCTTGCACCAGTTCAGTCGCTTTCCGTTCCCAATGGTCTGGGTCTTGAATAATATCGCTTAGAGAATAACATGCGCCGCCGCTTTGCGCCGCAAGCCCCCGAACCGTTTCAGGCGCAGCCCAAAAGAGACACACAATGGCGGTATAGTATCCAGGCTCCAAAACCAGCAGGCGCGGGTCGGACGCATCATCAAGCAGCAGGATGCGCTTGACCGCGCTTGGTGTACGCACAGTCAGCGGTTCACGAACTGCGGGCGGAGTAGCGTGTGCCGGTGCGACTTTGGGGGCGAGCGTGTCATACCCATACTTGACCATCCATGGCGTATCCCGAATCTCTTGCCAGAGAGAATACAATACCGGGTTCGCCGCAAAGCCAAATGATTTTTCGCGCCGCACCGATTGCGCGGCGTGCGCGATTTGCGCGGGGTCGGCGCACAATCCGCAAAATTCCGCGAGTTGTTTTAAATAGACTTCGGGCTGCGCCACAAAATCTTCATAACGCAATTCGATCAATTGCTCACGCACCGGTCGCGTAAAGCGTTCCGCGTATGCGAGATATTCTTCCCAGAGGTCAAAGCCGGCGCGGCGGTCCATCACCCGCGGCGATTCGCCGAACCAACCTTGCTTGGGAATAATGGGAATCAGCCATTTGAATCGTTCATATCGCTGCTGCGCGGCAGCAAAACCGTTTTGCTGCCTGCGGTACAATGAATCGGCAATATCCACGCCATTGCGCACGACGTGAATCAGACGCGCATGAGGAAACAGCTTGAGCCAGATGGGTAACGTGATGGTGTTGCTAGGGTCTTTCCAGCCCCACGCGCGGCGCATTCGGAACATTGAGCCATAGCGCGCTACGTTCGATACGCCCAAATAACCCAGACCAGACAATCCCTTTACACGTTGGCGTAAATAGTCAGTGGTGAGTTCGAGACCCGGTTCATCCGCCAACAGATATTCCATTGAGCGCGGCGTATCCCAGCGCCCGCCGCTGCACGCCAGAATCCACGTATTCAGTCGGCTAAAGAAAATCGCCTCGTCATTCTCATCCAACTGCGCGCCGATGAACAAGCCCAACTGTTCTAATAGCCGCGTGATGATGCTCGTGCCCGAACGATGCATCCCCAAGATGATTACGGGCGGTTGAAATTCCGATTCAGCCACGCGCTGACCTGCCTTCGAAATTGGCGCGTACGCGCCGCTGCAGTGAATCCAAATTGTATTGCGAACCGATTTCGTCCACTTTGCTGACGAACGCAGGGTTGGTCGAATGAAGCGGTATCAGCGAAGGCGGCAGCGCGCCCAATCCGTCGTGCCATGCATGTATCAACGCGGTGAGTTTGCGCCGTCCCATTGCATAGATCATATCGTGAATCAGCATCGGCGGAAGATAACGCCATTGTTGTTCGCGCGTGCCAAAACAGCGCATGAACCAATACCGATTACGCAGCTCGAAATACAGGCCGCGCGAGGAACGCGCCACGCCCGATGACTTGTGTAGCATGAGAATTTCGGGATAAAACGCGATGGTGTAACCTGCCGCGAGGATTCGCATCTGCAAAAAGAGCTCCGAGCCGTACAAAAAGACCGCGCGATTGTATCCTCCAACATTTTGTAATACCTCACGGCGAAACATGACGCCGCCGCTGTGAAAGCCGCCCGTGTATAATGGTCCACAACGCGGGTCACGCGCGCGCAAGTCCTCTACCACATCGCCCCAGCGATATTCCTCGACGCGTGTCGCAACGACATCCAATTCCGGGCGTGCGGCAAAACGCGCCAGCGTCTCACGCAGAAGGGTTCCACTCGCCATCAGCGAATCGTTGTCCATTTGAAAAACAAACTGCCCTTGCGCTGCTTCAAAGCCGACGGTGTAGCCAGCCATCCCCCTATTTTCCGCGAGAGCGACGAGATGAACGGCAGGAAATTCCTTTGTCAGCATTCCGCGCGAGTCATCCGTCGAGGCATTATCTACGACGATGATTTCATATGCAGAATAATTTTGCTGTTGCACCGAGCAGAGCGCCTCGCGCAAATCCTTGCAGCGATTGTAATTGGCGATGACGACGGAAACGAGTTCGGAATTTGCGGGCATCACGCGTTATTTTTCCATCGGCTCGTACAGCACATATTGGGCATTCTGAAATTTCAACGCGTAATGCTCGGTCACGTAGATGTCCCACCATTGGGAATCGAGATTTGGATGCTCCAATTCGTCCGTGCGTCGAATCAGAACTTGCGGAGGATTTTTCGCCAGGTCTTGAAGAAATTGCTCCTGACTTGCTGGCCTTTCGGCGAGCCATTGAGGGAGAAAATAAACGCCCGTCGGATTTTGACGCTGCGTTAAAAAGTAAAATCCATGGTCGAACGAGGCGAAGATATATTGCCCTGAAGCGGTGTGGCGGACAACGTATTCTGTCATCTCATCCGTCGCATTGGCAGCCGGTGGAGAATCGAAAATCGGCGCAATCGAATTTTGCAGCCGCGTCGTGCGATTCAGTCGAATGGCGATGCTGCCAATGTACATATTGTTATCTGCAAGAGCAAACGCGATAAAGGCAAGCGGAATCAAAAGGAGAAACACAGTCAGGACAGTTGGAGCCAGTCGCGCCCAATTCGTTCGGCGATCAAACTTTGTAGCTGCCCATTGAATAAACCACACCGCTTCAATCGTTCCCAATAAATAGCACAACGGGCCCGTCTGCGTTAGTCGAGAAAAGTACGGGATTAAAAAAGTAATTGGATAGGCAACACAGGCGACGAGCCAAATTGAGGCAAGAACGGGTGAGCCAACACCCTCTCTACGCCAACGCAGCAATAACACAATGGGAAAGCTAACCAGAATTACAAGGGAAAGATAGACCAGAAATGCTTCCAACGCGGCACGCGGATGCTGTAGGCTGAACTGCATCAGTGGTTGAAAAAAACTACTCGCGAAAGTTTGCTCCACCGACACCGGAGTGAGCAAGCCAGTCAATAGGTTCGCAAGCACGCCGGCACTTGTATAAACTACCAACACGGGCGCAAGTCCTACTGCCACCGCGCCAAAATAAATTCCTATGCGCCGCACGCGGTCAAACGTTACAGAAAAGATACGGCGAACGTCCAGCTCACCTTTACCATCGCTAAACACCCACAGCACTAGTGTCTCAACGATAAACATTGCTACGCCAAGGTCTTGTTTAATGAAGACGGCGAGTCCGATGGCAATGCCGCTAACGATACTCCGCTGCCATGTTGGGCGACTGAAATAGCGCACCAAGAGGAACGCGTTCAAGATGGGCAAAAATGTATCGAAGGTCTTTTCCCAAGGTCCCGCGACTAGCGCGACCATCACTGTCGGAACCAGCGCCGCTTTAATACTCAAGATTCGTCGTGCAAGGAGAAACATCAACAGTGGAGTCAGGACGCGGATAAATAGCAACGCCATCCGTTCGATTAACAAACTCTGACCGAAAAGCTCAAACCATCCTGACAAATAAAAATAACGCAATGGCGGGTAGCCGTAGAAATCATGGAGTGGGAGTTGGCCCACAAGCACTCGCATTGCATTCTCAAGCAAAAACCCTTCATCATTCATCGTCAGCCCATAATTAAAATAGGCGAGATAGTAACCCCAACTTCCTAGAACGATAAACACCGGCAGCCACACGCGCCAAATCGTCATCGTGAGTGGCGCTGTAGTTCGCGCCAACGAAATAATCTCCGAGCCGTCAATCGTCATTGCGCGAGCCGCTCTGGTTCCAATGTAATTCATCGCCACGCGTCTCCTAAACTTTCAAAAACCCGTTCCCACTGTCGCGCAATCCCATTCCAATCAAACTGCTTCACATGCTCGCGTCCTGCTCTCCCGAGTTCGACGCGCAGCCGAGCATTTTGCAGCAATACGCACACCCGCTCCACCAATTCCTCAAACGTCTTGACCTGAAACCCGGTCACTCCATTGACGACCGATGGCGTTTCATAATCGTCAAAAACGACAATGGGCAAACCCATTGCCGCCGCTTCCAATGTGACTTTCGGCAATCCTTCTAGGCGCGATGGCAATACAAAAATATCACTGCGCGCCATCCAGTCGCGGATTTCCGCTTGCAGTAACCCACCGTGAAACGTCACATTCTCCAAACCATCCCGTGCTTTTTCCGCAAGCAGTCCATCTTGATATGCTGTCCCACCTAATGGCGCGCCAATGATATGAAATTCAACGGATTGATTTTGTAAGCGCCGCGCCATTTCGAGAATAAGATGAATCTGCTTGCGCGGCTGAATGCTCGCCACCGTCAAGACGCGGACACGTGCACCGTTCAGATGATGGGGCACTGGCTGAAAGAAATCACGGCCCACGCCGACAGGAATCACTTGCGCCACAATTCCAAATTCCTTTCGCAATCCGTCGGCGATGGCAGGCGTGATAGCAACTACACAATCGGCGCGAGCAAGGTTTTTTTGAAATTGAATCTGCTGGTCTGGCGACAGTGCGCGTATTTGCGCGATAGACCCTTCGACGGTCTCGACCACCCGTTTGCGCCGACCCAGCGGTTGTAAACTCCGATACACCTGACTGGCGCGCTCATTCAGCGCAGGATAAAACAAAATATTGTACTTGCCCCACAGCAGCTCACGCGCAATGACGGCTGACCCCAAACGCGCCGGCACACGTTTCAATTGAATGTGCGATTGATTGACAAATCGCGCGTCGGGTGTTTGACGTGCGCCCACAAACAAAGTGCTGTGAAATTGCTGGGGGTTCAAGCGCAGCGCGATATCGCGGGCATTGAGGCTTTGGGCGTTGATATTATCTGCGTTCGCCCACGTATTAAACAGAATTCGTATGGGCGCGGCGCTCGAGCTCATGCCGAATCTCGGATACTCTTGCTTCAAAACGCTCACGACTCGATTCAGTACAACGGGTCATGTGCAAATGTGCGCGGGCAGTCTGCAAGAGTTCCCGCGAGGCACGCGGAGCAGCGTTTACCGCAAGCGATTCTTGTTCCGCCGCGTCTCGCCGCAAATCAAAAAACTCGATGCTTGGCTCCGCGAAATTTGCAAGTAATTTGTGCGGCCCCTCTCGCACCGCCAAGAGTCGCGGCTGCAAGCGGCTCTGCACATGCTGAAGGTTCCTACAGTTTTCAATCGCTTCTGAAATAATCGGCGCGGGTGTCAGATTGCCCTTAATCAACGAATCCCATCGGCTGACCCCTTGAAACGACGCGGGCGCTTCCACCCCAAGCATAGTCAACAACGTTGGCGCGAGGTCAATCACGCCAAAAGGTGTCGCCATGCGGCGCGGCGTATGACGTGAAGGCGCGTGAATCAAAAGCGGCACATGCAACAGCTCTTGATACAGCTTGGGAGGCAAATGTCCAACGCTGCCATGCTCCAAAAATTCTTCACCGTGGTCGCCAAGCACGACTATAGCTGTCTCATCCCATATGCCTTGCTGCTCCAATTTGTGGATAATATTTTGCAATTGGTCGTCCACCCGGCGAATGCCCGCGTCATACGTATTGACAAATTCTTGCCGATACCGTGCAAGATAGGCAGCGGAGACATCGCCGCGCAGCCAGACCTGATTCAGAAAAAATTGTCGCTTGCGGGATAGATTCGGCGCGCCAATGGAACTAAATACCTCGCTGGGCGAATAGCGCGGATGATGCGCGTCCATGTAATGCAGCCAGAGGAAAAATGGAGCACGCGCCTGTGTCGTCAGCCACTCCAACGCGCGAGCAGTCAGTTTTTCGGCTGGGGTATATTGATACGGCGCTTTCAAATTGTGCGTACGGACACGGACGCGCCAGCTATATTGAAAATACAATTCGCGGTACAGCTGCCAAGTCCAAGGAATCGGGCGTGCCATCTGTTCCAGTCCGCGATTCAACCGCCGACGGAGCGAGGGGCGTTCTTGATCGGTGGGCGGCGCTGCCAGCTCTGGCATTTCTTTTTCGGTCAAAAAATCATACCACGCCCCAAACCCTTGCGCGTACCCAAACTGCCGGGTAAGGTACGGATTCCCCGCGTTCAATCCTGCTGCCGCATAGCCTCGTGCCGTGAGGACAGATGCCAGCGTTGGACAATGCGGCGGAATCCCAACAACGTCCCGCCCAAAGCTCAACGGATAGCGCGACGCAAAAATCGCGGGGAAGGAAAAAAAAGTCGGCGTTCCCGTCACCTGCGCGTTCTCCAAAACGATGCTCGCGTGCGCAAGACGGTCCAGCGTCGGCATCACCGGGCGCGGATAGCCCATAAACCCAACGTGGTCAGCGCGCAAACAATCAATCGTGACCAGAATGAGATTCATGCGCGCAGCTTATTCCACATACCCCAAATCCTTCAGACGTTCCTCAATGATTCGCTCCTCGTCCCGGTCCATCTGCATCGCATCATCTTGCGCTAATTCGCGCAGTACAAATTCGAGCAGCGCATCCAGACTTTCAAAACCGATGCCCGCGAATTTTTTTTGAACGCGCTCGCACAATTCCGCTGGCAGACGGACGATGACAAAATTATTCATCTACACGCCTATTCTTTCCGTCTGGCATTACCGCGCCAATGTAGCGTCCCTCTTGCATCGCCTGAATGTAACTCGCCAATTCTTGCGGATCGCGCTGGCGAACGATGCGCGCGGGATTGCCTGCCACAATCGAGTTCGGCGGAACATCCTGTGCCACCACCGCGCCCGCACCGACAATCGAATTATCACCCACCGACACTCCTTGCAAGACTATCGCGCCAAAACCCACATACACATTTTTGCCCAACGTACAGCGTGCGCCTTCTTTGGTCGGACCATGTGCCAGTAGCGCGCTATGCCCTCCTACGACCGAGTTATCACCAATGCTGATGAGATGGGGGTTGACTTGATCCAATTGTCCAAGGATGCGGACATTCTTGCCGATCTGTGCGCCGCGCTGACGCCAGCTCTCGGAAATTTCTTCAAATGCCTTTTGGTTCACACGCCGCTGCACGGCGGGGACATAATTCGATGCTGTTTGTTCGGGCAACCGTATGGCGATGTGCATGAGGAGCTGACGGATACGGGCAAGCACTTTACTTGGCGAAACCTGGTAGGCGACGCATAAGCGTTCTTACAATTTGACGGTCTTCGGAGCTCATCCCTAAAAACCAGGCGAGCGCAAAAACAAGATACGCGGCCACCAACGCGATGAATAACACGATCCAAATTGAGAGCGCACTTTGCGCGACAAGTTGCTCGTGAAGGACATACAGCGCAATGACAGAAATCATAGAGGGAAGAATAAGGGTGAGAAAGGAACGATTGTACGGAGTCATTTTCAGATGTTTCCAGACGAGCGCGAGCCACGCCCCATTCGATGCAATCAAGCCAATCATGCCAACCAAGCCCGCGCCGACAATGCCGAATGGTGGAATGAGCAATAAATACAACAGGGGGGTTACAATCGCCTGCGCGACTTTGACCCACACCACAGGGCGATGATGACCCGACATCAAAAGCATGTAACCTGTTGGACCCGAAATCACATTAATCATTTGCCCCAGCACAAGCACGATCAAGACTAGGCTCCCCGCATCGAATTCCTTGCCGAACGCGCTTAGAAATTCTGTCGAAAAAAGTGTCAGTACAAAAAAAAGAGGCAGCGTCAACGCGGTAATCCAGCGCGTCAGAGTCGCCAAAAGGCGTGCCAGCAAATCAAATTGATGAAGGGCGTACGTCTCGGAAATCATCGGCGCAAAAATCGAATTGGCGGTTCCGAGAAAGAGGGGAATGAACCCCGCTGCCGTCGCTGCGACACTATACACGCCGATTTGCGCGACGGGCATAAAGACGCCAAGCAGTAGATTATCCAACCCCCCTGACGCATAATCTACAATGCTCATGGCGAACATATAAGTGCTGTAGGAAACCGCCTCGCGCGGAAAAGGCGGCAAGCCACGCAAAACGCGGGCAGCACGCGGCAGCAATCGCCACACAAAATAAACGGAGGCGACAATTCCAACCGCGCCGCTCAAGATGCCCGCATTGATGTATCCTCCCAGCCCATACCCCAAACTGAAAAAGAGAATGGTCAAACCTACCGTTAACGGATACGTAAAAAAACTGCCCAGACTTTTGGAAATCGCGGGCTGCTGAAAGCCCGTCAAAGTTTGGTCCAAGAAAAACCCCAGGTTGCCGATGGGGATGATTAAAACCAAAAGTCCAAGCACCCAGCCCAATTCTGGCTTGTGAAAGACCTGCACGGCGATTGCATCGCGCAAGAGAAATGTGATAACCGCAAAAATCAAGCTCAAGACCGTCGTTATAATCCCGCCACGCCAAACAAGACCGCCCAGCGCATCCATTTGCTGGCGCGCGAGGTACGCGGGAATAAAGCGCACCAACGTACGCGGGATGCCCACGGCGGCGAGCAAGCTAAGCAGCGATACAATGCTCATGCCCAGCGCGTATAATCCCAAGCCCTCCGCGCCCAGAACGTGCGCCGTGTAAATTTTGAAAAAATATCCCGCGCCGAGCGTGACCAGCGTGCCAAGTAGCACGACTGCCGATTGACGCGAAATTTTTACGACGCGCGAGCGATATGCCTCATGCGCTTCAGTCGGTTCGAAAGCGGGTTTCGTCAGTTCCATTTCAAAATTGCTTCTGCCACACGTCGCGCGCCCAGTCCATCAATCCACCGTCGTCCATTTGCCCGTAAGCTCGAGCGCATCTCATACGATTCGAGCAAATCTTGCGTCTGGCATGAAATATCTTCGAAAGAAATATCCCTCCCAGTACCTGCCACCGCTCGCACTGCGCCGCGTTCTGCCCATCCGTGAACATTTGGAACCTGATTCTCTGCAATTGCCAGCGCCAGAGTCGGACAGCCGCATACCAGCAATTCATGGATGGTCTGCCCACCCGCCGAAATCGCCAAGTCCGCATTCAATATCAATTTACGCTGCTCTGTGGGATTCACTGCCAATTCAACGCGGCGCTGGGCGTTCGCAGCGGCGTGTTCTACCTCGTTTCGATTTTCAAAAAAAGGTCCCATCACTGCCGTGATTTGGAAATCGCCCTTTAACGGATCCAGTTCTTGAATTAGGCGCGGCATCAAGTTCAACGCATCAGAACCACCAAGCAAGAGCAAAATATTCTGAACGCGTTGCTTGAGTAGTGGCGGCGCAACATTCCAAAATTCTTCGCGCAGCAGGATGTACTCCGCGCCAAGCAAAAACTGCGTATCGCCCTTTGCGGAGATGTACTTTTTCGCGTCCGCGTAAATGCTCCCATTGACGACCATGTGGCAGGGAAATGGAAACGCGGCGAGATCGTCAATCATTACGACGTATAAATTCGCCGCGCGCAATCCCGCGAGAAAATCTGCGCCAATGCGATACGAGTCAACGACCACCACCGCGCATTGCTTTTCGCGCGCCGTCGCACAAGTTTTCTCCAAATCGGCTTGACTGCCGGGCGCAACCGCATCGAGCGAAACGAAATCGCACCCTGCCTGCTCCACGCGCGCTTGCGCTTTAGGCGTCGTCAAGAATGTACACGCGGCATGGGATTGCCTTAACGCCTGCGCTAGCGCCAGCGAACGCGTGAAATGCCCTAGACCAAATTCCGCGCCTGCGTCTACTCGCAACAAAACGCGCACTAGCTCACCGCAGAGAACGCGGAGGACGCAGAGCAAATTATTATTTCAAACATTCTCCGCGCGCTCCCTAACAAATGCTGCTTCCACCATCGAGTAGGCAGCGCGTCGTCCCGAACGAAGAATCGAAAGCGACGCCTCTCCTTCATTCAGCAGCAAATCAAGCGCCGACAAGTGCGAAACGAACGGCGGATACAGCTGCCGATACACAGGATGCTCGTAATGTTGAAATTCAACACAAATTCCTTTTGCGGTAAAGGGTTCTTGATTTGTCAGATACACCGCCGAGCCGAGCGGCGACAAATAAACATCTGCGCGTAAATATTCACACAGATTCACCAATAACGATTCGCGCTGACCTGAAACTGCCAATTCCGACGCGCGCACGAGCGGGGTAGAAATATGCAGTGCATTCTTGAGCCATTCAATCAACGTCGAATTTAGTTCTACTAATTTCTCCCAACGCGCGCTGTACATGGTTTCTAGCGCCCCCGCATACCTATTCCAAAAGGGCGCGCGCCGATAATTTTGTTCGATAGTGCGCCAGTGCTTGCTTGCCCAGTCTGTCGCGGCATTGATTCGCACAGCGGCAATGCGCTGCGGAAATTCACGCACAATCGGTACGGTTAACCATTCTGCGCCCTGCGCCGTCTTGATGCGATTGCGCTGCTGCCACGATTGACGTTCAAATTGAACCGTGTCCAGTAGCACAAAACAGTCCGCTTGATCCATCAAATCAAAATAGCCGATCCACGGCAAATACGTCGGCTGCATGACGACGAGGCGCTTCATCTATCGTTTCACTAACAAAAAATCAAAGCGCGTTTTGGACGGCTCAACCTGTCCTGCGCGATTGAGCGTCTTGGAAGAAAACCAGGTTTCGCAGTGCAAGCCGCTTTCGCGCGCCATTTCAATCCATTCGCTGGGCGCGCAGTAAAAATGGGTTTGCGTAATCACAATAAAGGGTTCGCTCGTGAATGTTGCGCGAGCGAGGTCAAACGCGCCTTGTAAAAACGCGCGTTTCCCTTGCACGCGCCACCGCCAGGCGAGCCAACCAAGAAGCGATTTGCTCCGCATTGTCTGCTCGACATATTCATCCGTCGTCGGGATTTCCCCTGTAAACACTCTAGCGCCGCGTTTCGCCACGCGCGCCAGCTCGCGTAACGCTTGCTGCGCGGTGCCACGACTATCGAGGTGCTGAATTACGCCATTACAGATGATGCGGTCAAAGACCTCTGCCTCAAATGGCAGTTCCTGCACCAGTGCTTGCCGAAAGGCAAGATGCGGGTTACTGTGCGCGTGAGTTAAGGCTTGTACTTCGGCGTCGGTCGGCGCAGTGCCAAACCCTTGCTGAATTTGCGGGGCGAGCATTTCAAGTAACGAGCCATCCCCGCAGCCCACATCCAGCACAACCTCTTCTCCTGTCACCGCGAGATGATTGGTAATCTCTTGATTGCGAAATGCGGTGATAGACGAATCGGAGCGCCCAGATAATACAGCAAGGTCTTCCGTCCCCGCCTGAATCTGCTCGCCACGCAGACCATAACGCTCTACGAATGTGTCATAGCGTACGATGGGCATTGGAATTACTGGATTTTCTGCTGAACGTGCGCGTTGAGATGCGCCAGTGTGGGATGCGTGTCCAGAAAATCGAGAATCTCCAGAAGGGTAAAATCAATACGCGGCGCAAAATGTTCGCAGATTTGCCGCACCAGCTCCAAATCTGCCGATTCGTCAATTGTGAGGCGCACATCGAGGCGCATTTCATCTGCTCTGGGGTGGAGTATTTCAATTTGAAACTGCGTTGGATGATCGAGCAGATACGTCGTAACGTGTTCATGGTAATATTCAGTCTCGCCTGCATTCGCCTCGGCGCTACACAATGCGCGCACGGTCACGAATTCCGCATCACCGCTGCCGCGCGGATACCCTTCCGTAGAAACATAGTCTGCGCCGCTGTTCATGCCTCGCCTGATGACGGCGTCTATTAAAGTCGGTTCAATGAGCGGACAGTCCGCCGTAATTCGCACCAACGCCTCTAAGCCAAAGCGATCTGCCGCGCCCAAGTAACGCGCCAACACGTCGGTTTCGGAACCGCGATATAGGGAAATTCCATTTCTGTTCGCGTATTCTTCCAAAATATCATCATGCGCCGCAGTCGTTGTCGCCAAAACAATGTCTTTGACAACTCGATTCTGCCTCACGCGTTCAATTACCCAATCCAACACAGTACGCTCGGCGGTCAATGGCAAAAGCACTTTGCCGGGCAATCGGGTCGAACCCATCCGCGCTTGAATGACAATAGCGGTATTCATCCTCAACAATATCCTAATTCATTCGCGTTGATTCGTCGCGCTACATCGCAGCGCAGAGATTCAGCGGTTCCTATTTGGTTACGGTAATAATCCAATCGGAATCTACCCGCCATTCATCCGTCGTATATTCGATGCGGTCCACCGTGATTCGAGAAAAATTTTCAAACAACGCGGTCACATCGGCGCGTTCCAGAAAACACATCACCATATCACGTTCATTGGTCTCCGCGATGTTCAGGCAATAGCTGTGTGTGTCAATGCGCTCGCCTTTCCCACAGCGATAATCGCCCGTCGTTCGTGTGACAATGTGCGCTTTGCCGCCCGCGTTCAAAACGCGCCTCATCTCTTGCACCGCGCATTGAACGCCATTCCAATCGTTATAGTACAACACGCCAAAGGCGATGATGCCATCAAGGGCAGCATCGGCAAAAGGCAGCGCGTGCATATCCGCAATGGCGAGTTCAGCGTCTAGCTCGCGCGCAGCAAGGCGTTCACGCGTAACCTTCAAGCCAGGCAGCGAAAAATCCGTCGCGTAGGTTCGAAAGCCTTGTTCGGCAAAGAGTAGAGTGTGGCGTCCTGCGCCGCAGCCCAAATCCAGCACACGTAAATTTTTTCGCGCATCTATCTCGTGGGGAAACTGCGTCATCAAGAACCGCACTACGGCTTCGTGCGGATACAACGGGCGAAAGCGCGCCTGCGCGTGAAGATTTTCCCATAACGTTTGCGTCGTCCTCATCGCGCAATCACATCGTCCCACACCAACCCGCGCCCGGCGGGAATCTCGCGCGCCGCACGCGCCCCGACGACCACATCCCAGTACTTGGGCAGTAACCCGGGCGGCACATTGCGTTCCGCGCGCAGAATTCGCACATCATCCGCCGTAATCACCTGACCTTCCTCGATATTGCGAATCGTCAAAATCATGCGGCGGTCACAATCCGCGAGCTCGCGTTCCGACGGCGCGGGTTGTTTTACCAAGCTTCCAAGCAGCGGAACAATTTCAGAACGTAAAAGAAGCGCAGCGCGTTGTGCATCGTCAAATTGTTCTACTGAACGAATCGCTTGCACCATCTTTTTCAAATCATCGGGTTCTAACGCAAACGGATGGTCAGGGCCCGGCAGCGCGCGGTCCAGCGTAAAATGTTTTTCAATCACGTTACCGCCAAGTGCCACTGTTGCGCTCGGCGCACTCACCGCGTCTTCCGTATGGTCAGAAAAACCAACAGGGAGTTCAAATGCTCGGCGCAGTGTAGGAATGACATTCAGATTGCAGTCTTGCGGCGGCAGGGGATACGCGGAGACACAATGCAGCAGAATCACATCCGCGCCTTGTGCCGCATCGAGCGCATCTTCAATATCGCCCATCCGCGCCATGCCTGTCGAAAGCATCAGCGGTTTGCGCGTGCGCGCCATGTGGCGAATCAGCGGCAGATGCGTGAGTTCCGGTGATGCGATTTTGTGCATCACGACGCCGATTCGGTCTAGCGCAGCGGCAGATTCTTCGTCGAACGCCGAGGCGAGAAAGATCAACCCGCGTTCGTCCGCGTGCTGCTTGAGCGGTGCGAGCCAATCAAGGGGGAGGGATGCCTTTTGGAGAAAATCGAAAAAATCAATCACGCCTGCGGGCGTTTCCACCATGCCCACATTCGGCGGATACAAATAGTCCGCGCGGAACAATTGAAACTTGACCGCATCCGCGCCCGCGTTCGCCGCCGCGTCAATCAAACGATGCGCCTGCTGCAAATCGCCGTCGTGATTCGACCCCGCTTCGGCAACGATAAAAGTCGGTTGTCCCTCACCGATACGGCGCGCGCCAAGCTCAATCATTCCGTTTATTGCCTCGTAGCGCGACGCGCATTCCTTTCGACAAAATTTTCTTCGTCCCTTGTTCTCGCCACATCGTCTGCAATCGTTTCAGACGCAAGTGTGTCATGGATTCGGGTGGTTCTGGGAATGTCCCAACTCGGTGTGCAGTACGCTGTCCTTCTAAGCGTCCCACAATTTTTTGCTCATAGACGCTGCCCGCGATATAGACGCGTGGTCTAGTACTAGCATTCAACGCGCGAATCACACGCTCCACATGCTTTTCATCAAGTTTGAATTGGTGATGCCCATGCAAAATTTTTACGCGTCCATTTAAATACCCCTGCCCACGAAATTTGCAGTTGTATTCTCGCGTGAGCGTTGCCATCCGTAGCGCACTGGAATACATCGCCGCGCGGAAAAACGGCTGGTCGTTCAGAGGTCGCTCCGGTTTCTCGTGATGATACGCATCATACAGCGCGCACCATTCTTGGAGAAAATTTTGCATCACGGCTGACCGCTTGAAGATAAGAACGCCGGTGTTGAATTCGGGAAAACTCGTGGGGATGTCCGTTCGAGGATAATCGCCAAACCAATCCGTATCTATATATTCCTCGTGCGTCGCCGCAATATCAAAGTGGTCCAGCAAAGTAAACAGTTCGGGAACCGGCTCGATAACAAATGTGTCCGCATCCAGAAACAAGGTGCGTTCGTACGGAGACTCTCCGAGAAAGCGGGTCTTGTCGTAAAATCCATCCTCGCTCGCTTGTACCAGAATGACGCGCTCGAACAATGGCGACTCGATAGGAAATTGCGAAAAGACGGTGATGGGCAAATCGGGCATTGCCCGGTTCAGGCTCCCAGCAGAAACCCGCAGGAGGTCTAGATAAACTTGTCTTTGCGTGACAATATAAAGCGCGCCTTTGGTGATTCCCCCACTACTCACAAACAGTTCATCCCTTTTTGCGACGCGGTTCCAAATACAGCCAGCTCATTCCATCCGGACGTTCACCCATCGCCATTTCAAAATAGATTGGGCGAAGTACGGGTTTCAAATAAAATGGAACTTGAATCGGCAAATCGGCAATCGTCCGACGTTGCGCGGGAATCTGTTCAATGAAATGAGTTGCTTGGAAACGTTCCCGAAGAACGACATCTGTATTCGGTACAATAAAGTTATGCACTTCGACCAAAATAGGAGCAAACGCTAAATCGGGCAATTGGTCCAAGTCGAGCAGCTGATTCTCTGCCCCTTCCACATCCATCATTACGAAAACATTTTGTGCAGACCCTAGCGCGGCGGTGAGTTCTTGCATTCGACAATATCCACGCGCACGTACGCGTTCTACCACTCCATTTAACTGCGCTAATTCACAAATGAGCTCTTGTCCGTGCGGATCTCCTTCATACGCGATAATGCGCGCAGTTGGATTCCGCACAGCCAAGCCCACCGCGTAATATCCTTCGCCCGCGCCCACATTGACAATGGCCCCAAAATTCTTGCGTGTAATGTCTTCAATGATTGGATTCAGTTCTTTCTCATACGTGCCAAGAATTTTTGGATAAAAAGTGCTTCCAACGGATTCAGTGATATAACGCATTCCCGCGAATGGTCCCGAAAGAACACGCCCGTTCGATTTTCGGGAAATCCAAGACATTGTTAGCCTTCTAGGATGGAGTTCTTTGGGCACTATCCGCTTTATTGCAGTGCGAGTCTCGCGCGCCCACTTGTTAGCTCCGTGTATCTTTTCCAAAATCAGCGTACTCCGAACGCGTTGACGACCTTTTCCACTGCCCGAATCACGTCCGCTACATCTTGGTCCGTCATCCCATGAAACATCGGCAGCGAAATCAAACTCTCATAGGCGGTTTCCGCGTTCGGGTATTCGCCGCCGCGATACCCGAATCGTTCGCGGTAGTACGGATGTTGATGCACGGGAATGTAATGCACATTCACACCCAGATTTTCGGCCCGCAGCGCGCGAAAAATTTCCGCGCGGTCCACAGTCAAGAAACGGCGGTCAATCCGAATCGGATACAAATGCCACGCCGGTTCGACGCCCGAACGAACAAACGGCGGCACAATACCCGGCATTCTCGAAAACGCGTCCGTATATTGCGCGGCAATCGCGCGGCGGCGCGCCACATTCGCGTCGAGCCGTTTCAACTGCGACAAACCCAACACGCAGCCAATATCCGTCAAACGATAGTTGTAGCCGAGCGCGACCATTTCATAAAACCAGCCGCCCGCTTCCTGCCGCTTGCGCGCATCCGAATTGATGCCGTGATTGCGAAACAGTTTCATTCGTTCCGCTAGCACCGCGTCGTTCGTCGTAATCACGCCGCCCTCGCCCGTCGTAATGTGCTTGACCGGATGAAACGAAAACATCGTCATCTCACTCAACGTTCCGACGCGTTTCCCGCAATACGTCGCGCCCAACGCGTGCGCCGCATCTTCAATCACAATCAAATTGTGCCGCCCCGCAAGTTCCCGAATGGCATCGAGGTCGGCGGGATGCCCGGCATAATCCACCGGGAGAATCGCTTTCGTGCGCGGCGTGATGCGCTTTGCAATTTCGTTCGGGTCAATCGTCAATGTATCCTCGCAAACATCGGCAAACACCGGCGTTGCCCCTTGATATACAAGACAATTCGCCGTCGCCGCAAAGGTCAGCGGTGAAGTAATCGCTTGATCCCCCTCGCCCAATCCTGCCGCAAACACCGCGCCGTGCAGCGCCGCCGTTCCCGAACTGAACACGACGGCGAACCGCGCGCCAATCCAATCTGCGACGGCGCGTTCAAACTCCTCGACGTTCGGGCCCGTCGTAAGCCAATCCGAACGCAGGACAGCCACCACCGCTGCGATGTCGTCCTCTTCAATTTGTTGATGGCCGTAGGGGAGAAGAGTCGCGCGAACCGGTGTACCGCCGTGCAGCGCCAATTGTGCCGCGTCGCTCATTGAATCCAGCTTGCTAGTTCGCTCGCGCTCAACCAGCGGGTATTATTCAAACTGGTGAAGGAAAAATCAGGAGGCAGTTCCTTACCGTCTGCCCAACCGCGATATTCCCACGTCGCCTGTGCAGGTTCGATCACGTACATATCCTCAAATTCGCAGGCGTGGTGTGCTTCATCTTCCGAAACCAGCGTCTCGTGCAGCTTTTCGCCGGGACGAATGCCGATGACATCCACTTCCGCCTCGGGCGCAACCACGTCAATCAAATCCGTAATCTTCATGCTCGGCAGCTTCGGTACAAAAACTTCGCCCCCCCGCATCTGCTCGATGCAGCGAATCACAAACTGCACCCCTTGCTCCAATGTAATCCAAAACCGCGTCATACGCGGATCGGTCACGCTCACGCGCCCGGTTTTTCTTTGTTCGAGAAACAGCGGAATCACGCTCCCGCGACTGCCAATGACATTGCCATAGCGCACACACGAAAAGCGCGTCGGCCCCGTCCCCCGATACGCGTTCGCCTGCACGATCAATTTTTCCGCAACCAATTTTGTCGCGCCGTACAGGTTGACGGGATTCACCGCCTTGTCCGTACTTAACGCCATTACGCGGCTCACGCCCGAATCCAGCGCGGCTTCGATGATATTGCGCGCGCCCATCACATTCGTCATCACCGCTTCGATGGGATTGTATTCACACGCGGGCACTTGTTTGAGCGCCGCCGCGTGTACCACCACATCCACACCGTGCAGCGCGCGCCGTAGCCGATCCACATCCCGCACATCGCCGATGAAATAGCGCAGAGAAGGGTCATCGTACCCTCCGACGCGCATCTCATGCTGTTTCAATTCATCCCGCGAAAAGATAATCAATTTTTTCGGAGAATAGTGACGCAGCATCACTTCGACAAACTTTTTGCCGAATGACCCAGTACCGCCTGTAAGCAAAACGCTCGTTTGTGTCCAGTCCATGAGAGAATAGTCTAACCCATATCTTCAACCCGCAACGCGGGTTTTCTGCGCGCGTCTTTTGCGCCACTAGCCGTCGGTTTCTAACCGACGGTGTACTAACGGATGGCATCCTAATCCCGATAATACGTCAAAACTTTAACTACCGCGTTCACCACATCCTGCTTATCCTGCTCCGTCATCTGCGGTTGCAACGGCAGCGATATTTCCGACAGTCCCACCCGCGCCGCATTTGGAAACATCTCCGGCGTATAGCCGTACTTGTCCCGATAGTAGGGCATTTGCGGTAAGGGTTGAAAGTGCATAGATGCGCCGATATTTTCCGCCAATAGCGCATTCAAAATTTCATTCCGCCCTATGCGGAATCGCCGCATATCGAGGAGCAAAGGATAAAAATGCAGCGCATGCCGTGTCAACCCAGCGCGCGGACGCGGCTGCGTCGTCACCATGTCGTCCAGCTCGGCAAAACATTGATCATAAAACGCGGCAGTCGCTTCGCGGTGCGCCAAAAAGAGTTCCTGTTTGCGAAGCTGGTGCAGACCCAGCGACGCTTGCAGGTCGGTCATGTTGTACTTGAAGCCGGGAAAAATAATTTCGGGCGTCGCATACGTCGGCACATGATACCGCTGCCACGCATCACGCGACAAGCCGTGTAGATGATAGACACGTAACCGATCTTCCAACGCCGCGTCATTCGTCGTCACCATTCCGCCTTCCGCCGTCGAAAGATTTTTGTTGGCGTAAAAGGAAAAGTTGGTGAGCTCGCTCACATTGCCGATCATCTGCCCGCGATAGCGCGCGCCGATGGCATGCGCCGCATCTTCAATCAAGGCGATATTTTTGTTTTCAACAATTGCGCGCAGCGCATCCAAATTGCACGGCAATCCCGCGTAATGGACAGGGATGATGGCACGTGTACGAGGCGTTATGGCGCGCTCCGCCGCTGCGACATCCATATTCAATGTCACAGGGTCAATATCCACAAATATTGGGCGCGCCCCCACGTGTTCGACAATGTTCGCCGTTGCGCCAAAGGTGAGCGCAGGCACAATCACTTCATCGCCTGCGCCGATGCCGTGAACCACACAAGACAGGTGCAGACCGGCTGTACAAGAATTTAGCGCGACGGCGTACCGCGCGCCCACATAGTCTGCAAATTCACGCTCAAACTGTTTGGTCTTGGGCCCGGTGGTGAGCCAACCGCTTTGCAGCGTATCCACCACTTCGGCAATTTCGTCGTCGCCCACATTGGGCGCGTTGAAGGGGAGCATTCGCGCGCGTACCGGCGCGCCGCCCTCGATGGCAAGTTTTTCGGTAATCCCTATCATCCCAATAAAAACCGCTGCCCGTCATCCTTCACCCAACTTTCGTAATCGTTCGTGCTTCGTGCGTCGTGCCAAATTCCGGGACGATTTCCGTCAATCGTTCTCGCACCGCGTCCGCGTCGCTCGCTTCGGCGGCATCAATCAGCTGGTCAATTGCCTCATACAGTCGCGCGTGCATCGCTTCGGGCGGTTTGAATCCATTGCGCGCGACGTAAATTTTTTCGCGCGAGGTTCGTTCGTACACTTCGCCCGGAATAAATAACTCTTCATACAATTTTTCGCCGGGGCGCAAGCCCGTAAACTCAATATCAATATCCTGTCCCACTTTGAGACCGCTCAAGCGAATCAAATCCTTCGCCAGGTCCACGATGCGTACTGGCTCTCCCATATCCAGCGCGAAAATTTCTCCACCTTTGCCGAGCGTCGCTGCTTGCAATACGAGTTGCACTGCTTCAGGAATCGTCATAAAGTAGCGGCGCACATCGGGATGCGTGACCTTGACCGGTCCGCCATTGGCAATCTGCTGCTTGAAAAGAGGGACGACGCTGCCGCGCGAACCCAACACATTGCCAAAGCGCACCGCCGAGTACGCGCGACCAGATTGCAACGCGCGAGCATGGACATACAATTCGGCAACGCGTTTCGTCGCGCCCATCACGCTCACCGGGTTTACCGCCTTGTCGCTGGAAATCATTACGAACGTTTTCACATCATGCGCCATCGCCGCGTCTAATACGTTACACGTGCCAAGCACATTATTGCTTACCGCTTCTTCTACGTTCGCCTCCATGAGCGGGACATGCTTGTGTGCCGCCGCGTGAAAGACGATGTGGGGACGAAACCGCGCCATGACCGTCATCATGCGCCGCGCATCGCGCACATCCGCCAGCACGGATTCGAATTGAACACTCGGATGCGCGGCGACGAGTTCGTTGGTCTGATTGAATAGACTATTTTCGCCGTGACCGAGCAGAATGAGCTGCGCGGGCGCACAGCGCGCAATTTGCCGACACAACTCGCCGCCAATCGAGCCGCCTGCGCCGGTCACCAGCACGCGTTTGCCCCGCAGCAATTCCACAACGGCTTCGCTTTCCGTTTGCACCGGTGCGCGGCGCAGCAAATCGTCAATGTCTACATTCCGCAGCTTGCTTGCCGTCACGCTCCCATCCAAGAGTTCGTACATCCCCGGCACGGTTTTGACTTCCAGCTGATTTTGGAGACATTCTGCCGTAATCTCTCGAATGAGTTTGCCCGACGCAGTAGGCATGGCGATAATGATTTGCTCGGCATGATAATCGCGCACCACCGATGCGAGCGACGCGCGTCCGCCAATCACTGGAACGCCATAAATAACCGTATGGTGCTTGTTGCGATCGTCATCCAAAAAGGCGACAGGATTCAAACCGAGCTGGGGATTCGCTTGCAGCTCGCGCACAATCAGCGCGCCCGCGCTGCCCGCGCCGTAAACAATCACCTGTTTATACGCATGTCCCGCGAATTGACGCTTGCGCCGCACGCGGTCCATAAACCGCACGCTGTACCGTGTGCCGCCAACCGCAATCACCGCCAGTATCCCAACCAGAAAAGGAATCGAGCGCGGAAAATCCTGCTCGACCAGACCCAATGGACGCAGTATCCAGAAAAAGAGCCCGATGTTTAACGCCGAGCCGATGATTACCGCGCGTAGAATTGTGGAGAGCTCATCAATGCTGGCGTACTGCCAGTTGCGCGTATATAGCCCGCACCAGACAAACACCCCTAACCAGAGAGGAAGCGAAAGGAGTGTGTAAATTGCCAGCGGGACAACATAGCGTCCCTCGAATACATCGTCGGTGCGTAGAGCAATGGCGACAAAGGGAATGAATAAACAGAGGAGCAGGTCAACTAGAAAAAAATGACGATTCCGCAGCCGCAAGAGGAGATGCGCTGTGTGTTGTGTCATTGCGTCAAGTGGCATCGTTCCCATTTCCCCCGTTCAAGACCGCGCGCGCGGTTTGTGCCATAATCCCCAGATCAGACCAAAACGTTCGCCGCCGCAAGTAAGCGAGTTCGATATCTAATTTTTGAGGAAGCACAGAATCAATGTAGGTTTGTTCCCAATCAGCTCCACTCAACATCTGCTCTTCGTGACGAAACGCCAGAGAGGCCGCGCTGGTGATGCCGGGGAGAACATCAAGCACCGCGCGTTGGGCAGGTGTGTAATATTGGATATATCGTGGGTCTTCGGGGCGAGGTCCAACGAGACTCATTTCGCCGCGCAGAACGTTAATCAGCTGCGGCAGTTCATCCATCTTGGTACGCCGCAGAATCTTCCCAATGCGCGTAATGCGGGGGTCATCGCGCGAGGTGATTCCTGCGCCGCGCTGCGCCGCGTCGGCGACCATCGTACGAAATTTATAGATGCGAAACGGCGTACCGTATTTGCCGATACGGACGCTACGATGCAAGACGGGTCCTGGCGAATCGAGCTTGATCAATAGCCCGACAATTGCCAATAGTGGTGACAACACCACTAGCCCCAACCCCGCGCTTGCCACATCTACGACGCGCCATTGCCACGTCATCGTATTCGCTGCGAGGTACGATTGCGCCACGCGGTCCGGGCGAAGCCGCAATCGGATACAAACAAAAGGACGGGTCGTTCCTGCTTCGACCAGTCCTTATATCTCCGGCAGATACCCCCTATTATATCCAAAATGCCCCTAGAACCGAATTACAATTAGAGTACAGTCCCTGTAGGGGCGGGGTCATCCCGCCCTTTCACACTACCATTGTTACTTTTTTCAAGAAGAATACAATAGGAAAGGTGGCGGAGCTTTACACTCTCGGCAATTTCACGATACACGATATTGTGCTCCACGGGGAGTAAGATTACTTTGTCGCCAAGATGGCTCGCTCCTCGCAATGACGCACGCGCTTATTGCAACGCGTGCGCAAGAGCTTGCGTCGCAAACATCAATTCCACGTCAACATTCTGCAAAAATTCTTCTTCAAATGTTCGCTGGTTGCGCGGAACACGAGAAAACGCGGGCGGGTTTGCGGCATACGTAGTGATGAATTTATTCGTCCAAATTGCGTGCTGTGCGCTTTGTAGTGACGAACGAATTCGTCACTCGAGTTTCATTGATTCAATGGCTTGGCTTGGCGCGCCTGTGCCGCGCCAAAACGCACCAGCGCGAGCAGTGGCGATTCTTCGGCGACTTGTACTTGCACTTGCTTGGGTGGCTGCGTCATAGGATTCGTTCCATACACGTACAGTCGTACCGTATTCGGCTCCATGCGATTCTGCGAACGATTGGCGATTTCCATAACCTCCGCGCGGCGCGGCTCACCCGATGCGCTATCTATGAGGACGGCAGTTTGGCCGGGGCGAATCCGCGCAAACGCATTGTCAGCAAACCGTGCAATCACTTGCCCATCGCGCGTCACTTGCGCCTCGGCACTTACTTCGTAAACGGGCGCACGGGCAAGTGCAAACCAGCTTCCCCAGACGCCGAGCACGAGGAGCGCAATCACCGATCCCACGAGCGAGGGGCGGAACGTGTCATTCGTCAGAGTGCGCGTCGAGCGCGAAAAAGAGAGTGACATGGCTCAAGCTCTACTCAACGACCCAGGCAGCTCTTGCGACAAGCATTGTAGCGGGGATATGGATGACGCTATTGCAATCACGCTTGCAGCGCGCCAATGAATCAAAGTCGCGCCATTCCTGCACGGGAATCATGTCGTCACATTGCTGCCGGCAAGCCAAAGCGCCGCTGCCGATGCACATCCTCAAACATTCGGGAACGCTTTTATGCAGTATGTTGACACATTCTTTAACACACCCGGCACGCACGTTTGTGTGAACACCCATCCCGCGTTTTGAGGAGCGTGAATGTTTCAAACGTTTTCTCATTCCGAAAGCCCGCTTTGATCCCGGCATGGACGCATCAAAACGCGGCGTTGGGGCATCGGCTGGTCGCATTATTCAAAGACGAGTTTTCCGTCCTTTTCTAAAGGATAACCATCCAACGTCATCGCGCGACATTTCTGATCGCCCCATTGGCATTGTGCCGGATCTCTCCCTGCGCGTATATGAGTTCGCACCGCCAGCATGGCTGCTCGACTAATAGTTGTATCCATGTTTTCGCCCACAAAGTACCTTGAAAGGTCAATCAACATTGGTGGCAGCTAGATTTACGCGGTATCGTTGGATCATTTCTCAACGTTTGAGTGAGTTGAGACCAGCACAACTGTCCTGCAAAGGGAATACCAATCCGGCAGTTGCTCCAAACCGTCGTACCATCGGCGTTGTATAGCGTTTCTCCGCTCGGTGTTTGCGCGACGCAGTTGGTATCCAATCGGTCGCATGTGCCGCCCGCGCGTAGATGTGAACGTACATGCAATCGAGATAAATTATGGTTTGGCATGGCAATCCTTATTCAGCACGCAATAGTTTCCCTTCCCCATCGTTGTCTATCCTGAAATAGGCGAGCCTACCGTCATGCGGGCGGTTCTAATGGAAACCAGAACGCGCGATTCAGCGTATCGCCGACATCGTTCGCAACCCACCACTGCTGTAGATTTATGGCGGCGTCTTGCGCAATATCTCCTAACCCTTGCGCTACACCGCCGACAACCTGTGTGGCGGTGTCCGCCACATCTTGAACTCCCTCCACCAAATCTTGCGCTGTAACCCCCGCGCGCACACCTGTTTCGACGTGCATACCCACCTCCCTTGAACCGGTAAATGAGGAATCACTAACAACTAACCTCTAGTTCGCCGGTTGCGCTACCGCTTCCATCTTGACTGGCTCTTGCGGCGTCACCCAATCGCGCACAATGGCGGTGACGACTTCGGGGCGCGTTTCGGCAACTTCTTTGATGGCGCGAATCGCTTCCGCGTTGCGCTCGCTCTCGCTGGCAAGGTAGAGGTCCGGCGCGGTCGGCGCAAGTCCTTGCTGCACGAGCTCGCTGTACAATTTTTGCTCCAAAGCACGGTTCCTTGATGGATTTTCAACCCACGCTTGATAGGCGCGGAATGCCTTGACATCACGCTGAACGTTATAGGCGCGCCATGCCGAAATACTGTAAAGGAATACTGCTTCTTCAATCGCCTGCTTGAGCGCGGGATAGGCATTGACCTTGTTATCCAGCAGCCATTCGAGATCAAGACCGAGCGACGCCGTAAAGCGCGCAACCTTGTCCGTGAACACTCGCATCTCTTTATCCGAAAGCGTCGCCAACCACGCGTTCATGCCCTGTGTGCGGGCAGGCATCTTGTCATAGATCTCGTTTTCTGTGCTGGTCGTGCGCGCCGTGATCCACTCCTGAAGTTTAGTAGAGAGGGGCCGGTCGCGTCGCAGCCGGGGCGAACGACCGATCAGCTTGGAAAATGTTTCATTGGTTCTTGCCTGTGACCGTTCGATTGCCCGATTTGTCATTCCACGAAAATCCGGAACCTTCGGCAGCCACGTAGGTTGCAGAATGAGCCAGACGAGGATCGCGAGAAGAATAAGCCACAGCATGTTTGCCTCCTTTGATAAAGTGAGATAAATCTTCGCGAGCGTAGCCTCACCATGTAATAGAGCTCGCGTTTGAGAAACGATTCTCTACGGGACTCCCCCATGCTCAAGCCTGCCAAAGTTTCTTATCGGCATTTTTCGAAATCTGAAATCACCGCACCATCCCGAACTTGGCGGGATCAAAGCCGGGCGGAAAGACCGTTTGCCCGTCGTACTGCGCGCCTTGCAGTTCCGGGTGCTTTTCGACAGCCTGATTATTGATCGTCACCGATTTAATGAGAGTTGCCTGGCCCAAATTCGCCGCGTTCAACGTTGCGCCCTCCAAAGAAGCACCGGCGAGGTCGGACGTTCCGAAACGCGCTCCCGTCAAATCCGCGCCGTCGAAATACGCGGGATAAAATTGCGCGTCGCTCCCCGTCCCAATCACCTCCGCCCAATCTCCGCCGCTCAAATCCGCTCCCGCTAAAAACGCGCCCGAAAGGAATCCGCCCGCGCCACTCGCATTGACCAGTTTTGCCCCTTCTAAATGCGAACCAGTTAAACCCGTATGAAACAATACGGTCCCCGACAAATCCGCGCCTCGCAGATTCGACCCATCGAGTGCTGCATCCGTCAGGTCCGCGCCATTCAATTGCACCTGCGCCAAATTCGCGCTATAGACACTTGCCCCACGCAGCAGCGCACCGTTCAATTGCGCGCCTTGCAAGTCAGCCGACCACAAAATTACATTGTCCAAATTTGCGCCGCTCAAACGCGCGCCGCGCAGATTTGCCCCCTGCAAATTTGCGCCGACCATCTGGCTCCCCAACAACGACATTCCCGAAAGGTCTGCGCCAATCAAGCGCGCCTCATTCCAAGTCGCGGCAGTTAAATCGGTCGTGGTCAATGAAACACCCGTAAGCACCGCGCCGGTCAAATTTGCTCCGCGCAAATTCGCATTCGTCAAATCCGCACCAATCAATACCGCATGGGAAAGATCGGCTCCGGTCAAAATCGCGCCGTTCAAATTCGCGCCGGTCAGGTCCGCCGCGCGCAGTGTAACATTCGTCAGGTCAGCATTGTGCAGATTCGCGCGGTTTAGTTTTGCGCGTTCCAAGTTCGCTCGGTTAAAAGAGTCCTCTTCCAAATTCGCGCCCGTCAAATCTTTGCCGCTCAAATTCACGGCGGTGCAGTTCGGCGGACAGTTTGCCGTAATCACCCGACAGCCGAGCAGCAGCATTAGCCCGCCGACCCCAAAGCACCCCAGCAGAACGCGCAAAAAACCACGACGCATATTCGATTTATTGTGCCAATGTTGCATCGCGCGGCGGCACAAACCCAACTGGCCAGCGCGTCGAACGGTCATACCGTACCCCACTCAAAGCGGCAGAGCGGTTATACAATGCGCGCTGTGATGCGGGCAGTCGCAGAATCTCCGGGTCATTCCGCGCATCCCGCAAATCGAACGTTGCCGGGTCATAGTTCAATATTGCCCCCCGCAAGTCAGCCCCCCGCAAGTCCGCGCCGCCCAACCGCGCGCCGACCAGAATTACACCGCGGAGCTGCGCTTGTTGTAAATCGGCACCCGATAGGTCTGCGCCATACAATACGCTCCCGTTCAAAATGGCTCCGCGTAGCCGCGCCGCCTTCATGCTAGCGAGATTAAACCATGTCGCCGGCAGAGTACTGCCTTCTAGCAATGCTCCACCCAAATCCGCGCGTGAAAATCCGAGACCTCCGAGCGTCGTACCGCTCAAATTGACCGCTTGAAGATTTGCGCTCGTTAACAAGACCCCATTCAATTGAGCGTGGGTCAAATCTAGCCCGTTCACTTGCGCGCCCGTCAAATCGGCAGAATCAAGCACAACCCCTTGCATCTGCGCGCTGCCGAGGTTTGCGCCCTGCAACAGTGCGCCGGTGAAATTCGCATTCGTCAAATTCGCTTGTCCGAGATTCGCCTTGCGTAAATCCGCGCCCACCAGTTGCGCATGTTCCAAATTCGCACTGCGCAGATTCACGCTATTCAAATTCGCGCCTTGCAGTTGTGCGCCTGCGAGATTTGCTCCTTCCAACTTGGCATTTTGCAGATTCGCCTCTAATAGACGCGCTGCGCGTAAATCAAAACCACTCAAGTCCCGACCCCGCAAGTCCACGCCAAGACAATCCGACGGGCAGCCGCGCGGCAGTCCCGAACACGCGCCGAATCCGAGCAGTATTCCCAACAAGGCAAACCACAGCGCCCGAGACCATTTCGCCAACTTATTCTCCATTTCAAGGAATCGTCGTCGAAATCGGAAGCGTCGTTGTGATCGTCGTCGGTAGAACGGGCGCGGTCACCGTGCCAGTGACCGTAGTTGTGGGCGAAATCGTGGAAGTGATCGTCTCGCCCACATTCAAGTCGGGCAGCGGCAAAAGATACGGCGCGTTGCTCGGTACAAGCATCACCTTGATCGCCGGCGACAATTTATCAATATAGCGATAGATGAGCAGGCTCTTGTCCTGCGCGAGTGCCTCATCAATCAGCTTGAGCGCGTTGGACTCGGCTTGGGCGCGCAGTAGCGTTGCCTGTGCGTCCGCTTGCGCTTTGGTCAGAACCGCGTCCGCTTCGCCGCGCGCCAGTTCCCGAACCTGATCCGCCTTGTGCTGGCTCTCGATGATGCCCTGCTGGGCGACCTGCTTTTTTTCAATCTCCAGCGCGTATTCCGGCGAAAACGCGATATTTCGCAAGATGAAACGGTCGAGCAAAAAGCCTTTCTCCGCAAAGGTCTGCCGCAGCTGGTCGTTGATGTCACGCTCCAAATCAAGCCGCTTGCTGCTGTTCACTTCATCCGCCTGATACTGCGAAACAATCGTCCGCACGACGCCGCGCGTGACCGGGCGCACGAAATCTTCCAGATACCGCCCCTGCCAATCAATATGAATGCGTACGACTTGATCAGGATCAATTTGAAAAATCTCGGAGCTGTCCAGCGAAACTTCCTGCCCATCCAAAGTCCGCGCGCGGATGGAATCATCGCCGTTCACCGCGCCTTCGATTGGATTGGATGACATCGTATATGTCTGCCAACTGATGGGATAGCGATACATTGTTTCTAAAAACGGAACAATCCAGCGCAATCCCGAACGATAGGGATGGTCCTGATACCCTTGTGGACTCGGGACCGATACGACCACGCCGACCTCTTGCGGCTCCACGAACACGAGTCCCGCATCTATATAAGTCACAAAGAGAATAAAGGTCAACACAAATAGCAGTGTATAGCGCAGCAGCCCGCGCAGTGCCACATTGAATCCGCGCCGCCGCGTCATAATCGTGAGGTAGGCGACGATAAAGACAATAAAGATTGCCCACAACGCGTACGTAATGAATTGAATCGTTTGGTCAATTAACATAGTGCTTGTTCCAACGGAGGACGGACGACGGAGGACGGATGAACACGGTCTGAAATCCGTCGTTCGTCGTCCGTCCTCCGCCGGTTAAGGATGCGCGATCACCAACAGCGTCGGCGCACGGTTCAATACCGTTCGGAGCGCGCGCGCGAGATTTTCCGGGTCGAGCGCGGCGAAACTTTCATCCAGAATGATGAGCTCGGAACGCTGCAACAACGCACGCGCAATGAAAAGGCGGCTGCGTTCGCCGTGCGACAGCTGCCAGCCGCTTTCGCCCACAATCTGATGCAAGCCCGACGGCATCCGCGCAATTAACGAGTCCAAGCCGAGCTCACGACAAATCTCGAATGCTTCTTGTTCATCTTCCGGCATCGCAGGCCAGCGGCGACCCATCAAGAGATTGAATGCAAGCGTTTCTGCAAAGACATGATTCTCGTGAAACTGCGGCGCAACTACCACGCGCTCGCGCCACGCTTCCGACCCCAAACTCGCACGGTCATAGCCGCGAAACAGCAGCAAGCCCGAATCGGGAATCTGCAGGCCCGCCAACAAGGACGCGAGCGTAGATTTCCCACCGCCTGATGGTCCTTCGGCGAGAATGCGGTCACCGGGATTGATTTCCAGACTCACATCGTCCAACGCGCGGCGCGCCCGCTCTTGATACCGAAACATAACATTGCGGAGCGTTACAAGTGGCGCAGGGGGCGGGGTAGGGCGGTCTAAAGAAACATTGGCATAATCCGAACTCGGATTCGCCCCCGCTTGTCCTGATTTTATTAAAGGGTCATCCTGCGCGTGAGCGCTTGGTTCGCCGCTAGCGAAACGAGCAGTCGAAGGAGCCGCGATGCGCCGCGCATGTTCCAATGTAAATGCCGCCGCCAGCGATTTGTCTTTTTTACTCCGCGCCGCGCGAAAGATGGGGCGCACTTGTCGCCACGCCAGTACCAGCGGAATGAAAAAGGCAATTTGCAGCGCGATGGCGGAAAGCGCCTGCTGCGCCAGTAGAACCCCGCCCAAACTGATTGCGAGTTCGGTGGTCGAGAGTTGCAAAAATACAAACGCGCCGATACTGCTGGCGAGACCGAGAATCAGCCACGCCTGCGGCAAGCTGCCGAGCCAATTCCCAAAGCGCGCCTCGCTCTCCGAAAATTCCAAATACTGCGCCAGCTCGCGGTCTTCTTGCGTATGCCACGCGGAGGGGTCTTGCTGCGCCAGCCGCGTGCGATGCCCAATCAGCCGCTCGACGAGATTATTCGTCATGTTCCGATACGTCGTCATACCCCACTGGCTCGCGCTCCAATGCTGCCAGCCAAGCACAAGCATCACAATCACAATCCCGCCCAACAGTGCCGCGCTAATGAGTCCACCTGCGCCGAGCAGCAAAATGCCAAACGCGGCGATGAGCTGACTACTCGCCAAAAGCACGGTCAGCACACTGCTAATTCCGCCGTATTGCACCACGTCCGCATCCATGATGCGGTCAAGAAAATGCCCTGTTCCCTCGTGCCGAATCGTTTCCGGGTCGAGATGCAAAACGCCATAGAGCATCGTCGTGCGAAAGATGCCGCCGATATGTGTGCCCAGCCGCGCGCCCGCTGTGTTCATCATCATTTGCAGCGGAATGCCCGTTAGCAGTAGCGCCGCCCACGCCATGAGCCACACCCAATCAAAATGCCCTTGCAGCGCGCTCCCGCCAATAATGCCCCACGTGACCAGCAGCAGTCCTTGTTGCAGCAAAATGGTGCCAAGCACAACAGCAGCCAGAGGAAAAATTTTTGCCGCGCGTGCCTGTGCCACGTACGACGCGCCGGGCAAATGTCGCAGCATCCACCCATGCGCCACGCGCGCCGTGCTCAATTGCTCTTTTAAAAACAAATGGCGTACGCGCGGTCGCTTTGCTTCGGGGACTTGAGCGCGTGCCAGAATTTCATTCACTACCTCCGCGTACGGTGCCTCAATCGCGCGACAAAGCGCATCGCGGACAAGTTGCGGCGCAACGGGGTAGAGGGAAAGGTCAGGCGCGAGCAGTGTTATTTTCGCTCCGCCTTTGGCGAGTACTAGGTAACGACGACCTGCTACCTCATTCTCGTTCGCCGAAAGGACAACTTCGAGAATCGCGGGCGAAACGCCCTGCACGAGCCCTTCCACTTCGATAAACGATGATTGAATTGGTTCCACCTCGATGCTCATGTGAGCGGCTACCAATTGCACCCATCGCTCCAAGTCATCCTCGTCGGCTTCCAGCAAATTGACCGGGCACGTCGGCGCATGAGTGGGCTGCGGCAGCAAGTGCGCCTGCCGCGCGAGGGCCTCGATAGCTTCACCTAGGCGCGTCACATCCCAATGTATTGTTCTTCCGCTGGGCGATTGCTCCCACAGCGAGGGTCCCAGGGAGAGCAGCCTGCATTGGCTTCTGCTGCCTCAAACAGACGAGGACGTGGATGCCATGGATTGAATTCGAGAGCAGCTTGTCCCGCGCGTACTCTGGTACGAATCTTGAGCGGCGCGGCAATTTTTAATTCAGCGGTCGGCTTAACCTTTTTCGTCGTAGATTGACGCATCGTGGAATCTCTCTCTATCAAGGCGGAATAATTTTGCGCGCAAAACCTCTTGCGTATAAACACCACGCTCCAGTATAACCATCAGCCGTGAACAAAGCGTGAACACATCGCCCGCGCATATCCCCCCGCGACTTGAGCTGTACCTGCTGGGCCCCTTCCGCGCAACCTTGGACGGCGAGCCGATGTCGGCATTCCGCGCGGACTCGGCGCGCGGGCTATTGGCATACTTGGCAATGCACCCCGGCGTTGTTTTTCGGCGCGAAGCCTTGGCAACCCTCTTTTGGTCGGAACGCGATCAGGAAGCCGCGCTCGTCAACCTCCGCCAGATTCTCGCCATCCTGCGACGCGTGCTCGGCGATGCAGAGACGGAGCAGCCCTTTTTAGAAATCACCCCACGCACAATTCGGTTTGACCCCGAACCCGGCGTCTGGGTGGATGTAAATGTCTTTCAGAAGTTAGCAAATTCCAGTGGGGGCTTGCGCGCGGGCACGCACCGTATGAAGCAGGCGCTCGCGTTATATCGCGGCGATATTTTGAGTGATGCGCACATTTCCAGTCCCGCGTTTGACGAATGGCTCATCCAGCAGCGCGAACATCTCCATCAATGCGCGGTGGACATTCTGCACTCGCTCACCAACTATCACGAACGGCGAGGTGAAGCCGAAATGGTTAAATATTACGCGCAGCACCAGTTAGAGCTAGAGCCGTGGTCGGAAGAAGCGTATCGCCAATTGATGTTGGCGTACGCGCAATTGGGACAGCGCAGCGCGGCGCTCAAGCAGTATGCGCTCTGTCAACGTGCCCTCAACATCGCCTTTGGCGTCGAACCTGCGGTAAAGATCAAGACTTTATATCGAAAAATTGCGGACGATGATACAGCCGGCGTTGAATCCGAATTTTGCCAAGCACCCCACAATCTGTCGCTGCCAATATCACCATTTGAAAATGAGAACAGCGTCACGCAGCTCGAAGAACGATTACTCGCTCCCGATGTACAGCTCGTTACACTCGTCGGCGAAGAAACGCAAGTCGGCCCCCTTGCTCTCGCCGTTGCCAATGTCCTGCGCGGCGCATTTGCAGATGGAGTGTGGTTTATTTCCTTTGCAGATTGCGATACATTCAAAAATTCCCGCTATGACCCGGTCATCTCGCAGATTGCAGATACATTCAAGGTAGTGAATGGCCCGAGCGCTGCGCGCCGGTCGCAGTTACTCGATTATTTATCCCGCAAAGAACTCCTCCTTGTCTTTGACCACGTGGATCCCGCACAAACATATCTCGCGCGATTTTTGACGGAACTACTGTCCCGCTCCACGCGCCTCGTTATCCTGTCAGCGGCACAACAGTCCTTAAACCTTAAAGCAGAAACAGTAATTTATTTCCCAGTAGCCTAGCGCCTCGCGCGCGTCGGCATCTGCCTCCAAAGCAAGTTTCCCTTTCAAAAGGGTCGTCGGACAATCTTACTTGTTCCGTTATAGTACACGGGAGGGGTGTACGGGGAACGAGAAAACGCCGAGTCATGGATTGCGGCTCGCAGAGGAGTCGAGAAAATACACTTGAGCAAATCCTGAACAAAAAGTACCAAATCGTGTCTGAATCCTCCGATTTGAATCCAATTTCTTTCAAAGTGAAAAAATGGAACAAGACTGGAATAGGATGAAATTCCTAGCAAGGAAGGGATATTTTTCCTACCAAAACCAGCCCATAGGGGCTGATTTTTTGTTTTTTCGAGTTGACAGATTTGAGAGGCTAGATACAATGTGCCCCGTTGTTATGATCCGCCCAGCGAGGTTTCCTACGGCCAAGATATATCTCTCTTCTGATATTAAAAATAGATATGTCGAAGTCATTCCTGTGTTGAGCGGTCAAGGCAAAGAATGCTCAATCACGCTGCTCGGAAGACGGCGTGATGACCCGACCAAGCTAGACAAGATTTTGTCGCAGCCTTGGCAAGCGGGTGAATCAGTCTCCATTGCTTGGAGGGACGATCCTCGTTCATCCGCGTTACCTAAAAAAGCCTCATAGGATGTTTCCGCTACCTGTTGCGTCATTTTTTATTTCCTCTCTTCGTCGCCTGCGCTGACCTCATTAGCTTACTCTAAAAAATCGCTGCAACGCATTTCAACCGGCCTTCCGCCTAGAAAAAGCATTGTTGCCCCGCGACTCCGCGTGCGAGTCGCATTAAAAATCCCTGTTTGGAAATAGTGAGCTTGCTTGTGGGAAGGTGTTGGTCGGCCTGCGACAACCCTCGCTCCCACGCGGCAACCTGCGCTTCAGCGCAAAACCACATCCCCTGTACGCAGGACCGTATCCGGCACGCGTCCTCGCTCGTGAAAGGTAGAATGAACAAATCAATAAGCTTCGGACTCATCGGCCTGCTCGTAGTGGTCATCATCGCCGGAATTGCGAGCCAGCCGTTCGACGCGGCAGCAGCAGGGACAACGATTGTCTCGGACAGCTTCACCCGCAATGTGAGAGACAGTTGGGGCAACGCGCCAACAGGTGGCACCTATTCGCTGTCCGGTGGGGCAGCCAACTTTGACGTCCCCGATGTGGTGGGGCAGATGAATCTTGGCAAGAACACGACGCTGACCGCATCGCTGCCCGTTTCGGCGCGCGATGTAGATGTCAAGGTTCGCGTCAAACGAAACAAAGGGATTGCGGGGGGCAACCAGATGGCGTACTTTGCAGTACGCCGCACAGCGACGGGAACGAACTATCTAGGTCGCATTCGCTTTGTGACCGATGGCACCGTGCGACTTCAAGCCATTGCCGAAGTGGGGGGCACGCAAACAATGTTGGGGGGCGAAAAAATCGTTTCTGGAGTAACCACCGCCGCAAATTCGTACATCTGGCTGCGCGGGCAGGTGACCGGCGCGAATCCGACGACGGTTAAACTAAAAGCGTGGGCACAAGGCGCGAGCGAGCCTTCCAGTTGGTTGTACACGATAACCGATTCCACAGCAGCCTTGCAAGGGGCTGGAGGGGCAGGGCT
>Ga0070741_10004211_pt1 | contig 33913 bp, 33 predicted proteins | sample Coa_R1_4_FD_66440 | JGI IMG/M metagenome (GOLD analysis project Ga0070741, IMG submission 66440) | Surface soil microbial communities from Centralia Pennsylvania, which are recovering from an underground coalmine fire - Coalmine... | ecosystem: Environmental > Terrestrial > Soil > Unclassified ... | reverse complement strand
CCGAACCCGCTCGGCCACGACCCCTCCCGCGTGCGACATCCTCTCGCACACGAGTTCGCGACCCCCGCCACAACAACCTCCCGGCTACCGGGCAAAGGTTGCCGGGAGCGGCACTAGCCCGCGCCGATTCGGGAAATGTGCGCGAGCGCCGCGCCGTCACCTAGAAGATGCACACCACCGGGCGGGGCCGGCTCAGCGGGCGATGCTCAGCTCGACCCGGTAGCGGCGCCCGGCCTCCATCAGCCGGACGTGGATGCCCTCGCCGTCGGCCACCCGCCGGCCGGAACGGAGCTGCCAGCTGCGCCGGGGGTCGGCGACGTCCATGGTGCCCTCCAGGGTCACCTTGTGGTCGCCGGCGATGTCGACCAGCACCGGCCCGCCGGTGGCGCCGTCACCGTTGAGGGCCAGGAGGAGCAGTTCGACGGCGGTCCGGACGCAGGCGCCGTCGGCCACGAAGTGCCCGTTGCCGGCCCGGCCCGTCACCTCGACGACGACGCCGGCCTGCCGGGCGGCGGCGAGAACGGTCTGCGGCAGGCTGACGGGCTCCAGGTGCCGCCGCGACGGGGGGCCGTCGATGGCGTCGAGGAGCCCGACCAGGCGGGCGATGTCCCGGGTTTCCCGGTCCACGCCGTCGATGTCGTTTCCGTCGACGAGGCGCCGGGAGGCGCTCTGGAGCCGGGCCACCGAGGACTGCAGCTCGGCCACGAGGGTGGCGACGAACTCGGTGTGGGCGTCGATGCAGAGCCGGCGGGGACGCCGGCCCCGTACCGGGGCGGGCGCCGTCGGCGACGCCGGGGCATCGGTCTCAATGAAGGACGGCGGCGGGATGGTGGCGGACATCGAGGCCATCGGAACGCCTCCCTTTCGACTCCGTTTCGACTTTCCTGCATGAACGGCAGCGGCGCCCGGCTCCTGTCGGGCCGTCGGGTCCGGCGGTGAGGGCCGAAGGTCCCGAATCGTTCGCCGCCCGGGTGATTGGGGGAGTGGCGCCCTCAGGCGGACCGCTTCGTCTCGCCGGCCAGGAGGGGCCGGAGGGCGTCGGGCCGGGCGGGGCGGGCCAGAAGGTAGCCCTGGACGGCGTCGCAGCCCAGCCGGTGCAGCTCGGCCAGCTGGTCGGCGGTCTCGACCCCTTCTGCCACCACCCGCAGCCCGAGGGCGTGGGCCATGTCGGCCAGCGAGCCGACGATGGCCATCGACGGGCCGTCGACGCCGAGGGTGGCGACGAACGACCGGTCGATCTTCAGCTCGTCGACGGGGAGGCGCTGGAGGTAGCTGAGCGACGACCAGCCGGTCCCGAAGTCGTCGACCGACACCCGCACCCCGAGCGCCCGGACCTCCTGGAGGTGGCGGAAGGCGGCGGCGAAGTCCTCCAGCACGCCGTGCTCGGTGATCTCCAGCATGAGGTCTTCGGGCTCGGCGCCGGCCTCTCCGAGGGCCACGAGGACCTGGGTGGCCAATCCCGGCCGGGTCAGCTGCCGGGCGGCGATGTTGACGGAGACGGGGATGCCCCGCCCGAACTGGCGCCGCCACGCCGCTGCCTGGCGGCAGGCCTCCCGCATCACCCATTCGCCGATGGGCAGCACGAGGCCGGTCTCTTCGGCGATCGGGATGAACTCGGCCGGCGACACCGGGCCCCGCAGGGGGTTGTCCCAGCGCAGCAGCGCCTCGGCGCCGACCACCTCGCCCGTCCCCAGGTCGAAGGCCGGCTGGTACTCCAGGTGGAACTCGTTGCGCTCCAGGGCGACGTGGAGCTCCTGCTCCAGGGCCAGGCGGCGCTGGGAGCGTTCCCGCATACCCTGGTCGAAGAAGGCGTAGCCCGGACGGCCCTGCTCCTTGGCCCGGTACATGGCGTTGTCGGCGTCGCGCAGGATGTCCTCCGGCCCGTCGTCCGGCGATCCGATGGCCACCCCGACGCTCCCGGTGAGGAACAGCTCGTGGCCCTCGACGATGAACGGCTCCTCCAGCGCCCGGGCCAGCCGGTGGGCGATCTCCATCGCCCGGTCGGGCTCGTCGGTTCCCGGGCAGAGGACGACGAACTCGTCCCCGCCGAAGCGGGCGACGGTGTCACCGGGTCGCACGACGGTCATCAGGCGGTGGCCGAGAGAAACCAGCAGGGCGTCACCCACGGCGTGGCCGTGGGTGTCGTTGACCAGCTTGAAACGGTCGAGGTCGAGGAACAGCACCGCCGCTCGGCGGCCCTGGCCCAGCGTGCGCGACAGCGCGTCGGCCAGCGCCGCCCGGTTCGGGAGCCCGGTCAGGACGTCGTGGGTGGCCCGGTGGCGGAGGTCGGCCTCCCGGGCCCGCCGTTCCGTCAGCATGACGTTGTAGGCCTCGGCCATCTCCCCGAGCTCGGCCGGCCCCTCGACCGGCGCCCAGACCTGGTCCTCACCGCCGCTGGCGGCCCGGATGGCCGACGTGATGCGGCGCATCGGCCGGGCCAGGCGGCGATGGAGGAGGAGCCCCAGCCCCGCCAGGAGCACGGCCAGCAGGGCGCCGAGACCGAGGTTGCGCCGGAGCTGCTGCCAGGCGCCGGCGGTCACGACGCCCGGGGGCACCATCACGGCCATGTGCGTGCCGTCGGTGGCCGTGACCTCGACCGCGAAGCGGGGGGCGTGGTCGAAGCCGGTCACGGTGGCGCCCGAGGCGGCCGTCGGCGTGTCCAGCCCGGTGCCGGTGGTGGGCCGCCCGATGAGCGGCGCGGCGTTGGCCGACGCCCCGACGACGAGATCCCGGCCCGAGTCGAGCTCGACCACGCTGGCGCCGTTGGGGAGGTCGCCGGGGACGCCGATCGGCGTCGCGTCGCTGAAGAAGACCAGGACCAGGGCCCCGGTCCGGCCGTCCGGACTGTGGACCGGCACCGCGGCGATCGTCGCCACCTTGCCGCTCACCGGGTCGCGGTGGGGAGCGGACATCGTCGGCTGGCCCTGGGCGAGCGCCGGGGACTGCCAGTCGGCGGGAGCGAGCGTCCCCTCGACGCCCGGCGGGTTCCAGGAACAGACCGGGGCGCCGTCGGCGGTGAACGTGTGGATGTGGCCGTAGGTCGACAGGAGCGAGGCCAGTCCGCCGAGGGCGTTCTCGCAGCGGGACGGGTCGAGCGCCGCCACTCCGGGCTGTGACGCCAGCGGGACCATGACCCCGAGCGTCTGGCGGTCTCCCTCGGCGACCTTGTCCGCCGCCACCTGTGCGGCCGCCCGGAGGCTGGCGGCGATCCGGTGCCGCTCGGCGTTGAAGCTGGCGATCGTCGTGCTGGCCACGAGGCCGACGAGGGCGGCCACCGACAGGCCGAACGACAGCAGGAGATAGGTGAGGACGGGGAGGCCCGAACGGGAACGGCGCGGAGTCGTACGGAGGCGCATGCGGCTCCATCGGCCGTTCCGACCGAGATGTGAGCGATGACCTTCCAGAAACTGACATGCTCCGGCCTCCGGCTCACACCCCGTCTCCCTCGGCCGATGGAGCGACATGTGCTCCGTCACGGAGGTAGGGCTCTGATGGACGACCTCGCACGGCTGCTCGGCCATGAGCGACGCCTGCTGGAACTGCTGCTGTTCAGGCTGGTCGCAGGCCGCCACCTGCTGGCCGCCGGGGAGGCGCGGTTCCTGCCCTTCGCCGCCGCCGAGGTGGAGCGGGCCATGGAGCGGCTCCAGGAGTCCGAACTGCGGCGCTCGATGCTCGTCCACCGGCTGGCCGGCGACCTCGACCTGCCCGAAGAGGCGCTGACCATGAGCGCCCTGGCCCGCGACAGCCTCGAGCCCTACAAGACGATCTTCTCCGACCACCGCCAGGCCTTCCTGGCCCTGGCGGCCGAGATCGAGGACGTCGCCGGCCAGAACCGGCGCCTGGCCGAGCGGGGCTCGCCCAACCTCGAGCAGCGGGTCGACACCCTGAAGCAGCACCGCTCCTCGCTGGAGGACGCCGGCATCGCCCCGATGGTCATGGACCTCCAGCAGGCCCAGAACGGCAACCGGGCGGTGCTCAGAGCCACCGCCCGGCTCTCGATGCCGTCACTCGCCGACTGGCTGAGGTAGCCGTCCTCAGCCGTTCACCAGCCCCGAGAGCACCCCGGTCAACTCCGAGGCGCGGAACGGCTTGGCCAGGTGGGCGTGGACGCCGAGGTCGACGGCGCGCGCCGCCGTGGCCGCGTCGACCTGCGCCGAGAGCAGCACCACCGGTGTGCGGGGGAAGGCCCCGGCGTCGCCGAGGCGGCGGATCACCTCCCAGCCGTCGATGCCCGGCAGGCGCAGGTCGAGGACGATGGCATCGGGCGGGTCCGCCGCCGCCAACGCCAGCGCCTCCTCGCCGCTCGACGCCTTGAGCACCCGGTAGCCGGCCAGCTCCAGGCTGAGGCCGATGGTGAAGAGCAGGTCGACCTCGTCGTCGACGACGAGGACGGTCGGGCTCATGCCGCCGGCAGCACGATGGTGAAGCGGGCGCCGGGAGGCCGGCCGTCGTAGGTGATGTCCCCGCCGAAGGCCTCCACCAGCCGGCGGCAGAGGGCGAGACCGATCCCCGATCCTCCCTGGCTCTCGGCGTTGGAGCCCCCTGCGAACACCTCGAAGAGCCGGGGCCGGAGCTCGTCGGGCACCCCGGAGCCGTTGTCGGCGACGGCGATCCGGATGGTGCCGTTCTCGGACGCTCCGTCGATGCGGATCTCCGCCCCGCCGTAGCGGTAGGCGTTGGTCAGCAGGTTGGTCAGCACCTGTTCGAAGCGGACGGCGTCGACCCGCACGGCCAGCTCGTCCGGCACCGCCACCTCGGCGGTGGTGCCCGGCGGCGGGGGAGCGGAGTCGAGCGCCCGTCGGACGGCGGCGGCGATGTCGACGGTCTCGATGGTGAAGCGGACCCGGCCGCCGTCGAGCTGGGACAGGTCGAGCAGGTTGGCCACGAGGGCGCTCGCCCGCTCGCCCTGCCGGCGCAGCGCCGCCAGCGACTGGGCCAGCTGCTCGGGGGTCATGTCGTGGAGGTGCTCGGCCAGGATCTCGCCCAGCCCGGCCAGCGTGGCCAGGGGCGTGCGCAGCTCGTGGGCGGCGTTGGCGATGAACTGGTCCCGGGCCGCCTCGAGCCGCTTGCGTTCGGTGATGTCGCGGGCGATGACCGAGGCGCCGGTGATCCGGCCCGTCGAGTCCCGGGTGGGGGACAGCGTGAGCGAGACGTCGCGGGGCATCCCATCCTTGCGGAGGCGGACGGTCTCGAACTGTTCCACCCGTTCCCCGGCGGCGATCGCCGCCAGCAGCTCGTCGGTCTCGCTCTTGCGGTCGTCGGGGGTGAGGACGTGGACCGACTGGCCGATCGCCTCCTCGGCGATATAGCCGTACATCCTTTCGGCGCCCCGGTTCCAGCTGATGATCGTGCCGTCGAGGGTCTGGGCGGTGATGGCGTCGTCGGACGACTCGACGACGCTGGCCAGCAGCGCCCGGGTCTCCTCGGCCCGCTTGCGCTCGGTGATGTCCCGGATGGCCGCCGTGAGGAGGACGCCATCGCGGGTCGGCAGCGGCGAGAGGCTGATGTCGACCGGGAACTCCTCCCCCGACCGGCGCCGCCCGTAGAGCTCGAGGCCGGCGCCCATCGGTCGGGTGCGGGGGTCGGCGCCGTAGTCGGCCCGGTGGGCGGTGTGCACACCGCGGAAGCGTTCGGGCAGGAGGCACTCGACCGGCTGGCCCAGCAGGTCGTCCCGGCCGAAGCCGAACATCCGCTCGGTCTGGGCGTTGACGAGGGCGATCCGGCCGTCGGGATTGATGACGACGGCGTCCGGGGCGGCTTCGAGGAAGGCCCCGAAGGGGGCCGACTCGGCGCCGAGCCGGTGCACCCCCGAGCCGGAACCGCCCGCCACCTCGTCCATGCGCTCGCTGCTCCCACTCAGGGCTCGCCCGGGGGAACGGTAGCATCGGGCCTGGTGGGGACGGCGGGCGACGGGCGGATGAGGCTGCTGGTGGTGGAGGACCACGCCGCCCTCGGGGAGGCCCTGCTCTTCGCCCTCGGGTTCGAAGCCGACATCGACGTCGTCGGGCTGGCCCCGACGGTGACGGCGGCACTGGAGATGACGGCGGCGTCCCGGCCGGACGTGGTGCTGATGGACGTCCGCCTGCCCGACGGGAACGGCATCGACGCCACCTCCCGGGTGCTGGAGCTGCACCCCGGGGCGGCGGTCGTCGTCCTCACCGCCCACGCCGACCCGGTCTTCGCCCTCCGGGCGGCGGAGGCCGGGGCGGCCGGGTTCGTCGCCAAGGACGTCCGCATCGCCCGGATCGTCGGGGCGGCGCGGGCGGTGCGGGCCGGCGAGGTGGCGGTCGAGCCGACGGTCCTCCGGTCTCTTCTGGCGCAGGCCGCCGTGGGCCAGGACGGCGCCGGCGCAGCGGCCGCCGGCGATCTGCTCCCGGAGCAGGTGGCGGTGCTGGACCTGCTGCGGGAGGGTCTGGGTTCGGACGGGGTGGCAGCCAAGCTCGGGGTCGACGGTGCCGAGGCCGAAGCCGCGGTGGCCGACACCCTCCGGGCGCTCGGCGCCCGGAGCCGCCTGGAAGCCCTCGTGCTCGCCGCCCGGAGGGGCCTCGTCAAGCCCGGGGCGGGCTGACACGGCCGCCCGCTTCGGCCAGAACCCAGCGGAGGTAGGCGTCGGTGTCGCGCCGGACGGCGTGGGCGCGCTGCAGCTCCCGGGCGAGCCCCCCGGCCACCAGCCCCTGCAGGACGGCGGCGATGGCGGCGGCCACGCCGGGTGCGGCGCTCATACCGCGGGCTGCAACCGTCGGCTGTGGTCCCCGGCCACCGCCGCCTCGATCCGGCTGCGCCAGGTGCTGCGGGTGGCGATGGCGGCGGCGTAGGCGCGGCGGCGACGGAGCGCACCGGGCGAGGCGGGTGCTTCGGAGCCGGCCCCTTCGGTCCTGTACTGGGCGGTGATGCCGTGGCGGAGCATGTCGAAGGCCTCGGTGCGGATCTGGGAGACCCGCGACACCGTGACACCGAGTTCGGCGGCGAGATCCTCGGAGGTCCGGCCGGCGAAGAAGTAGCCCTGGATGACGGTGCGGTGGCGGTCGGGGAGGAGGGCGACGGCATCGCGGAGGTAGGCGGCCATCTCCCGTTCGCAGAGCTCGTCCTCGACCGGCAGCCTGTCGTCCGGGATCGTCCCCTCGAGGAAGACGTCGTCGTCGCCTTCGGCGGCGGTCTCGCCCACGATCATCTCGAGCCCGAGGACGACCGTCTGCAGCAGGCGGTGCTGCAGGACGGCGAGGTCCTCGCACGTCATCTCCATGGCCGCGGCCAGCTCGACCGCGGTCGGGCTGCGGCGGAGCTCGCCGGCCAGCCGCTCGGCGGTCGCCTCGACGGCCCGGCCGGCGCGACGCAGGGAACGGGGCGCCCAGTCGACCGTGCGGACGGCGTCGAGGATGGCGCCCCGGATCCGTTGTGCGGCGTAGGGAGCGAACGGCACGCCCTTCGCCGGGTCGTAGCGGTGGGCGGCCTCGACCAGCCCCAGCACCCCGGCCCGGACCAGCTCCTCCTTGTCGACGTGGCGGGGGAAGTTCGCCGTGGCCTGGTACATCACGTGGCGCACCAGCGGGAGCGTCTCTTCGATCCGCGCTCCGATGTCGGCGTCCAGGCTTTGGCTCACGTCGGCCTCCTTTCGTCTCCTTGAATGTCGGAAGACGGCGGAGGTGGAACGATCGGCCAGGTCGGCGATTCACGTTCCCCCGATCGGGGGAATCTGCTGCGGGAGAACCCCGTCAGGCGGCCGGCGGGCCCGGCACCGGCAGGGAGAAGCTGACCCTCGTCCCCCCGGCGGGGCCGGGCCCGATGGCGAACGTCCCGCCGTGCATGCGGACCGCCTCCCGCATGGCGACGATCCCGGCCCGGGCCGGGCCCGACGCCACAAGGTCGTCGGGGCGCACCCCGACGCCGTCGTCGTCGACGTCGACCTCGAGCCGGTCGTCGTAGCGCCGGATCGCCACCCGGGCCGAACGGGCCGAGGCGTGCTGGCGCACGTTGCGCAGGGCCTCCTGGGCCGTCCGGAAGGCCAGGGTCTCCAGGTGGAGCGGCAGGCGGCCCCGGACGTCGCTGTCGAAGGCGACGGCGATGCCCGTTTCCCGGCCGAGACGGTCGAGCTGCTGCTCCACGGCGGCGGCGAGGCCCAGCTCGTCGAGCGCCGGCGGGCGGAGCTCGAAGAGCAGCGACCGGGCGGCGTTGACGGTGGCCGAGAGGTTGCCCCGCACCCGGTCGAGCACCGCGGCGACGGGGGGCGAGGTCTCCTCGGCATTCACGTCGTCGAGGGCCCACAACGTGGCGATCAGCGCCTGGATGGTCTCGTCGTGGACGGCCTGGGCGATGCTGCGGCGCTCGTCCTCCTGAAGCTCGGTGAACCGGACCAGGGCCCGGCGGAGCTCGGCCCGGGCCTCGCCCAGCTCGGCGACGCGCTCGGCCAGCTCGGCGTCGGCGGCCCGGCGCCCCGCCTCCTCGGTGGCCCGGGCGGCCTGCAGGGCGTTGAACTCGGCCGCCACCCGGGCCAGCTCCGCCGGACCGTCCTCGGGAGCGGGCGGGGCGCCGGCGCCGGCCCGGGCGGCGACGATGGCCTCGGCCAGCACCCGGGTGGGGCGCACGAGGCGTCGGGTCAGGAGCCCGGCCAGGAGGGCCAGCATGCAGAAGACCACCACGGTCAGGGCGATGCTGTGCGTGACCGTGCGGCGGGCGGGGGCAAAGGCCACCGACACCGGCGTGCCGGCGTAGACGTGCCACCCGAGCTGGGGCGCCGTCACGCTCCGCAGGACCCGCTCCACACCGTCGAAGCCCTTGGCCTGGAACAGCGACGTCCCCCGGTCGCCGGCGGCGATGGCGCGGCCGGCGTAGTGGCCGGGGTTGCGGAACAGCACCGTCGTACCGGCGGCGTCCAACGCCGCCACGACCGTGCCGCGGTCGACCTCCAGCGGGCCGACGAGGTCGGGGGCGAAGCCGTCGAGGTCGAGGACGGCGGCCAGCACGGCCGGTGTCTGACCGACGGCCGGCGTGCCGGTCGCCGCCGGCGTCCCGCCTGCCGGCGGTACCGGCGTGGCGATCACCATGGTCGGCTGCTGGGTGACGGGGTCGGTGACCGGCTCGGCGTGAACCGCCCGGCCCGCCCGCCGGGCCTCGGCCAGCCACCCGGCGGCGGCGAACGCCCCCGGCGCGAGCTCGCCCCCCGAGCGCGACGAGCACAGGACGTCGCCGTCGGGCCCCACCAGAACCAGGTAGCCCGGCCCGAGCCCCCGGAAGCCGCCGAGGACGAGCCCGCAGCGGCCGGCGTCGAGGGCGGTGATGGCGTCCTGGGCGGCGAGGGCGCCGAGGAGCTGTTCGGCCTGGGCGACCTGGCTGTCGAGCCGGGCGGCCGCCGCCCGGGCCAGCGTTTCGAGCTGCCGTCCGGCCGCCGCCCGGTCGTCCTGGTAGGCCCGGGCCGTGAGCAGTGCCGCCGCCGTCCCGAACAGGGCCACGGCGGCGACGAGGGCCACCGCCAGCTGGGCCCGGATGGACCAGCCGCGGCTCCGCCGGCCCGGCCGCCGCGTCGACGTCATCGTGCTCAGCTGCGGGCCAGGGCGCCGGTTTCGATGCCCCGCTTGACCGCCGCCGCTCGGCCGGACACGCCGAGCTTGGTGCAGATCCGCTCGAGGTGGGTCTTCACCGTCTGGGGGGAGATGTAGAGGCGGCCGGCTATCTCGCCGTTGCTCAGCCCGTCGGCCACCAGCCGCAGGACGTCGACCTCCCGCTCGGACAGCGGCTGCCCCCGCAACCCCCCGATGCCGCGGCGTTCCCGGGTCCGTACGGCGCCGATCATGTGCCCGGCGGTGCGGGCGTCGAGGACCGGCTCGCCGCGGGCGGCCATCCTGACCTTCTCCCGCAGCTCGCCGGGCGGGATCGACTTGAGCAGGTAGCCGGCGGCACCGGCGGCCATGGCCGCCACCACCAGAGCCTGGTCGTCGTGGGCGGAGAGGATCAGCACCCGGGCGTCGGGATCGAGGTCGAGAATCGCCCGCAGCGCTTCGATGCCGTTGAGGAAGGGCATCGAGTAGTCGCAGAGCACGACGTCGGGTGCCTCGCCGGCGGCCTGGAGGGCGGCGTACGAGTCGACGAGGGCCGCCCCGTCGCCCACCGTCCCGACGATGCGGACGCCGTCGTCGCTGCCCAGCCGGTTGACGATGGCCTCGAGCATCAGCCCGTGATCCTCGGCCACCATCAGTCGCAGGGGGCGGTCGTCAGCCACGATCATGCTCTCATTCTTCGGTCGGTCGAAGGCCCGGCTCGAGGGACTTTGGTCACATCGACGCCGGTCGAAGCGCCATCCGGCCGTCGGGCAGGCGATCTTCGCTCCAGCGGATCCCGGCGAAGAACGTCTCGAGCGTGGACGCCGCCGGCTGGCTCGGGACCTGAGGAGGGACAGGCGCCGCCAGCCGGCGGGTCCACCCGGCGAGTCGCGTGCGGAGGCCGGATGAGCAGTCGCGGTGCTCGCCCGGCGGGCCGTGGAAGCGGGCGGTTTCCTTCCCAGCCGGCTCCTCGCCTCGCATGGTGCGATTCTCCGGGACTTCGCCCCGGTGGGACTAGGGCCGAAGGTCACATTCGCCGCCCCTCAGCGATTCGCTCCGCCGGTGACGAACGCCCCTGCTCCGCTTCCGGCGCCGGCGCGACTCTGCAGGTGTTCCCCGGCGCCGTCCCGGGAGGAGGACCCATGCCCGCTCCCAGCATCACCGAACGTGGTTGGAAGGAACTCTGCCGATACACCTACGTGCAACGTCGCTACGAGGAGGTCTGGCCCTGGCTGGCCCACCACGTCTGGAACAGCGGAGAGGTGCTCCCGAACGGGGGGCGGTCGATCCCGCTGCGGGTCCGGCCCGCCGGCGTCGACGTCAGCCGCCCGCTGCGATTGAAGCTGGGCGGGGTGGTGACGCGCAACGGGCACACGAGCATGACGATCCACGGTGTCGACGCCGCCCATCCGCACCTCTTCCCCGAGCTCGACGGCGACCTCGAGGTGGCGCCCGTCCCCAACACCGGGCTTCCGTTCACCCAGATCGGCGTCGTGGCCCGCTACCGCCCGCCGCTCGGGGCTCTCGGCGCCGTCGGCGATCGGCTGATCGGGCGGGAGGTCGCCGACGCCGCGCTCACCGCCTTCCTCGACGACCTCGCCGAGGCGGCGGAGCGGGAGCTCGACCCGCCCGGGCCTCTCCTCGGTCCCGCCGCCTCGCCGTCCTCGCCGCCGGCGGAGGGGGCCGACGTGAGCCGGGTGTTCGTGACGATCGACGGTCTCGGCGTGCGACCGGGTGGAGCGGTCGGCGCCGCCGGGGCCCTGCGGGCGATTCCCGGCGTGGTGGCGGTGAGCATCGAGCCGTGGTCGGGGCTCACGGCCGTCGACTACCAGCCGTCGGTCTGCACCACGAACCAGCTACTTCTCGCCGTCGAGCGCTTCTGACGCCTCGGGCTCGGACGCCTTCTCCGGCGATTCGGCGGGGTCGTCGAAGGGCTCGCCGAGGCGGGGGAAGATCGTGAAGTTGCGGATCCATTCCGGCAGCGTCGAGGCCGGCTTGTCGGTGGCACGGCGCTGGGGCGTCGGGGTGGAAGCGGACACGAAGAGCCTCCTCGAGGTGACCGGGCGGGCGGACTGGGTCGGGCCGAACGGCCGGGGCCCCCGCGGTGTGGCGGGGGCCCCGGATCCGAGGGTCGGCGGAGGGGTGGGCACGACCTCGGAGATCAGGCCTCGACCAGGACCTTCTGGGCGCCGTTGGAAGCGGGGTCCGGGACGGCGAAGCCCTTGGTCTTCGGCGTCTTGTAGGCGTGGTACAGGCCGGCGAGCGACAGGAGGAGCATGAGCCCGGCGATGCTGAAGGCGACGACGGCGCCCTGCCCGCCCTTGACACCGAAGACGCTGAAGCCGTAGGAGGTCAGCAGCAGGCCCCGGAGCGTCTCGCCCTGGAACAGCGTGGTACGGGCGGTGGTGGCGTCGGCGATCTGCTTGTTCAGGTCGGCGATCTTGGCCGGGTCCTGGGGCGTGGCCTTCTGGGCCGTGGTCAGCTGGGCCTTGAGGCCGTTGATGTAGTCACCCTGGGTGGCGTACGTGCGGCCGGCGGCGATCGACTCCACGTGGAGGCCGATGAAGTGGTTGGCGTAGCACTCGGCCTGCTTGCCGGTGGCCAGCGCCTGGCCGGCGTACTTCACGAGGCAGGGCTGGGCCTTCTCCTCGGCGGTCAGGGTGTCGGCCGTCTTGAACGTGATCCCCTGGGCCAGCAGCTGGTCGTGGGTGTAGTTCTTGGCGAAGTTGGCGTTGCTCGTCAGCACGATGCCCATGACGAGCAGCAGGCCGGCGAGGAAGAGTCCGCCCACGCTGAACATGATGTCGAGGGTCCTGCGCTTCATTGCGTGGCTCCTTTGGTGTGCGGGCCCTCTCCTGGTGAGCACGGCCCGAAGCGTTGTGGTCATGATCGGCCGACGGGGGGCGAGATCGGCAGAGACGAACGTCCCTGATCGCGTGGGACCGAGGTCCTGCCCCGGGAGGACCTCCCGGCCCCGGTGTCCGGCGGCGAGGTGACCTTCGCCTCTGCTCGCCTCCGGGCTCGAAGGCCGATGATTCCGGCATGGAGATCGACAGGGAAGGATTCGAGGTGCTCGACCGGGCCGATTGCCTGCGGCTGCTCGGCGGCGCGGCGGTCGGCCGCATCGCCGGCACCTTGGGCGCGCTCCCGGTCGTGCTGCCGCTGCGCTACGCCCTCGACGGCGATGCCATCGTCTTCGAGGCCGAACCGGGAACCACGATCGATCTCGTGAGCAGTGGTTCGGTCGTCGCCTTCGAGGCCGACAATCTGCACGAGCGGGGCCACAGCAGTTGGACCGTCATGGTGATCGGTGTCGCCCGGCGAGAGGGGCAGGTGCTGCGACTCTCGCCCGAGCTGGTCTCCGGCCGGCGGACGCATCGCACGCACCGCCACGCCCGTAGCCGGGCCGCCGCCCGGCCGGCGGAGCGCGTCGGCTGAGCAGGGAAAGGAGGTTCGCCAATGTTCGTCGTCTCGGTTGCTCTGACCGCCTACGGCGCCGTCGCCGCCACCGCCGCCGCGGTGCGCGAGGCGCCCCGCTTCGCCCGCTGGTACCACCGGGTTCAGCACATCTGACCCGCCCCAGGCGGTGTGTCGGCCGTCCGCACCTCCGGTCCCCGGGCGGCCGTCCTCCGCGCCCCGGCCCGCCCGGCGGGCCCTTTCCAGGAGGCTTGCGTCGTGAAGTGGATCTGTGTCGACGGCAACGAGGCCGCCGCCCGTATCGCCTACGCCTGTTCCGAGGTCGTCGCCGTCTACCCCATCACCCCGGCCTCGCAGATGGGGGAGCACGCCGACGACTGGTCGGCGGCGTCCCGGTCGAACCTGTGGGGCGTCGTGCCCGAGGTCGTCGAGATGCAGTCCGAAGCGGGGGCGGCCGGGGCGCTGCACGGCGCGATCCAGAAGGGCGCCCTCGGCACGACGTTCACCGCCTCCCAGGGCCTGCTGCTCATGGTCCCCAACATGTTCAAGATCGCCGGTGAGCTGACCCCGGCCGTCATCCATGTCGCCGCCCGGGCCGTCGCCACCCACGCCCTTTCGATCTTCGGCGACCACTCGGACGTGATGCACGCCCGGTCCACCGGCTGGGCCATGCTGTGCGCGTCGTCGGTCCAGGAGGCGCAGGACTTCGCCCTCGTGGCCCACGCCGCCACCCTGCGGTCCCGGGTCCCGTTCCTCCACTTCTTCGACGGGTTCCGCACCTCCCACGAGGTGAACCGGATCGTGGCCCTCGACGAGGCCGACGTGCGGGCGCTGATCCGGGAGGACGACGTGATCGCCCACCGGCTCCGCGGCCTCACGCCCGACGCCCCCGTCCTGCGGGGCAGCGCCCAGAACCCCGACGTGTTCTTCCAGGCCCGGGAGGCGGCCAACCCGTTCTACGCCGCCACGCCGGGGATCGTGGCCGAGGTGATGGACGAGTTCGCCGAGCGCACCGGCCGCCGCTACGGCCTCGTCGAGTACGTCGGTGCGCCCGACGCCGAGCGCGTCGTCGTCATGATGGGCTCCGGCCTCGGAGCGGCCGAAGAGGCCGTCGAGCAGCTCACCGCCGCCGGCGAGGCGGTCGGGCTGGTCAAGGTCCGGCTGTACCGGCCGTTCCCGGCCGCCGAGCTGGTGCGGGCCCTGCCGCCGTCGGCCCGGGCCCTGGCCGTCCTCGATCGCTGCAAGGAGCCCGGCTCGGTCGGCGAGCCGCTCCACCTCGACGTGCAGGCGGCGGTGGCCGAGGCCATGGACGGCGACGATCCGCCCTTCGCCGTGACCCCCCGGGTGATCGGCGGCCGCTACGGCCTGGCGTCGAAGGAGTTCACGCCCGACGACGTGCGGGCCGTCTTCGCCGAGCTGGCCCTCGACCGGCCGAAGCGGCTTTTCACCGTCGGCATCGTCGACGACGTCACCCATCTCAGCCTGACCGTCGACCGGAGCACCCCCGCCCCCCGCCCGGCGGGCGAGATCCAGGCGCTGTTCTTCGGCCTCGGCGCCGACGGCACGGTCGGAGCCAACAAGTCGTCGGTCAAGATCATCGGCGAGCACGCCGGCCTGTTCGCCCAGGGCTACTTCGTCTACGACTCCAAGAAGTCGGGGTCGGCCACCGTCTCGCACCTCCGGTTCGGGCCCGAGCCGATCCGTTCCACCTATCTCGTCGAAGGCGCCGACTTCGTCGCCTGCCACCAGTTCGGCCTGCTCGGGAAGATGCAGGTGCTGGAGCACGCCCGGCCCGGCGCCACCTTCCTCCTCAACTCCCCCTATCCGGCCGAGGCGGTGTGGGACCACCTGCCGCTCGAGGTGCAGCAGCAGATCCTGGCCAAGCGCATCGCCGTCTGGGTGGTCGACGCCGACCGGGTGGCGGCCGGGGCGGGGATGGGCAAGCGGGTCAACACCGTCATGCAGCCCTGCTTCTTCCAGCTGTCCGGCGTGCTGCCGGCCGACGACGCCATCGCCCACATCAAGGCGTCGGTGGAGAAGACCTACGGCAAGCGGGGCCGGACCGTGGTGGAGCAGAACTTCGCCGCCATCGACGCCGCCCTCGGCGCGCTGCGCCGGGTCGAGATCCCGGAGAAGCCCACCGCGACGCTCACCCGGGAACTCCCCGTCCCCACCGACGCCCCCGACTTCGTGACCCGGATCACGTCCTTGCTCATGGCCGGCGAGGGGGAGCGGCTGCCGGTGTCGGCGCTGCCGGTCGACGGGACGTTCCCCACCGGGACCGCCCGCTACGAGAAGCGGGCCATCGCCTCCGAGATTCCCATCTGGGACCCGTCCATCTGCATCGACTGCGGCAAGTGCACCGCCGTCTGCCCCCACGCCGCCATCCGGATGAAGGTCTACGAGCCAACGGCGCTGGCCGGGGCGCCGGACGGGTTCCTCTCCAAGGAGTTCCGGTCCAAGGACCTGGCCGGGCACCGCATGACGATCCAGGTGGCGCCCGACGACTGCACCGGCTGCGGGGTCTGCGTCGACGTCTGCCCGGCGAAGTCGAAGACCGAGGTCCGCCACAAGTCGATCAACATGGAGCCGGCGGCCACCCACCGGGGCGCCGAACGGCCGAACTGGGACTACTTCCTGTCGATTCCGGAACTGGCCCGCGACCTCCTGCCCCACGACACGGTCAAGGGCTCACAGGCCCTCCAACCGCTGTTCGAGTTCTCGGGGGCCTGCGCCGGCTGCGGCGAGACGCCCTACCTGAAGCTGCTGACACAGCTGTTCGGGGACCGGATCGTGGTCGCCAACGCCACCGGCTGCTCGTCGATCTACGGCGGCAACCTGCCCACCACGCCCTGGGCCACCAACGCCGAGGGCCGGGGCCCGGCCTGGAGCAACTCGCTGTTCGAGGACAACGCCGAGTTCGGGCTCGGGCTGAGCCTCGGCCTCGACGCCGAACGGGCCGCCGCCCGGGCGCTCCTCGACCGGCTGTCCGACCGCCTCGACCCGGCCCTCGTCGACGGCATCCTCGGCGCCGGCCAGGGGACCGAGGGAGAGATCACCGCGCAGCGGGCCCGGGTCGCGGCGTTGAAGGAGACGCTGGGCCGGCTCAACGGCGACGGCGGGGCCGAGGCCGCCCACCTGGCGGCGCTGGCCGATTCGTTGACCCGCAAGGGCATCTGGATCGTCGGCGGCGACGGGTGGGCCTACGACATCGGCTTCGGCGGCCTCGACCAGGTGCTGTCGACCGGCCGCAACGTCAACATCCTCGTCCTCGACACCGAGGTCTACTCCAACACCGGCGGGCAGGCCTCGAAGGCCACCCCCCGGGGCGCGGTGGCCCGCTTCGCCGCCGCCGGCAAGCGGGTGGGGAAGAAGGATCTGGGCGCCATCGCCCGAGCCTACGGCAACGTCTACGTGGCCCAGATCGCCATCGGCGCCAACGACCTGCAGGCCACGAAGGCCCTCCTCGAGGCCGACGCCTGGCCCGGCCCGTCCCTGGTCATCGCCTACTCGACGTGCATCGCCCACGGCATCGACATGGCCACGTCGATGACCCACCAGAAGGACGCCGTCCGCAGCGGCTACTGGCCGCTGTACCGCTTCGAGCCGTCGGAGGGCGGCGACGCCCACCCCTTCCGGCTCGACTCCAAGGCGCCGACGATCCCGGTGGCCGACTTCGTGGCCGGCGAGGCCCGCTTCGCCATCCTGGCCCGCACCCACCCCGAGGCGGCGAAGGAACTCCTGGCCCTGGAACAGGCCGACGTCGACGAGCGGTGGCGGTACTACGAACAGCTGGCCGCCGTCTCGCGAACCGTGCCCCACGCCGGTGCCGGCCCGGCGGACGGCCAGGAGGAGGACCAGTGACCGCCCTGCACACCGTCTACCTCGGCCTTGAGCTCCGGTCCCCGATCGTCGCCTCGGCCGGCCCGGCCACCGGCGACATCGAGACCGCCGTCCGCCTCGATGAGGCCGGCGCCGGTGCGCTCGTGCTCCCGTCGCTGTTCGAGGAGGAGATCCTCCACGAGGAAGTCGAGCTCAACCTCGCCCTGGAGACGGGGACGGGCGAGTTCCCGGAGGCCTGGGGCTACTTCCCGGCCGTCCACGCCATCGAGACCACCGCCGACCGCTACGTCTCGGCGCTGCAGCGGACCAGGATGCACGTGTCGATCCCGGTCATCGCCAGCCTCAACGGCGCCACCCCGGGGGGATGGGCCCGCTACGCCCGGGTCCTGGAGGACGCCGGCGCCGACGCGCTGGAGCTGAACCTCTACCGGGTCGCCGCCGACCCCCACCGCAGCGCGGCGCAGGTGGAGCGGGACGACCTCGAGGTCGTGAGCGAGGTGCGGCGGGCCATCTCGATCCCGCTGGCGGTGAAGCTGAGCCCCTACTACTCGTCGCTGGCCAACTTCGTCGCTCGGCTGGCCGACGCCGGTGCCGACGGGTTCGTCCTCTTCAACCGCTTCTACCAGCCGGACCTCGACCTCGAGACGCTCGACGTCGTGCCCCGCGTCGAGCTGTCGCACCCGACGGAGCTGCGCCTGCCGCTGCGGTGGCTGGCCATCCTCCACCCGATGCTGCACCGCCGGGCGTCCCTGGCCGCCAGCACCGGGATCCACCGCGGCGGCGACGTCGCCAAGGCGCTGCTGGTGGGGGCCCACGTGGCCATGATGACGTCGGCCGTCCTCCGCCACGGGCCGGAACACATCGTGGCCGTGGAGGGCGATCTGCGGGCCTGGATGACCGAGCACGGCTATCAGTCCGTCTCCGAGCTGCGGGGCAGCGTCAGCCAGGCGACGACCCGCGACCCCGCCGCCTTCGAACGGGCCAACTACCGCCGCACCCTGCACTCCTGGGCGGGCCGGTCGTGAGCACCGCCGGCCCGGCCGGGGGAGGCGGGCCCGTCGTGCTGACCGCCAAGGAGTACGAGGCGGAGCTGGAACGGCTCCAGATCGAGCTGCTGTTCCTGCAGGAGTGGATCCACCACCGGGGGTTGCGGCTGGTGGCGGTCTTCGAGGGGCGGGACACGGCCGGGAAGGGCGGGACGATCAAGCGGATCACCGAGCTCCTCAACCCCCGCTACTGCCGGGTCGTGGCTTTGCCGACCCCGAGCGACCGGGAGCGGACCGAGTGGTACTTCCAGCGCTACGTCGCCCATCTCCCCGCCGCGGGCGAGATCGTCCTCTTCGACCGCAGCTGGTACAACCGGGCGGTCGTCGAGCGGGTGATGGGGTTCTGCACCGAGGACGAGTACCAGGAGTTCATGCGGTTCTGCCCCCAGTTCGAGCGCAGTCTCATCCGCTCCGGAATCGTGCTCGTCAAGTACTGGCTGTCGGTCAGCGACGAGGAGCAGGAGCGGCGCTTCCAGATCCGCATCCGCCACCCCCACAAGCGCTGGAAGCTGTCGACGATCGACCTCGAGGCCCGTTCCCACTGGGTGGACTACTCCGAGGCCAAGGACGAGATGTTCGCCTACACCGACACCAAGGAGTCGCCGTGGTGGGTGGTGGAGGCCGACGACAAGCGCAGCGCCCGGCTCAACGTCATGAGCCACCTGCTCGGCGTCATCCCCTACGAGCGGCTCCCGTTCGACGACGTCGTCCTCCCGCCCCGCCAGCAGCGGGCCTACGCCCGGCCGCCGAAGGCCGACCAGACCGCCGTCCCCACCCGCTACGTCGTGGCCGACCGGCGATCGAAGAGCCGGTAGGGCCGATCGCCGCCGGGGGAGGGACGGAGGGCTCTACCGCGCCGTCCGCCGGGAGCCGACCATCGAGGGGAACGGACTCACGGCGAAAGGAACGGAGCCATGACGACCGTGGTCAACACCATCCAGATCATGATTGCGCTGACCATCTGGGGCTTCGTCGCGCTGATGCTGGCCGACGTCCTGCGCCACCCCCACCGCGAGGCCTGATCTCCGGCTTCCCCTGAGCTGAGCGGCCGGCGCACCCCGCCGGCGCTCGTCGGCGCTCCGCCGGAGGCATCGCGCTCCGCCAGAGGCATCGCGCTCCGCCACCCGGCGCCCGCACCGACTGGCCGGGCCGGCCCGCCGGCTGAAACTGGCGTTCGTTTACCGCTGGGGAGCGGAAATGGAACGCCGGAATGGCCGGGCTCGCCCCGCCGGCCCGCCGGCTGAAACTGGCGTTCGTTTACCGCTGGGGAGCGGAAATGGAACGCCGGAATGGGCGGGGGCGGGGGCGGCGGCATTGAGGCGGGCCGGCGCAGTACGGCGGAGCCGGAGGCAGCCGGCGACGATGGCCGCCTCGTAGGCGGCGCAGGCGAGGTCGAGGAGGCCGGTCGGTTCGGGCGTCCACGGGTGCGGGCCGATCGGGACGCCGGCGGTACAGGACAGCGCCCAGATTCCGAGGACGGCGATGGTGCCGACCGCCGTTGAGGTCCAAAGCCCCCGCGTCGGGCGGTGCAGGGCGGCAACGACGACCGCCATCTGCCAGACGGTGACGGCGAGGAAGAAGAGCCCGAAGAGCACCGTCTCGTGGAAGTGGTCGGGGGTCACCACGGCGTGGATGGTGCCGGCGGCGGCGGAGCAGAGCACGACGGCGGCGGTGACCCCGTCGCCGGCCCGGGCGGGCAGGAAGCCGCCGACGACCACGGCCAGTCCGGCGAGGAACGGCAGGGGCACGTGGGAGCCGCCGAGATCGTCGACATGACCGGCGTGGGCCAGCAGAACGGGAAGCAGCGTCGCGTCGAGCATGCGGCCATCCTTCACCGGTTCCCGGGTCTGCACCCAGGGACGAAGGTCCCATCGGCGATGGGACCGACGGCCCGGCGACGGTGGACCGCCCGGCCCTAGGGGACAAAAGGGACGAATCGTAAGGATCTCGTCTCAGTACCCCGGCTCGTCGGGCTGGGACCGTTACCGAGGAGGCCGTCCATGTCCCGCCTGATCCGTCCCCTGCTCGCCGCCGCCCTGGCCGCCGTGGCGTTTGCCCCGTCGAACCCCGCCGTCGCCGCCGGCGACGTCGAGGTGACGTTGGCGGCGAGCCAGTTCACGCCCGCCGTCATCCAGGTCCCGGCCGGCAGCAACCTGACCTTCGTCAACCGGGACGTCATGAACTACCCGATGTTCATCGGCAACCACAACGTGATCCCCGATTCCAGCGTCGGGTCGATGCTTCCCGGGACCACGCGGTTCCCGACGAGCTCGGACCTCATCACTCCCGGCGGCAAGTGGACCTGCCCCGCCAGTGCGGCGGGCGGCCTGACCTGTACCGGCCAGGACGGCAAGCCGACCCCCGTGCCCCCCGGCACCTACACGGTCGCCTGCGGCCTGCATCCCAACCAGATGCACGCCGTCATCGTCGTGAAATGACCCGATCGACCACCCACACCCGGCCGGCAGCGGCGCTGCCCGCTCACGTACCAAGGAGAGAAGCATGAAATACGCCACGAGACTGCGGACCACAGCCCTGCTGACGGTGGTGCTCATGCTCGGCGGTTTCGTCCTGGGGTGGCCCCGCTCGACCCGGCCGGCACCGGCCCGGGCGGTGGAAGCCTCCAAGACGGTGCACGTCGATCTGAACATCCAGGAGAAGGTCATCAACATTCTCGGTGTGCCGACGACGGTGTGGACCTACAACGGCACGGTTCCGGGACCGACGGTCCGGCTCCATTACGGCGACACGCTGGAGATGACGCTCCACAACACCCACAATCTGCCGCACACGCTGCACACCCACTTCATGGATTACGACCTCAAGGACGACGGGTCGAGCGGAACGGCCAACTTCCCCTTCGTTCCCCATCAGAACGACGACGCCGTGAGCGCGGTGGGCGGGGTCGTGCCCGGCCTGGCCACCAGGCCGGGTCCCAAGGTCGGCGCCAATCCCGTCGGGCCCTATGAGCCCCGCGATGACGAGGACTACGTCCGGCCCGGCGAGTCTCGCACCTTCACGTGGAAGATGTTCGACGTGGGGACGTTCTGGTACCACTGCCACGTCATGGAGGCCACCAACCACATCGCCAAGGGCCTCTTCGGCGCCATCATCGTCTACCCCAAGGGCTGGACGTGGGAGGAGCAGCCCCCCGACCCGCTGAACGGGAACACCAAGGCCATGCTGACCAACACCAAGGGCCAGCGGCTGCGGGAAGACGTCGTCATCATGTCCGAGAAGGCCCCCGGGCCCGGCAACGAGAGCGACTCGGCCGTCGGCCTGGCCGCCAACGGCGGCGCCGCCGGCGGCCCGGAGCTGGCCAACATGCGGGGCTGGAACGACCCCTACCAGATCGGCCCGTTCCTGCCCGCCGAGCGAGGCCTCATCCACGTGATGAACATCGGCGAGACGGGCAAGAGCTGGCATCTCCACGGCCACCACTGGTACCGGCTGTGGCAGACCTGGCACCCCTGGCAGGGGTATCCCGAATGGCACCAGACCAACCACCAGGAGCTGGACCCGATGGGCGACGCCATGGTGAATGACTTCGACCCCGTGCCGTTCACCCCGGTGGCCGAGCTCGACCACACCCGGTGGATCTCCTCCGGCGAGATCATGCCCACCCTCATCCAGGCCGGAAAGCCGGGCTTCTGGTTCGGTCACGACCACGTCGTGCCCCAGGCCTACCTCGGCATGGTCCCCTGGCTGGTCGTGAAGGCCCCCGGCGGAACGCCGGAGGGAGCCAAGCAGGAGGCGCAGCTCAAGCAGCTGCAGGACATCCACACTCTCTACGTCGAGCATCCCAACCAGACCTACAGCCTCCAGGGGCCCATGGCAGAGATGATGAACATGGACGCTCCCCACCCGATGCACTCCATGCACCACTGATCAAGGACCGGGGCCGCCCACGGGGCGGCCCCGGTCTGTTGTTTCGTCCGCCGCCTCTCGCCTGGAGGGTTCCATGAACGCGTCCCGTCTTCGCCTGCTGCTCTTCGCCCTGCTTTCCGCGCTCGGGTTCGCGCTCGTGAGCGTGCCGGTTCGGCCGGCCGTCTCGCTCTCGCCGGGCTTGGCCCAGGACGTCCCGCCGGCTCCGGCGGCCAAGGAGGCGAGCGTCGACCTCGTCCTCTTCCACGCCAACCCGGGCCGGATCGAGGTCACCACGGGGACGACCGTCACGTGGGTCAACAAGGAGCCCTTCGACTACCCCCTCTTCTCCGGCCGTCACGAGCTCCAGGCCGACGACGGATCCTTCGCCTCCCCGTCGCTGGCTCCCGGCACCCGCTGGTCCCACCGCTTCCTCCTGCCGGGCACGTTCTCCTATCACTGCGACCACCACCGCGACCTCGCCGGCACGATCGTGGTGACCGGTCCCCCGATCGTCGAGAACCTCGAGAAGGAGATCGGCATCACCGAGGACAAGCCCGACGACCCCCGGTCCTGGGGCTTCCGGCCCAACGACCTCATCGTCACCACCGGTACGACCGTGGTATGGCGCAACAACGGGACGCAGACCCACACGGTGGTCTCCAACGACAACGCCTTCACGTCGCCCGACATCCCGCCCGGCGGCACCTTCACGTTCACGTTCGACCAGCCCGGTGCCTTCGGCTACCACTGCACACCGCACCCCTGGATGACGGCATCGATCCGCGTGGTCGTCCCCGGCGGTGCTGCGCCGCCGCCCCCGCCCCCGCCGCTGCCGGCCGCTCCACCGATGGCCATGACGCACCGGTCGGTGCAGCCGGCCTCACCGGGTGGGACGGGCGGGCCCGTCCGCCACGACGTGGACATCGTCGAGGCCGACCCGGCCAACCCGACCAGCTGGGCCTTCGACCCGCCCGCGCTCGACGCCCGGGCCGGCGACACCGTCGTGTGGCACAACACCGGGAGCATGCAGCACTCGATCACGGCCGGCGACGGCTCCTTCGACTCCGGGCTCATCCCGCCCGGCGGTACGTGGTCGCGCACGTTCGGTGCCACCGCTTTCGTCGACTACCACTGCACGCCGCACCCCTGGATGAAGGGGATCGTGCGGGTCGCCACCCTGGCCGGCGGGCCGCCGCCGGCACCTCCGGCCGGCATGTCCGGCGCCCGCGCCTCGCTCGGCGCCCCGCCCCCCGCAGCGGTGCGGGAGGGGAGCGGACCGGTGACCCATCCCGTCAACATCGTCGAGCCGAACCTCGCCGACGCCATGGGCTGGGGGTTCAACCCGGCCGTCGTCGACATCCGCGCCGGCGACCTCGTGGAATGGCGCAACACCGGCACCCTCCAGCACAGCGTGACCTCCGACTCCTTCAACCCCGGGTTGCAGTGGCTGGTCGATCCCGGCCAGCGCTTCGTCCACCAGTTCACCGTCCCCGGGGTCTACGCCTACCACTGCACCCCGCACCCCTGGATGAAGGGCATCGTCCGGGTGGCCAGCGCGGAGGGCGGCGCCGTGCCCGCCATTCCCGCCGGGCTCGGCAGCGACGGATCCGGCGGGCACCCTGCGGCGTCCACGGCCGGGGCCGTCCCCGTCCCGCTGCACATCCTGGCCGACGCCACCCGTCACGCAGGCCCGGCCGGGAAGGTGGGCATCGCCCTGCTGCTGGCGGCGGCCGCCGTCGGGCTCACCATGCTCCTGTCCTGGGCGTGGGCCGGCCCGATCCTGCCGGGGCCCCGGACCAACTGAGGAGATGTCGGGCTCGCACGAGGACGAGCCTCCCTACGGAAAGAAGGCGGCCACGAGGCCGCCTTCTTTCACATGTTCACGCTCCGGCCCTCGACCGTCGCCGTACCGATGAGCCGGGACGATGCAGCCGGTGGCCAGCGGGGCGGGCTGGCGGGTTGCGCGCTGCTCTTGTCCGACCTCCGGGACCGGCCGAGGGCCGGCCGGTTCAGATGGGTGGCGTGTCCACCGTTGTCGCTGCCTTCACAGCACGCTCCCTTACTCACCGGTTCCTTCCGCCGGTGGGTCCGAGGATCGGGGAAGGCGAGTGTGCTCCCGGGCTCGAGCCACAACAAGGGCCGAAGGTCCCATTGTTTCTCGGGGCCAACGGCCCTGTGACCGTCTTCGTCGGCGGCGCATGGTGGCGATCAATGAACGAGACCCCGCCGGCGCCGCTTCCCCAGACCTTCGTCCACCGCGACCGGACGGTGACGCTGCGGCGCCTCGCCGCCTCCGACGTCGACGGGCTCGACGCCCTGTACCGGTCGCTGCCGGTCCGGGACCGGCACCGGCGCTTCTTCACCGATGCCGCGCCACCCCGGCGGACGGTGGAACGCTACGCCGCCCTCCTCGACGACCCGGGCTTCGGGGTCGTGGCCGTGGCCGCCGACGGCCGCATCGTGGCCGAGGCCGGCTACGCCCGTCCCGCCGGCGGCGACGGCGAGTTCGGGATCACGGTGGCGGGGGACTGGCGCGGCCTCGGGAGCGTGCTCCTCGACCGGATCACCGCCCAGGCGGCGACGGCCGGCGTCCGGGGCCTCCGGGCCGACGTCCTCCCCGACAACGCGGCGATGCTGCGGCTGGCCGCCAGGCGGGGCTACGCCCTGATCCACACCGCCGACCGGACGGTCCTGCGGATGATCATCGGAACCGGCGCCACCGTCCCCCCATGGCCGCAGGGCACGCCCGCCCCCCGCCTGCTGGTCGAGACCAGCGGCGGGAACTGGCGGGCGGCGGCCGAAGCCGAGGCGGCCGGCTTCCACGTCCTGTCCTGCCCGGGTCGCACGGCGATCCGCACCGGCCGGTGCCCGGTCCTCCACGGCGAGGCCTGCCCCCTGGTCGAGGGCTGCGACGCCGTCGTCGTCGCCCTGCCCCACGAGCAGGACCCGGCCGCCCTCGCTCACCACCACCGCCGGCGCCACCCCGGCCTCCCGGTCGTCATCGACGAAGTCGGCGACGGCGGACGGCCCTCCGCGGAGCAGATCGTGGCCGCCCTCGTTGCGTCGTTGGCCGTGTAGGCGTCGCAGCCTGTGCCGCCCGGCCCGGCCGCCGAGGGGACCATCGGCCGGGCCCGAAGGGACGAACGGCCCGATGGCGGGGCGGGCAAAGACCGCGAAGCTGGCCCTATCCGACGTCGCCGACATTGGTGACGCACGGCACAAGGAGCGTTGCGATGGGTCAGCGGACCGGAACGTGGCTGCGGTGGATCGTGTCGCTCGCCGCCATCACGACGATGGTGGCTGGGCTCGGTGCGGCGACGCCGGCCGGTGCCGCCCCCGGGGACCTCGATGCCGGCTTCGGCACCGGGGGGCACCGCATCACCGACTTCGGCGGCACCTACGACTGGGCCTACGCCACGGCCGTCCAGCCCGACGGCAGAATCCTGGCCGCCGGGGTCAGCAACGCCCGGGGCACCCACGACTTCGCCGTCGCCCGCTACACCGCCGACGGGCGTCCCGACCCCTCGTTCGGAGACCACGGCCTCGTCACCACCGACTTCGGCGGCTCCTACGACTGGGAATACGCCATCGCCCTCCAGCCCGACGGCCGCATCGTCGTGGGCGGCGTCAGCGATCGCAGCGGCAGCCGCGACTTCGCGCTGGCGCGCTACAACGGCGACGGCTCCCTCGACCGGCGCTTCGGCCGGGACGGCCTGCTGGTCACGCCCGCCCGGCCCTTGACCACCGACATCATCCACGGTCTCGCCCTCCAGCCGGACGGGAAGATCCTGGCCGCCGGTGTGACCTACGACGACACGGTCTCGCTCCGGCCGCACGGCGACTTCATGCTCGTCCGCTACACCCCTGAAGGGGGCCTCGACCCGACCTTCGGGGCGGGCGGGATCGTCACCACCAACTTCGAGAAGGAGTCCTACGACGAGCCCTACGCCATTGCCCTCCAGTCCGACGGGCGCATCCTCCTCGGCGGCGTGAGCAACGCCGGCGGCGGCGTCGGCCGCGTGATCGGGGCCGACAACCTGGCCCTGGCCCGGTACCTGCCCAACGGGCTGCTCGACCCGGCGTTCGGTGAGGGCGGCAAGCTCGTCGTGGACGCCGGCGCCATGGTGGAATCGATCCGGGCCCTGGCCCTCGACCCGTCCGGCCGCATCGTGGCCGCCGGGCGGACCAACGGCGAGGAGCGAGGCGACTTCCTCCTGGCCCGCTTCCGCCCCGACGGCAGCCTCGACCCCGCCTTCGGCACCACCCGCCCCGGCCTGACGATCACCGACCTCGGCACCGCCGAGGAGGGCCTCGCCGCCATCGCCCTGGCCCCGGACGGCACCATCGTCGCCGGGGGGATCGTCGCTCCCGACCACAACGGCGACCTGGCCGTGACGCGCTACGACACCGCCGGTCGCTTCGACCGGTCCTTCGCCCGCAACGGCGTGGCCACGTTCGACGTCGGCGGCCGCGATGACCGGCTCCACGCCCTCGCCCTGCAACCCGACGGCGCCGTGGTGGCCGTCGGCTCGAGCGAAACCGACTTCGTCGTCGCCCGCTTCGCCCCCGTCTCCGTCCGGAATCCCTGACCGGCGTTTCGAGTTCGAAAGCGCCGGCTGCCGCTCACCGGAGGCGGCGCAGGTCCCGCCCGGGCTGGTTGGGGGCGGGAGCCAGGCGCATCCGCCAGTCGACGGCCACGACGGAGCCGGGGCCGGCGATGACGGGGTTGAGGTCGAGCTCGGCCAGCTCGGGGATCTGCTGGCCCAGCACCGAGAGCCGCAGGAGCAGCTCCTCGAGGGCGGCGGTGTCGGCCGGAGCGGCGCCCCGATAGCCGAAGAGCAGCGGCGAGGAGCGCAGGCCGCGAACCAGTTGGGCGGCGTCCCGATCGGTGAGGGGGGCGACCCTGAGGGCGGTGTCGCCGACGAGCTCGGCGGCGACGCCACCGAGCCCGAACATCACCAGCGGGCCGAAGGCGGGGTCGTTCACCAGGCCGGCGATCGTCTCCACGCCAGGGCCGGCAATGGCCTGGACGTAGGCACCGGTCATGCCCTGGTCGGCGGCGGCCAGGGCGGCGGCCATCTCGTCGTAGGCGGCGGCGACGGCCTCGGGTGTGGCCAGGCCGAGCCGGACGCCCCCGACGTCGGTCTTGTGGAGGACACCGGCCACCTTGAGCGCCACCGGGCCGTCGATGCGGGCGGCGGCCTCCGCCGCCTCCGCCGCCGAGGCCACGAGCGTGAGCGGCGACACCGGAACGCCGAAGGCGGCCAGGATTTCGGCGGCGGCGACGGGATCGAGCCATCCGCCGTCGGGCTGCCCGTCCAGGTAGCCGGCCACCACCGAGCGGGCGCGGCGCAGGTCGATGCCGTCGAGGGTGGGGACATCGCCGATGGGGCGGCGCCGCCAGTCGGCGTACCACGCCGCCCGGGCCAGGGCCTGGGCCGCCGTCTCCGGGAACGGGAAGCAGGGGACGGCGTGCTCGCCCCGCAGCGCTTCCGGGATGCCTTCGTAGCCGACCAGATTGGCCACCAGGGGCTTGCCCGGCCGGTCGGCGGAGACCGCGGCCAGGGCGCCGGCCACGCCGGCGACGGAGGCGGCGTGGGTCGGGGTGCAGACGGCGATGACGGCGTCGAGGTCGGGGTCGGCGACCAGGATCCGCAGCACCGCCTGGTAGGTGTCCGGGTCGGCGGACGCCATCATGTCGACCGGGTTGCGGACGCCGGCCGCCGGTGGCAGGCAGCCCCGCAGCGCCTCCTGGGTGGCGGGGGAGAGTTCCGGCACGTCGAGCCCGGCCGCCTCGCAGGCGTCGGCGGCGAGGACGCCGGGGCCGCCGGAGTTGCCGACGATCACCACCCGGCGCCCGGCCGGGAGCGGTTGGTGGGCGAGGACGGCGGCGGTGTCGAAGAGCTGCTCCATCGTGTCGACCCGGATCACGCCCGTCTGGCGGAAGAGGGCGTCGACCGCCCGGTCGGGGCTGGCCATGGCCGCGGTGTGCGACGAGGCGCCCCGGCTGCCGGCGGTCGAGCGGCCGCTCTTCACGGCGATGATCGGCTTGCGGCGGGCGACGCGCTGGGCGATGCGGTGGAACTTGCCGGGATTGCCGAACGACTCGAGGTACAGCAGGATGACGTCGGTGCCGTGGTCGTCCTCCCAGTACTGCAGGAGGTCGTTGCCGCTGACGTCGGCCTTGTTGCCGACGGAGACGAAGCTGGAGATGCCGAGGCCGAGCCGGGCCGAGCGCTCGAGGGCGGCGATGCCGATGGCGCCGGACTGGGAGCAGAGGGCGACGCGCCCCGGCAGCGGTGCGACGGGGGCGAAGGTGCCGTTCAGGGCCACGGCGGGGGCGGTGTTGATGACCCCCATGCAGTTGGGGCCGATGACCCGCATGCCGTGGCGACGGGCGAGACGGACGAGGTCGCGCTCGACGGCGGCGCCGGCGCCGCCCGCCTCGGCGAACCCGGCGCTGATCATGACGATGCCGGCCACCTGCTTGGCGGCGCACTGGGCGATGACCTCGGGGACGGTGGCGGCCGGAACGCAGATGACGGCCAGGTCCACGTCGTCGGGAACGTCGAGCACCGACGGGTAGGCCCGGACGCCCCCGACGTGCGACGACTTCGGGTTGACGGGGTAGACGGGGCCCTGGAAGTCGCCGGCCAGCAGGTTGCGGAAGACCTGGTGGCCGATGCCCGTCCTCGCCTGGCCGGCGCCGACGACGGCGATGGAGCGGGGGGCGAGGAGGCGCCCGATGGAGCGGGCCTCGGCCCGGTGCTCGCGCTTGGCGATCGCCACCGCCAGCTCGGTGCTGTCGGCCACGGGGAAGCGGACGCTGATCTCACCGCCGCCGACGATCGACTTCGTCTGGAACCCCGCCTCCCGGAACACCCCGAGCATCTTCTGGTTCTCCCACAGGGTGGTGGCGTAGAACTCGGTGATGCCGGCCTCCCGGGCGGCGGCCGCCAGCCACTCCAGCAGGACGGTGCCGATGCCCCGGCCCTGGTGGCGATCGTCGATCAGGAAGGCCACCTCGGCGTCGGTCTTCCCGTCCCGGCCCTCGTAGCGGGCCACGGCCACGATGTCATCGCCGAGCACCGCCACCAGCGCCATCCGCAGCCGGTAGTCGATGGTCGTCAGGTACTCCAGCTCGGCGGCGGACAGGTGAGGGTGGGGGGAGAAGTAGCGGAGGTACACGCTCTCGGGCGACAGCCCGTCGTGGAAACGGGCCAGTGCCTCCCGGTCGTCGGGCCGGATGGGCCGGATCAGCACCGTGCCCCCGTCGCTCAGCACGACGTCAGCCTCGAACTGCCGCGGGTAGCCGGCCGGTCTCCCCATCACGCCCCTCTCCTCGGGTCGGAGTCAACCCCGATGGTTTACCCCCGTCCCGCCGCCGGCGGGGCCCGAAGGCCCGAAGTTCACTTCTGAGTGGGGCTTTCGACACTCACCGTCGCCAACGGCGATCGACACCGTGGTCGATGAGGGGCGGCCGGCAGAGATTGTGGTCCGAACAGCCGGGGCACTGGCGTGTCTCGACGGCGGCGAAGGCACCGCCGGTCACGGTCCAGCAGCTGCGGCAGTAGAGGCAGAGGAAGTTGGTGGAGGCGTCGGTGTCGACGGGCCGGAGCCATTCGCCGCCGCAGTGGGGGCAGCGCCGCAGCCCGGACAGGGTCTCGGCCGCCTGCTCGTCGCCCAGGTCCTCCCGCCGCAGCATGGCGACCGTCCGGCCCCGCTCGACCAGCGGCACCTGGCGGATCCGAGGCTCGTGGAGGAGACGGAACACGCTGCGGGCCGGCGCCGATGCCTCGGCCGTGACGAGGTCCGGGGTCATCACCAGCTCGACGGGGGAGGACGGGCCCCGGCCCCGGGCGAGACCCCGGACGACCACATCCCGCTCGGTGACGATCCCGACCGGGAGCCCGCCCTCGTCGACGACGACGACGGCCCGGAGGCCCTCCTCGGCCATGACTCCGGCGACGTCGCGAAGGGGGCTCCCGGCAGGAACGGTGTGGACGGGCCGCCGGGCGGCCTGGAGTGCTCGCACGGGCTGCGGACGGGCCGGTCCGGCTAGGCCGCGGCCGGGATGATCACGATCGGGCAGGGCGCGTGGTGGGCGGACTGCTGGCTCACGGAGCCGAGCAGGAGACCGCTGAACCCGCCCCGGCCCCGGGATCCGACGACGAGGAGGGAGGCGCCCTTGGCCGCCTCCACCAGCACCTGCGCCGCCCCGCCGGGGATGACCTTGCCCTCGATCGTGACGCCGGCGGTGTTGACCGCGGCGATGGCGGCATCGAGCACGGCCTGGGCGTCGGTCTCGTAGTCACCGAGCGGGATCTCACCCATGGCGCTGTAGCCGCTGACGAACGGCTGGTGCCAAGCGTGGATCGCCTCCACGACGGCGCCGCGCTGCCGCGCCTCGTCGATGGCCCACTCCAGTGCCCGGTGGGCCGCTTCCGACCCGTCCACTCCGACGACAATTCGCTCCATGTGTCTCAGCTCCTTCCCCTTCCGGGTTGTTTGGGGTGATCACAACTTGTCCGCTCGCCGTCCCCGTCGGTAGAGGCGTTGGACCCGCCCGAACCGGGCCGGAGGGCCCTCGGAGCGGGACGAGGGTCAGTGGCCGAAGCTGGCCGTGAGGAGCGGCCGGAGCAGGTCGCGGACCGACACCATGCCCAGCGCCGCTCCCCGCTCGTTGAGGACGGGAACGTGGCGGATGCCGAGGTCGAGCATCTCGACGGCGGCGTCGTAGAGCGTGTCGTCGGGGCGGACGGAGACGATGTCGTGGCTCATCGCTCCGGCCACCGTCGCCTCGTCCGGGTCGGCCCCGGCGGCGATGGCGGTGACGACGTCCCGTTCCGACAGGATCCCGACCACGCGCCGGTCGACGGCCACCACCACGGCGCCGATGCTGTGGTCGCCCATCACCTCGGCCGCCACCCGCAGCGTCGTCTGCGGCGGGACGATGATCGTCTCGCGGGTGGCGACGTCCTTCACCTTGGTCCACACGGTCGACAACATGGCTGGGCCTCCTCGGCGCGGGTCTCCTCCCCCAAGGTCGCCGACCGCCGACGGTGCCGGTAGAGCCTGAGGTCGCTCTTCGACAGGTCCAAAGACTCTGCGGACGGGCCGGTGGTCGACCGACAATCCGGAGGAGGCCGCCGGTCCGGCGGCAACCGACGCACGAGGAGGAGCCGGTCGTCATGGTCGACCCGTACGACGTCATCGCGGTCCTGACCGCCGACCACCGGCTCATCGACGAGCTCCTCGAGCGGCTCGACGCCGAGGACCGCCCGGCCGAGATGCAGCGGCTCTTCCTGCGCATTGCCGGAGAACTCGCGGCCCACGAAGCCGCCGAGCATGATGTCGTCTTCCCGGTCGCCCTGGCCGCCATTCCGGTGGGCGACCACCAGATCCGCGACGCCATCACCGGACATGACGAGGTCAACCTGCTCCTGGCCGAGATGCTGCGGCTCGATCCGGCCGGCTTCGGGTTTCTGAAGCGGGCCGGCGCGCTGATCGTCGGGCTGCAGTCCCATTTCAGCGCCGAGGAGGAGTTGCTCTTCCCCCGGCTGCGGGCCGTCCTCAGCCTCGGACAACGGAACGAGCTCGCCACCCGCGTCCGGATGGCCAAGCGGGCTGCGCCGGTCTTCCCCACGGCCCGCCGCCGGCCAATGGCGGCCTCCGCCTGAGCGGAAGGCTCAGGGCGAGCGGCCGTCGAGCATCGACGAACGCCGCCCGGCGGAGAGCCGGCACTGTTCGAAGACGCGCTCGATATCCGCCCACGCCACGCCGGCTCCGTGCGCCTGCTCCACCGCCTGCCGGACGTCGCCCAGGAGCCGGCCACGATCGATGTGACGGCGATCGTGGCCCGATGACGAAGCTCTGGCCCGCGAAGGTGGGGCTGCACGGTCCATCGCCGCCTCCTTCCGTCGACCTGATCGTGCCCTTCCCGGCGCGATGGCGGTAGAGGCGAAGGTCCCGATCACGGGCGGCGGCGTTCCTCCGCAACAGAGGTGCGTTGCGGAGGAACGCCGGGTGCACTCGGGTCAGTGGCTGAGACGCTCGCGGCCGGGAGCGGCGGCGAGCCGCTCCCGCAGCGGAGCCCGCTCCTTGCGGGCCGCGGCCGCTCCCGTCTCGCCCCAGGCCAGGATGAAGCCCCCGACCCCGGCCACGAGCAGGCCGGCGATGACGAGCATCCAGGCGATGGGGAGGAGCGTCGTGCCCTTGGCCTTGTCGTAATCCGGCAAGCTGCGGTCGAAGGCGCCCACCAGGCTGTCGAAACGGCCGAGGGCGGCCGGCATCGACGTGAGGCCGGCCGTCACGGCCGGGAAGTTGGACGCCATGTAGCCCTGCACCTGCTGGGGCGTCATCTGCAGCATCTGGGCCAGGCCCGGGACCAGCTTGGTCTGCAGCTCGGTGCCCATGGCCTGCATCCCGGCCAGCGACTGCTGGGCGCCGCTCACGAGTTCAGCGGTGTAGACGGGCTTGAGGTGCGAGTTCATCGTGTCGGCGGCGCCGGCCTTGCCCGGCAGGGAGAGGAGGAGCGGGCCGGCGACGAGGACGGCGCCGAGGGCGACGGCGGCCGCCGCTCCCCGCCGGCGGGGCACGAAGAAGGCGGCGGCGATGCACAGGACGCTGGCAGCGGCCAGCGCCCAGGGGACGGTGGTGGCGGGGAGGGACTTCGTCGGGATGGCGTCGGCCTTGGCGAAGCGGGCCTGCTCAGCGTCGAGCGTGTTCAGCACGCCGTTGAACTGCTGGGTGATCTGGGGAACGCTTTGCATTCCGGCGGCCAGGGCGGGGAACTGCTGGCCCATCGCCCCCACGAACTGCTGCGGCGTCATCTTGGCCGCGGCCGCCAGCTGCGGCACCGCCTTGGTCGTGAACTCCGACTGCACGGCGGCCAGCCCGTTCACGTCCTGGTGGAGTTGAGACAGCTCGGCTGCCTTCATCTCCGGACGGAAGTTGTCCGTCATCCGCTCGAACGCCGGAGCGGCCGTGAAGAGCTTGGCGGCGAAAGCGACCAGGATCAGGACGACCCCGATGCCTCCGATCAGGAGTGATGGCATCCGACGTTTCATGAACGGCCTCCTCGCGAGATTCGTCGTGTGTCTGCAGAGTTGGCCCTTCGGCGGCACGGATCGTAGGGCCGTTCGGCCCTACGATCCGTGGACGGCGGAAGATCTGTCCCGCTTGGTGCCGAGGAGTGCCAATCCACCGAGGACCAGGGCCAGGCCCCCGACGAGGGCGAGGATCCCGATGTCGCTTCCGGTCCCGGCCAGCGTGGTGACCGGCCGTTCCTCCTGCGTCCCGAGCACTTGGGTGGGCGCCGTGCTCGTCGTCGTTCCGGCCACCACCTCGGTGGTGGTGGTGGTGCTGGTGGTGGACGACGTCGGGCCGTTCGGGGCGGCGGTGGTCACGGTCGTCGAGGACGTCGGGACGGTCGTCGTCGTGGTCGTGCTGGTCGTGGTCGTCGGCGTCTCGCAGGGCTGGACCCAGAACACCTTGTGCTTGGTGTCGGCGCCCTTCGACCCCGCGGCGTGGACCGTGACCTTCACGTGATAGCCCTGCTGCGCCTGGGGCGTGACCCCGCTGAAGTCGAGCTGGTAGAGCTTCGAGGCGTCGCGGTCGGTCGCCCCGCCGGCCGCGTCCTCGCCGATGGCCACGGTATCGGTCAGGAGGACCTGGCTCCCCGACGGGCGAAGGGTCGGCGCCTGAAGTTCGAACGTGACCGAGGCATTGAGGTCGCCCTTGTCGTAGCCGAAGAACTCGACGGCGAAGCCGCAGCCGACGTGGGGCTCGTTGGCCTGGCCGTCCCCGAGGGTGACGCCGTCGATCTTGACGGTCCCGTTGTTCCCCTTCGGGTCGGCGGTGGCCGGTCCGGCCAAGGCGAGGCCCAGGAGGGCGGCGACGACGCCGACGATGATCATGCCCGCCCCGGCCATGCGGCGGCGGCGAGCGGTTCCGTTCCCGGTCTGTGTGCCCATGTGACGCTCCCTCTCGTGGGGGGTGGAGAGGGGCCTCGAGGTCCTGCCCTCATAGAATCAGATCGCTGCCCGCCGCTTGAGAGGCGAAGGTCACGACTCGCCTTCCGTCCGGGCTAGCCCGGGTCTTTCAGTAGGCCCGCTCGGCTGAGGTCTGGAATCCGCGTAAAGGCCCTCCTGGCAAGGAAGACTGCGCTTGTCGAAGGAGCAGGACCCCTGCCAAGGAGGGCACTTC